>OIWT01000734.1_pt1 | contig 44243 bp, 67 predicted proteins | sample 1587701 | NCBI WGS metagenome assembly OIWT01 (sample SAMEA3888904, study PRJEB22519) | human gut metagenome | biome: human gut; feature: human-associated habitat; material: faeces | place: Denmark | collected 2009 | reverse complement strand
CTCGAATCCGTTGCATTTCGTTTTGCCGCAATTGCACAGCGCGCAGTTTATTCACGCAGACTGGGGCGTTTCAGTTCGTATGCTCGATCCTATTCTTCATATTCCTATTGCAATCCATGAAACAGGCAATCACAATTAAGTACGGAAGTCTCCTAAAGTCGGTAGAGCTTCCCATGCGTTTCAGTCCCGTGTCATTGGAAGAATGCATACAGTCCGTGTTTCATTGCAAGCAGAAAGGCATCTTTGGCTTGCGCCTAATCAATTCCATACACATATATCCTCTTGAAGCAATCAAGTCCGCCGAAGAGTTGTTGGCTCTCTGCACGGACGATGCGAAAGTGTTCAGCATCGTATTTCAGAGTAGTTCTGCAGTGCTATACTGAGCTCGTAGATGCCGTTAGCGATTACCGCGTAAAGGAGGTGAGGCTAACCGAAGACGGAATGGTCGCATATCTCAAGTTGTTCTCGTTGCGAGAGTTGATCGTAGGTCCATTGGGGTAACGGGATTAAACACGCCTGACGGCTTTTCACGCGTCTGCTGTTCCCTATTCGTAGGCACCTTCCAGAGAATTCACTCCTAGTGTTCTTCCACGGATAGAGTGATGGAGTTGCTTTCCGTCGAGTCTGTTGAAGGCCTGACTGCCAAATCGCTGTACGAAGCATTCGTGAAGCTCGTGGAGATCCCGTTCAACGAGAGACTCGTCCGTCTTTTCCAGTTCGTCGACTCCAATGCCGACGCGATGATCACCTACCAGGAAGTGGTCCGACTCTTCTCCCTCCTCTTCTGGCAGGAGTCCTGCTGCTTTGTCACGGGCGAGCTATGCTCCTCCCAAGGGTATCCTCCGTTTCTCCTCCTCCCGAAATAGTGCCTATTTCATCCAGCAAGGTCAGTCGATCAGCACTCGGTTTATCGCGGACTTCCTCATCCACGACCAGTGCTCCTTCGACTCCGTCCTGTTCTGGGTGATGAACCGCGGGAACAGCATCTTCACGCCGTCCTATTACTCCTGCCGCTCTGAGGCGCTTCTGCAGGCAACACGCGCGCCGTCACAGCAAGTCTGTGGAGTGGAAGCGAGTCAGAGCATCGAGGCGGACATGGAGTTCGTGTACTTCGTGAGCTCGCTGTACCGCAACATGGTGGCCACCCACACGCCCTGCAGATCGTTCATCGACTGTGTGAGTGGCTACGTGAACGAGGAGAACGAAGTGAGCGACGAGGACTTGGCGAGCGTGGTGAAGTCCTTCTTCGGCGTGAAGGAGGGAGAGGCGGACTCCGAGTTCCTCTCCAACCTGCACGATCTCTGCGAACTCACCGCCACGCTCTTCCACGCGAGCGAAGAGGACGTGCGTTCAAACCACTCACCTCACTCGTAGCAAGGCGTGAGCGTGAACGCGCTGGTGACGCTCTTCCTCGTCCTCGAGTTCCTCACCACTCTGCGCTGCGAAAGCACCGCCGCCTCGCTCGCTCTCTTCTTCGCGGACATCGACAACCCATCCCTCGTCCCACTGTCCGCCATTCGCTCCTTCTTCCTCACCATCATTCAAATCATGACGGGCGTGTGCTTGGTCCGCAAGGACGCCGGCATCTCCATCACGCTTCTCCTCAACCAGAGGACGCGCAGCACGCAGCAGCAAGTGGCCGACGACATCGTGCAACGCTTCGTTGCGTTTGCTTCCCTTGCTCACGTGAGCGACGAGGCGCTGAAGACCCAGCTGCAGCAGGAACTCAACGGCGGCGACGGTATTCACGCGGCCGTGTTCTCTGTGGTCATTCAGTACCTCCTGCTGGTGTTCGTGCAGCAGTGGAACTACTCGCAGATGATCTTCATGTTGACGCAGTTGCTCGCCTCGCCTCGGCTCGACACGTTCCTGCGGCCCTCCACGACGGTGGATCGCATTGGCCTGCTGAAGGAGGCGCCAGTGACGCTGCTGCTGGAGGAGGAGGAGGACGCTCCCCTGAGCAAGGATGATGTTGCTGTGCTGCTGGGACGGTCCTATGCGCTGCCTGAGAAGGGTGGTGAAGAAGTGAAGGGGGATGTGAAAGAAGATGCAAAGGAGGAGGAGGAAGTGAAAGATGTGAAGGAAGCGAAACAGGAAAAGAAGGAAGAGAAGGAAGAGGAAAAGAAGGAAAAGGAAAAGAAGGAAAAGGAAAAGGAAAAGAAGGAGGAAGAAGAGAAGAAGAAGGAAGAGAAGGAAGAGGAAAAGGAAAAGAAGGAAGAAAAGGAGGATGTGAAGGAAAAGGAAAAGAAGGAGGAACAAAAGGCAGAAATGAAAGCAGAAATAGCAAACAACAAACCAGAAGCAGCCGTGCCGATCACCCACACGACCTCCGTCATGGAGACGGGCGTGGCGGCACAGCCCGCCCAGAACCACATCAACATCTTCTCAGATGACAGCTCCATCGGCATTTATCTCCGCGTCGGCCCGCCTCGCCCACCTCACTTCTAGTACCTCACGCGCAAGTGGAGCGCGCGCCTGCACCTGCAGCAGCTCACCACGCCCACGCTCCTGCACCTGTTCGCCGACTTCGATCACTACTCCGGCGACGAGGACAACATGTTCCTCAGCGAGTTCCTCGAGCTCTTCAGCGCGCTCCACAAGGCGGACTGCATTCCCAAGGCGGCCGTCAAGTTCTTCTTCCACCTCACGCACGCCTCGCCGTACTGCATCAACCGCTACGAACTCCTCTGCGCGCTGAGCCTCCTCTGCTGCGACATCCACGTGGGCAGCAACGCCGAGCGACTGTGGGACGTGCTTCAACGCGTCTCCGGGCTCACCGACGGGATTCGCTCCTTCACCGTCTTCGTGCGTGCAGTGATCTCCTTGATCAACATGATGACGCCGCAACTCATCCTTCACTTCCAACAGGACGCCGAGATCCTGTACGTTTCTCTGTCCGAGTCCCTCCTCGCTTCCTATGCCGCCTCCACACCCTCCTACGCTGCCTATCCCATCATTCGCCGCGACGCTTTCTTCGCGTGGGCGCGCGACGCCTTCTGCATCGACAGACTCATGCGCTACGGCTGCTCGCTCCTCAACGGCCACGTGAACACACTGCAGTACCGACTCGGCATTGCCTGGACGTCGTTCCGTGACATCGTCGCCGCTGTGGACTCCATTGACGAGGGCGACGGGACCTTCTCCTGCGCTGCGTTCGTGAAGGTCGGCGCATCGCTGCAATCTGATGAGTAGATGATGAATGACGACTTCCCATTGCCGCCCTTCTCGGACCAGCACACGCAGCGAGGAGAGCTCTTCTCCTGGCTGGTGTCGCTGCTGGCGGAGGGCGGCCGCATGAAGAAGGTGGAGGTGGAGGCTGCCTTCTGCGTGATCCTGAACCAGTCGCGCGACGAGCTGTGGAGCGAGCTGCTGCAGCTGGTGGCGACGCAAGAGAACAAGGTGGAGAAGGAAACGGTGCGCACCATTTTGAACAGCCTGATCAAAATGAGTCTGTTTGTGGAGTGAGCGTTCTCTCTCCCTCTCACCCCCAGAATCGGCGTGTTCAACGCCAGTCTGATGAAGTGCTTCGCGCCCGTTCTGGACTGCATCTGCAGCGATCTGCCCGCGCTCTGCCCTATCGCCACGGTGCGCGAGGTTCTCTACAGCAACCTGGAGCTGGTGCTGCCCTCTTCCTACCAGCCACGCCTCGCCGACTGCCCCGTGCTGCTGGCCACGGCCGTCCTCAACCTGCGCGTGCTGGCGGGTCTGGCGAACACGCTCTTCACGCACCTGCACAGCATGCTCGCGTCCTTCGCGCCCACGCTCACCAAGGGAGACTATGTGCGGTTCATCGAGATGATGGCGGCCTCCAAACCGCTCGCGCCGCAGCTGGTGTACGACGTTTACGTGCGACTCTACCGCTGCGCGGAAGCACTCATGCCGCAAAAGGGCGGGATTTCGCGCGACTCGCTGCTGCTGCTGCTGTCGGCTTTCTACCCGAAGAACACGGCGATGGCAGGCTTGTTGTTCTCGCATCTCACTGACCAAACCCTGCTCCCGTACAGCCAGCTGGTGCTGTATTTGAAGCACGTCTACACGGCGCTGAACGAGGTGAGGTCAACTCTCCTTCTTCACTCCTAGTTCTTCGACTGCTTCGACATGTCGCTGGTCTGCATCGAGCAAGTCGCCATGAACGTCGCCGACGCCTGCTTCCGACAGTTCAGCCTCGCCCGCTCGGACGCTCTCTCGCAGGAGCAGTTCGTTCAGTGGATGCGTGCAGGAGGTGCTTGCGTGGTAACGAAGGACGCCACGGCGCTGACGCACTACCAGCCCTTGGTGCACAAGAACGTGGTCGTCACGTTCGACATGCTGGTGGCGCCGCTTCCCGCGGGAATGAACGACCCGAAGACGATGTACACACTGCCGAAGAATGACGACCCGCGTCTGCAGATGTATCTCTTTCTTCTCTCTGTGACGAGTAGTTGTGTGGACCAACTGGCCGCCTTTGCCGCGGGAATGAACTTCTCGATCTGCGACGAGGTGCTCATCGATGCGATCAAGTCCCAGTGCGACCCGCACGGCGACGTGGCACGCAGCAGTTTCATCGCGGCCATCGCGATGATCCTGCTGAAGCGGTACAACATCGAGGTGAACGAGAGCAAGGAGCTGCTGCTGGAGAAGTCCGTGCGGCTCAGCGCCGACGGCCAGGACAGTGTGTCGATCCGTAAGGGTCTGGGCAGTTTGTTCGACTGTCTTGACTACCACCACACGCACTTCGTGAGCGCTTCCTTGTTGGTTGGGTCGCTGGGCCTGCTCAGCTCCGGCTCCATCGATTCGCGCCTGCGCGTGAGTTCAAAAGGTGGGGGTCACACCTAGTTCCTGATCACGGAGGGCTGTGAGCCCGTGGGCGACATGGTGTACGTGTCGTCGCTGCGACCGGTCGTGTTGACACTGTTCCTGGTGATGGACATGCTGATGCCCTCCGTGGCGAGCTATCTGAAGGTGCGTGTGGAATGGCGATGTGATGATCAGACGACCCCGCTCTGCTCCACGCAGCGCGTGCTGAAGGCGCTGGGCGAGGACACGGAGGACGGTCTGATGGAGATCGACGAGGTGGTGTCGTTGCTGCACGAGGAGCTGATCGCCATGAGTACCACACTTCGTGAGGTGACTAGCCAGGACAAGACGGAGTCCTGTTCTCTCCACAGCGTTCTCCAGCACTTCGCCATCTCGCTGAAGGACGCCAACACGCTGCTTGCGGCGCTCCTGCTCGCGCCCTGCGCAAGCGACCGTGCCCCGCAGTTTTTGACGGAGCAGGAGGTGGCGGAGACGCAGTGGACCGAGGGTCTGTTGCACCGCACGCTGAACCGAGTGCTGCTGCGCGACGAGCTGCGAAGATTGTTCTCGTTGCTGGACCTGTCGATGCCGTTCAAGGCGCGGGAGGGATTCGAGACGATGCTGATGGAGGTGGTGGGAAAGGACGACGAGATTCGGGTGAGTGTGGCGGAGGGTCGTGAGAGCTAGTACGAGCATCTCGTGTACGCATTGTTGCCGTTTATCCTGCTGCCCGTGAATTCGGTTTCTGTGGTGAGCAAGTGCTACTATGATATCATCGCTCGCCTGAACGGAGTGAAGGAGCTCTCATTCCTGATGCTGAAGGAAGCGATCCTCGTGATGGTGCGTGTGTGGTTGTGGACGATCGACAAGCCTACGCTGCTCTCCGTAGCCCAAGTGGACGGACTGCTGAAGGAATTGGTAGAGGTTGACGACGAGGAGAAGGCGATGGTCATGTGCGCCTCCTTTGTTGGCAGTTGCGTGCTGCAGGCGTCCGAGCCCTCCTCCCTGAGCATGCAGCGTTTCTTGGCGATTCTCCTCAAACCCGCCGCATACTCCGTCAAACGCATTTGGGAAGGAGAGATGCCTTCCGTGGTCTAAGTTCATTTCCTTCTCTTTCGTTTCATCACACCCATTACTTTTCCCAGAAACTTCTTATCGCATTCAGTCACCACGGAATCCAATACCACCATTCGTACCCTCTCAACACACTCCATTCCCTCTATCGTGGAGTCACTCACTCAAACTCACTATTCATTTACTTCTTTCCTTCTTTTCCTTCCATATCATCTTTGAATATCACAGACCTACCTAGATGTCTATCTAAATAGACTGTGATAGTACGCAGAATAACCATGACTTCTTGCTTTCTCCTACGAACGCAAGGGGCGATTACGAACTATACGCGATAAGAATGATATGACCTACTATGAACATGGACTCTCTCTTCTCCTTCCCTACCCTCGAGTCGCAGAACCCTCTCTTTGATCAAATCGAGACCGATCTGTTCTCCTTTGAACCGACGCACAAGAGTTCCCTGGACCTGAGTTGCTTCTTCGATGTGTTGCCTTCTCCGAGTAGCAGTGCATCAAGTTATTCGAGTGAGGAAGTTCCTGTGTTGGAGTTGGGTGCGTGTGGTGATGTGAGGACTCTTCTTCGAGTGAAGAAGAGTGAGTGTTATGCTCGCGAGTGCAAGGCGCGTCGTGCAGCTCGCATGCTGATATTGAAGAGGAAACGAGAGCAGGGTTTGATCTCGTTTGAGACGAAAGTGCGTTACAAACAGCGGAGTGAGATGGCGTTGAAGCGGGACCGGTGTTCGGGTCGTTTCCTGAGTGATATAGAGTATATAGATGTGAATTGGTGTGTTTGTTTTACAAAAACACTAATCCCAGTTGTGTTTTTACTCACATCCTGTTTTGTTATGAGCTCTCCTTCAGTGCTTAGGGCAGAAAAGGGTGGTGTTCCGGATGAGAATGCGCCTGCGAGCCTTAAACGGCTGATTCCGGAGACAATCCCACCACCCGTTCAAAAGAGTGAAACTTCGAGTTCAGAGAGGATATCGATTGACATGAATATCCGCGATTCGTTCTGGACGCCTCCGTCTGACATGTCAAAGAGAGACGTGAAGAGACCCCTCCCGGTGCGTCCGCTTCGGTGTATAAGAGACTCTCGTTTCAATCAGCATGTTCACATGTTCAAGTGGTTGTGTTTCTGAATCGTGACAGTTAGGTTTTCGCAGCCTCCAGTTCCCCCAGCCATTAGCATCGCTCCAGAGGTGGATGTCGTGGAAGTTTACGTTGTTTTCCCGCGTGATGTGTAGTATGAAGGGTGTTGCAAGTTGTACTTCGATATGCCATCTATCAACAAAGACAGTATTCACATTTATGTGAAGCAGAGCGCTTTAGTAGTTGAGGGAACGCGAGTTGCTAATTATCATGGCTGCCGCAGAGTTCTGTTTCAACGCCGTAGATTGGGTGTCATTCGGCACCAAATTCCTGTCTGAACGCAGGGGAAGCGTAATGCGTAGTACAATCCGTCTGTAATGGATGTCAGGAATGCAGTCGCTACCTACAACAACGGAGAATTGTGCATTACGGTTCAGAAGACCCCCTCATTCTAGCTTTTGCCAACCTAGAGTGTTTTCCTGTTGTCTGTTTGTTGCAGAATGAGCGGAGAGGAAGACCCGTCGGTGGCAAAGGAGACTGACTACTACGCCATGTGTGTGCCATGTAGGAGACGCGGATGCAATTCATGAAAGACAAACCCTGCGATGTGAACTTGCTGAAATCCATGAACCCCTTTTCAAAGCAGGACGTGGACGCGTTTTTGGCGAGTCAGCACCCTGGTGAGTCGATTGTATCACTCGTTTGATGGAATAGGCACCTCGATCAAATATGCCTATCTTCCAACCCCGATGATCAAGCCCGTGTCCCTTTTGGAGGATTTGTCGAACTTCCTCGTTTTTGTCGATCTCCTTTATCCCAAAGAGTTCGCACATTCTGCTGGAGTCAGGAATAGCTACGAGCAGTTTGACACGGAAAACCGGTTGTTCTCCGTGCTGAAGTACTTTCTGTCCGTATGGAGCACCTTTAGCACGGTCTGTGTGTCACAACTGCATCATGGTCGTAGGATGTGTATCTTCCCTGCTCCCCCTACCGTGGCGAGACGTTTGCCTGCTTCGTGAGCACGTCTGTTGGGAAGGTCTCCTTTCTGGCCGAGGAGTGCTCCATTCATCCGGACGTGGCTTCCTTCATCATCGAGGACGAAGTGGATCGATGGAGAATCGAGGGCACAATCGATCGCCAGTAGTGTGTGCATATCGGCGTGAAGGATAGGAATCTGTTCTGCGGCAACAGTCTGGTGTTCTCGCATAATGGATTGCTCACACTTACGTATCTCCCGACGGAGGAGCAGGTAGGTGGATGATCTGGTGTGATGATCCAGTTCGTCTTCTCCTTCCCGTCCATTACCCTTTCTGGTCTTCTGTTTGGGACGCCGGAGTCGCAGTTCACCGGCGATGTGCAAATGACCTACTCGAAGGGATCCATTCACTCCGTGATCTCCTTCCTCCCTCGCGTTGCCCTTCATTGTGGAAGTGAGAAGTAGCCCACAATCGGCGGCGATTCGAAGGTGGTGCGAGCGTCAGTGTGGAGGGAATCCACGATCGCCTTCCGTATCGAAGGAAGATGGGACATTGGCTTTGAAATCATCGGAGAGGATGGCGCAAACAGTGTCTTCATGGTCGTGAGTGAGCTGAACGAATTGCAGCGATTCGTGCTGAAGCCCGAGTTGCAGGGCGCTCTGGAAAGTCAGAAGTGTGTATAAGGCGTGAAAGTGAGCGATAGAGTGTGGAAACCACTGTGGATGGAAGTGCTGAGCAATCCCGGCTTGGAGGGAATCAAGAAGGAGTACATGCGACTGGGTAAGCAGAGGGTTTTATGTTCATCGTAGAAAAGCAGAAGATCCAGTACTACCTTGTCTGGGAGAAGTGCGGAAAGCGGGAATCGCCTCTGTTCAACAAAACGGAGAGCGGATACGAATACAAGTGGAAGGGGGAGAGGACCAACTTCATCGAGCGGTCCTGCTCCGCGCCCCATGTGGAAATCAAGTAACTGTTTGCATTATTGTGTTGAGTCTGTTTGTTGCGGACTCCTTTTCATGCATCATGTCTCTCTGTAGTTCTGTACTCTTTCTATGCAGTTGTTTCATCGCTCTGTTTCTCTTTGCCTATTCTGCGAATCGGTCATTTATTACGTATCCTGCTTCAATCCCAAGCAACGGCACTGACGTGTATATCCCAGTGCGAGTACTTTTAGCTGCCAAAAACCAAAGTGCAACGAACGCAGTCATTCGGAGTGATGAGAAGCAACAAACCCGTGAGGAAAAGTTCTCAAAGTGGTACAAGCGTCTGGTCATGAATCAGGCTCGATCCAAATACGCCTCAAGACGAGTGGTGTATGAAACGTATCCTGGTGCGGGTCTTTGCAACCTCATGCGAGCCTTTCAATCGACTATGTTCGTTTCTGTGGTGACGGGAAGGAGCATCCTCTGTGAGAGCCGCGAAGGAGCTGTCATGTGTAGTTTATCAGCAGGATGTGACTCTCCGCAGGTTTTTCGTGCAGGCCTTCTCCATCCCGGTTTGCACCCATTACGATCATGTCCAGGGCACGATTCACTATGACAACAGGACGGAAGAGAACATGCTCTTCGGTACAATTCATTTGGATGACTTGTACATGGAATCTGCAGTGAGTCTGAAGATGTGTTACGACCTGACTGCATACGTCTCTCCAACCCTGTATCAGCACCAGCTCTTCACACTCGGTTTGATCCGGGAGGAAGGCAACTACACTTCGATGGAATTGGGTCGGGAGTTTCGTTGTTCCATGTTTCCGCTGCTGTTCAACCCAATCGAGCCGGTAGCGTCGGTCATCAACAGGTACATCGACTCGCTGAAGGGGTACTATGTGATTGGCGTGCAGATGCGATTTGGCGGCAAGATGGCGAACTATCACGAACAGTCCTTCTTGAAGCCATCGGACTTGGGAAAGCTGCGCGCACTCATCAACAGCGCTCTGGAGCGTGTGGGCAACCAATCCGTGGCGTTGTTCATATCGTCAGACTCGGACAAGGGGCTGAAGGGATTGAAGAAGGCGTTTGAGCGGCGCGTGAAGGTGGTGACGGTGAAGGAGTTCGCTGTGGGCCACAGTTGCAAGGGCTACTACCACGATAAGAAGAAGGAGAAGTGGCCGAAGTTCGTGCAGCGCGCGATCGTGGATCTGATGGTTCTGAAGGAGAGCGATTACCTGATCGTGACGGGCAAGAGCAGTTTCGGAGAGTACGCGTTGGACATGCAATACTGCAGTTACGGCATGATCCAGCCTGCGTTCTACGCCAGTCTGCTTCACGTCAACAGGTCGGTGTTTCGTGCGAGGAGTCAGCCAGGCACCTTTTCGATTGTGTGATGAGTTGTTCTTTTGCTTGACGTGTTTGTGCAACCAACAACAAGACTAAATGACTCACTCCTTGATGTCCTCCTCCTTAAACAGGACGCGTGTCTCCTGACTCTCAAAGGCTCCGATCTTGCGGATGCTCGAGAAGGGGAACACCACGCGTGTCACACGCCCCTCTAACAGTCCCAGCGGAACCTACCCATCAACCAGCCACACACCAACCACCTGCCCAAAGCGATAGCTATCGATGCTGTTACCCGCGTTATCGCCCTCGATCCAACAGTGGCCCTTCTCCACCTCGAACTAACGATGAGGAGGAATGATAGCACGTGCCAGTTTGTTTCCTTTCAGCTGCACCCAGTCTCCAGGGATGGCGACGACTCGTTTGACAAGAAAGCGCCTCGGATTGGTGGGACTCCTGAGAGTGATTCGCTACCGCCGGACGCACCGCAGCATGACCACGTCTCCTCGGCTGTACTCGAAGCGTTTGCAGCCAATCTTGCTGACCCAGACCCACTCATGGCGTGGTTTGCCATTCACGACCGGATTCAACGTGGGCTGCATGGATCCGCCCTCTACCGAGGCGATACAACCCACCTCTTCGGAGAGCGTGCGTGTCAAGGAGGACCGCCTCCATTGCGTGGACAAAGGATATACGTAGGCGGCTACGACGGCCGCAGATACGGAGACCCACGGGTTCTTGACCGCGCGAAGCAGACCCTGCATCAGAACATGTATGAACAAACAGAGAAGACACTCAGCGGCTGAACGATCTGAAAGCTTCCGGTACCGGCCTTCATCACCTTTCCGGTGGAGATGCACGCCGACGGCGTCTTCATGCTGTCCGAGTAGCCGTACAGGACGGCATTGTTGAGGAAGTGTGTGGTCGTCTCGAAGGACATCTGCTGGAAGGGGCTCTCCATGTTCTCCATGCCGCCTCTGTTCATGGGGCGGTAGGAGCCGTCCTGCGTCATGTAGTCGGCGATCAGCGACAGATGGCGCGGATCGATCGAAATCGAGTACACGTCGAAGACGCGCTCGATTTCGGTGATGATGGCGGTGCGCGCGGCCTCCACGCCGTAGGTCTCCAGGATCTGCCAGATGTCGTTGGAGTACACCTTGTTCACGTCCACGAGATGCTGGTACATCCACACCACAGGGAAGTTCACGCCCTCGGTCTGCAGCGTGTGGTTGGCGTCCTCGTCCGAGTCCTTGTCCATCACGATGCAGCGGTTGATGTGCTGGATGGAGTTTACCAGCACCGTCTGCGCGGCCTTCTCCGCCAGCTCCACCAGCAGCAGCTTCGGCACGCTCGGCGGGAACTCGAACTCCACGCGCAGCTTGTTGGTCGCCTCGTTGTACATCACGCGGCGGAAGAACTTGAGCTTCATCACCTTGAAGGGCGCCTCCAGCACCGTGAAGCCCTCGGGCACCTTGTCGTGCGTCACCGACTTCTTCTCCACCTCCATCTCCTCCTTAGGCTCCTTGGACTCCTCCTCCTTCTCCTTCTCCTCCGTCTCCATCTTCTCCTCGTCCTCCTCGGACTCCTTCTCCTCCTCCTCGTACTCCACGCGCGCCGCCTTGTTCAGCCGGCCGGCGTCGGCGCCGTCCACGTCCGCCACCTCCTCCTCGTCCTCCTCGGCGTCGTCCTCGCTGTCCGCCATGCCGCGCACCTCCTTCTCCTCTAGCCCTCACCACTCCACACAGCACCCACCGCTCTTCTTCAGCTTCGTCTTCTTCAGGTTGCTCAGGTCCTTCCCACTCACGATCTTCTCGATGTCCAGGCCGATGTTCACGCTGCGCGCCGACCGCTTCATGTCCTTGGCGATCAGGCTGCCCAGCAGCGGTAAGAACTCGTTCATGATCACGCCCAGCACGCCGTCCATCTCCAGGTTGTACACCTTGCGGATCACCTCCGTCGGCAGCAGGTTCACGTGCAGCTCGTACTTCCGGATGTACGGCGTGTACTTCAGCCCGTGCGTCGTGTTCGTCAGGTAGTCCACCACGCGGAAGTAGCACTCGGGGTCCAGCAGCTCGTTCAGCCCGATGCGGTGCAGTTTCTTCATCAGCTTCTCCGCGCTGGCCTTCTTCACCGCGGGGATCAGCGGGATCGTCATCATGGGCGTGAGGATGGTGCGCGAGCCCGTCATGATGACCTCGCGCAGACGCGGGATGCCCAGCGTCACGTTCACGGCACCGTGGCCCGCCAGGTGGAACGTGTTCAGCGTCATCTGCGTGGCCGGCTCGCCGATGGACTGTCCGGCAATGACGCCCACCGACTCGCCCGGGTCCACGAGCGAGCGCAAGTACTTCATCCAGAAGAGGACCTCCATGCCGCCCTTGTCGACGGAGCCCGTGGCGCTGTGCGTGTCCAGGTAGCTGTCGATGGCCTTCTGGTACTTCTCGTTCACTGCGCCGATGTTGCGACAAATGTTCAGCTGCCAGTTGACGGGGTCGGGCACGCGGTTGCGGATCAGCTCGATCTCGATGCCCTCCGAGCTGTCGAACACGCGGCGCGACACGTGCTTCTCCTTCTCCTGCGTGTCGCTGTACACCACGTCGTACGACCCGTCCTTCTTGTGCACCTTCGTGATCACCGCCGGCACGAACTCGTTGCTGACGTTGCCCACCGCCCACTCGCCCTTGCCCAGCTTGCGGCGCGCCTCGATCACGCTCTTCTTGCTCAGCGCCTCGGCGTGCTTCGCCAGCTCCTCGCGCGCGTACTGCACCTCCGCGTGCTTCACCGCCGCTTCCTCGCTGTTCAGGCCCGTGTCCTGGAAGAAGTGCTCCGACAGCCCGTACTTGTACACCAGGATGGTGCTGTTCTTCGCCAAGAAGTCGAACTGCGCCGGCTTGCCCGTCAGGTACTTCACCTTGCTCACGTCGACGCCGTCGTCGCCGTACAGCACCTGGATCACCTCGCCGTCGCTGTTGCGCACGGAGTAGTCGTACTGCACCGACAGGTCCTCCATCGCCTTGATCACACACCGCTGCAGGTAGCCGGAACGTGACGTCTTCACGGCCGTGTCCACCAGGCCCTCGCGGCCCGCCATCGCGTGGAAGTAGTACTCTTGCGGGCGGATGCCCGTCAGGAAGCGGTCGCTCACCCAGCCGCCCGCACGAGGCATCGGGTCGTAGGGGCGGAAGGACGGCAGCGTCTTGCCCGAGGACATCATGGGCACGCGGCGGCCCTCCAGCTCCTGCTGGCCCAGCGCGCAGGACACCTGCGTCTGGTTGACATTGGAGCCCTTGGCGCCGGAGATAATCATGCAGGAGAAGGCGTTGTGGGGGAAGGGCACGTACAGCCCGTGCGGCAGACACACCTTGAAGATCTCCGAGGAGATGGGCGACACGATCGACTTCATCACGTTGTCGATCTCGGGACCCACGCGCCCGCGGCTGCTGATGAACCGCTTGCGCAGCTCCTTCGACACTGCCGTGCGCCGCTGCTCCAGCGTCAGGCCCTTGTCCTCCTCCTCCAGACTCATGTACCGCTCCAGGCCTGCCACCGCCTTCTCCAGCGCGCCGTCGATCAGCGCGCGGCGCTTCTTCTCGGCGTCGTCCACCAGCACCAGATCCTCCATCGAGCACGTGAACCCGCGCTTCTGGAAGTAGGAGGTCACCACGCGGCCGAAGCAGGACAAAAACTTGCTGCAGAGGTCCACGCCGTACAGCTCGTGGATGGCGTGCACCAGCGAGTAGTTCTTCGCGCCGAACGTGGACTTGTCCAGCACGCCGCGCAGCAGCTCGCACTCCTCGATCAGCACCTGCTGCTCGCCCAGCGGGCTGCCAGCGGGGATCTTGCCGTCGCCCCAGTTCTTGTCCGCCACCTGCGCGTTGCCCTCGTAGTTCATGCGCGGCAGGTCGCCCACCAGGTTGATCAGCAGCGAGGACACCACCTGCTTGCCCGTCCACAGCGTCACCGGCTTCAGGATGCACGGCGGCACCGTCTTCACCACGCGCTCGCGCGCGCGGCCGTCGAAGCCGGAGATGGCCGTGAACACCAGCTGGTCGAACTCCTGGTGGTTCAGGAAGGTGTCGCGCTTCGTCAGCAGGAAGCCCGAGGCCACGTGATCCTGGATCAGACCGCGCAGCGGCGAGCCGTCACGCGCGGAGGGGTACTGGTGCTTGGCGCACACGATGTTGTAGGCTTCGCTGCGCGCCAGCTCGCCCTGCGGGAAGTGCAGGTTGATCTCGTCACCGTCGAAGTCGGCGTTGAAGGTGTTGCAGTTGGAGTAGTGCATACGAATGGTCTGACGCTTCGACTTCAGGATGCGCGCGCGCAGGGCCATGATGGACGCCTTGTGCAGCGTCGGCTGGCGGTTGACCAGCAGGATGTCGCCCTCCAGCAGGTTGCGCCACACGCGCTTCATGCGGACGTTGCCCGAGGCGTCCTTCGTCATCAGCATCTTCGCCAGCGCCTCGCGCTGCCCGCGGTTCTTGTACTTCAGGTCGATGAAGAAGCCCTTGTCGTTCTCCAGGTAGCACGCGCCGGGGTAGGCGTCGCGGCCGTTGACCACCAGCTCGCGCAGCATCTTCACGTTGTTCGCCGTCACCGGCTCGGGGTAGCACAGCTCGCGCGCGAACTGCAGCGGCACGCCCACCTCGTCCGTGTCGATGTAGGGGTCCGGCGCGATGACGGACCGCGCGGCGAAGTTCACGCGCTTGCCCATCAGGTTGGTGCGGAACAGGCCCTCCTTGTGCTCCAACAGCTGGCGGATGCCGCTCGAGTTCTTGTTGTTGCGCGACTTCGCGCTGTCCACCAGGCTGTTGTACGCCTCCTGCATGTCCACCCAGTCGTGCAGCGCGTTCTCGAACGTGTAGCCCATCGCTCTGTCCTTCGCGCTCGCCTTGTTGGCCTTGCCAGTCTTGTCCGCACTAGCAGAGCTGCCCTCCACCTCCGCCTCCACCTGCTCGCGCGCGCCGTACTTCAGCAGGTTGTAGTTGTCCTTCAGGATCTACGCTCGCACGTGCACTCCTAACCTACCTGGCTCAGGAACACATTCTGCGGGTGCTCGTACGACTCGCCGTGCAGGTGCTGCGGCGGGCGGAAGCGCGACGGCGTCACCAGAATGGTGCGCACGAAGAAGATCTTGTAGCCGTCGTTGGCGTGCTCCGGCTCGCTGGTCGGGTTCAGGATGGCGCCCGCCTCCGTCAGCTGCGGGTACCAGATCAGGTTGATGATGTCGTGGTTCGCCTCGTACAGCAGGCGCATGCGCACCTCCGCCTCCAGCGGCGGCAGGAACCTACGCGTCATCGCGCCGCTCGCACGCGCACTTCATCTTGGCCGCGGCGTCGTCCGCCAGCGCGGGCGCCTCCTCCTCCTCCTCCATCTCCGCCTCGGCGAACTCAGGCTCCTTCTCCTCCACGCCCTCCATCTTCGCCAGCTGCGACACCGTCAAAAAGTCCAGCGCGCTCTTGGTCGGCATCGCGTTCGTCGCGAACTGCTTGCTCTTGCTCTTGATCGGCACCTCGAACAGCTTCAGGAAGCCGTCGCGCACGATCGACGGCGAGGCCGCGCCGCAGTTCTCGCAGATGCGCGGCATCGCCGCCAAGAACTCGCGGATCAGCCCGTTGTAGATGGCGCGCGTGTGCGTGTACACCACCTCGTGCTTCGGCAGGCGCTTCGAGCTGCGGATGATCGCCTCGTACTTGGCGATGACCGCCTACGCCTCACCGCCCACAGCCAACCGAACATCGAACTTCTCCTCAAAGTCCTCGTTGCGCTTCTGGCTATGAAGCAGCTGGTCCAGCTCCTCCACGAACTCCGTCTTCTTGCTGAGGTTGCCGCACTATGAGTGATTATCGCTCCCCAGGCCTGCCAGAATCAAGCGGAACTGGATCTCGTAGCGCTTAATCATGTACTTGTTCATCTTGAAGCGGTGACAGTTCTGGCACGTGCAGCGCAGAATCTTGATCAGGAGGGTGAACAGCATGGGGTTGTAGATGGGCAACTCCAGCTCGATATGACCCAGATGGCCCGGACAGTCCTACACATCAGTCCACCCAAAGACCCGAACATCGAAGGTGCGGTAGCACGTGGGGCACTTCACGTGGAAGTCCACGGGTCCCAGAGCCGGGTCGTAGAGGCCGCTACGGAATGAGCCGGACAGAACCAGAAGTCACTCAGGGAGGGGCTTTCCGTCGCCGTCGAAGGCCACCGGGTTGGTGATCTTTTTGACGCTCAGCTTCTTGATCTCATCCGGCATATAGTAGCCGAAATGGGTTCGCGTGATCTCGTGGGTTAAAGGTGCTGATATGATGCTCTGCATTGATCTCGGAGTCGCTGCACTAAAGGGAATACAAGCACCTCTAAGGGGAACGATTTCTGGCACCACTCACTGTCTGCCCGAAACAGCCCCGATTTTCTCGGAGTTCGTGGTTCGCCAGAACGGCCCCTTTGCAACAAACACGCCAAGCGTTCATCATAGAATACAGTGTCTTCGCGTGCTCGAGAACATCCTCCTTCAGAAGGGCATGCAGTCTCTTGCAGCCCTCCTTCCCCGACTTCAGAATGTCCTACGCATGGAGGCAATCAAGGACGCTCACTTCAAACAGATCGAGGGGAATGTTGTTGTCCATCGTCACCAGAGTGTAGCGGTCCAGCTTGGGGAGATACGCGATGGTGAACACGATTCCGTTGAGCCGCGACTCGTTTTTGTTCATGTCTACGCCTCAGCAACCGACGAGGGCCAAACCATATATAACGGTGTTGTCCATGTAGCCCACCTCGATCGACACCTGGAAATCGATGATCGCAATACCCGCGTCGATCACCGCCAGCAGGGCGGCGTTCAGGCAGCAGGCCAGCTCGCCTCCATCCGCACTGATGATGGTGCAGTGAATCGCGATCTCGGACTGCGGATAGATGGAGGTGATGATGACGTGCTCGAAGCACCTGGAGATGGCAAGCGCGTACTCCATGCACGCCTTGTTGCCGTGCGAAATCATCTTTCGCTCGATCGTGGCGAAAGGCGACGTGGTCACCGTGGACGTGACCAGGGCCTCGTCCCTCTTCGTTCCGGACTGTTTGGCGGAGAATCGCGGACCGTACCTAGCGGTTAGGGGAGGAGACGCGAAACGCACACCACGGCCTGCACCTTGGTGTTTCCCATTTCCACGTAGGCGGAGCCGTCGCAGTCCTTCAGGTTTCCTAGCCCCGTAGTCACCTGACGCAGCTCGTCGGGCTTTCGTCCATCGGAGCGGAGACCCGAGATAGACAGCAATTCGTTGCGGTTCTACACCATAATAATAAAAAGAAAGAAGCGAACCATTCCAAAACAAACAATGCGACAACTAAAACATTAATGCACTTCCTTCCCCGAGTTCAGGTACTCCTTCACGTTCTCCCACTTGCCGTTCTCCACGTCGCCCTCCCGCTTCTTCATTCCGTTGTTGTAGTAGAAGATCCAGTGCCCCGCCTTCTTCCCGTCCACCAGCGCGCCCTCGCTCTTCTTTCGGCACTTGCCGGGATCGTTCAGCAGCACCTCGTTGCGGGCGCAGGGGTAGAAGGTGGTCAGCTGCACCTTCTCCACGGGCACGTACGAGCACTCCTTCATGCGCAGCAGGTCGCCGTACAGCGTGAAGTCCTTCACCACGCCGTTCTCGATGGCGCTGTCGTATAGCGCGTGGCGGTGCACCTCGCGCTGCGACAGCTCCACCACGTTCTTCTCCTCGTCCAGCCAAGTGACCGTGCCGCCGCCGCTCTCCTCGCGCACCTTGTCGAACTGCGTCTCGAACTCCACCGAGTGCACCACGTGGCTCGAGCGGTTGTACGTCACCGTGCGCTGCTTGCACTGCGGCATCTCGAACTCGCGCGTCAGCATCGGGTGCCAGTGGATCTTCCCGCGCGCCAGCGTGCCCGTCTTCGCGTACTCCGCCTCCAGCGCCTTCGGGCTGTACTCCGCGCGCGGCACCACCTCGCCGTCGGCGACCAGCTTGCCCTCCTCGAACGTCACGCGCGCGTAGAACAGGTTGCGGAAGAACAGCAGCGACTTGCCGTCATAGCGCCCGCCGCGGAAGGCGCCCCAGTAGCAGGGCTCGCCGTCGCGCGTGAACTCGACGCTGGACTGGAGGTAGCCCTTGTCGGTGAACAGGTGGCACTCGCGGATGTTGCCGCTGCGATAGAAGGCGAAGGCGTACACGCGCTTGCCGCCCTTCACCACCTCCTCCTTCGCGATCTGCCCGTTCTCGTAGTACACCGCGTGGTAGCCCTCGCGCGCGCCGTTCACGTACGTGCAGATCTCCGAGAACTGCCCGTTCTCGTGGTAGCCCACGAACTTGCCGTCCAGCACGTCCTGCTTGTAGCTCTGCACGCTCTTCACCGCGCCCGACGGGTAGTACACCGTGCACTCGCCGTCCTTGTACCCGTCGCGGTACTCGCTCTTGAACAGCCGCACGTTCTCCGGCGTGAAGCACTCGAACAGGCCCGTCATGCGGCCCTCGATCCAGATGCCGCTGAACACCAGGTTCTTCACGCGCTTGCGCTGCGCCTTGATCGCCAGCTTCGTGCAGTAGAACGCGATGCGGCCCTGCAGCACCTTCCGCTCCTTCTCGTACTCCGCCACGGGGTACAGCACGCAGTCGCTGCGCGCCTTCGTCTCGATCTCCGCCAGGTACGCGCGGTCCTTCCCGCACTCCGCCTCCAACTCCGGCTTCTGCTCCGCGCACGTCGACAGGTATGACGACAGCTCGTTGCAATAGATCTCCAGCTGCTCGCGCGCCGCCTGCCGCTGCCGCAGCTCCTCGCTCTTCGTCGCGAACGTCTCCGCGAACCGCGCGCCCTCGCGCAGGATCACCTTCCCTACGCCTCACGCGCCCGCGCCGCGCCCACAGTCGTGGTCGTTGCCCGCTTCCAGTGGGTTGTTCGCGCTGATCGTGAACTGATTCTCTATCGCTTCGCAGGGCTTCGTGCCGTACACGCACACGCGCGTCACCTCCGCGTCGTCGCTGGTGACCGCCACCTCCTCCACCGAGCAGTTCACGCGATGCTCCTCGAAGAACAGCTCGCCGAACAGCACGCAGCCGCGCGCGCACGCCTCCTCCATGTTCAGCGTGTTGCTCACGCGGCTCACCGCGTGGCCCGCGTGCTGCACCGCCTTCAGCAGCTCCTCCTGCAGGCGCGGCGTGCGCATCGCACTGCCGCTGATCTCCACCACGTCAATGCTCGCGTCCTTGGCGATGGCCTCCACCGCACCAAACACGATGTGGTAGAACCGCTCGAAGAGACTGTCCTCGCGCGTGCAGGCGCTCTCGAAGTCCTCCTTCGAGAACACGCCCTCCACGTCCTCGCTGTCCATCTCGTCGCCGTGTCGCACGCTCGGGATCACGAAGGACACGTCGCTGGCGCCGCGCGCCGACAGGTCGCGCTTCACGGACTCCGCCGCCGCGCGCAGCTTGTACATCATCGCGTCGCTGCGCGGCACCTCCTCGTGGAACTGGTCGCAGCACAGCCGGTACAGCGCCTCTCCCACCGCGCAGTCGAAGTTGTACCCGCCGAACAGCTCGCAGCGCGACCCCAGCACCGTCAGCGAGGTCTGTTGATGACTCACACCCACCGCACCCACGTTGGTGAAGCGCACGATCGTGATGGTCGTCGCGTACTTGCCCATGTCGCAGAAGAGCACCACGCTGCCGCTCGCGGGGAACTTCTCGAACTGCGCCTTGTAGTAGCCGTAGTCCAGCGCCACCGCCAGGTTCTCCTCGATGAAGGAGACGTTCGTCATCTTGCTCAACGCCAGCGCCGTCGCGATGCCGCGGATGTTCGACGTCTTGTAGTAGAGCGGCACCTACATATCACCGATAATCTGCGAGCGAACCGAAATCACGACGTTGTGGGGCTTGGCGAGCAATCGCGGCAGCTGCTTGGGGAAGCTGTCGTAGGAGACGGCGTCGTCCCTCAGGCACGTGTAGAACAGGTACTGGAGAATGATGTTCAGTGCGGTCTCCGCATCGACGTCATACTTCGTGTCGTCGTAGGTGATGGGGAAGTACGCGCGGTTCTTCTCGTCGTGCACCACCTTCTCCGACGTGGTCGCGCTGTAGTAGTCATTGCTCCCGATCACCGGCTTGTAGCCCCAGATGTAGTTCGCGATGTTCATCGCCACCTACGCATCTCATCCTAACTCTTCACTCCTACATTTGCGTTGCGCTGGTCGCAAACATTGTACTGGAGTCCCTTGAAGCTAAGCAATGCGCTACTCGTTATCCCGCGCCGCGGCGTCCCACGAGGAGGCTCTCTGCGAGCGATCGTTCTCCACAATCTCAGCTCCAATACCCGTGCTGGATGTGGGGTCTGCATTCCATCTGCACACCTTAATTTTGTGTCCTCCCAAATCGAAGCCAAAATAGTTCATGTTGGAACCAATCTGACCGAGATTTCAAAAAAACGGTCTGAATCCAAAAAACGGTCCTCTTTTCGGAACACCTTTCGCGCAACAAACAGGCGCTAAAACAACGAATCGGGGTCAAGAACGATCTGCTCCGGTCTGATCTTGTCGAGAAGCTTCTGCACATTCCTCTCTCTCCGCTGCATCTTCGTCTCGAAGGGATTGAGCTCGAACGTGTCGATGTTCGCTTCTCCCGCGCCGGGAATCACCACGGACCGGATGCCGTCGTCCAGTCCGAGAAGCAGCTGGTCCTCGAAGGGGCGGAAGGCGAGCCCGGAGAGCCGATGTCCATTGATGTTCTCCTTCATGTACGGCTCCGTGATCTTGCTCTTGAACGGCTCCTTCCACACCATCACACTCGGCCCCACGCCCAGCGCCAGCAGGTTGGTCTGCGAGAGCGCGGCATGCGCCACGGGCACGGGCACGGTGTACTCGTAGAGCGGCTCGTAGGTGCGCACGTCCCAAATCTTGACCTTGCGGTCCATGCCCGCAGTCACCAGGTACTTGCCCTCCAGGTCCACGTTGATGGAGCGCACGGCGCCGTGGTGGCAGAACAGCGTCACCAGCGCCTTCTTCTCGTTGGGCGACCACATGTTCACCGTACCGCGCGCCGTACCCTGGAAGATGATCGCGTTATGCGGGTTCTGCGCGAAGGACGTGGGGCAGCCGAAGGACGTGTGCAGCGACGCCACGCTGGTGCCGGTGGACACGTCCAGGTAGTCGATGATGCCGTAGTCCGAGATGGACACCAGCAGGTAATGGTACGGCAGAAACTCCAGGAAGCGCGGCTTCCGGATCGTGCGCATGCAGTGCAGCTCCGTGCCCTGGCTGTCGTAGATGTGCAGGTACTTGTTCTGCGCCGCCGCGAACATGTCCCAGTCGTGCAGGAACGTGCAGTCGTAGACGCGGTCCTCCGCGTGGAACTCACAGATCAGGTCCTGCTTCAGCGCGTCCATCTACGCCTCACCAACGCCCGGAGAGCGTACCATCGCCAAGTGGCCCTTCTCACCGGCCAGCAGCAGGTGACGACCGGGACGGTCGAAGTGCACGGAGTAGGGCCCGAACTGGTCCAGCGTGAGGGAATACATCTTCTGCTTTGTGTTGCGGTCCACCGCCTTGGCAATGTCCTTCTGCCTCAGTTTGTATGTCTTCTCCATGCCCTCCGTCTCGATATAGCCGCCTCCCTCCGTTTTCAGAATGTCCACGTCCGCGTTGTCCACCAGCGCTTCGGCGATGCGCTCGCTCCGCTTCTCATCCTTTGACTTCAGAATCTTCGAGTTCATCCACTACGTCTTCACCCTCCCATTCCCAGCGCCAACCGACTTGCTTCGGACTTTCTTGTTCTTGTCATCTTTTCCTCCGTCTTTCATGGTGCTGGCAAACGAGAATGGCTGGTCTAAGAGGACGCGCAAAATCGGGCCCATTTTGGAAACCAGCCAACGCGCAGCAATTCCTTTCAAGATGGAGGTGAACGTGAGTGAAGAGATGATCTATGCTGCCCTCGAGGAGCTGATGAAGAACAACACGGAGAGCATCCAGTCCGCCACCAACTATCTCCTCATGGCCATGAACAACGGCAACAGCCTCATCCTGTTCTTCTCCATGATTTCAAAGCCCTATCCGGACAGTGTACTAATCAACTCCTCCGTTGAGCACTAGGCTCGTCAGCTCTGCGCCCTCTTCTGCAGGCGAATGATTCTGCAGTTTTATAAGGAGTTCGACAGCGTATCGAAGAATAACCGTGGTGGGCGCTCCGTTCACATAACGGGTAGTGAAATCGACCACACTCGTGCTTCTGAAGCAGGAAAAGAACGTCCTCGTCCGGCGAGCAATCTGCGGGATGGTTTCCGCGATTGCCAGCTTCGAGATGGAGTCGAGTCAGTGGCCCGAGGTCATCGCCAGCATCGAAACGGTTTCGCATCATCCGAACTGTGACTCCTAGTTGTATTGCTCCTCGGAGTGGCAGGAGCGCGAGAGCGCCATCCTCCTCGTCTTTTCTCTCAGCAAATACGTCACACGCATCATCGACCCGGAGCACCTCAACACCATCCTCCTCGCGGGTCTGCATGACGCCTCCTACGAAGTGCTGTCCATGACGGTGAAGACCTGTTGCAACATCATGGCCAACCTCATCCTCGAGAAGCGTGTCCCGCTCCTGCAGCCCGTGCTGGCGGACTGTGTGCAGCACCTCAAATCCTTCTACACCAGCCAGGACGTCGACCTGCTCCTCCTCCTGCTGTCCACCGTCGGTGACGTCGTGAGCGCCAAGCAGCTGTCCGTCGTCACCGCCGTGGAGGCGCTGAACACGGCTGTGGAGGTGGTTGTCAGCGGCATGCGTGATTTGCAGATCTTTAGCGACGCGAAGCAGATGAACGTGGTGCGCAACGCGGCGGGGCTGCTCATCCTGTACTTCGTGGAGTACTACAGCGAAACACTGCTCGAGAAGGGCTTCGTCGCGCCGCTCGTGGACCTGGCGCTGCGCTGCATCAGCGACGGCGTGGCGGAGGTATGGGCAGGTGGATGCGGTCAGGCGTAGGACGGTGAGGAGGAGGACGAGTCTGTGTCGCAGAGTGCTGAGATGCTGATGGACGGACTGGGCTCCTGCTTCCCCGATGAGTCGGTGTTTTCTCTCGCCTTCACGCCTAGCCTGATCTTCCAGTGCGTGTACGGCGCCGCCTCGCAGCTGTTGGGCTCGTCCGACTGGCGCGCGCGGCGCTCGGCGCTGACGGCGATGCTGGTGATCATGGAGTACACCTACGACTACTTCAAGCCGGTGCTCCAGCCGCTCGCCCTCCAAGTCCACGCACTGCTGCACGACCCCGTGCCCGCCGTGCGCCGCAAGGCCGCCTTCTTCTTCTCCGAGGCGGTGGACTATTGCGAGGCCGTGCTGCTCGAGGCCGCGCCCTTCCTGCTCGAGGACATCCAGGAGGTGTGTGCGGCGCGCGCGCGTGAGGCGTAGCTGATCAACCAGCCGGCGGAGTTCGACATCACCAACGGGCTGTACATCCTCGAGTCCATGGCCAGCATCTACCACACTATGACGCTCGACACGGTTCTCGCTTCGCTGGTGGGTGCGTGAGAGGGAGTTGAGCGTAGGACACACTGGTTCGCATCATCACCACCGCCTCGCTGTACAAAACGCAGTCGCTCGCCGTCTCCTGCGTCTCCTCCATCTTCGAGGAGATGAAAGGCCAAGTCGCCAGCCGCGCTGTCTTCCTTCTTCATGGCACTCACACATAGCCGGTGTGTGTGGAGGTGGCCGTGGCGGCGATCACGCGCCCGATGGACACGGACTCGATCGACGTGCGCGGGCACTGCGTGGAGCTGCTGATGGAGATCGCACACAACTGCGGCGTCGCCTGCCTGCTCCCGCGCCTGCCCGCGCTGCTACAGCACCTGTACGGCGTGGTGACGGAGGTGAACGACCTCGAGTACAACAGCTACATCTTCCCCTTCATCTCCACCGTCGTGCGCGAGGGCCTCGCCGCCGGCGCGCCCGTCTTCGCCACGCTCGAGCCGCAGTTGCAGCCCTTCATCCCCTACTTCGACTCCCTGCTTTATTCTCCCTACGGCAGCGTTCACGCCTTCTCGTTATGCATAGAGTACCGTGATGTGAACCTGCCCACCGCCACCTCCGAGTTCGGCCAGCTGGGCGGCCCGTTCAACGTGGACGCGGACGACTCCTCCTACCACTTCGTGCGCGTGGACACGCGGCGCGTGGAGTGCAAGGCGGCGGCGCTGGACGCGGCCATGTCCATCAAGGAGTCGATGCTGGCGCTGCGCCACGCGTTCGCGCCCGCGGAGCTGGACAAGTTGGCGGCGCTGCTGACGGAGCTTTGCCAACACACCGACAGCGTGATTCGGCACCACGCGGTGGGTGAGAGGGCGTGAGGTCACTCGCAGCACAAGGCGGTGATCGTGATGGTCCGCGTCATCCGCGCCAACGAAATCCTGCAGGCTGAGGCTCGCGGGACTACCTCCACCACCCCAGCAAGTGGTAATGGTGGTGCTGGTGGTGCTGGTGGTGCTGGTGGTAATGGTGGTAATGGTGGTAATGGCGGTAACGGTGGTAACGGTGGTAACAGTGGGTACGACCCGTGCAAGGACGTGAGCAGCCAGACGGTGCGGTTCGCGACGATCGTGGCGCACCTGTACCGCTCGCTGCTGGAGAAGGAGGAGGAGGCCTCGGTGGCTGTCGACATGTTCTACGTGCTCGAGATCGTCGGGCTCTTCGTCGGCCGCGAGTTCTACGCGCTGACGCTGCCCGAGCTTCTCTCCGTCATCGACACGGCGCTGAAGTACAACGTGCGGCAGCGCGCGCGGGCTGAGACATAGTACCCGTCGGAGGAGGACTTCATCAACGACGTCTCCTTCGACCTGCTGCCCGACGAGAACCCCGTGGCGCGCCAGGCCGTGTCGCTGCTGGAGTCGCTCTGCGTCTCCTACGCCGAGATCAAGCCGCTGCTGTCGCTGGCGGCGCTGCAGGACCTTTGGAAGGATGTGGTGAAGCTGCTGACGCCGAACACGGACGGCGCGTACCTGGCGGTGTTCCTGCACCTCGGCAGCGTCCTGTTGGAGAACCTGCAGGGCGACGCGCTGTTCCTGGTGCAGGACCTGATGGTGATTCTGCCGTGCGCGCTGGAGAAGCAGAACGAAACGTGCCGTGCGGAGAGCTGTCGGTGTCTGGGCTGGCTGTGTTCCGTGTTCCCTGCGGTGCGGGCGTGTAAGGCGTGTGAGGCATAGCAGATGAGCGACTCGGTGAACTTCGTGATCGAGTGCATCCTGCGGGCCATGCAGAAGCGCACGGGCGATGTGGGCGTGGGGCGTGGGCGTGAGGACTAGAGCGGCGAGGCGGTGGACGTGGCGACGGGCGCGCTGAACCGGATTCTGAAGAATGTGATGGACTCGCCCAAGCAGGACTTGTTCGTGCACGTGCTGGAGAGCCTGCCGCCGACCTGCGACATCAGCGAGGCGGAGTCGGTGTACAAGACGCTGATGGACATGTACGAGAACAGGGGGAAGATGTGCATGCAATTCATCAATCCCGTGGGAGGTGGTGCGAGGGCTGATGGATAGCTTATCCACTGCTTTGTGCGCTCGTTGGTGAAGGGCGAGATCCTGCCCGCGTCGATCAAGAAGCGCATCACCGAGTGTCTGTTCCACATGTACTCGGAGGACCCAAAGGCATTCACTGCCATCGTGCAGACCTTTTCGCAGGAGGAGGTGGCGTACTTGAGCTCCCTTTTCGCTACAGAGAACAATTAGGTTGTTCCGTGTTTGTTTTTCCATGTCTACTGCTTATCATCTATAAAGGACATGACTGCCAAACAAACAGACCAATCGGAAGAAAACTTCACAGCGAACACGCGAATGTGCAACGCTCGGCTCACCGCTAAGAGCACGTTCCGAATGAAGACAGAGTAGATTGCCAGCTCCGCGCAGCAAAGCAGCAACATGCCAAACAAGGGGACAGGGGCACGCACCCACGCGCACAGCGCGAGAATAATCAAAACAGCATGACCCTGGAAGTTGCAAGAGAGCGATTTCTTGCAGAGGTGACAGACGTTCACCAAAATGGAGTAGTGCGAAAAGCACAACGCGACGATCACTACGCCTCAATCACAGAGGGGACGCAAACCAATGACGACATGCGGATAATCCCGCATGAGGGGCGTAAAGGACACATATGCCGTCAACAGGCAGATGGTGCTAATTCTCATGCAGTCACCCAACCCTTACAGGAGAGGGACGTAACGCTTCACGTGATCCAGCCGCGAGTTGTTCTTGTTCCCGTCCTCCTCGACGGTCTTTCCGCCCTGGAAGAGAATGAGCACGCTCTTCCCGAAGATTGCTCCGCCCATCAGCACCACGACGAAGAACACGACACAATCGCGAAGCGTGAAGCCAAACAACGAGGTGGACCACAGCGAAGTCCCGAAGAAGGAGGAGAGCAGCAGCACCACAACGCAAGACACTTCCACCTCCGAAACGCCGCACACCGAAGTGCCGAACATCAGCACGTCCTGGTAGTACTCGATGAGCTGGAAGGTGACGAACACGAATCCGACAACCGCGAACATCACGCCCGCCAACCGGTAATCCTTCAGCCCGATCGCCCTGACGATGGAGTAGGTGAAACAGGACATGCTCATCGAGTCGCATCCGTGGTCAAAGATCTGGCCCAGGGGAGAGGAACAGCCCAATCGCCGCGCCTGCTTTCCGTCCAGCATATCCATATAGATGTACACGGCGGCCGTCAACGCGCAAAGGAAGAGAGAAGCACGCGTGGGCGATTCGTCCTCGTTTGTCAGCAATTCCAGCGCAGCCACTCCGCAGAGGTTCAGCGCGAAGCCAATGAGCGTGATTGCATTCGGCGACAGCCATTCAGGGACAAAACGAACGGTCTGCTGAGCCAGGTCGGACAACAGCGTATCCAGCGCCGTGTAGCTCCCCGCCTTGTACTTGTACGTCTTTAAGTACTGGAGGTCTTCTTCCGACAACGAGGGATTCACAGATAGCATAATGTGGGTGGGAGCTGGATTCCCTTCCATCCTTTGTTTCATGCGTCCCCTACCTTATTCTCATAATCATTACTCCCATTCCACTTGATGCCATGAATCGCGCCTTTTCTTCCCTCCCCCTTTCTGCACTCCATTTGTGGTTTGCACCATGAGTAGCAGCCGGATTCTCGCAGGAGAACTGGATTCACTGCGAATCGCAAAGCGATTTTTGATTCTCCAATCCGATTGCGGGCTGAGGAATAGCGAGAATTGATTGGACGATCAAAAGCGACTGACTTTTGTTTCCTCTATCACAACTCCAGTTCTCTCCAGATTACGCGGGAGAGAAAAACCGCGATGGTCGTTTGGCGATTCAAATTTGTCTTTATCCAAACCCATACCCTATCATGGTAGGTTCTCCGTTTGAGGATCGGTGCGAGCGGCCTTGTCTCGCCTTCCGAATGCGATTTGGGCGTGCGCTAACACTGCTGTAGTCTGGCAAAGGAGGTAAAGGAGGAAAGGGAGGAAAGGCTCCCTCGTCGAAGAAGCAGGTGATGACCCGTTCCACCAAGGCTGGTCTGCAGTTCCCCGTCGGTCGTATCCACAGATTCCTCAAGGGCCGCGTGTCTTCCAGACAGCGTGTTGGTGCCACTGCCGCCGTGTACATCGCCGCCATTCTGGAGTACTTGAGTGCCGAAGTCCTCGAGCTGGCCGGAAACGCCTCCAAGGATCTGAAGGTGAAGCGTATCACGCCCCGCCACCTGCAGCTGGCTATTCGCGGAGACGAAGAGCTGGACACGCTGGTGAAGGCCACCATCGCTGGAGGCGGTGTCGTTCCCTACATTCAGCCCACGCTCATTGGCAAGAACGGCGAGGAGGAGGAGGAGAAGGAGCTGGAGATGGAGGAGCCCGAGGAGGCTGAGTAAGTCATGTATTTGTGAATACACTACTCGCTCTTTGTTCAACAAACAGACCACTGCGCGAGGGACTGCGACTTGTAGTAATCCTCGCAGAAACGGTCGTAGTCGCAAATGGCGGAGATACTACGCATGACACTCTCTGGTCATCTCCACTCTGTGTCTATGTACTTGTTCGCTGATTCCTCCTCCTGCGCCCGTCTCTCTCGCAACACCTGCATCGTCAACGGAGGCAGGCGCACCGGCTCCTACAGTGAATCAATCCCGCAGTGCAAACGAAGCGATGCCGCATACAAACGAAGAGCTCCGCATTGATGGGAGCAACGTACGCGGGAAGACACTCCGCGTGGTAGGACTTCACACAGCGCGTGCAGTGCAGCAGCGGGTGGGTGGAATCCCCAAGACGCTTGCAGAAGGAGCAAAAGTGAGCGGGGCAGACGAATGAGGGTTCGTATACGCACGTTTCGCTTGTGGGCACGCACTCTACGTGGAGGTAGTTGCTGCAGTCCGGAAAGGAGCACAGAAGGAGAGAATTGTCCGGGGCGTACCGATGGCACTGACAGCAGCGGTGCTACTCGTTACCCGGTTTTCCAGCACATACGACGTGTTTTTCACAGTCCGAGCAGATCCACTTCCTCGGATTCAAAACGGGTTGGTGAATGCTGGGGTGAGCGGGATACAAAAGCGGTACCAGCCAAGGTGAAAGAAACGACGGCATCCACCCACGCACTGCACGAGTTCGCCTCCCTGCTCGCACTCTGTGCACACTGGAAGCATCCGCGGCTCTTTTGCACCTAACAGGAGAGGAGAAAAGGGCGTGTGTGTTCAGATCGGCTACGAATACCCTCCGAGCAGCCGTTTCACTTGAAGCCCACATAGCTCAGTCGGTAGAGCGTTAGGCTTTTAACTTAACGGTCTGGGGTTCGAGCCCCCATGTGGGCGCTTTTTTGAGAGGAAGGCTCTTCATAGAGAACTTCTTTTTCCCATCCGCTGTGCAAATCCTGCTTTGCCGATGAAAGGGAAGAATGACGAAAACGCAACGGTGGTCGTGAGGGCGTTTGACGGGAATGCAACGCGGGATCGGTACGCACGGATCCGCGACGCTCTGAAGGAGGCATACCCGGAATTATCGGGAACCATCGGCTTTGAAGCGATTCCCGCTCCCGCGTACCATGCCGTAGCGAGCGACTATGCTGCTGAAGCGTAGACCGTTCTGAACACCATTCGAGCCCTCGCCGTGCTGATCGTGGTCTTCACCCTGGTTTGGCTTGAAAGCTGCTATTTCATCCTAGTTGCCGATGCCGTCTTCCACTGCCGTTTCTTTTGTGAAGGAGAATCGCTTCACCATCTTGCTGGGCTTCTACCTGCTCTACCGCGCAGTCATAAACTGGTTTGAGACGGAGATCTTCGACCTGTACTACAAGGACATGCTGCTCTTCTCCAAGAGGGAGAAGTACTGTTTCCCGACAGCAGAGGTTTGTCTCTTCCTCTGCAGTGATTCTTAGGAGACCGTTGCGCTCGTGGGACGTGCGTTGCAAAAGGAGAAATGGATGTGTTTTCAGCAAACAGACGCAAATCGTTGGTTTCCTAGACTTGTGGAAGTATTGCTTGCTCTTCACGTTCTCCGTGTTGATCAGGATGGCGGGAGACGGGTGGACGAGGAGCTGCGTCTCCAATCGCACTACGCGTTACACTGCCACCGCGTTCGCACGGTTCTCGTGATGCTGACCCTCGCCGACAACCTTTCCGATGCCGCAGAAGGACCGCGGAATGGTGACTACGCCTCACAACCGCTCGCGATTCCCACTCATCTTCCTCTTCCCGCGCAAATCCACCTCCTTCAGCACCTTGCGAGGAGCACACACCAACACCACCTCTAGTCCATCCACAGGCTTAATTGGCGTGGGCTCATCATCCCTACTTCTCAAGCCGCAGCGCCACTGCCACGTGATGTGCTCGAAGAACTGGATCTCCTCGTTCGTGGGGAGGTTGTGGGCGCGGTGGAGGAGCTCGTAGAGTTCTGAGGGTCAATGCGGAGCGGGAGTGCTACTATGGTTCTCGAAATAGGCGACAGAGAGGTGCTTCAGCATCGTAATCTCGTTCAGCAGGAACCAAGGCGCCACATAGTTGTGAATGAACTCCAGATTGTTAATGTCCCTAGGAGTGAGACCTTCCCGCAAAAACCCACTCCGTGTCGATGCACATGGGAGAAGACTCCGGCAAACCGCAGTGTTCGCTGCGTTCGACAGAGAGAGGAATGATCGACACGGGGCTTCGCGTGGCCCGCTTCAGGGACGTTTCCATGTCCTTCAGAAGCGTTGTCACGTCGCAGCCTTGCAAACAGCGGAGCACGACCTGGGCCTTCGTCTGAGGCGTCTGGGTGTATTGCTTGATTTGGATGTCCTGGATGGAGATGGGATACGAACGAATCACGTCGGTGTCCGGGTCCGTGTTCTCGATCAGCAGGGACTGCGTCTGGCGACTCTCCCCGATAAACCGCGACGCGACAGAGGAGAACACGCTCTTCGGCACGGATATCGGCAGGTTTGTGTTCTCATCCAGGAAGGTGAGACTCATCTTGTAAACGTTCATTGCATTCAAGTACTATCGCGTCATACACAACATTGAGCAGCACGTGGAGGAACTTAAACGAGCGGCCCACTGCAAACGACACGAGACCGGAGTACTCATTGTCAAGATCTTCGACGGTGGCCACGTTGTTGATCCCCAGCTTCTCCTTCAGCAAATCGCAGGCATCCTCGGTGGACTCGCCTATCCCTGAATCATCGCGACAATACAAACCCCTGAATTTGTACATCATGATGAAGCCATTCTTCCAGGAAGGAGAAGAATAGAACCGTGGAATGATCCTTCCCGGGCTCCTGGTCCACATTGCAACGCTGCACAATGGTCGAGATAATCGACCGAGCATTCTCGCTTTGAAACTGCCGAGTTAATGACGGAGCGGAAGCGCTGCCGGAAATCGGCGCCTTTTCCATTCCAAAAACAAAGAGAAAAATGAGGTATCTCATTCTATTCGCCCACTCCTACCTGCAGTTTCGGCTACCCGAGCTCAACTCGTTGCTCGAGCTCAACCACCTGAAACCCGAAGACTGTTATTCTGCGTTATTTCACCTTTCTTGCTTTACACAATAGAGAGGACTACCGCGAAGAGTCGCCCTTCCTACCGATCACCCTCCCCAGCGATGATGTGGCGCAGGCGGTTTGAATTGTCCTTTTCATTTACGCGCAGATCGCATCACGTGCCGTTCTGATTAAGGGAATATATGAATACTGGCTGTGCTGCCCCTCCGTTGAACGGCTCCAGGAAGAGCTCTCCGCGATTCCCGAGGAGTGCACGAAACGGTACAATAACGTACATTAACATTTCGACGTTCAGCGTAGACATCGGTGACGTGGAAGATGTGCGTGGAGAGTTTCGGAAAGGTCATTCCCGCAACGGAGCAGATGGCTCTCTGCGAGTCCATCGGGAAGAAGCTCGCTCTCCCTGGCCCCATCCGCATGAAGAATCCCTCCCTCCTGATCGTCCTTCTGTTCGACTACGGCCACATCGGCGAGAGTGAGTGTCCCTCCGCCCCCTGATCCCCAGCCCTTCGCTCCGTGTACATGGGCCGCTTCGTGGCGGCGGGACAGCGCACCATCAACCGCGACTTCGATCTCAAGAAGCGCAAATACATCGGTGACAGCACCGGCACAACTTCACGCCTAGGCCCCACCTCCACCTGCGCGGAGCTGGCCTTCCTCATGTCCAACCAGGTGCTGTCGCGGCCCGGCGCGGTGATGTGGGACTGCTTCGCCGGCACGGGCTCGCTGCTCATCGCAGCCACGGCCCATGGCAGCCACTGCGTGGGCACGGACATCGACGTGCGCGTGCTCAAGGGAATCAAGCGCGGGAAGAAGGGCGATTGCGTGCGCACCAATTTCGACCAGTACGGACTGCGGTACCCCGAGCTGATTCGTGCAGACCTGTCGGCGCTGCCGCTGCGCTTCGACAGCTGGTGGAGGAGGCGTGCGAGAGTGAGGAGTAGCATCGACGGCATCCTGTGCGACCCGCCGTACGGAATCCGTGCGGGCGCGCGGAAGACCTGCACGCATGTGCACGAGAACCCGCCGCTGGAGGTGCGCGAGGGCCACATCCCGCGTACGGAGGTGTACGACCCCGACGACGTGATCGTGGACCTGCTGGACTGCGCGGCGCGCACGCTGGTGCTGGGCGGACGCATCGCGTACCTGCTGCCGACCTTCGGCGAGTAGGAGCGGCGGGCGGAGTGAAGGGTAGGCACGGTGAGAAGGAGGTGCCGGAGCACCCGTGTCTGGAGCTGCTGGCGAACGCGGAGGAGAAGCTGCAGACGAGCGTGAGTCGGCGGCTGATCACGATGCGCAAGACGCGGGAGTACGAGAAGGAGTGAGGGCGGAAGGCGGTGTTGAGGGTAGCAAGCGGGAGGAGTACAAGCGCTTCTGCAGGGAGTCGATCGAGAGGAATCACATATCCTACGCGCATTTGAAGGAGTTTGTAGGTGAGGGTGCGGGGCGTGAGGCGAAGGTGTATTCTAAGAAGGAGTGATTCGCTGTTTGTTTGCACACAACGTTGGAATGGTCATTCACTAATCTACACAATGGCCCCGCTAACTCCGCCATGGGACTGGAGTCTAGACAGGGTGAAGAACGACCTTAGCGCTGCGGGAGGATTCACCGTCCAGAAGATCAATGGCGATGTTGGCTTCGGACTGGTGGCAACAAGAGAAATCGGAAAGGGTAGGGCTTTCAATTATGATTCAGGAGAAGGGGAGTGCATTCTGCTGTGCTATCCGTATTCCTGCGCTCCGCTGTACGAAACGGGAAGGTCCATCTGCTCGTACTGTTTCCAGATCGGCAAGATGTCCAGCTGCTCCAATTGCCACGTCGCCAAGTACTGCTGCAGAGACTGCCAGTTTTGTGACTGGTGCACTTCCTGCTTCTCCGTTATCCGTAGGAAGTACCACAAGCTGCTGTGTCCCGAGTACAAGGGAATGGAGGCGGGGTCGTCCTCCATTCCGGGCTTGCAGAACCACCAGAGAGAGTACACGCTGCTGCTGAAAACGTTCGAGGTGTTCATCAACGATCGCAAGGGCGCCTACTCCACCGAGTATAACTCACCCGCGATGAAAATGGATAAGGACGCGATCCGTGACTACAGTCCGGCGATGCTGTACTTCATGAACGAATTCACCAACCGCAACACAGCCACCTCCTTCCAATCTCTCCTCAGCTTCTACGAATCGTATAAAGGCGTTGGAGCCAATCCTGTCCGTGACGCGTAGCTGATCACCTTCGTGTCCTCGCTGTCCGCGTCCAAGTTGTCGGACGAGGCGGTGCTGCAGCACCTTTTCTGCTTCGACCGCAGTCTCGCCGTCCGCGGGTTTTCGCAGACCTTCGTCTCGGCATTGCACGACCAGTTCATCCAGGCTGTCGGCCAGCCCCTTCCCAGTGCGCTCCGCCTGTTCTTCGTCACACGCTTCTTCCGCAAAGTGGTCTACAACCGCATTGCGATTCACATGCCGAGTCACCACGTGTGCGGCACGGGCATCTACCCTCTGGCGAGCCTCATCAACCACAGCTGCCTCCCCAACGCCTGCTTCGTCTTCGCCGGCAACGAACTGCTGGTCCGCGCACTTACGCCGATCCCCGCGGGAACTGAGATCACGGTGTCATACGTGGACAGCCGGCGTGTGGCCCCGGTGCGGCACGCGCACCTGCTGCAGGCCCACGACTTCTTGTGTCGCTGCGCCGTGTGTTCGGTTGGAGATGAAGTGAGGCGTGAGACGAAGGGTGCGGACGCCGCGGCGTGGGAGGAGGAGCGAATGCGGATGGGCGTGCGGTGCACGAGGCGGTGCGGAGGTGTGATGGTGCCGTCACTGCTGTCGCTTGATGCGATGCCATGTGATGATGAGGGGGAGGGGTGAGCGGTAGTGGAGTTCGTGTGCAAATCGTGCGGAGCCGCGGTGCAGGTGAAGGACCGGTGGAGCGTCTTCGCGCCCTTCAGCGCGACAATTCCCTTCGACGCGATGAACGTCCTGTTCCCTCATTAGTGTGTGCTGAGGTGTAGCATGAAGCTGATGCCGCTGGAGGAGTTGCAGAAGCAGATCAACCAAACGACGGCATTGTGCAAGTTGATGGGCGCAACCTACCCGGAGGAGTACCCGGAGTACGTGCAGGCCCGACTCCAGCTCTTTTCGCTGCGTATAGCGAGCGGCGTAGGTTCACGTGACTCGCCTCAGAGGAAGGATGTCGAAGGCGCCTGCAGGAATGGTCTTGGTTTAGTGAATAGTATGGAACGGCTGTACGGGAACACACCCGACCTGTTGGGTTTTGTGATCGACGGTTTTGCGAGTAACGCCTAGTATTCGATTCTCGTCACGCTGTGCGAGGAGACGGGACGGAAAGAAGAGCGGGACACGTACGCACAGCGAAGAGACGCGCTGTAGAGTCTCCTGCCTATTCTAACGCTGTAGAAAGCAGTTTTATGTTGTAAAAGGTACCAAACGGACGTGATTTGTTTGTTTTCATCGAATGAAACAGAGTGGAGGGGTGAAACGGGTTCCGAGTATTCGATTCCTGCTTGGGTGCAATCCTTGCGTCAAGCAATCACGACAGAGTTTTCTCCTTTTCGAGCCAAGAATGTCGAACCCCACGTACGATCCTCAGACACTCGACAACTACGAGCCTTTCCATAAGGAGTTTGGAAAGAAGGAGTTCGCCATCATGGGAGCCTTCACTGCCGTGTTCGCTCCCTTCGGTTATTTCATTGGTGTTCCTTTCCTTCATCGCTGACCTGTAGCCAACTCGAAGGACAAGCGCGTCCGCATCATGGCGTCCGTGGCGACGGCGTGCCTCGGCGCTTACTCCGGGCACTGCGTCTGTGTAACTTCTGCTCGCGAACGCATCGAGAAGAGACGTTGGTACAAGTATCACTGCTAAAGCACTCGGCGCGACGTATTCTGTAGTTTGAAGTTCATATGTACACACCCTTTAGTTGCTCTGTTTGTTGCACCATGGAGTGGAATTGCCGCGCGCTTTCCTCCCGTCTGTGCTGTGCACTGCAAAGAAGTGATATAATGCAACCTCTCAAAGGAAGATCATTTTCTGAATGAGTGATAGTGAAAGTGGAGTCCACATCCTTGAAAGGAAGTGGGTGCTGTCTGAGCAAGTATTTATCGATAACAAAGTGGATCGCCGACGAGGCTACGACAACTCGTTCGAAAAGCTGTGCACCATCGGCACGTTGGAGACCTTCTGGTCCTACTGGAAGGTCCTTCCCGCCATATCGTTGTTCGCGACCGCGTTTTGTGATTCCTAGAGATGTGTTCTTCGATGGTGTCGAGAAGACCGTAGAATGTACCACAACGAAGGACGGGAAGACTTCCACCCGCAGCGACCGCGTGGGGTCTGATCGCTGGGGTGACGCGTAGATTATCGGTCAGTGCATCTTCACCGAGGGAGTGAACCCGAAATACGAAGACCCTGAGAACGAGCACGGCGGCCGAGTGGTGTGCGTGTTTGGCGGTGCGCGCTTTGGGACGGAGTGACGTGTAGACCAGGACCGCAACAATCTGTCCGTGTTTTGGGAGGCCGTCGTGATGGGGCTGATCGGGGAATCGCTGGACGGTGACAACAACATCACTGGCGCGCGTGTTATCGACAAGTCCAACACGGGCAGCAAGCAGGTGAGCCACCGCGTGGAGATCTGGTTCCGCGACTGGGAGAACGAGACGTTCAAGCAGTCCATTCTGCAGGCGGTGAAGGACCTGATCCAGGAGTGCGGCTGCGTGACGACCGACGTCTCCCTGGATATTAACGACCGCAAGAAGTACGCGTGCCCTGTTTCTTGAACAAACACGCCCTAAATCTCCACGTCCTCCTCGTCCGAGTCCGTCTCCTCGCGGGCGCTCGACAGACGCAGTGCCATGGGCGAGAAGGCGGTCATCTCCGCACGGCTACTCGGCATGCGCATGACCATGGGCGAAAAGGTCTCGACGCCCTCGTTGCCGTCCTCTTCACTCACGAAGGGCGGTCGCTCGGGCGCCGCGGCGTACTTGGTGGGTCGCTTCTTGTCCTCCTTGCTGTTGTTGGTGCTGGCGATGCCCGTGTTGCCGAGGAAGTCCGTCTCGTACTCGTTGTCGTCGTTCATCATGTCCACCTTCTGCTGATGCTCTAGACTGTCGTGCAGCGGCACCTGCCCCGCCACGCGCCCGCCCGGCAGGTAGGTGCACATGATCATCACGATGGTGATGGTCAGCGCCGGCACCATCGACACGAAGAACGGGAAGTCGCGCTGCTGCGCGAACAGCTCCTCCACCAGCAGCGGCGACGCGATCAGCGCCAGCTGCCCGCTGGTTCGCAGCAGCGACGTCGCCTTCTTGCTCGTGGCGTCCGTGCTCTCCGTCTACCGTTGACCGCCGCCCGCGGCCGTACCGCCAAGATCGTGGGGGTGATGGGGGCATACACGCCGTAGCCCACGAGCAGGAGGACGCTGCCCGCGTCGTAGACAGCGCGGTTGCCGTAGAGACAGAGTGCGCAGGCGAGAGCTGCGTGTGAGGAGGAGAAGCGACGCGAACTGCCCAGGAGCCCGGCGACGGTGCCGATGGAGGGCGCGCTGCATTGGCGCGTGTTGAAGAGCCAGGAGAACAGCGGACCCGTCTGCAGAAAGTTGAGCGCGCTGCCCGCGGCGCTGAGCAGCGTGAACTCCAGCGCGGTCATGCGGTGCTTCTGCGTGCCGTACTGGCAGACCACCGTGTCGAAGATCGAGTAGAGGAACTTGTTGCAGAACTCGCAGATCAGCGCGATGATGATCAGGTAGTTCAGCTCCAGCTTCTCCTCCACCGGCGATCGGCCTAGCGATCAGAGGGAAGAAGGAGGCGGACTGCTGTCCTGGTTTGGAGAGCGCTGACCAGGATTCTCTAGGGATGAGCGGCGGAAGAGGCGAGGACCCGCATCGACGTCCTGCAACAGACTCTGGTTCAGAGGGGCTAGGAATGAGAACGATCATGCAAGGGAACCGTTGAGGGCGGGATTCGCCGCGCCGAAGCCGCGCCGCACCTTCCGACGCTCCAGCAAGAGATCGACAGTCTCCGGGAGGAAGATGAGAGCGTAGACGAGGCTCACGAAGTCGATGAAAACGCCGACGAACCTAGGGTCCAGCGAGGAAAAGGGGGCTACGCGGCGAGCAGGACGCTCCGAAGAGAAACGAGAGCGGCGACGAGGGGGCCGAAGCACTGTGCGGCGTTACTCAGCGTCTCGAGCCAGGTAAGGCACTGGGCTCTGTCAACACTCCCCGAAATCTCGCTGGCGTAGACCTGGGCAATACACAAAACGCAATCAAACAGGCCAGCAAACGATCGGGCAGCCACATAGACAAGGGGGTTACTTGTGTAAAAAGAGAAGAAGTTGCCTGTGAGTGAGCCCGAAATGCTGCTCCTACACACTGTAAGTCCGAGAAGGGCGATTAACACCGAGTTCCGTCTCCCGATCCAACTGCTGATGCACTCGCAGTACGCAAAACCTACAAATCAGGCGACTCCCCCAATCGAACTGAGGAACTGCAACAGGTAATATCCACTAAAGCTCAGCGCGTACAGCGTCCCGGAGAGCTCCATTTCGTTGTTGTGAAATGGGATCATCGGAAGGATCGTGGAGAACGACATGATATGCAAAAAGCTGACAATGTAAAGATGCCATCGTTGTGGAATCTTTGTTCTTTCAGGCATATCATACGAGACTCTCTTCTTTTGGATCCATTTCCGGGATGGCCAAAAGGGCTCCGTTTTCTGGAATGAAAGCTGAAAGAGCCATCTGCTCATCCTGGGGCTTTCTGCAGTGTCCATGTATGCTATGTGCCACTAACAATCCAACCGTGCCATCGGTGCTTCGTTTCGCCTGTTCGCGTGTACCCCCCAATCAAGTGCTATTCGGCTCTTATTGCTCCTCCACTGTGTTTTCCGGCCTGTTTGAAAGCAACGGTGCCACGAATGCGTTGGAGTCCCATGACGTATGGAGTGGCGTAGGATGACGCAACGCAGAATAACCATTATTTCCATGGGTTGCACCAGCAGTCACCTTCCGTTAGAGTATACCTACGCATCTGTCCTTCCCAACACCGAGAATGATGCCAAGGGACTTGTAATGGCGCTTTGCCTGCTGAACTCGCTAGGGTCCTATCTACCGCTGTCCCGGTTTCGAGAATCACTTCAAGTTCCGTCCGAAGGAGAGCGTTGTGAATCTCTACGACATCTTCCTGTTTCCCCGTTTTCGTCGCGTCACGCGTAGGGAGGGCTTGAGCAGGGCAGGGGAAGGTGGCTTCCTCGGCCACCGCGAGGTTGTGGATGGAAAGGCCGGTCCCTTCGTCTGGCAATCGTCGTCCTCTTCCCCCCTCGTGACGCCTAGGTACGTCGAGTGTAACGAGATCATGAAGGCCTACGCCCGCGCCCTGAAGAAGCACGATCTCCTGTCCGTGACCGACGGCACGTCCCGCCGATCGGACGGGGAGCCGGTAGCGGCTCGAGCGGGGTGTGAGGCGTAGATCCGGACGATGGGCCACTTTGTGAAGAACTGTCCCGAGGCTGTGCTCTCGGAGTATGCCGTGTGGTTGTTGAAGGGAACGGTGGTCCCTCTCTACGACACGCTGGGTCCTGAGGCCATTGCGTGAGGCGAGCGGCGCGGCGCTCACCGGTAGGACGATCGTGAGCGAGGCGGAGCTGAAGACCGTGCTGTGCACCTGCGCCTCCGGCCTCATGCTGCTGAACTGCATGAAGACGGACCCGGCGCGATTCGCGATCATCAAGAACCTGGTGGTGGTGGGGGAGGTGTCCTCGGAGCTGCGGGAGTGTGCCGCGCAGAACAGCGTGGCGGTGTTCTCCTTCGCCCAGCTGGTGGAGGAGGGCCGCGGCCTGCCCGAGGAGGCGTTCGCGCCGCCGACCGGCGCGGACCTGGCGATGATCTGCTACACGAGCGGCACGACGGGCGTGCCGAAGGGCGCGATGCTGACGCACGAGAACATGGTGGCGGTGACGACGGCGGTGATCGACTACATAAACACCATCGGTGGGTTCTCCAACGCGGACGCGCACCTGTCCTACCTGCCCATGGCGCACGTGTTCGAGCACTTCGTGCAGTGCGGCATGACCTTCTTCGGCGCGCGCATCGGCTTCTACCAGGTGCGTGTGGTTATCACATGTCACGCGTAGGGCGACACCACGAAGCTGGTGAGCGACATCAAGGAGCTGCGGCCCGCGGTGTTCGCGTCAGTGCCGCGCCTGTTCAACCGCATCGTGGACGGCATCATGGGCAAGGTGCGCAAGGCGGGCGGCGTGAAGCAGGCGCTGTTCAACCGCGCGGTGGAGGCGAAGGTGGGCGCGAGCGCGCGGCGTGAGGCGTAGCGGCACAACCTGCTGCAAGCGAACCAGCTGGAGCACGCGTTCTACGACAAGCTGGTGTTCAGCGGCGTGAAGGAGACGCTGGGCTTCGACCGCATCCGCTTCATGGTCACGGGCTCCGCGCCCATCAGCGACGAGTGCCTGATCCTGCTGCGCGTGATCTTCGGCTGCCCCGTGATCCAGGGTCTGGGCCTCAGCGAGACGGGCGGCGGCATCTGCTGCTCGTACATGCACGACATGGCCACCGTGGGCCACTGCGGCGGCATCATCTGCTGCGCCGAGGCGAGAGTGGGCGTCGGGCGCGCGCGTGAGGCGTAGCTGGTGTCGGTGCCGGAGATGGGCTACTTGGTGACGGACAAGGTGCACGGGCGCGAGGTGGACGAGACGGGCGCGGTGGTCAATGCGGGCGTGCCGTGCTGCGGGCGCGGCGAGGCGTGCTACCGCGGGTACAACGTGATCAAGGGCTACTACAAGCGCGACAGCATCAACGCGGAGGTGTTCGACGCGGACGGCTGGTACCACAGCGGCGACATCGCGCTGTGGCGGCCCAACGGGTGCATCCAGATCATCGACCGCAAGAAGGACATCTTCAAGCTGGCGCAGGGCGAGTACATCTCGCCGGACAAGATCACCGCCGTGTATCAGGACTGCCCGCTGGTGTCCTCGCTGTTCGTGTACGGCGACTCCATGCAGTCCTTCCTGGTGGGCATCGTGGTGCCCGACGAGGCGGAGCTGCGCAGGGAGCTGCGCAACCGCGGCATGGAGGAGGCGGACATGAGCTTCGCCGAGATGTGCAAGCTGGACACGGTGCGCGCGGTGATGTTCGAGGCCATGACCGCCACAGCCAACCAGAGCAAGCTGGTGGGCTTCGAGAAGATCAAGAACATCTACTGCGACAGCGAGCCGTGGACGGTGGAGAACGGAATGCTCACGCCCACGATGAAGCTGAAGCGCGACCACAGCAAGAAGTACTACAAGGCTGTGATCGAGAGGCTGTACAGCGAGGGAATGATGAAGGTGAACAAGGCCTAATAGCTGTCATTCTGTTTGTTGCTTGGAAACGATGTGCATATTGCCAGGAAACGATGCACCGTCGAAGAGGGGAAGCGTGCCACAGCGCTTCTTCAGCGGGTGATATCCAATGCGCGACGAAGCGAGTCGGATCCCTTCGCTGCCGAATCCATTCTTTTTATTGTCAACATGAATAGTAAGCACTCCATAGCCATTCCCTCCTTCCAGTACTCCGAATCCAGCTCCGTGAGCGTCGACGCTTTTGAATTGCTGTGCTGCATCGGCCAAGGGGCTTACGGTCAAGTGTGGTTGTGCCAGAAGAGGGATTCGCGGGTTCTCTACGCCATGAAGATCATCGCCAAAACGGTGCTGAACAAGCCCGTGAATCTGAGCAGAATCATCCGCGAGCGGCAGCTGCTGGCCGTTTGCGTTGCGCGTGCCCCTCAGCCGTAGTCCATTGACAGCCCGTTCGTTGTCAAGCTCCGGTTTTGCTTCCAGGACGCCACCTCCATCTACCTGGTGACGGACTACTACTCCGGCGGCGACCTGTTCTCCCTCGTGCAGGCGCAGCCCTACAACCGGTTGCAGGAGAGCGACGCCAAGTGCTACGTGGGCGCTCCGCCTTGCCCTCATCGCTAGCTCGCGGAGATCGTGGTGGCGCTGGAGCACCTCCACTCCGTCAACGTCATCTACCGCGACCTGAAGATGGAGAACATCCTCCTCACCAACAGCGGGCACATCATCATCACCGACCTGGGGATGAGCAAGAAGGCCGCGCCCGGCGAGCGCTCCTACAGCATCGTAGGCACGCCGGAGTTCATGGTAGGCGGCGCGGGCACGCTCACACCCAGTCCCCGGAGATCATCAGCCGCAAGGGCCACGAGATGGAGACGGACTTCTGGTCGCTGGGCATCCTCGCCTACCAGCTCATGGTCGGCGTGGTCCCCTTCAGCGGCGACTCCGTGAACGTGCGCGCTGCTCCCCGTCTCTCCCCTAGTCCATTTTCCGCCACATCGTGCAGCGGCCCGTCGTCCTCCCACCCTTCCTCTCACCGCAGGCCTGCGACTTTGTCCACCTCCTCCTCCAGAAGGACCCCACGCAACGCCTCGGCCACCGCGGCATCCGCGACGTGATGGCCCACCCCTTCTTCCTCGGCGTCGACTGGGACGCCGTGCATGCGCGCGCCCTGCCGCTCCCACTCACCGCCGCCGCCGTGCACGCGCGGGAGATGGAGGACGAGCCGCCGGGTCGGCCGGTCAACGAGTTCGACCGCTTCTCGCACTATGTGGACGGCACTGACCGCTACGAGCAGAAGCAGCTGGTGAAGCGGCTCATCGCGCGCTGGGTGCAGTACGACCTCGCGGAGCTGGACACCGCGCGGCGGCTCGCCGACGACGTACACGGGTGCCTTCCCTTCCGCGGCGTGGGCGCGGCGGACGGCGCGGGCTACTGCACCTTCTCCAGCAAGAAGGAGCTGCTGGCGAGCGTGGCGAACGAGAAGACGCTGTTCCCGCAGATCGCGTCGTACCTGGCGAAGCTGGCGCTGCGCGTGGACGAGGACACGATGATCTTCGAGTCGGACCGCTGCGTGTGCCAGTGGCGGGCGTGGGGGTGGTGCTTCCGTGCAGTGCTGAGCCCTAGGCAGAACAGCGTCGACGCGTACGTATGCATCCACGGGACCATCACCGTGAACCTCAACCTCGATGTGGGTTTGAGAGAAGGAGTCAACCGCAGAACACGGCCCGCCACCTGGACATCCGCACCGCCGTGTCGCCCGTCCTCCTCTTCCGCTCCATCTCGCAGGAGTCCGCGCCGCTGCGGGCCAGCGTGCAGAACGCGGGCGACATCCTGCGAGCGATTCTGCTCTCGCTTGGCCAGGACACTCCGAAGCGTGGGCGGCACGGTAGGCCTGTCTCGTAGTGTTCGACGCGATGCTGCGGTGCTCGCTGGTGCAGACCATGCAGCTCTTCCAGATCCGCGTGGAGTCCGACCCCGTGTGCGCCGCGCCCCTGATGCGTAGTCGCTTCACACCGCTCACAGCGTAGGGCTGGAACAGGTCGTGTCGATCCTCTGCGACGGGATGCAGGACCGATCCGTGCTTCTGGCACGCACGCCGCTGCTGGGTCCCTCGCCACATGCCGTCGACTTCGTGATCTCGGGGCGGCACGTGGCGGCGCTGTTCGGCCTCGAGCCGGCGGACGACCGCGCGTACGTGTACGGCTCGCTGCGACTGGAGGAGGAGGGACTGGGCGGCCGGCTGCGGCTGGACGCGCTGACGGACGTGCGCGCGGTGGAGGCGCTGCTGTGCGTGGCGAAGGACGACGGCGACGCGGTGGTGAACAACATGGCGAACCTGCTGCAGTGCGAGGTGGGTGACGGGGAGCGGCGTGAGGCGCAGGGAGAGATCGAGAAGGCATGCTGGATGGAGCTGTTCGCGGCGCTGCTGAAGGGAGACGCGCGGTCGATGCTGCTGGCGCTGAAGCAGCTGGCGAAGCAGCAGTACCTGCGGGTGGCGCTGTGTCGCGGGAGTGAGGCGTAGTCCAGCGAGGACTCGATCGACTCCATCTACCAGGACGTGACGGCGAAGCTGGGCATCGCAGACTACGCGGCGCTGCGGGAAGCGGAGGAGGCGACGCTGCGGCCCACGCAGCAGCTGCAAAAGGGACTGTGCTCGCTGCTCGTATCCTTCCGGATCCAGGAGTTCCTCACGCACATCATCGTCAGCAGCAAGTAACGTGGCGCATTGTCCTTTGTTCTGTTTGAATGATCACACTCCCGTTCGCATGTCGATCGACTTGTCCCAGTACACGGTGGTTGCCGAGCAGCACCTCAAGCAGGAGAAGGAGTCGCTGACAATCCCCTTCCTGTGCAGTTTGTTCACCATCACGCCGAATACTGCCAAACTGTTTTGTCTGTTGTCTTCTGACTAATCTACTAGTGTTTTGAAAGAGATTGCGGAGAAAAACGCCTCCGCCGTGAAATGCACCTTCTGCGTAACCGGCATCAAGGAGGGAGTATACACTACATCACTCTGCTCACAAGAAAGGCTGGAGGGTAGGAATTCTTGAGGGTCTTCCCCTGTAGCGACAAAGAAGGCATATAGCACCCTGTCTTCCGTTCACTACTACTCCATTTCGGATAAGAGTGTCAGTTCCGTTGAGGATGGAGTGACGGCCTCGAGTCGGAGTGATGCGTAGATCATGAGTTCGATCTTTAATTCTCTGCGTCAAAACTGCAGTGCAGACCAGCTGCTGTGACCTTTCACAGTATTCCTCACTTATAGCCCCTCCCACGTTAAATGTCCTAGTATAACCGTAATCACATCAGCCGTGCGCACCTTCGAGCTTCCTGATATGCGGTATCGATCGCGTTGTGGGTTTGAAGTAGATCGCACAGCGCTCCCACTTCCTCCAAGAAGGACCCTGTGAAGGCTGCAGCGTCACAGAGCTCGCTGAAGGCTCTCTTCTCCAAGGCGCCGCCGAAGAAGACCGCCGTGAAGAAGGAGTCCGTTGCTAAGCCTGCCCTACCCGAAGCGAAGGACGACGCGGACCTGTTCGACGAGGAAGAGGAAGAGGACGTGATTGCTGTACCCCTTATGACGGGAACTGAGGAGTAGAAGAGGAATCGCATTCGCCAACTTGCCGCCTATGCGGATTCGGACGAGGAAGACACTCCTAAGAGTGTTCCCAAGGAGCCGATGGAGCCAAAGGAGCCGATGGAGGAGGAGGAAGAAGAGGAGAAGAAATCAGCAAAGCGGACGAAGGAGGTCAAA
>OIWT01000720.1_pt1 | contig 44654 bp, 35 predicted proteins | sample 1587701 | NCBI WGS metagenome assembly OIWT01 (sample SAMEA3888904, study PRJEB22519) | human gut metagenome | biome: human gut; feature: human-associated habitat; material: faeces | place: Denmark | collected 2009 | reverse complement strand
TCTCCTGTGCGCTTTTGTGCGTCAGTCAACGGGATTGCGTCGGCTGGTTTAAAGCTGATGGATATTGCCTGTAATTTGGGGAATTGCTATAAAAACCCAAAAGGGGTTCCAAAAAGCTCAGAATGAGTTTTTTGGAACCCCTCTTTTTTCACATATAACGGTACTTCTTCCGCATTCCGAACAGGAACGATGCGGATATGACAAACGCGCACACCTCCGCAACCGTAACCGCCCACCAGATACCGTCCTGATTCAGGACGAGTGGCAGGAACAGAACAGCCGAGGTCTGGAAAACCAACGTCCGCAGAAAGGATATGGCGGCAGACACAAGTCCGTTGTTCAGCGCCGTAAAAAAGGAGGACAGGAAAATATCGACACCAGCCAGCAGGAAAGACGCGGCAAACAACCGGAAAGCGTGGCACGTCAGCGTATACAGTCCCGCATCGTAGCCCACGAACAGATGTGCCAGCGGAACAGCCATCACCACAGCGACACCGGTCAGCAGGGCGCCCGCCCCGCCCATGAGAATCATGCTCTTGCGCAGGACATTTTTCATCTCCTCATGATTGGAGGCTCCATAACTGAAGGAAACGATGGGCGCACATCCGATGGCATAGCCGATAAAAATCGCCACAAAAATAAACTGCACGTACATCAGCACCCCGTATGCCGCCACGCCGTCGTTTCCGTCGAAATACTTGAGAAGCTGGAAATTATACAGCATACTGACCAGCGAGGAGGAGATGTTGCCCATCAGTTCGGAGGAACCGTTGCCGCACGCCTGCAGGATGGGGCGGAGCTGCAGGCGCGTCCGGGTCAGGCGCAGGCGGCTCCGGTTGGGGAACAGGAAGTACACAAGCGACACACCGCCGCCGATACACTGGCTGATACCCGTAGCAACGGCGGCGCCCGCAACACCCCATCGGAAGACGGCAATGAACAGTGCATCCAGCACCATATTGGTAACCCCTGCCGCCACCGTGATAATCAACCCCAGCTTGGGCTTTTCGGCGGCTATGAGGAAGCTCTGGAACACATTCTGGAGCATGAAGGACACGGTAAAGGCAACAACGATGCGTCCGTAGCAGACACAGTCGTCAAAGGTATCCTCATCGGCGCCCAGAAACCGCGCCATTGGCTCCATAAAAACAAGTCCCAAAGCCGTCAGGACAGCGCCCAGCATGACCGTAACCCATATCATCATGGAGAATGTCCGGTTGGCGCGCTCCCCGTCCCCTTGCCCCATGATCTTGGAAACCAACGCCGTGCCGCCGGTTCCGATCATGAAGCCCATGCCGCCCAGCACCATAATGAAGGGCATGACAAGATTGATTGCGGCGAAGGACTCCTTCCCCGCAAAATTGGACACGAACAGACCGTCCACCACACCGTAGATGGAAGTGAACACCATCATGATGATGGACGGAAGCACGAAGCGCAACAGTTTTCCGTATGTGAAATGATCCGACAGGCGGATCTCCTCTTTCCGACTTTTCTCCATGTGACAATCCTTTTCTCCACCGTGCGGCGGGTGCAAAAAACGGCAAAACACAAAGGGAGTCTTCAAGGAAAACCGAACCGGCTTTTCCGTGAAGTCCCCTGACAAACAAACGCCGGGCAGCCGCCCGGCACAGAGCGTGCGTATTATATATTATATCATATTCCCGCCGGAAAAGTCAACAGGAAAGACCCACAAAGAGCCTTCACCCTTTGTGGGTCTTTCCTGTATACTTTGCCACCCGATCCGGCAGTTATGTTGGGATCCCTTAGTGGCGACGCTTCCGGCTCAGGCACGCGGCAGCTGCTGTCACCAGCAGGACAACCCCGCCCCCGACTCCCACTGCCGAAGCACATCCGCCGGATTTACCGGCTGCGGTGGTCGTCGCGACCGCTCCGCTTCCGGTGACGCTTCCGGCGGAACCGTCGGTCTGCGTCCCCGACGCAGGTGCCGCGGTGGTAGCCCCGGTCTGCTCTGCCGGTTTGGTGGTCGGTTCCTCAGCCGACTCCGCCGGCTTGGTGGTCGGCTCCTCGGTCGGCTCCGCCGGCTTGGTCGTCGGCTCCTCGGTCGGCTCCGCCGGCTTGGTGGTCGGCTCCTCGGTCGGCTCTGCCGGCTTAGTAGTCGGTTCCTCGGTCGGCTCTGCCGGCTTGGTGGTCGGTTCCTCGGTCGGTTCTGCCGGCTTAGTGGTCGGTTCCTCGGTCGGCTCTGCCGGCTTGGTGGTCGGCTCCTCGGTCGGTTCTGCCGGCTTGGTGGTCGGCTCCTCGGTCGGTTCTGCCGGCTTGGTGGTCGGTTCCTCTGTATCGGTGCCGTCCACACGTCCCACCATGATACCGTCGGAGTTAAAGCGATAGAAGCCCTCCTCAATCAGCCCGTTGGTCTCCGCCTCGCTGACGTAGTACACGCCGCCAAAGAACTGATCGGTTGCGGCACGCTTGACACCGTAGATATTGGTAAAGAAATAGTAATGCCCTTCCCCATCGGTCGCAATGCCGATCGCCTGCGGGACACTGTTGACGAAATAGTAGGTATAATCACACCAATCGTGCGTGTAGATGCCGTTCTTGATGATCATGCGGTTATCTGCCCCGAACTCGTAGAAGCCCTGCGGCATGATTCCGTTGAGCTTGTCCTCCGGAATCGAGAATATACCGCGCGCGGCGCCATTTTCCACGCTCCAGATGTAGTACACATCACCCGCATAATCACGAACCAATCCCTTAGCAACCCGCTGTCCGTTCTCATAGTAGCGGATAACGCCGTCCAGATCGCGGAACAGGTTCTCTCCGATCTCCTCCCGCTTCGGTTCCACGGGCTTCAGGTCAACATCGGATTTGCCGGTCAGCAACCCATACTGATTGAAATGATAGGTTCCCTCCGGCATAAGACCGTTGGTCTTCTCCTCGGGTATGTACCAGTCGCCGTCCGTCGCCGCACGCTTGACACCGTATATGGTAGTGAAATAGTAAATATCCCCGTCCTCGTTTTTGGCAAGTCCGACCGCCTCCGGCACGCTGTTGACGAAGTAATAGGTATGGTCGCACCAGTCATGCGTGTAGATACCGTTCTTGACGATCATGCGGTAATCCGCTCCGAACTCGTAGAAGCCCTGCGGCATGATTCCGTTGAGCTTGTCCTCCGGGATCGAGAACATACCGCGCGCGGCACCGTTGACCGCATTCCAAATGTAGTAGACATTTCCCTCGTCGTCCCGGACCAACCCCTTTGCCACCGGAACGCCGTTTTCGTAGTAGCGGACCCGTCCGTCTGCATCATGTACCAGTCCGGATACCGCCGTTCCGGCAGTATTTCCAGCCGCGGCTGTCGTCAACGCGCCTGCAACCGAAAGAGCCAACAGACACAGCGCCGCCAACCAAGCCATAACTTTTTTCATATCGTTTCTCCTTTCGCTCCGCACCTGTTTGGTCAGAGGAATGCTCGGGGGGAATCGCCAGACACCGGTTGTGTTCGGGACGGTTCCCTCATAACTTCCGGTCTATTATACCATCCCCGACGCATTCTGTCAAGCCGTTGCCCGGTTTTTGTCGTCTTCCAGTTACTGGGGGCATTTCCCCGGAGCAAGTTCCACGGCAGATATTATCTTGGAGATATACCCGGAATACTCCCCGTTTCCTCCATTTTTTCAAAAAACTATTGACAACTCAAAAAAATCGTGGTATAATACAGTCTCGGTACGGTCTGCGATACGCAACCGTCTCCTTACTGCGCGGAAAATCTGAAGCCGCGCGGTCTTTCAGTCCATAGGGAGGTTTAACATGGAGAAGATCAACAAGTATTATGAGTGCCTGTTCGTCGTGGATGTCACAGACGGCGACGAGGCAGTCAAGGCAACAGTCGAAAAGTTCGTTGGCATCATCAACGCCAACGCCGAGACGGTTGTCGAGGTGGCACAGTGGGGCAAGCGCCGTCTGGCATACCCCATCAACGACAAGCCCGAGGGCTACTATGTCGTGGCAACCTTCAAGAGCGCGCCTGAGTTCCCCTGCGAGCTGGAGCGTCTGCTCAACATTGATGAAAGCATTATGCGTCAGGTGACGACCCGTCTGGACTTCACGCCGGTTGCCAAGGCTGTCGCGCCCGCCGAGGAAGTCGCACCTGCAGACGAAGAGTCCGCCCCCGCCGAGGAGGTCGCACCGGAGGCTCCCGCCGCCGAGGTTGCCACTGAGGCACCGGTCGCCGAGTAACAGCTGTCGTTTCGCCCCGTGCCCGGAATCATCCGGGGGAAGGTCGCCCGCACCCGCCGCGCTGTGGCGGCTACGGGCAGAGGAGTCTCTGCACGTCCCCTGCGCAAGCAGCAGAACGTCCGGAGGTCTCCGAACGCTACCCGGCGGCGGTTCACAGGAACCGTCAGCCATCCGGAAAGGAGAAACCGTATGTCTCTTAACCTGAATAAAGTGATTCTCGCCGGTCGTCTTGTGGCGGATCCGGAGCTCAAGCAGACCCAGAGCGGCATTTCGGTGGTTTCGCTCCGTATTGCCGTCAACCGTCGCTATACGTCCCGCAATGACGGGCAGCAGAGTCAGCCCGAAGCGGATTTTTTCAATGTGACCGCATGGCGGACAACCGCTGAATTCATCGCCAAGTTTTTCCGGAAGGGCTCTGCCATCTGCGTGGTAGGCTCGATCCAGAACCGGAACTGGGTGGATCAGCAGGGCGTCAAGCACTACGCTACCGATATCGTTGCGGATGAAGCAAATTTTGTTGAGAACCGCAATGCGTCCGCTGCCCCTGACGCCGGCGGCGACACCTATGCGTCCGCGCCTGCTTTCTCAACCCCCGGTGCCGGCGCCAAGTTCGAGGAACTCAAGACCGACGACGACCTACCGTTCTGACAGCGGCACAGTCTTACTGCGGCACGGTGCCGCACAAAAAATGAGCCGGGTGTGCCCGGCATGAAGGAGAATAAACATGGATAGAACTGAGAATACCGCACGGCCTGCTCGCCCGTTCAACCGCGGCAAGAGAAGAAAGGTCTGCATTTTCTGCGCAGACAAGGTCGAATACATTGATTACAAGGATACCGCCAAGCTGAAGCACTTCATCAGCGAGCGCGGCAAGATCCTGCCCCGCCGTGTCTCCGGCGCTTGCGCAAAGCACCAGAGAGAGGTCAATACCGCCATCAAGCGCGCCCGTCAGGCAGCGCTCCTGCCCTTCATCACAGACTGACAGGGCGCGAACAGAGAGGGGAGAACCGGATTGTCGGTTCTCCCTTCTCTGTTCGCATCTCTATTCGCAAGCGCCCCGGTGCGCCGACCTGCCAAGCTGCATCACCGGGCAAGGAACTTGTGAATTTTCTCTGAATTCCACCCCAACGCCTTGCAATTACGCCGGAAGTATGCTATAATAGGGACAAGTTAAGCCTCTCTTTCTGCCGTGAAAGCAGGCCATACCAGCCGGGGAGTCAGCGGCGCCCTGTACCTGAAATCCGCTATAGCAGGGGTTGATTCCCCTTCTGAGAATCGATCGTTTCGGAATGAGTTGTTTTTCCTGTGTTGAGGAATGGGTCTTGCGCAATGCGGAGCCGTGAACCATGTCAGGTGAGGAATCAAGCAGCATTAAGCGGTGAACCGTATGTGCCGCGAGGTCGCCTGTTCTGAGCAGGAAATCCAAAGATCGCCGGGGCGTGACATCCGAGGAAGGGGTGTATGGTCTTCTTTCACGGCAGAGCCGGAGAGGCTTTTCCGTATCATTTGCCGTCCGGCACGCGCGGACGCGCTTTTTGTGCGCAATCAGGGGAGGGATTCGGTTATGCATCAGGCACTGTACCGGAAGTGGCGCCCCCGCAACTTCGACGAGGTATGCGGGCAGGAGCAGGTCACATCCATTCTCAAATACGAATGTCAGACGGGGCATTTTTCGCACGCGTACCTGTTCTGCGGCTCGCGCGGAACAGGCAAGACATCCTGCGCCAAGATACTGGCAAAGGCGGTCAACTGTGAGCACCCGACAGCCGCCGGTCCCTGCGGCGAGTGCGCCGCCTGCCGCTCCATAGACACCGGCGCCGCCACCGACGTGCTGGAGATGGACGCCGCCTCCAACAACGGCGTGGATGACATCCGCGATATCCGCGACGAGGTCATTTACACCCCTTCGGAGCTGAAATACCGCGTGTATATCATTGACGAGGTGCATATGCTGTCGGTCAGCGCCTTCAACGCGTTGCTCAAAACGCTGGAAGAACCGCCGGAGCACGTCATATTCATTCTTGCCACCACCGAACTGCAAAAGCTGCCAGCCACCATTGTCTCCCGCTGCCAGCGGTTCGACTTCCGCCGCATCGCCACCGCCGACCTTTCTGCCCATCTGGCAAAGATTGCGGAGAAGGAGGGCTTCACGCTGGAGCCGGAGGCGGCACGCCTCATCGCCCGGCAGGCACAGGGCGGTATGCGGGACGCGATCAGCCTGCTGGAGCTGTGCGCCGGAGCGCGCCGCCCCATCACGCCGGAGCTTGTCACCGAGACGGTTGGCACAACCGGGCGCGAGGGTGTCGGGCGTGTGGTCGCGTCGCTGGTGCGGCGGGACTACGACCGACTGTTCGCCGCCGTGGACGATATGGTGCGTTCCTCCCGCGACCTTGCGGTGTTCTGGCAGGAGCTGATTTCTTACTACCGCGATATGCTGGTCGTCCGAACCGTGCCGGAATCGGATGCCGTGCGCTACCTGGATCTGACCGACAGCGAAACCGCCGCCTTGCGTTCGCTCGCCGCGCAGTTTACCAAAGAGACACTGCTCTGGCACATCAGCCTGCTGGAGGACGCCTTATTCGCCATGCAACGCGCCTTCGCTGTCCGTCGGACGGTCGCGGAGGTCACGCTGGTCCGACTGTGCGACCCGGCGCTGGATACCGCAACGGAAGCCATCCTCTCCCGCCTTTCCCGGGTGGAAGAGCAGTTGGCAGGCGGGGTAATCCCGGTCGCAGCACCTGTTGCCGCGCCCGTTGCAGCACCTGTCGCAGCACCCGACACGCCCCCGCTGTCCGATCAGGCAGCGCCGACAGCACCGAAGGCTCCTTCGACAGTGTCCCCTGCTCCGCCGACTCCCGCGCAGACGTCGCCAACCCGACAGCCGGAGTCAACGGCTCCCGCCGCAGGTCAGCGAATCCTACGCCCGCTGCGCAATTTCCGTGAGGTCGCTGACCGCGTGTCCGAGAGTGACCCCATCATCGGCTCCTTCCTGCGCCTGTGCCGTGCATTCCGGACGGACGACGGCAAGATCATCCTGCGCTTTGAACAGCCGTTCCAATGCAGCATGGCATTGCCGGACAAAACGCCGCCCGAAGCCCTGCGCCGCGCCCTGTCGGTCTGTTTAGGGCACGCCGTTGCGCCGGAGGATATCATCGGCGAAATAGAGGGGCAGGCAGACCCCGCATCGCCGCTGGACGTGATCATAGAAGCGCTGGAGGACGATGCCGCGTCGGGCGAAACACCGCCCCGCGAGTCGGAATAAACAAGGCATCCGGAAAAACGCTATCAAACACACCTATATAATATATTGTCACAGGAGGATTTCATCATGAGAGCAAACATCCCGAAGGGTATGGGGGGCGGTCCCCAGAGTATGCAAGCCATTGCCCGGCAGGCGCAAAAAATGCAGGAGGATATGGCGGAAAAGCAGGCGGAGCTGGACGCCCGCACGTATGAAGTGCAGGCGGGCGGCGGTGCCGTCACCGTGACGATCAACGGCAAGAAGGAAGTCCTGTCCATCGACATCAAGCCGGAGATCGTGGATCCGGAGGATATCGAAACACTGTCCGACATTCTGGTCGCCGGCATCAATGAGGCAATCAAGCGTGTGGAAGACACCAACACCGCCGAAATGGAAAAGATCACCGGCGGTCTGGCAATGCCCGGGCTGTTCTGATCCCGGTCGGATTTTATATGGCAGCCTATATCGAATCACTCCAGAACCTGGCAGACCAATTCATGAAGCTGAACGGCGTTGGGCGGAAATCCTCCCAGCGCATGGCGTTTTCGGTGCTGGATATGTCGGGAGAGGAAGCCGCCGCTTTTGCGCAGGCGATCTTGGACGCCAAAGCCAAGATCCACCTCTGCCCCGTCTGCCAGAATCTGACCGACCGGGAGTTGTGCCCGGTCTGCGCCGACGAAACGCGCGACCGGAGCGTGATCTGCGTAGTTGCAGACTGCCGCACCGTACTCGCCATTGAGAAGGTGCGGGAATACCAGGGAACCTATCACGTTCTGCACGGCGTTCTGTCGCCGCTCAACGGTGTCACGCCGGATATGCTGAAGATTCCGGAGCTTTTGCGCCGGGTTGAGGAAGGCGGCGTGCGGGAAGTCATTATCGCCACCAATGCCAACGTGGAGGGCGAGACGACCGCCATGTTCCTCGCACGCCTGCTGAAAAAATATCCGGTCAAGGTCACGCGGCTGGCGTACGGTATCTCGGTCGGAACCGACATCGAGTACGCGGACGAAGTCACTCTGTATCGCGCCCTGCAGGGGCGGCGGGACGTGTAGCAAACGTTTTCACGATCTTACTTTCCTTTTGAAAGGAGCGTCATATGAAAACAATCACGATCCATGCCGAGTTGGAAGAGCGCATCCGCCTGAACGCCGCCAGGCTGCAGGAAGCGTACTATCAGTTGCCCGACGTTTTTGCACCCCCGGAGTACCGGTCGTTCGGAGACAAGGAGGGGAGAACCCTGTGGGCGTTCCTGTGTCACCGCACCTTGACGGGCGAGGAGAATCCCTGCCTCCGTCCGATGCTGGCAGCCCTTCCGACCCACACCAACGCAGGCGGTTTCTTCGGTCCCATACATACGGGCAGGGACGGCGATGTCATGGTGGACGAGTTCCAGTTCGGCGGCAGCACATGGTACCTGCGCGCCCTTTGCGAAGCGCATCGGCAATTAGGGGACGACTGCATTACTGCATTCCCGGCACTACCCCGTTGGCGCTTGCCAAGCGGGTATTTGAAGGGCTGTACCTGCCGGCGCTCGGTCTGTTCGACAGCTACCCGATCGACCATGAGGAGCTGACGGGCGATATGTTCGGCAACGAGCTGCGGGTCGGAAGTTGGATTCTGTGCAGTGACATCGGTGCGGCATTTCTCGGCATCGACGGCGTTGCCGACTACTACATTGCGACAGGCGACGTGCGAGCGTATGACCTCGTCCGTGAGATGACGGAATGCTTTGCCCGCATAGACAAGCTGAAAATCAAAGCGCAGACACACGCAACGCTCTCTGCCGTGCGCGGATTGTTGCGTATGTACGAGCACACGGGCGATAAGCGCTTCGCCGATGTCGCATCGGACACATGGAATCTGTACATAACGCAGGGCATGACCGCCACCTACGCCAACTTCAACTGGTTCGGGCGCGGTGAGACGTGGACGGAACCCTGCGCCGTGGTGGATTCGCTGATCGTTGCCTTGCATATGTATCGCCTGTTCGGCAAGCAGCGGGATCTGATCCTTGCCCGCCGCATATGGCACAACGGAATGTCAAGCGGTCAACGGTCGAACGGCGGTGCCGGCACAGATACCTGCGTGACGCCCCATGTGCCTTTCCTGCACACGGGAAATATTTACGAGGCATATTTCTGCTGTACCATGCGCCTGTCCGAGGGATTCCTGTGGGCAAAGCAAAACGAAGACCTTCTGTCCATCGAAATTCCCGATCTTCCGTTGCGGGACAACGAGGGACGATACATGGCGGGAGACCTGATTTACGGCGAGATTTCCCCCGCGGACGAAGCCGGGAGTGCCGTACAAGTGGACGGACACACACTGTCTCCTCTGCCGAAAGTGTTCCGGCTGTCCGAAATCAGGGCAGTCAATACGCAGACACAGGTAATATTTACGGAGTGAATTGCCGCCGCCGGCGCCGTGCGGAATCCATGACCGTTTTCCGTGCGGTGTGCCGTATAGTATATCGAGCCAAAACTATTGTAATGAAAGGAGATGCCCCTATGGCTTTCTGTTCATCCTGCGGTCACGAAATAGGCGAGGGTACCGCGTTCTGCCCCGCCTGCGGTGCAAAGGTTTCCGCGCCCGCCACCCCCGTTTTTGACGAGGAAGACATCAAGGAAAACAAACTCATCGCTGTATTCGCCTACCTGAATGTACTGGTACTGGTTCCCATTCTGGCAGGCAGGAAGTCGCCTTTTGCCCGGTATCACGCCAAGCAGGGGCTGGTACTGTTCGTTATCGAGGCACTCCTGCACTTTGCATACGGCACTCTGAAGTCGGTGCTGTCCCCCTTCGTTGCGCACATCGCCGCAACGAACGGCTACAGCTCGTATAACTGGCTGGGACTGGTGCTGTCTCTGCTGGGCGTTGTGGCGTTCGCCTACATCGCCTTCGCTGTGATCGGCATCATCCGGGTGCTCCGCGGCGAGGCAAAACCCCTGCCGCTCATCGGCACCCTGCCGTTCCTCAAGTAAGCGCCCGCTGTCACCGCCGCACGGTACCGTGCGGCGGTTTTTGACGTCTGCCGCGAGAGGTTTCCGCTTTCCGGAGGTTCCTGCGAAAAGGGGTTCCCGCATATCCGGCGTGTAACCGTCGCCGAATATGCAGGAACCCCTCGGATTCTTATGCCGTTTCCCGTTTATACCGCGCTTACTCAGCCGCTGTTGCCCGCCAAAGGCTGTGCAGATTGCAGAAGGCGTACACCGCCTCTACCTCGTCCCCCTCACAGAGGGCAAAGCATACCTCCGGCTCGTCGCCGGGGCGCAGCTCGCGGCGCTGATTGCCGTACTTTGTCTGAAGCGATACCCACGCAATGTGGTGCTCTGGCGTCATAGGGTGCGCGGCAGACCCGACGCGCACGTGTACGATGCCGTTTTCCACCGTCCAGACCGGGATATGCTTCTCATGGGAAGCATCGGTCATACCGGGGATAATCTCGGTCATCTTCTGCCCGCAGCACATGACCGGCACGCCGCTGTCATGCACCTTTGCGATGATGTTGCCGCAATGTGCGCAGATGTAGAATTTCTGTTCCATTCTCTTTCTCCTTTTTTGTGAATCGTATTTGTGCCGGGTCACGCAGGACGTGACCCGGTTTTATCTTTTGACTACACGCCAAGCAGCGTCAGAAGCGCATCCAAAGTACGGCGCCCGAATATGACCTGCCCGTCTTCCAGAACCAGACAGGGCACGCTCATGACATTGTACCGTTCCTTTAGTGCCGGGTACAGCCGGATATCGTAGACCTCCGTGCAGACCTGCGGATTGAGCGCCGCAACGTGCTGTGCCGCTGTCACAAGCTCCGGACACATGCTACAGCTCAGGGAAACCAGCACCTGCATCCGTACCGGGCGATTGATCGCCGCAATCCGTGCCCGCAGGCTGTCCTCCAACGGCTGTCCGGGTCCCGCCGCGTTGTACAATCCCAGCACGAACGAGGTAAATTCATGCCCGCCCGGCACGCCGTGGAAGGCAAGTCCGGTGTAGACGCCGTCCCGCAGAATCCGGACGCAGGGCAGATACGCCCCGTCGCCCGCCGCCTCGGTCACGGTCAGCTTATCGGTCAGCGACGCCAGTGCGTTGAGGTACGCCCGCAGTTCCGCCGTGACGGCGCCGCCGTCCGGGTGCAGCTCCAGCGTCAGCGGGGACGCCATCCGCCCGAACACAGTGCGCAACTGCGCCAGCATCTCGGGCGGAAACAGTCCGTCCCCCTGCCCCGCGCCGCCCGACTCCGGGGCGGATTCCGCCTTAACTTCTCCGCCCGCAGGCACAGCCTTCGGCTTGCGTGGATGCAGCCCGGTCTTTTCCTGCATGGCGGCGGCGTATTTTTCCAACTCCGTGGCGGCGGTTGCGCCGTCCCCGACTGCCGTGACAACCTGGCGAAGGTTCTTCCGGCAGACATCGCCCGCCGCATAGATCCCCGCACGGCTGGTTCTGCGCGCATCATCCGTCAGGATATAACCCTGCGGGTCGGTGTCCACCAACTCCCGGACAAGCGCGGTCTCCGGCTCGTACCCGGCAAAGATGAACACTCCGAAGCCTTCCTCCGGGGCAAAAACAGTCTCCTCTCCGGTCTCGGTATTGCGGCAACGCAGGACGCGCGGGAGACTGTCCCCCGTGACCGACACCACCTCGGTGTGCGTCAGCACGGTAATCCCGGGATGCTCGCGGGCAGGTTGTGCGGCAGCCGCCGCGCAGGTGAAGTCCGCGCCCCGGATAAGAACCGTGACGTGGGAGGCATAGCGCGTCAGGAACACGCTCTCCTCCGCCGCCGCAAAGCCGCCGCCGACCACAAAGACCGGCTTGCCGGCAAAGAATTCACCGTCACAGGTCGCGCAGTACGCGACGCCCCGCCCGCGGAAATCGTCCTCGCCGGGAAAACCGATCCGGCGGGGGTGCGCGCCGGTGGCAATCAGAATACCGAAGCAGGTAAAGTCCCCCTTGTCGGTATGCACCGTGCGGATGTCGCCGTCAGCCTCCAGTCCCGTGACCGTTGCCAGGCAGAATTCCGCACCGAAGCCCTCCGTCTGGCGGCGCATGGTATCGGTCAGGGCACGCCCGGTTGTTTGGATGACACCGGGGTAGTTGACGACCTCCTCGGTTATAGTGATCTGCCCGCCGAAGGTCTCCTTTTCCAGCACCAGCACGCGGTAGCGCGCCCGCGCCAGGTAAAGTGCCGCCGTCAGTCCGGCAGGACCGCCGCCGATGACCGCGACGTCATAAAACCGGGTAGCATCCATCAAAGCATCCCCACCAGATCCAGGCTGGGCTTCAGCGTTTCGGCGCCGGGCTGCCACTTGGCGGGACAGACCTCATCCCCGTGGGCAGCGACAAACTGGCTTGCCTGCAGGCGGCGGAACAGCTCGTCCGCATTTCTGCCGATATTGCCCGCGTTGACCTCGTACACCACGATCTTTCCCTCCGGGTTGACAAGGAAGCTGCCACGCTCCGCCATGCCGTCCGCCTCGATCAGAACATCAAAGTCCCGGCACAGGGCATGGGTGGGGTCTGCCAGCATATGGTAGGTCAGCTTGCCGATGCGCTCGGAAGCATCATGCCATGCCTTGTGAACGAAATGGGAATCGGTAGATACGGCGTAGATCTCACAGCCAGCTGCGCAGAAGTCGGCGTACCGGTTCTGCAGATCCTCCAGCTCGGTGGGGCATACAAAAGTGAAATCCGCCGGGTAGAAGAAGAACAGGCTCCACTTGCCGAGAACATCGGCTTTTGTCACCTTCTCAAAAGCACCCTTGTGATAGGACATGACGGAAAAATCGCTGATTTCCTTGTTAATGAGAGACATGGTAAAAATCCTCCTTGTTTTTGTTTGGAACCTCCGCGCGTTCCGCTCTGTGGAAAGTCGGCAGTTCCTTTTTTGTTTATGGTTTTGGGGAAAGCGGGGAACTCAGGACAGATGCGGCGGGACGGAGCAGGCGCTCCCGCGCTCCACGGCACGGCAGGCGGGGCACAGCCAACGCACACGCAGATCATAGGACAGGATGCCGCATCCGATCTGCTCCTCGATGGAAGCGGTCAGATCCGACAGCGTCCGATCCGACAGTGCGCCGCACCGGACGCAGATCAGATGATCGTGCCGCGACGTGTTGTCGTAGCGATCCGGACAGCCCGCCTCCGACAGGCGGATCAGCCTGCCCGCCGTGACCAGCGCGTTAAGGTTATTATAGACCGTTGCCTGCGAGATTTTCGGGTTCTTCTGCTTGAGTGCCAAAAATATCTGCTCGGCGATCGGGTGCGAACGGGTTTCCAGAATGTAGCCGTAAATATCCTCTGCGTATTTTGTCATGTGGTTCCTCCGGAATTAGAACTATTCTAATTACATTTCCGATTATATCAGATTCGGGCAGACTTGTCAAGGGGGGAGCGCCGATTTTTTTATGAATATTTCGTTAATTCAAAGCAGCTCCTGCCGGGGGGGGCGGACACCCGCGCATCTTCCCTGCCCCGCAGACGGCACTATGCCCTCCGTTTCACGCAAGGGCATCCAAAAAGAAGCATCCCGGCAGGGGTGCAACACACCTCTGCCGGGATGCTTCTTTAAGGCAATACCGCGCAATACACTGCTAAAGCCTTGTGGCACATCTGTGCCGCCGTCCTTGCGCGGTATCGCCTTGAACCAATCACTCCATTCTGCGCTTCCTGCGCCGCTGTGCGGAACCGCGCACTGCCAGCGCCGCGCCGGCAGACGCCAGCATCACCGGCACAACCGCGCTTATCGCAGAGCTGCAACCCGTCTTCCCTGCTTCCGTCTCGGCACCGGTGGTTTCCGCGGGTGCTTCGGTAGTGGAAGGCTCGGTCGCGGTGTCCGTCTCAGCGCCGGTACCGGTTTCGGTGCCGGGCTCCGCCGTGCGTTCATCGGTCAGTCCGGACGCATTGTAGGCAAACGCAAAGCGATCGTTGGGCGCCGTATCACCCAGCTCCATAAAGCGCATGATATCGCCCCGGATGTCGGCATGGTCTGCCCACTTGAAGGTCAGCGACAGCGCTTTCCCGGACTCGCCTCCGATCAGCGTCTTGCTGACCGCCAGCATCAGTCCGTTCTCGCACAGAGCGTATTCCGCTTCCCCGACCTTCTCAAACTGCCACTTTCCGTCCACGAAGCGCTCGATGGATACGGTCTTGTCGGTACGGGAGCGGTTCAGGATGAAGTCATAGCCTTCCCAACCGGTTTTGCTGTCCCCGTCCGTGTTGAGGTAAAGATTCATCCACGTCTCGTCATCGGCAGTGATCAGGGCATTGGCAGTTGTGACAAAGAAGTACACCTTGTCCGCATCCTGAGACACCTGCGCACAGGCAATGTCGTTGCGGGCAGATGCGTTGGTATACCGGAACTCGGAAGCCCAGGACAGCTCGGAGCGAAGGTTCGCATCGCCCGCCGTATCGGTGAACAGCGGGGTCACATTCTTCCACTGAGCGGCAATATCGGCGGCGTGGATATCCATCGCCCCACCGTTGACGGTCGCGGGCGCGTGGATGCCCTTGAACTTCCGGATATAGGAAACCATCTGATAGTAGTAGTTGTCGCCGAAGCCAACGCCGTCCCGCAGGCGCATCGGTTCCCCGTCACGGCTGTACTCCGGAGACATCTGGTCAACCATGTAGTAACCGGGAGTCAACGTACCACCGCATGTCTGTTCCTGATTGCCGGTCTTCTGCACGCCGGCATACCACTCGTTCCAGCCGGTTATCATAATAACCCGGACATTCTGCTTGAGCGCATACTCAAAGGATTCGGCAAGCTGCAGTCCATACTTCGTGCTTTCCAGACCGAAGCCGAACTGCCCGATCGTATTGTACGAGGTGTCGCCGTTTGTCAGACTGCGTCCGCGGCCGGAATGCGCGTGAGTCCCCAGCAGAACAGCCATCTGCTCAATGTTCCCCTCAAAGTCACGTCCGGGTTTTTGCGGGTAATCCTGAAGCCAGTCCCAGTACCCCAGACCCTTCCGGCGATCCGAATTCTGCCACGCCCAAGACTTGCGGACGGTACAGGTTTTCAAAAATTCCTCCATCTCACCGGATTTGATGGCATTTTTGATCTCCGGATTCTTCGCCACAAGCGCGTTGTACTGCTCCTGTGTCTGCGGCGTCGAATCGGAAACGGTCCAGACGCGGTACACGCCGGTACGGTACTGCAGACCGTCGTTATTACCCAGGATCAGCGGCTTGCCCTCCCAACGGAAGAGAAGCTCCTGATAATCCGGGTTCTCCAGGAAGGCGCGCAGTCTGTATACGCCGTCCACGAAGGTGAACGGCATATCGCCGAACATGAAGCAAATCTGCGGCGTGGAGCCTCCCGCACGGCGGATGTCCAGCCATGTGTCAAACAGGATTTTCAGCTGATCCTCATAGAACACGTCATTGGACAGATCAAGGAAAACAAAATCAACGCCTGCGGCATCCAGCATATATGCATGCTTGCGGTAGACCCATGTGTCGTTGCTGGAATAGTATCCGAAGTACGGCTCTGCCCAGTAGGCACCGTCGCGCCCGGCAAAGGAGCTGAGCATTCCGGTGAGGGAATCAAAGCCTTTTTCCAGGTAGGTAGCGGTCACATCGTTGGTGTGCCGACCGGAAAAATGCGAGTGGAACATGAAGTAAAACATACCCACGAGGCGATCCTCGCCCTGCCCCGCCTCATCGGTCGGGGTGACACGACCGAGATCGTCCACCGCAACCCACGTAGAGTAATCCACCGGGAGAGTCGCCTTTGTCTCTGCCGGAACAACATCCACATGGCTGTACGTGACGTTATCCACAAAGCCACGCGTGGAGTGAAGATTGACGGTGGCATAGCCCGCGCCGGGGGTATGGGGCGCTTTTGCCGTCACGTCACCGCAAGTAAGCGTCTGCGCGTAGGAATCGTATCCGATCGATGCGACAATCTTCCCGTCACACAGCACCTCCAGTGCGGTAACGGCATCCCGGAATACCATCCGGTGTGCGGATCCGTCCGCAAAGACAATGCCGGTATCAATGTCCACGGCAAAGCCGTCCCGCTCGCGGACGGTCATATGCCCGTCCGGAGTCAGCGTGAAAACAACGCCGGAGTAGGTGGGCGCATCGTTTTCCAGCATCTGCCGCAGAGTGACGGACAGGGAGCCTGCCGTCAGGGAGAGGTCAAAGGCAAGCTCGCCGCCGCGCAGTCCGTAGTTGTCGCCCAGGATGCGCCGGGTGAAGAAGGAGCAGTCACGGAATGCCCGGCAACGGAGCTGCCCGTCCACGACCAGTGCATCAGACAGACCGGTAAATCCAAAGTCCAGACCAATGTGATACTTCTCCGGCGATCCGGTGAAATCCATGGCGTAGTCATACTGACGGTACAGGTAATTGAGTTTTCCGTTCGCGGTCAGTTTCCCGTCCGCAGGCTGTGCAGCCGCATCGGCGCGCTGGTAGGTACTGTAATCCGGGGTGGGCTCTGTCGGCTTCTCCGGCTCTTCCACCTCATAGTCGGCGAAATTATCCCGGAACGCGGCGGCTGCCTCCTTGGTACGGAACAGAGCCATATACGCAACGTCTGCATAGTGTGTCCCCTTGACCGACGGGAACACATCATACCGGACAGTCTTGAGCAAGCCCTTATAAAGGGAATTGCCGCCGAGATTGATCAGAACATACTGCCAATCGGTGGTGCTCTGATAGGTGAAGTGAACGGAAGCCGGCTCCGCAATGGAGGTCTCGTCCGTGATAAAATACAGCTGTCCCTTAAGGGGTGCGTCTGCATCCAGCCGCACCTTGATAAGCAGATACTTGTACTCGTCCGTCTTGACGGTGGAGCTGGGCAGATCAATAAACGCATACGGATCGCCGGCGTCCGTGTCCGGCTTGAACCGGGTGAAGGCGACACCATCCTCTTCCATAAACGCAGTGGTCAGCGCATTGCAGCCGCCGACGTTGGCGATCCCCTTGTCTGTGTCGAACCGCAGGGCGGATGCCATATGCGGCGCGTATTCATTGATATCCTCGACTGCGGGGGCGGTAGGCTTCCCGTACAGCCCGGCTGCGGGGGCGGAGGCGTATTCCGCCGTCAGACGAAGTGCGCAGGACTTGTCAAGCCGTCCGTTCCGATACACGAACTGGGATTCGTGCGCACCGGAAGCCGGCAGGGAGAGGTTGCCTGCATCATGGACTGCCAGCACATACTCGCCGGCAGGCAGAGGCTCCTTGTCGGGGAACGAGATCACGACCCACCCCTTTGCCTTCACCGTGACGGAGACTTCGGCAAGCGGCTCCTGCAGCTGCGAAATGTCGGCGTCATCGCGGAAGCGAAACAGGCTGACCGAAACCGTGCCGTTCCCGGACACCTCCAGGGCAAGCGTTCCGGCAGGGGCTGTCGTTACAAACTGCGCGGCAACCGTGTCCTCCGCGCTCAGCTTCACGGATGCCGTTGCGCCCGAACCGGCGAACAGCGAAACGGATGCCTGCGGGGCAACGGCAGAAAAAGCGGCAGTAATGACATCTGCCCCCTTTGCCGGAAAAGCCAGCGGGAACGCCAGCGCGGGGAGAAGGAGGGCGGTTGCGGACAAAATGGAAAGCAACTTTTTCATGATACTACTCCTTTCAAATTATCATGTGGATCGTCAGGCGGTACTCAGCTATCAGCTGTCGGAAAACGTGTGGGAATCAAAGAAACTCTGAATGGCGGATCGGCTCGCCGCGGCGCGCCCCTGAAGCATCTCGGCAGAGCCGCCCCCGCGCGCATTGAGCGTTTCACGAATCGTCCCGGTGAACCGGCGCAGATCCAACGACGGATCGCGCCGCCCGATGACGTAGGCATATCCCGCCTCATCGGATCCGGTGAATACACCGCAGACGCCGCTGCACTTGTGGACGGCACGATTGAGAAGCTGACGCAGACCGTTCATGTCCAGTCCCTCCTCAAACAGGCAAAGGTTCCCGTCCGTCTCGGGCAGGGCAGCGGCGCGCAGATCCTGCATCTGCCGGCGCAGGGACGCAAGGCTGTGGCGCAGTTCCTCGTTCTCGGTCTGCACGCGTCGGAACGCACCGACCGCATCCTCCCGGCGGACAGACAGCGCGACCGCAATCTCTGAGATGGCGCCAAACTGCTGCCGGTAATCGCGCAGGGCGCGGCTGCCCGCCAGCATATGCACGCGGATGCCGCCCTTATAGTGGATACAGTCCAGCAGCTTGATCAACCCGATCTCGCCGGTATTGCGCACGTGCGGCGCACAGCAGGCACATCGGTCACACAGCAGGTCGCCGTCCCCGATCTCCACGATGCGCACATTCTCGGTCAGCGCGAGCTTGGCGCGGTACTGCAGGGTGGCAAGCTCCTCCGGGGCAGGATAGAATGCCCGCACTGGCAGGCAGGCGCGGATGTAACGGTTTACGGTATCCTCGATCCCGTTCAGCTGTTCCCGCGTCAGGACACCGTCAAAATCCAGCGTCACGTCCTCATCGCCCAGATGAAAGCCCACGTTGTGAAAGCCGTACTGCGCATACACAGCGCCGGACACGAGATGCTCCCCCGAATGGCACTGCATCCGTTCCAGGCGGACAGCCGCGTCCACCTCCCCGCGCACAACTGCGCCGGGGGACAGCGGGGCAGGCAGTGTATGGCAGATCACGCCGTCTGCGTTCACCTGCACATCCCGGACAAGTACCCCGCCCAGCGTGCCGCGGTCGGCATCCTGACCGCCGCCCTCCGGAAAGAAGGCGGTTCTATCCAATATCACGGCGTACCCCCCTCCTGCCAGAGGCTCGCAGGAAAGGACGGTCGCGTCAAATACAAACAAATGGCTGTCTGCGTCAAACAGACGTGCGGTGGCTCGCATAGGTGGCTCCTTTCTTTCAACGCATAACGGGCAGGCAATCCGCACGCCCGTTACACGGACCACCCCGATTGTACCATAAATAAACCGCGCTGTCAATGGGCAAACGAAACTTTTAGGCAGGATTACTATCCGGAGCGGCGCACCCACGCGCTCAATCCGGCAGAATCATCCAACAAACAGGCAGAACGGGCGTGCGCCGTACCGCAGGGGTACAGTGCACGCCCGTTCTTTGGAAACGCTGATTATTATGCTGTCGGCGTTCCGGGCGACAGGTCAGGCACGCATCAGCCCTTGCTGTTGGCGATTGCCTGATCGATCAGCTTCTGGAGAGTCTCCGCCTGCTTCTTGCCTGTTATCGCGCCGACGATGGGCTCGCCGACGATATTGCCGTTCTTATCGACCACGTAGGTCGTGGGGAACGAGAACAGACCGGCGGTGAACTTGCCCGCATCGCTTTTGGAATCGAACCAAATGTTCCGGTAGGACACGCCCTTCTTGGAAAGGATATCCTTTGCTTCCGAGATAGCCGTCTTGTCGCCGTCCAGCGTAAAGGAGTTGACTCCGACGACAGCACCGCCCTGCTCGGCAAGTTTCCGGTTCAGAGCCTCCAGGTCGGCAAGCTCGCCCACGCAGGGACTGCAGGTCGTGAACCAGAAGTTCACCACCGTGACGGTGTTGCCGGAAAACAGCTCACTGCTCTTCACGTCGTTGCCGTCCAGATCCTTGCCCTCAAACGCGGGGAACTGCACCAGATCGCCCTTCCCTGCGGGCTTTCCGTTCTCCGCCGGCACGCTCGCCCCGTCGCCGGACGGCTTTTTCCCGCACCCCGGGTACTTCTGCTCCAGGATCGTCAGCTTGCCCTCGATCTCGCGGATCTGCTGTGCGCCGTCCCGCAGTATCTTCAGCTCGTCCGCCTTGAACTGATCCTTGGCGCCTTCAATGGTGCTGAGCAGGAAGTCTCCGTAGTTGCTGCCATTCTCAATCATGGATGAGCCCTTGTTTGCGGACAGGAAGACCTTCTCCCAAAGCGCGTTGTTATCGGACAGGATCGCCGTTTCCTGCGCCATCAGATCCTGGTGCAGCTTGGTCGCCTCTTCCATGGACTTCGGCTCCATCGCCATCAGTGAGGCGATCTCTTTTTTTCTGTCCCCGTCGTTTGTCTTGTCTTTTCCGGCATCGTTGCAGGCGACAAGACTGCATACCAGCAGGATAAGGGTAAGTACGGTTAAAATCTTGGTTGCTTTCATTGTTATGACCATTCCTTTCTTTCTGTCGCGGAAGTTTGGGGCGGTTCCGGCTTGCCGGAATGGCAGTCACGCCGACTGCCAAGGCACAAAACTTCCTGCCTGAAAATACTGTTTCAGACTTGCTCTTTTTCCGTTTCTGTTTCTGTCGCTGTGGTTTTCTCCCGGTTCGCCGGTTCCTTCTTTTCCGCTTCTCCGGCAGGGCAACCGTCTTCCTTTCCCTTACAGAAGCCGTACCGGAAGCTGACGGCTTTGGTGGGGCAGGCACGGACGCACATACCGCAACGGATACATTCGGTGTGGTCGGGCGTTTTCGTTACATCCACATCCATCTTACAGGCTTTTGCGCATTTCCCGCAGGAAACGCATTTGTGCTTGTCCACCTTCATTCCGAGCAGGGACACCTTGTTCAGAAGCGCGTAAAACGCACCCAGCGGGCACAGCCACTTGCAGAACGGACGGTAAAACAGCACGCTCAGCACGACCACTGCAATCAGTATTCCGAGCTTCCAGGAAAAGAGTGTACCCAAAGCCGCCCGTATCCCGGAATTGACCGTGGCGTGCGGTATCGCGCCTTCCAGAACACCCTGCGGACACAGATACTTGCAGAAGAACGGATCCCCCATGCCCACATCGTTGGTGATGAGTATCGGAAGCAGAACCACCATGACCAGAAGGACAACGTATTTGATGTAGGTCAGCGGCTTCAGCTTGCTTGTGGAGAGCTTTCTTGTCGGTATCCTGTGGAGCAGCTCCTGAAACCATCCGAAGGGGCACAGGAATCCGCAGACAAAGCGTCCCAGCAGTACGCCGATCAGGATGAGAAATCCGGTGATATAATAGGAAAACCGAAATTTAGACGAGCCCACCACCGCCTGAAACGCTCCGATGGGGCAGGCGCCGGATGCCGCCGGGCAGGAGTAGCAGTTCAGTCCCGGTACACACACGGATTTCCCTTTTCCCTGGTAGATACCACCCTTCAGAAAGTTCGGGAGATGAATGTTGGTAAGCAGTGTCGCGCCCGCCTGGATCCAGCCGCGAAAGCGCGACAGGATGTGCGATATGCCCGCCTTCTTCTTCGGGGCTTTCACTTTTTCTGTCTTCCCCGTTCGTTTCCTATCCAATGCCCACACACTCCAGACATAAACGGATCGCCTTGCTCAGCACGGTGGCGACTTCCCCGCGCCAAGCACCATAGCCCAGCATCGCCGCACCGCAGGCAAGCAGTGTAACCTGAAGCACGGCTTTCTTCGACCGGATCAATTCGATCCCCCCTTTCCTCGTGCTCCCATTGTAGCACAGACGATATAAAATCTCCGTTAAGAACCGAAACTTAACAGAAATCTTACATCTTTGTGTTATAATAAGGTCGCAGGAACTGCGAAACGCAGGCAAGGAGGGCTTTTCTATGCATATTTTGGTCGTTGAGGATGAGCGTGCGCTCTGTGAGACTATCGTCCGCAGTCTGCGCCGTCTTGCATACAGTGTGGATTATTGCCATGACGGGGAGCAGGCGCTCGGTCTGCTCTGCGTGGAGCGGTATGACCTCGTACTGCTTGATCTGAATCTGCCCGGTGCCGACGGCATGACGGTCCTGCGCACGCTCCGCAAGACGGATCGGGACACGCGGGTGCTGATTCTTTCGGCGCGCAGTGAGGTCGCCGACAAAGTGGCGGGGCTGGATGCCGGCGCCAACGATTACCTTTCCAAGCCCTTTCATCTGGCAGAGCTGGAGGCGCGGATACGCAGTCTGACCCTGCGGCAGTTCACGCAGAATGACGTGATCCTGTCCTGCGGGGCACTCTCCTTTGACACCAAGACCCGCACCGCTACTGCCGCCGGTCAGGTGCTGACACTCACAAGGAAGGAGACCGGCATACTGGAATACCTGCTCCTGCATCGCGGACGCCCGGTGAGCCAGGAGGAATTGATTGACCATGTGTGGGACAACAGCGTGGACAATTTCAGCAATTCGATCCGGGTACATATTTCCGCTCTGCGGAAGAAGCTGCGTGCCGCTCTCGGCTACGACCCTATCCGCAACCGCATCGGCGAAGGATACGTCATGGGAGAGGAAAGCTGAAAAAATATTTTCAGGCAGGAAGTTTTGCGCCCTGACAGTCGGCGTGACTGCCATTCCGGATAGCCGGAACCGCCCGAAACATCCGTGTTAAGTAAGAAAGGAATGGTCAAAACCATGAAAAAGCTGTCCCTGCAATGGCGCATCACTTTGATGACCGTGCTTCTCATCGGGGCGACCTGCGTCGCCATGAATCTTCTGCTCAGCTATTCCGGCAGGCGCTATATGGACTCCATCGGCTCCTACATGACCAACTACGGGGAAACCGACAAGGGCGAACCGGACTTTTTCGACCCGGAGCGTGAAAAGCTCGATCAGGAGCTGACCATCGTCATTCACGGAGCGCAGGACTCCTTTGCCACCACCGGCTGGTACATCACGGTGGCAGTGACGGTGCTCAGCGGCGTGCTTGCGTATTTTTTCAGCGGTCATGCCCTCAAGCCCCTGCGTACCTTCGCGTCCCAAGTGGAGCAGGTACAGCCGAACAATCTCCCGGATATGAAAATTACCGAGGATGTCCTGCCGGAATTCCGGCAGTTCAGCAAACCGTTCAACCGGATGCTGGAACGGCTTGACGCAGGCTTTACCGCCCAGCGGCAGTTCACCGGAAACGCCGCCCACGAATTGCGCACGCCGCTGGCGCTGATGCAGGCGCAGTTGGATTTGTTTTCCGCCGAGCATCCCGACCTTCTTCCGGAAACGGCAGATTTTCTCCGGCTTCTCCGGGAGCAGACCGAGCGGATGACGCAAATGACCAAAACCCTACTGGAGATGAGCGAGCTTCGCACGGTTCCCTGCACCGACCGCATTGAGATCGCACCGATGATTGAGGAGGTCTTTACCGACCTTGCCCCGCTTGCGGAAAAGAGCGGCATCACGCTGGAAAGCACCGGGGACGGCATCATGACCGGCAGCGATACACTGATATACCGTCTGCTTTTCAACCTGACAGAAAACGCCATACGCTATAACCGCCCGAACGGAAAAGTGCGTGTGGCGGTATCAACGGAGGCGAATCGGCTTGTCATCCGCGTATCCGACACCGGCGGCGGCATACCGGAGCAGTATCGGGACAGCATCTTCCAGCCGTTTTTCCGTGTGGATAAATCCCGCAGCCGGGAGTACGGCGGTGTAGGACTCGGGCTGTCGCTGGTGTGGGAGATTGCCGCACTGCACGGCGGTGATATACGCGCGGAGCAAAGCTCGGAGGCCGGGACAACCATGACAGCCCGATTCCCGATAGGTGAATAAAATCACCTGCGAAAACCGCAGACCGGCAGTCCTGCATCTGCGGATTGCGTACCTATGCAAGAGCACCGGACACGTCCCTTACGGAAACGTGTCCGGTGCTCTATTTTGCAGGACTTCAGGCAAGACAGCGAAGCGGTCTGCCTGTGCCCTTATACAATCCCCTGTGCCTCCATGGCATCGGCGACCTTGGCGAAGCCCGCGATATTGGCGCCGGCAACGTAATTGCCAGCCATGCCGTACTTCCGGGCGGCAGCGTCCAGATTGTGGAAGATATTGACCATGATGTTCTTCAGCTTGGCATCCACTTCCTCAAACGTCCACTGCAGGCGTTCGCTGTTCTGACTCATCTCCAGCGCCGAGGTCGCAACGCCACCGGCATTGGATGCCTTGCCGGGGGCAAATAGAATCCCCTTCTCCTGCAGGTAGGCGGTTGCGTCCAGCGTAGTGGGCATATTTGCACCCTCCGCAACGGCTATGACTCCGTTTGCCACCAGCATCTTTGCGTCCTCCAGTGTCAGCTCATTCTGCGTTGCGCAGGGCAGCGCCACGTCTGCCTTCACACTCCAGACGCCACGTCCCTCGTGATAGATCGCGCCGGGTCTTGCTTCTGCGTAAGCGGTCAGGCGCGCGCGCCGGACTTCCTTGATCTCCTTGAGCAGTTCCACGTCAATGCCGGCGGGATCATACACCCATCCGGTGGAGTCCGAGCAGGTCACGGGCTTTGCCCCCAGCTGCCATGCTTTTTCAATGGCATAGATTGCCACATTGCCCGCGCCGGACACCGACACAACCTTGCCCGCAATGTCCGTACCGTTGGCTTTGAGCATCTCCTCCGTGAAGTAGAGCAGACCGTACCCGGTCGCCTCCCTGCGCGCCAGCGATCCGCCGTAGGACAGTCCTTTTCCGGTCAGCACGCCTTCGTACACATCGCGGATACGCTTGTACTGCCCGTACATATACCCGATCTCCCGCGCGCCGGTGCCGATGTCACCGGCAGGCACGTCGGTGTCCGCCCCGATATGCCGGAACAGCTCGGTCATGAAGCTCTGGCAGAACGCCATGACTTCACGGTCGGACTTGCCCTTGGGGTCGAAATCGGAGCCTCCCTTACCGCCGCCGATGGGCAGACCGGTCAGCGAGTTCTTGAACACCTGCTCAAAGCCCAGGAACTTGATGATTCCCAGATTGACAGACGGATGCAGGCGAAGACCGCCCTTATAAGGACCGATGGCGCTGTTGAACTGGACGCGGAAGCCGTTGTTGACCTGCACCTGCCCCTTGTCGTCCACCCACGGAACGCGGAACAGAATCTGCCGTTCCGGCGTGGTCAGACGCTCCAGCAATGCCTCGCGGCGGAACTTCTCCTCGTTTGCCTCCACAACGGGGCGCAGGGATTCCAGAACCTCCCTGACAGCCTGATGGAATTCGGGCTGAGCCGGATTCTGCGCGACTACGCGCTCAATGACCTCATCTACATACGACATAGGGGAACACTCCTTTGCTTTTTCGTTATCGGATCGTATTATACACCAAATCCGCCCGGAATGCAAGAGGGTTTCCGGAATTTCTGCAAGAAAAATAAAAAATATTTCATTTCACCGCCGTTTACAGGCTAAATTGTCAAATATCGCGATTGAAAATGGAGGAACGCAGTGTCAATCCATCATTTACGGCAGGCAATCAGGCTTCGCGCGCTCACCCTTCCCGGATCAGGCTCACGGCGCCGGGGTGACAGTATATGTCAACAACACTGCCGCCCGCCGCCTCCTCGCCATCCAGCGACCAGACAGTCGGCTCCGGGAAGGTGAACCGGGCATGCTTGGCATGCAGGGAGTCTATCATGGGATTATCCGAGTAGTTGCTGGCAAGCAGAGAACCGATGATGCGGTTCAACTCGCTCGGTGTCCGCGGCTTGCGAATCAGGAACACCTCCAGTTCACCGTCCGTGAGCGAGACGCGGTCGGGCGGGAGCTTGACCATGCCGCCTGCCGAGGTCGTGTTGGACATGGCACCGAAAACATATTCGCCCTCCAGTCTGGTTCCGTCCGACATCTCCACTATCAGGTGGCAGGGCGCGATGTTGGCAATATCCCGGATGCCGCCCAGCACATATGCCACGTGACCCATGACATTCTTGGCGGTCTGAGAGGTCGCATAGGAAGTCTCGGTGAATGCGCCGAAGGAGGCTATGTAGGAAAAGAAGCGCTGATTCCCGCCGTTCGCCGGGCAGAATTCGCCGATATCCAGCGGGAAAGATTCTTTCCCGCCGGCAACGCGCGCGGCGGCGCGCAGGGCTGACGGCAACCCGATGCTGGCGGCGAAATCGTTGGTGCTGCCCGCCGGAATGTAGCCGAGCGTCGGGCGGTTTTCGGGCGGTATGCGCATCAGCCCGTTGAGCACCTCGTTCAGCGTCCCGTCCCCGCCGCAGCACAGGACGCGATCATAGCCCTCCGCGACGGCTGCCGATGCCAGCTCGGTTGCGTGTCCCCGGTACAGTGTCGTACAGACCGTGACCCGGCGGTCGGAGGCAGGCGTGCCGTCCGGGAGATGGTACAGTTCATCCAGAATATCGAACAGTCCGGATCGGGATTTCATCTTCCCGGATACGGGATTCAGAATAAGCAGAATATGTTGTGCTGTCATGCTTTTCCTCCATTCACGGTCGATTCTTCCATGCGCGTTCCTGCCGTCAGTGTCCGCAGAATCTCGCCCGCCATAATCATCCCCATCACGCCGGGCACAAAGGGCAGACTGCCGGGCACGGCACGCCGGTCGCCCCCCTCCTGCCGGACAGGCAGAGGAACCTCCTCCGAGTAGACCACAGTCTGATGCCGGATTCCCCGCTTCCCAAGCTCCCGCCGCAGAACGCGAGCCAGCGGATCGGTGTTGGTCCTGAACAGATCGGCAATGCGGAACTGCTCCGGGTGGCATTTGTTACCCGCGCCCATCGCGCAGATAAGCGGCACCCCGGCTGCCTGGCAACGCAGCACCAGCTCGATCTTGGCGGCGACCGTATCCACCGCGTCCGCCACGTAATCGAAAACGGAAAGGTCTATGCTGTCCGCGGTTTCGGGCAGGTAGAACATCTCATGCACCGTGACGCGGCAGGCGGGATTGATATCCAGGATGCGTGCCCGCATGACCTCCACCTTGGGCTGTCCGAGGGTGGAGTGCAGGGCGACAATCTGACGGTTGAGATTGGAGAGCGAGACGGTGTCCCGGTCGATCAGATCAATCTGTCCGACGCCGGCGCGCGCCAGCGCTTCGCACAGGTGTCCGCCCACGCCGCCCACGCCGAATACCGCGACGCGTGCACCGGCAAGATTGGCAACGGCGTCCTCGCCCCAGACGCGCGCCGTGCGGGAAAATGCTTCGGGAATGCGGTCGATGGATTCCATACTGTACAGGTTTCCTCCGAAAGAATCATGTTACTTTGTATTTTACCACAACTGCGTAAAAATTTCAAGATTCTTCTTTACAAAATGCGGCACTTGATTTATAATGTGGGTATAGTTCGGATACCAAACCGCACACCGATACGAAAGGAACGCCCACACATGAAAGAATTGTCTTATTTCCGCGAAACCCGGAAGGACAGCACCCTGCTGTACGACGGGAAGGTTCTGCACGTTTACAAGGATACCATCAACCTGCCGAACGGAAAGACCGGGATGCGCGAATACTGCCGCCACGGCGGTGCCGTCGCGGTTGTACCGCTGACACGCGAGGGCAAGGTGGTCTGCGTCCGGCAGTACCGCTACGCACTGGGACGCGTCACGCTGGAGATTCCCGCCGGAAAGCTGGATCACCCCGGCGAGGATCATACCGAGGCAGCACTGCGTGAGCTGCACGAGGAGACCGGCTACCGCACCCCCGCGCTGACTCCCATCGGGGAGCTGGCAACCTCCCCCGCCATACTGACCGAAATTATCTATATGTACCTTGCCGAGAATCTGGAGCCGGGCGAGACCGATCCGGACGATGATGAATTCCTGGAGCTTGTCGAGATCCCGCTGGAGGAATTGGTCGGGATGATCCTTGCCGGCGAGATACAGGACAGCAAAACGCAGGCTGCCGTTCTGAAGGTGTACCTGATGAAGCAGCGGGAGCAGGAGGCAGGCAGATGAATCAGGCAAATCCTGTCCGGACCGACCTTGCGCATCTGCGCACCGAGGCGCGCAACCCGCGCACCCTGCACATCGACACCCTGCCTACGCCGGACATGGTGCGGCTGATGTGCGAGGAAAACCGCGTTGTGGAGGATGCCGTCGCGGCGCAGGCAGATGCCATCGCCGCCGCCATTGACATCATCGCCGCCCGGCTGGATGCCGGGGGACACCTGATCTACGTCGGCGCCGGGACATCCGGGCGGCTGGGCGTGGTGGATGCGTCCGAGTGCCCGCCGACCTTCGGCGTGGATGACCGACTCGTCCGGGCTGTCATCGCGGGCGGGCACGAGGCGATGTTCCACGCCATTGAGGGTGCGGAGGACAGCGCCGAGCGCGGCGCCGCCGAGCTGGAAGCCGACGGCGTGGGCGCGGGAGACGTTGTCGTCGGTCTGTCCGCCTCCGGCGGAGCACCGTATGTGCTGGGTGCCCTGCGCCGGGCGCGCGAGCTGGGCGCGATACCGATGGGCATCACCTGCAACCCGGAAAGCCGGATGCACCCCCTGTGCGATGTCATCATGGCACCCTACGTCGGACCGGAGGTCATCACCGGCTCCTCGCGTCTCAAGGCAGGGACAGCGCAGAAGCTGATCCTCAATATGCTCTCCACCGGAGCGATGATCCGCACCGGCAAGGTTGTGGGCAATCTGATGATAAACGTCCGCCCCACCAACGTCAAACTGCGTGACCGGTGCATCCGCATCCTCATGGAGCTTGGCGGGTGTGACCGCGATACCGCCGCCGCACTGATCGACGATTGCGGCGATATCCGGACAGCGCTCGGCAGGCTGGGCAAATAAAACAGGGGCGCCCCGGAGGCTTTTCCTCCGGGGCGCTTTGTCTCAGACCGTTTACGGGTTCCCTTGGTTCGGATTGTACGGCACGAGGTCAATGGACAGCAGCCACTCCAGCGTGGGAACCTTCTCCACATTATAGATCGAGACGGTGAAGGCGTCCTTTTCGGTGCTCCAGCGCATGAACACGCTATCCGGCATCGTGTCGGACACGCGCGTCCCGCTCTGTGCCTGGGACTCGTCCACAGAAAGCAGGTAGTTCAGGAAGATTGTAACGGTTCTGTCACCGTCCTGCACCGTCAGGCGGGTCAGGCGGCTTGAAGCTGTCCGGAAGGTAGACGTGACGCTCTCGCACGGGACGCCGTCAAAGGTTCCCTCCGTGCGTTCCCTTGTCGCGTTCTCGTCGGACGTCATCGCCATCATCTCGTCCATATACCGACTGTGCTGACCGAACGGGTTGGCAGTCGGTTCGGGATGGATCACGCGGTATGCCGCAATGTCCGTGCAAGTCAAATCAAGCATCTGCTTGCTCCCCGCCTGGGAGGAGATGTAGTAGCCGTACTCGGAGCCCCGCCAGGACACACGATACGACTGTGCGACGTCGGCAGGCAGAGTAGGACGGTACAGCCGTGCCGTATCCACCGTCAGAATGCCGCTTTCCGTGCGGAAGAAGATAGTCTTTATTTCATTCTCGTGGGAAGAATCCGCGCCGCGGGCGGCATCGTAAAAGGCATCGACCGAGTCAAACAGGATCTCGCCAAGCTGGCTATTCCCTGCGCTCTTGCCGGGCGCGTTGCCGTTGACAAAATTCATGTAGTAAACGCCGCCCTTCTCGGTCACAGCGAGGCGGTCTGTTGTAAAGCTGCCGTCCGGCGGCGGCGTGACGGCGGTGTTCGTGCCAGTTCCTGTACCGGCTTCCGTACCGGTGCTTTCGACAACTGTGGCGGTGGGCGCGGAAGATTCGGAGTTGTCGGTGCTTGCTCCGGGAAGTGCGCAGGCAGCCAGGCACATGGCAAGCAGGATAGCGATTGAAAGCAGGGGGATTCGTTTCATGTGGATACCTCCTTTTCTGTTTTTATAGTTTCATAGACCTACTTGAACAGTTTGCAATAAATGGTGTCTCGGAGTGATTCACTACAAGAGTCACAGAGAAATTGCGGGCGGGGTCCATTGCCATTGAGGTACGCATTGTATGCGTTCTGAAATCTTACTGCCTCACTGTGCAAGTATCTTTTCATCACGCAAAAGCCTTCCTGCGCATCGTGACCTTCGTCGTTGTACACATCCCTCAAGCCAAACAAATGCGCAACTTCATGAGCAAGAGTTCGTGGTGCGATAATGAGAAGATCATTTTCGGACTGGTACCCTGCCGTGTTGAAGGCGACTATGCTATTGTTGGAGGCAACAGCCAAAGTCGCGCTACTTTGAAACGGCATATGCTCTTTCACGCCGGGAGAAATTGTTACTTCCCTACAATATGCTCCCCATGGGCGATCCATCCATTTGACAACACAGTGATTATTGGCTCGACTAGTAATGCTCACCATATGGAGTATATGAGAGTAATTCTTGTGGTGTACGGAACATTGACCGCATAGAACTGGATCGCAGGGAGTGTTATTTCCGTTTATGCAATCTCCAGTCGTTGCGTGAAACCGCGTCAGTGGATATTGTCGGATGGTGATGCCAAATTCACTTTGAAACTCACGCTCGACAAAAGCATTAGCTTTGGCTATTGCTTGTAGATACGCGAGCGTATTTGTAGCAGTTATAGATTCGTCATAGTAATTGTCGAGATAGTATTCTGTGCCAAACAAATCCCAGTAGGAATTAGTAGAATTGAAATCAAAATGTCGCAACTTTAGGCTTTGCCCATCGCCAAAGCCTGCTGCACTAAGTACCAGTCCCGTCCCTTCCGCGCACTCAGGAACCAAAATGTAGTGTCCTCGTGCCGCATAAAATCTCCACCTTGCACGACTGTCCGTAAGCAATTGCGCCTGAGTGGGTCTCTCTTTCAAAACAATTGTCGAATTAACCGAAGGCATTGCAGAATCAATTGCAAGTATGTAAGTAGATAAGACTCCATGTGAAATGGCATAATAACCATCTCCCAAATCCTCAACGTTCCACTGTGTAAAAGTGAACATTTGATACATCCCTGCAAGGGTCGAGGAACGGGTAATAACCGGCGTGTAAGTTTGTCTGGAATTAACAAGTGGGCTATAAAAATCTGTTCCCGGGGATAATCTGTAGTCTTGGGTACGTGAATACTTCAAAAAATATTTGTTTTCAGGTACAACTGTTTCATTGACAACGTTGACCGTACACTCTCCACGTATGACAACATTAGACGCTGTCAAATAATACAAGCGAATAGTAGTCTTTCCGGGGGCATTTGCAGTTACAACACCCGTATTATAGACCACAGACGCAATAGTCGGATCATCAGAATACCAAATAGGATAGACTTCTTGTGAGGGTTGCAATTGCAACGATTGCCCGACTTTCAAAAAGGGACGCTCCGGAAATATGCTCACCACAATATCAGATGGATTTGACAACCGAGAGAAGATGCCATTCTGTTGCAATGTCCACGAGGAGGCACCGACAGGGACAACAAGAATAAAAGCAAGGAAAACACTCACTACCAATTTCATAAGAGTTGCTCTTTTCATCCGAATCCTCCTTTTCTCGTAACCACGATTTGCCGTTGTTCTTCCCAAAGCCAATCCAATGGTGTTTTCAAGTTTCGTCAAGTCATAAAAGCTAAATGTAGCAGACAACACCTCCCCTCTTTTATTATACACTGTTTATATCGGCACAGTCAATACACATTATTAACAAAAATAGAAAGTGCAAATTAGTCATTGCGCCGAGAGCACCGTTGATTGGACATCAAAGGAGATCAACATGGCAAGAAGCCATGGGTATCTCATCACGACAGGCGCCGGAACCCCCATTTTTTGTTTGACATTTCGCGCAAAATGTGATACAATATGAAGAAAGACGGTCGGTAAAACGGCTTTGCCCCTGCCGGGGTGAGCCGCCCGACTGCCCCCCGATCAGGGGAACTGTCAAAAGGATACACGATCATGCAATACGTTTTTTCGGATAAAATTGCCAACCTGCGTCCCTCCGCCATCCGTGAGATCCTCAAGGCGCCGTCGGACGCGAACACGATCAGCTTCGCCGCCGGGAATCCGTCCCCGGAGTCCTTCCCTGTCCGCGACCTTGCCCGCCTTGCAGCCGATCTGTTCGCGCAGGAGTCCACCACCGCCCTGCAGTACGGCGTAACCGAGGGCTACGAGCCGCTCCGACGCGCGGTCGCCGAACGCCAGCGGAAAGTCTTCGGGATCGGCAGATCGGGCGCCGCCGGGGACACCTTCCGTGACGAAACTGTCATTGTTTCGGGCGGTCAGCAGGCAATCGAGCTTGCCTGCAAGGTTTTCTGCAACGAAGGCGATACGGTTATCTGCGAGGAGCCTACCTTTGTGGGCGCGCTCAATGCCTTCCGCTCCTGCGGGGCGCGTCCGGTGGGCGTCCCGCTCCGGGATGACGGTCCCGACATAGAGGCACTGGAGCGACTGCTCCGGTGCGAGCCGCGCGTCCGGCTGATCTACCTTATCCCCACCTTCCAGAACCCGACCGGACTGACCACATCATATGAAAAGCGGGTGAGGATATATGAACTGGCAAAGCAGTACGGCGTCATGATCCTGGAGGATAACCCCTATGGGGAGCTGCGCTTCTCCGGCGGGGATGTTCCTACCATCAAGAGCATGGACACCGAGGGGCTGGTCATTTACACGTCCTCCTTCTCAAAGATACTCTCCGCCGGTATGCGGGTCGGTTTCGTGATTGCGCCGGAGGCAGTGGCATCCAAGATGGTGGTCGCCAAGCAGTCCGAGGACGTACACACCAACCTGTTTTTCCAGATGCTGTGCTACCGCTACATGACCGAATGCGATCTGGATGCGCACATCGCCTCCATCCGCGCCCTGTATCGGCACAAGTGCGGGCTTATGCTGGATGCGCTGGACGCCGCCATGCCATCCTGCGTCACCTTTACGCGCCCGGCAGGCGGACTGTTTATCTGGGTGACCTTGCCGGAGTATGTGGATATGCCTGCATTCCTGAAGGCAACCGTCGCGGCAGGACTGCGGGTTGTACCCGGTGCCACCTTCGGCTGTGACCCCGATGCACCCTCGCGCTGTTTCCGGCTCAACTACTCTACCCCCTCGGACGGGCAGATCCGGGACGGCATCCGGCGGCTGGGGACAGTCGTCCGTGCCGCCGTCGGGGATGATACGGAAGGAGACAGATCATGACACACTGCTATACGGATTTTCTTCTGCTGTGCGCGCTCGGCACCGCCAGGAAAAACGAGGCACTGGCAGATGCACTGACAAACACGGACGCACTGCTGTGCGGATGCCTGACGGAGGACACTCTGATTCACGGGCTGACCGTCCTGCAAAGCGAGGGCTACATTTCCCTGCCCGGCGGCGAAGCGGACGCAGTCACGGTCTGCCTGCTGACCGCCAAAGGCAGGCAGGCGATAGCCGTGCCGGTTCTGAGCCGTCTGTTCGGCAGGCGGGATGCCGCTCTTTTCGCGCGGGAAGACGCATTCCTTGCCGCGCCCGCCGGGAACGGCGGAGCTACGGTCGTACTGCGCCCCGGCGCGTTCGACACTGTACACAGCCGCCTGCTCCGCGCCGCCGGAGCGAACGGGGATTACGACGGTGCGCCGTGGATCACGGTCGCCCGCTGTGAGGGCGGCATGGCGGTGACGCTCCGGGTTCCGGGCGAGGAGGGACCGGACGAATCGGATGACAGTGCCGCTGACCGCAGCAGTGGCGGTGACAGTAGCAGTAGCAGTGACAGCAACGGTAGCGGATCGTATGACGGCGCAGCCCCGGAGGACGCCCTCGCCATGTCCGATTCCGTCCGGGCGGTTTACCCGGACGGGCTGTCTGCCGGGCGTTTCACGGATCTTCTGCTGGCAGTGCGGGACTTTTTCTGCGGCAAGCCGCAGGTGCGCAAGGCGGCGTTGCCTGCCGGCACCGACCTGTACGCCGTTTCGCTGATCCGCGAGGATGCCGAAGCGGTCAGAGTCTCCGCCGCACCGATACGCTTCAACAAGCAGCGGTTCCGTGGCGGGCGGGACGGAGAACTGGACTACGCCCAGTGCGGCGATGACGTGCTGTACTTTACGGAAGACGGGTATCGGCTCGCCGGGGTGCTCTGCGCGGCATACGCCTCGGTGTGGGAGTTGCTGGAGGACGGGGAACGCGCGGCGCTGAACGAGCTTCGGCGGCACATTCGGTGACTGTTTGGTCGCCGGGGTGTTCAAAAACTCATTTTGAGTTTTTGAACACCCTTTTTTGCAGGCAGACCCTGCCCCGACACCGCCGGAAATCCGGCATGAACCGGACAAGCGCCGCATACAATCGGACAGACCACAGGTCACCTCCGTGCCCCCGCCGGGACATCCGCCGGCACCTGCGGAGGTTCTCCCCAAGAAAGGACGATACCGTATGCAGACGCTGACCCGCTCCGCCGTTTCGGCGGGTTCTGCACATCCCCATCCCCTGACCCCCGCCGAAGTGGAAGCATCCCGCCGCCGGGGCGGAAGTAACCGCCTGACGCAAAAGCCGCGGCGGGGCTTCTGGCGCAGGTTCCTCGCCAATCTGGGCGATCCCGTCATCCGCATCCTGCTGTGCGCCCTGGGGCTGAACCTGCTGTTCGCCTTCCGGGGCGCAGACTGGTTCGAGACGGGCGGCATTGCGCTGGCAGTCTTTTTGGCAACGCTGATCTCCACGCTGTCCGAGCACGGCTCCGAAGCGGCGTATGCCCGGCTGTCCGAGGTCTGCGCACGCACTGTCTGCCGTGTCCGGCGAGCGGACGCCGCCGGGCAGGAAAGCGTGCGGGAGATCCCGACGGAGGACGTTGTCTGCGGGGATATCGTCACACTTGCCCCCGGCGAGCAGATCCCGGCGGACGGGCACCTGCTGACCGGTGAATTGGCGGTGGATCAGTCCGCCATGACAGGCGAAAGCCGGGAGGCACGCAAAAGTCCTGCTCCGTCTGACGCCCCCACACCGGAGCAGCTATCACCCGCCGACTCCTCCTCCCTGCTCCGGGGCTGTACCGTGCTGTCCGGGCAGGGGGAAATGCTGGTCGAGCGAGTCGGCGACCGGACGTTCCTGGGCGAAATATCCGACGAGGTGCAGACCGACACGCGCGAAAGCCCGCTCAAGCTACGGCTGACCCGGCTTGCGGGGCAGATCAGCCGGATGGGCTACCTCGCCGCCGCGCTGGTGGCGCTGATCTTCCTGCTGAACGCCTTTCTGTTCGACACCGGGTTTGACCGGGCAGTCATCCTTGCACGGCTGTCCGACTGGCGCTGGGTCTGGAATACCTGCTTCCATGCCGCCACGCTGGGGCTTACCGTACTGGTCGTGGCTGTGCCGGAAGGACTGCCCATGATGATCGCCGTGGTGCTGTCCTCCAACATCCGCAAAATGGTACGCGACCAGGTACTGGTGCGCAAACCGGTCGGGATCGAGGCGGCAGGAAGCATGAACATCCTGTTCACTGATAAGACCGGGACACTGACCGAGGGGGTGCTGTCGGTCGGCTGTGCCGTGCTGGGCAACGGGCAGGAATTTCCCGACCTTGCGGCTTTGGCTACCGATGCGCCCGGACTGTACGCCTGCATAGCGGATGCCTGCATGACCAATACGCAATCGGTACCCGGTATCCCGGCAGACGGCATCCCGGGCGGAAGCCGGAAAGTCGCGGAAGCCCCCCGCCTGCGGGCGCTGGGCGGCAACGCCACCGACCGGGCACTGATGGACGGCGTGCTGGCAAATCCGCCGCTCCCGACGCCGCCGACCGGGCGCGTGCTTGCCCGCCTGCCCTTCGACAGCACGAACAAGTATGCCGCCGCACTGATCGGGCGGGGCGGCAGTCGGTACCTGTATGTCAAGGGTGCGCCGGAGCGCCTGCTTCCGTGGCTGGATGGTGCACTGGCACCGGACGGAAGCCGGCTGGGGCGGGCGGACGGCTACGATCGCGGCGGATTTGAGCGCCGCATCCGGGCAATGACACGTGCCGGCGGTCGCGTCCTCCTGCTGGCACAGAAAGAAATTCCAGCCGGGCAGCCTGCCCCGCGCCGGCTGTCCCCGGACGGCGGCGGCTGGGAGGGACTGACGCTGGTCTGCGCACTGCTCCTTGCCGACCGGCTACGCCCGGAGGCACCTGCGGCGGTGGAGAAATTGCGCCGGGCGGGCATCCACGTGGTCATGATGACGGGGGATAACCGCGATACCGCCAGTGCCATCGCGGGTTCCTGCGGCATTCTGGGCGGCGGCACCGATCTTGTGCTGGAGAGTCGGGAGCTTTCCGACATGACCGACAACCGCCTGCGGGAGCTTCTGCCGCGCATCGCCGTCATCGCCCGCGCGCTCCCGACAGACAAATCCCGCCTCGTGCGGCTGGCGCAGGAAGCGGAGCTGGTGGTGGGTATGACCGGGGACGGCATCAATGACGCGCCGGCACTCAAACGGGCAGACATCGGCTTTGCCATGGGCGCCGGGACGCAGGTCGCCAAGGACGCCGGGGACATCATCATTCTGGATAACAATCTGTCCTCCATCGCCCGTGCCGTCCTGTACGGACGCACCATCTTCAAAAGCATCCGGAAATTCATCACACTCCAGCTGACCATGAATCTATGCGCCGTCGGCGTATCCATGATCTGTCCCTTCATCGGCATTGACGCGCCTGTCACGGTCGTACAGATGCTCTGGATCAATCTCATCATGGACACGCTGGGCGGTCTTGCCTTCGCAGGCGAGGCTCCGCTGGAATCCTACATGAAGGATCGTCCCAAACGGCGCGACGAGCCGATACTCAACCGATACATGATCCACGAAATCGCGTGGTTGGGGTGCTTCACGATCGGACTTTGCCTGCTGTTTCTTAAGCTGCCCGCCGTAGCGGCTCATTTCCGGACTGCAGAGGACAACATCTACCTCATGACCGCCTTCTTTGCTCTTTTCATCTTCGCTTCGGTTTTCAACTGCTTCAACGCCCGCACCGATCGTCTCAACCCGCTGGCAGGGCTGTCCGAAAACCCCGGCTTTACCGGCATCATGACCGCTGTTCTGCTGGTACAGATCCTGTTCGTCTACCTCGGCGGCTCGGTCCTGCGCACCGCCCCACTGACGCTTCGGGAGCTGAGCTATACTTCCCTGCTGGCGCTGACCGTCTTCCCTGCAGAACTGCTGCGCAAGATCCTGCGCCGACTCCGCGGCAAAACGGAAGGGTATTGAAGAAAAAAGTCCATGCAGCCAAAAAAGGAACCCTCGCGGGGTTCCTTTTTTGGCTGGCGTCCGATGCTCAGTCGGGCTTTGTCTCGCTGAGGTAGCGGGTGCCGATATAGCAACGCTTGCCGTTATACTCAATCACGACATAATTGCCGTAGTCCTCCAGAATGACCACACGGTCGCCCTTCTTGAGGTATCCGACGATGTTGCTCGAGGAGCTGAAGTCCGGCGAGGAACGCACATTGAGGGCGGTCGCGGTCACGTACCGGACAACAGTCTGCTGCGGTTCCTGCGCGGTTTCCGTGGCAGTCCCGGTCTCAGTCTCAGCGGGCACATCGACATCAAACAGGTCGCGGAAGGACACAGCCCGACAGGTATCCGCGCCGGTCGGAACGCCGATGGCTTCGGTATCACCGTAGCTGTATGAGCAGATGATCTCCACATCCTGCCGGTAGGTATCGCCTTCGACGGTATATGTCATCGAAACGCGGAAGGAGGAGTCGGCAAGACTGCCGTTCGCATTCAATGCGGCGGCGCCCGTGACCTCAGTCAGCGTCACATTGTCCGCAAGCGTTTGCAGGGACTCCAACAGCGCATCGCGGTACTGATCCCGGACGCCGGATACCGTGACCGATTTGCCCGATGCGTTCAGCGTCTGAACGGCGACAGGATCAAACGGCAAAAGCCCCGGTGCGATGACGCTCTCATATATCCATGCGACCTGCGGCGCGGTCAGCGCGGGCACCTTCACGCCAGCGTCGGTCAGGTAGAACGTGCTGCCCTGCAGCGTATAGCTACCGGTTCCGGACTGCGTGCAGTTTCCGCCTACCCGGCGCCATTCCACGCTGTTTTTGACTTCGGTGGACTGCCCCGCGCCATCGGTCAGGCGATTGACGCAAACGACAGTCACATGGGCGCCGTCGGTATTCGCTGTCCGCACGGCGGCGGCGATCAGCATCCTCTGCGGCTCCGTAAGCACATCGACCGGTTCCGTTGCGGTCGCGGTTTCCGCGGAAGTGGGCGGCGCAGTAGCCGGGTCACGCGTGGTCTGCGTGCTGTCCGGTTTATTGGTCGAAGGCGCGGGGGCCTCGGTTACCGAACTCGTTGCGATCGGAATATTGGGCACTTCCGGATGGACGACAGAAGCGGTTTCCCCGTCCCCTTTCGTTTCTCCGCAGGCAATGAGGGACAAGACCAGCGCAAGGGTTGCGACGGCACTCACAAGGGACACAGCAGCTCTGATTTTCACGGGATATTCCTCCTATACGAAAAAATTCAGGAAACACCGAGCCTTCCAGCCGCCCGCACCTTCCCTGCCCCGCGTACGCTGAGACAGTCGGTCGGTGCCTGCGTCCAAAGTGAACGGTGCTACTTTCGTACTTCTGCTCAATTTGCTCAATAATTATATCATACCTGCGTACAAAAGTCAAGTGGCATATTCAATTCAAGCAGTTTCATTGGCACAGGGAACCTCTGAAAAATCCGCATCTATATTCACGCATAGGCGCCCCCTGCCAAAGCCAAAATTTCCCGAAATATATTGACAAACGAGAGGAAACGTGGTATGATATCAGCGTGGTTACGAAATGCTGTTGCATCGTTGGTCATTTGGTGACGATGGAGCGATTTGATGATTACCGCAAATACTGCGTTTGGAGGTGTTGTTATGCATAATAGGATAGTTTTTTATTTCAGGATACTGTTTATGCAGGCGGCACCTACGTTTGGTGCGGTGTAAAATAGTTGCCGGTGTGATATACCGAGGCGGGCTGAAATGAGAATTATTCATTTTGGTCTGCCTTGTTTTTGTTGACTGAAATGAATAAAGGTCATTTTGCCTCGGATTATTCATGCAACCTGAAATGGAGTTGATTCATTTCAGGTTTTTGTTTTTTAGTAACCACAAACTTTAATTTACGAATTCCATAATCGAAAGGGTGAGGCTTATGAATCGTCTGAAACACTATCTGTTAAACATGCAAAGCAACACGACCACATACAAGGAAATGTATGACGGTAAATCAATCCTTGTGCTTCCCAATCAAGAAACGGAGATTCAATATGATCCTATCTATTGGTATGAGGACATTTCTTATGAAATTACTTACACACATAAATTGGCGCTAAGTAAGCCAACGCTCACATGGAGCATCCCCATTGAAAAGTTGGGCTTTGATACGGTTACATCTGCCGCGGCGGATTATTGCTTGCGCGCCTTTATTCCGTATATCGACGAGCTCAATACCGGACTTTATAACCGTTCCCGCCCTGATGAAGAAAACGGAAAGTATTATATCCATAAACCGGGAGGAGAGGTGCTTGTACGCAACACGGCGTATTTTGCCATTCGCCCGCAAAAAGATTATATGAACGGAAGCGGAAATACGGTATATTTGCCGGACGATAACGTTTCCCGTCCTCCGAAAATGTGTCTGTGCATCCGGATGCAGGTACAACTGCCCAAAGGAAAACTCAGAAAAGCAATTCAAATGCTTTGCCGCGACCTGCCCGCCGCTGTGGATATGTTTATCGCGCAGTTCGACATCGTAAAGTTCAATCAAACCATCGCACTTTCGACCAAACAAGCGGACATACGCGCGTGGCTTGAAAAGAGTGACTACTGCGCTTTTATTGCCAATGGCAGTATTCTTCCGCGTGCCAAAGCGTCCGACCTGCCTCTCACGGAGGCTATTCCGTTTTGCTCGACACCAAATGACGAAATTGAAGTTTGCGGTGTGCGGGGTATGGCGATCCGGCGCGGGGTAACCGTCATCACCGGTGGCGGCTATTCCGGAAAATCCACCCTGCTCGATGCCATATCCGCGGGTATCTATGACCATTGCCTTGGCGATGGCCGCGAACTGTGCATCACCGATGCTTCAGCCATGACCATTTCGGCGGAGGACGGGAGATCCGTCAAATCGGTCAACATCTCTCCGTTCATCAAGTGGTTGCCGGGCGGAGACACCCGCGATTTTTCCACCGATCACGCCTCCGGCTCAACCTCGCAGGCAGCGAACATTATGGAAGCCGTAGACTACGGTGCGAAACTCTTACTCATCGACGAGGACCGAAGCGCTACCAATTTCATGATCCGTGATCGGATGATGAAGGAACTGATAAAGCGGGAGCCCATTACCCCGTTTACTGACCGCGTAGGCGAATTGTACGCGTCCTGCGGAGTTTCCACCATATTGGTCATCGGCGGAAGCGGGGAGTATCTGGCTGTGGCTGACCGCATCTATTTGATGGAGGACTACCTCATCCATGATGTGACTGGGCGCTCGCGGGAAATATGCGAGGCATGCGGTGTTTCGCCCGATCTGCCTCCCAAGACCTCGTGGACGCAGGCGCGCACGCTCTACTCAACGAACTTTACTTCCTACCCCAAAGGGAGCGGAAGTGAGCGGCTGGAGGTATCCGATATGGGCTTTATCTTCATTGGCGATGAGAAGATTGACATTCGGGGGCTTCATGATATTGTGTCCAAGCGACAGCTGGATGCCCTCGGGTATATGCTTCGCTGGATTGAGCTTCGCACCACCGATTGTCGCGTTCAGCTTGATGCCGTTATCGATGCACTCTATGATACGATTGCAGCCGAAGGTCTGGACACGGTGTTCTCGTCCTTCTTTACCACGACAGAACGTTTTCTTGATTTGCCGCGGAAGTATGAACTGAAGTCGGTTATCAATCGTATGCGAGAAATTACCTTTCAGGCAGGTGATGTGCAGTGAAGGATGCCTTTGTCAGCACGGAATAGGGAGTGACGGCAACGTCATACTCCTGCAACCGACCAATGAGTTCTCCCGGACTGCGATTTTTGCTTTCACCTTGAGAATTTGCGAAAAAACTTTTCCGAAACCTCTTGACAAACGCCTCTGGTCGTGGTATAATGTGCAAGTCGTCACGTGAGGCCCCATAGTCAAGCGGCTAAGACGTCGCCCTCTCACGGCGAAGGCGTGGGTTCGATTCCCGCTGGGGTCACCAAACGAAACAAATCCGAACTATTTCGCAGGTCGAAATTGGTTCGGATTTGTTTTTTTACTGTCTGCTTGGCAAGGGGCGCACCGCGCGACGCGCTCCTTGCCGTTATGTTCTGCCGGTTTCGCAATAGATGCGGAATATCAGGGGTTTCCCCATGGATAGCAGGCATACTTTCTCCAAATGGCTTGATTGCTCCTGATTGATGTCGCCATAAGGTCGACGTGGAAAGATAAGCATAGACGCACGAAACCCTCCCAGCCGTGAAGGTTGAGAGGGTTTTTTTATGTTTGTTTACTTATTCTTCCTTTTATAGCCTGTTCGTATTGTGCGTATGTTGAAATGAGTCCGTTTTCAACTGTTGCATTTGTGTATGTGTAATCATACCATTTTTCCGGCTTATCAAGCTGTTCTTTTAATTCAGGTAATACACTAGTGTTCTGTAAAATCATGCATTCAATAGCTCTAAGAGGAAGAACCTTGATATGGCTACATATATAGTTCTTCTCCTCTTCAGATATAGTAGCTGTCTCTTCAAGGAGTGCGTACACTTTTCCATAGACTTTTTTTCTAGAAACTACAGCGTCCTCTAACACAACCACAATACCATATATATTGTCTTTTGTATATGCCTTGTCCAACTGGAATAATCCCTGCAGATAATTCTTAACCTGATTATAAACCTGAATTACGTCTTCAGCATAAATCCTTACATCATTTTCTATCTCAGCAGCATCAAATTTTCTAAGCTTTAAGCTGGGTGTAATTGCTTTTGTTTCATAAAAAATAACTGCATCGTCTTCTGCTGCAAGGACATCTGAGGTCAGCAACTTGTCTTTTCCTTTTCGATATTCTATCTCCGGCGAAACCCATGTAACTGAATCAAGTTGCGAAACAATATCATACAAATAGCCTTCAATTACTTCTTTGCCTATTGCTCTACGAAGCTTATCATCACGCATAGTTATGCGATTTAACATTGATTCCGTTACCGCATTAATCACTAGATATGGTGATGGAACGTAGGTGAAGTCCTGCCCGGAGATAAACGGATACAGATACTGGATTTTTAATCCATAATACTGATCAATTATATTATCCTTATACAGTGAGAATAGCTGTTTTTTGTATTCTTCTTTTTCAATGGATAACAAACTTAAAGCATCTTTGTCATCAAAAGCTTTTGTTAAAAGAATTTGTAATTCAACCGGTGAAATCACATCTTGAGCTTCTTTACTAAATCCGAGGAATATCAGAAAAGCAAACTCCTCTAATCGTTCATAATCGACTCCCATCTTATCAAAGAACACTTTTCTCATGTCTAATTTGCCATTTTGAAAGGTAAAGAAATAATGATATCTATATAGCTTCTGTAGGAATACCCCTTGCACAGGGAATTGCTGTAATGCAGATATCATCATAAAGGCTTCAGGGTACTCACCGCTCTCTTCAGCCGCAGTTAAGCCACTATGCCAATAATTTCTAATAAGAGTGATGGTGTCAGCGAATGTTTTACCATCAAGTTCCTCCGAGGCATCATCGTTATCATATACAATAGAATATGCAGCAAACGCTTCAATCTCCCAAGGCATTATATTTTCTTTATAAGCCTTGACCATATCCACTTGAGAGCAGGTCATTATCCTGCTTGAAAACTGTTGACAAGCTAACAGCTTACTTTCAAGCGTAAACTTTTCAAGCACTTTTAAGAATTCCAAACTGCTATGAACTAAGTTTTCTTCCATACGCAATACAGCATCCTTCCATAACGCCTAATCCACTACCGGCTATGCTACCGACAGTCGAGTTGCCAGATTAGACAACATCTAAATCACTCACTCAAATTGAGTTTGCACCCTAGATAACATCTATCCTAGTGCCACAACCCACGACATCTAATCCACAGTCTAAACCTTCCGACCGTTTTCACATTGGATATGTTTCAATTTCTTAATTTTACTTATCTTCCCTTGACATCAAAACCACCGTCTCGACAGATGCCCCGCATTCATCAAATTGCGTGAGCACCTTTTGCTCAATAGGAAACTTGTACGCAATCGCCTTTACAAAGCGTTTCTGCGTCTTTTGCTCCTCACGCGGGAACAACTCAACCTCGGAAATCAGGTATTTCACAAGATCGCGCCGTTCTGCTGCATTCATTCTATCATAGATTGCGTCAAAAGACGAGAGGATTCCAATCATAGATTGCACAGACATCTGCTCGCTTTCCAGAGTTGTCTTTTTCATCAGGCTCTCTTGCAGCAGATCCTCCGCCTTATAAATCTGGTCATAGAGGTCATTCAGGCGACGGGTCATGTCTGCGCGGCGGCGCTCTGCATACTTGTCATCCGGAGCAACGCGGTCAATATCCCGCTCCAAGCTGTCGCGGCTGCGCTGTAAAGCGGATAGCTGGTTTTTGTAGGCGGTAATGTCATTCTCGACTTCGGTCATGTCCACGGCGGTCATTACCTTTTCCTGCAAATCCTTGATAAACTGCGGATTGCGGACAATCTTCCGGGTGTACTCCATCACCTCGTCCTCAACCTGACTGGCTACCACGCCATTCCTGCGGCATACCGAAGTCCCTCTATGTTTAGTCGCATAGGAGCAGACATAAGATTCTGTGCGGCGCTCCGTGCCGTCCTGATTTGTCCACTTGGTCATACCGATATACATAGGTGCGCCGCATTGCGGACATTTTACGATACCGGACAACAGATGCGCGTTATACTGACCTATGTTGTGATTACCTTTTTTCCCACGAATGGCTTTGATCTCCTGCACCTTGTCAAAATCTTCTTTGGAAACAAATGCCTCATGGGAAACAACCTCACTCAAAATATACTCGTCCTGCTTCACAAGCCGATACTCGTTATCTTTGCCGGGAACTTTCTCTGTGCGGCGCTTGCCCCATGCTACGCGCCCGGTATAGATTGGATTACTGAGCATTCTCTTAATGTGGTCAGAACTCCACTCTCCATAGCTGGGGCGGATGGCATTCTTTGCCGGTGGGCGAGTATAACCGTTTCGATTGAGATAGCCCGAAATTGCCGTGTAGCCCATATTTCGGTTCAGGAACATATCAAAAACCAGTTGCACGACAGCCTTTTCTTCCGGGACGGTCTCCAATTTCCCTTTACTCTTGTCATCACCCTTTACCAGACGATACCCATAGGGTGCAAAGCCGCCGTTCCAGCCGCCGGACTTTGCTTTTTCCTCACGCCCCAAAAGGCTCTGTGCAATGATGTTCTCTCGCTCCAACTCAGCTACCGCACCGAGAATGGTAATCATCATTTTTCCCATAGAGGTTGAGGAATCAAGCCCATCTTCTACACACATCAGGTGAACGCCATATTTCATAATAAACTCAAGGGAGTTCAGCACGTCCCGCGCGTTTCTGCCAAACCGCGATAATTTGAAAACCAGCACATAGTCCGTATGTACTTTTCCGCTCTGAATGTCATCCAGCATCCGCTGGAACTCCGTCCGCCCCTCGATACTCTTGCCACTTTTGCCTTCTTCAACGTAGGTATCAAGAACGGTCA
>OIWT01000709.1_pt1 | contig 45078 bp, 43 predicted proteins | sample 1587701 | NCBI WGS metagenome assembly OIWT01 (sample SAMEA3888904, study PRJEB22519) | human gut metagenome | biome: human gut; feature: human-associated habitat; material: faeces | place: Denmark | collected 2009 | reverse complement strand
CATCTTTTTGTCGATTCGTAAAATTTTGTGTCTATATATCTATTCTAACACCAATGTAAATGTAATAATGACTCATAATGGGTTTAGTGGGTATGATTTTACTATTTTTGAAAGAGCTATGGTGGCAAGAAATAATAATGCAGATTTGTTAGTAAGTTTACATATAAACAGCAGTTCTTCAAATAATGTGAGTGGCTCAGAAGTATATGTAACAAATAATACTTCTTGTGCAAAATATAAACAAGAAACAACAAAATTAGGAAATAAAATTTTAAATAATTTATCTAAATTAGGCATAAAAAATAATGGAGTAAAAATTAGATTAATTCCAACAGATACGTCAGATGTATATTCAGATGGTACAAGAGCTGATTATTATGGAATAATAAGGTATGCAATGAGAGGTACTATGATAGACAATGGAGTAACATCGGTATGGAGAGATGGAAGAAAAGTACAAGTAGAAGCTTCAAGATCAGTTAATGTTCAAAATGGAGAGGGAATTCCTACAGTGTTAGTAGAACATTGCTATATAAAAGGAGAAGATATAAAATATTTGAATTCAGATTCAAAAATACAAGCATTAGCAAAAGCTGATGCAGATGCTATTGTGGCACAATATAATTTAACAAAAAAAGGTGAACAAAGACAAAATAAAGTTAATAGCAAAATACAAGATCAATGTTTAATTGTTGAGCCAGATACATCTGCAGCAGATATAAAAAAACAATATTCAGGAGCAATAATCTCAGATGAAAAATTATCAACAAAAAGTAGTGTACAAATAGGTGGAAAAAAATATACTGTTGTAAAATTGGGGGATGCAAACTGTGACGGTGTAGCTGATGCAATAGATTTATTATTAATTAAAAGAAAACTTTTAGGAAAAGTAGTATTAGATAAAGAAGAAGAATTATCAATTAATTTAAACAATGATTCAATAATAGATGCTGTAGATTTATTACTAATGAAAAGACATTTATTAGGAACAAACTATATTAGTCTATAAATGGAAAAGAGGTAAAAAATGAAAAAGTTATTAAAAGTTTTAATTATATTTGTATTTAGTATTTTCTTTACTAAAGGAGTTTATGCAGCAAGTTCTAGTTTATCTGCATCGTCAACAAAGGTAAACAAGGGGCAAAGTGTAACAATAACAGCAAGTGTTAACAATGTTGCTTCATGGAATATGAAAATGAGTGCTAGTGGAGGAAGTTTGTCTGGAAAGACAGCATCTGCAGATACCTCAGATGATGGAAATGGAGTTTCTATGCAAGTTATGTCTGCAAAATTTAGTGCAAACGTTGCTGGAACATATACAATTTCACTTACAGGTCAACTTGTAGACGAGAATTTGAAGTCTAGTAAAGCATCTGGAACAGTAACAATAACTGTGGTAGAACCACAAGAAAAAAAACAAGAGACAGCTACAACAAGTACAGGAACAACTTCAAATCAAAATAATAATCAAAAAAATAAAACAACACCTAATAATACAAACAATACAAACAACAATAATAAATCAAGTAATGCTAATTTGAGTAATTTAGGAATAAATCCAAATGATTTTAAAGGATTTAATCCAAGCGTAACAACATATGATGTAATAGTACCCAATGAGACAACTAGTGTAGAGGTTTATGCAAATGCGCAAAATAAAAATTCAACCATATCAGGAATTGGAAAAAAAGAATTAAAAGAAGGTTTAAATTCTATAAATATAATTGTAACTGCAGAAGATGGAACTTCTAAAACATATACAATAAATTTAACAAGACAACAATCAAATAGTACTGAAAATGAGGTTAAGCAAGAAGAAGTACCAACAAGACTTGAACAATTAAAGATAGAAGGATGTAAATTAAATCCAGAGTTTAATTCCGAAATATATGAGTATAATGTTGAGTTTACAGGAGATTTAAATAAATTAAATATAGAAGCACAAAGCAATAACGAAAATGCAAAAATTAATATTATAGGAAATGAAAACTTAATAAAAGGAAATAATACTATAGAAATACAAGTGACAGATCCTGAAAGTGATAAAACATTAAGCTATATTATTAATGTAAACAAAATAGAAAATGAAGAAAATAGAAAAGATAACAAATATATTTTTTATATAATTGTTGTGGTAGCATTAATTATAGTTATAGCAGTATTAGTGTTAATAATAAATAATAGAAAAAAGGGACAATAGGTCCCTTTTTCTATTATTTTAAACTTACAACAGTAACACCCATTTCACCTTCACCGAAAGTACCCATTCTATAATTTTTAACATGAGAATTAGTTTTTAAAAATTGATGGATGCCATTTTTCAATTTTCCAGTACCTTTTCCATGAACAATTCTAACAGTTTCAAGCCTTGCTAAATAACTATCATCTAAAAATTTATCTACAATAGGAACAGCTTCGTCTACAGTTAAACCGATTATGTTTATTTCACTAGAAATAGTTTTGGATTTAGAAATATTTGTATAATTTTTATTATTAAAAGAATTTGTTTTAGTATTGTTTTTTTCTTTTTCTGGTAATGTTAAGTATTTAATAGGGATACTCATTTTTATATTACCAATTTGTACTTGAACTTCATTAGATTTAGAAACATGTGAAACAATAGTACCATTTTGTTTTAATGTGGTAACAAATACTAAAGTATTAGGAACGAGTTTTTCAACAGGTAATAAATTAGTATTTATTGTTTCTTGCTTTGGAATATTAATATTTTTTATTTTTTCATTAAGAGTATTTCTTAAGTTATTTAATTTAGCACCAGAATTGGTGTTATTAATTTGTTTTATTATATCATTTGCTTCTTCTTTTGCTTCTAGTAATATATTTCTAGCTTCTTGTTTTGCATTAACAATAATGTTTTTTTCTTGTTCTTTTAAACTAGAATTATCTTTTTCAAGTGAATTTTTTAGTTTAGAAATTTCTTCTAACTTTTTAGAAATTTCTAATTTTTCTTTTTCAACCTTAGATTTGTCATCATAAATATTTTTTAATAATTCTTCAAAATTAAAATCTTCGTCAGACATTAAAGATTTTGCTCTGTTAATAATAGAACTATCTAAACCCAATTTTTTACTAATTTCAAAAGCATTGCTTTTTCCTGGAATCCCTACTAACAAACGGTAAGTTGGAGATAGGGTATTTAAATCAAATTCAACAGAAGCGTTTTTAAAACCAGGAGTAACTAATGCATATTTTTTTAATTCTTGATAATGGGTAGTTGCAATTATTAGAGCTCCCATGTTTGAAAAATGCTCTAAAATACTTATTGCAAGATTTGCACCCTCTATAGGGTCTGTACCAGATCCAAGTTCATCAACTAAAATTAATGCGTTACTATTTGAATTATTAATTATATCAACAATGTTAAGCATGTGAGATGAAAATGTGCTAAGGGAATTAGCAATACTTTGATCATCGCCAATATCTGCAAAAATATTATCAAAAACAAATATACTAGAAGTGTCATCTGCAGGAATGTTTAAACCACTGCATGCCATACAGGTAAGTAAACCAACAGTTTTTAGAGTTACAGTTTTACCACCGGTATTAGGACCTGTAATTAATAAACAAGAGGTAGAATTTCCAAGGCAAACAGAAATAGGAACAGCCATTTCTTGGTTTAATAACGGATGTTTTGCATTGTTTAAGCAAATTTCTTTTTTTTCATTAATTTTTGGAGTACAAGCTTTTAAAACTTTTGAATATTTAGCTTTAGCAAATATAAAATCTAATTGTCCTATTGTTATAACATCTGTTTTTAAATTATCAATGTATGGGTAAAACATTTTAGACAATTCTTGTAAAATTTTATCTATTTCTAAATTTTCATCTATTTTTAAATTATTAAGCTCGTTATTAAATTCAAAAACACTAATAGGTTCTATAAATACAGTAGAACCAGTACTAGACATGTCATGAATAAAACCTTTAATTTGAGATTTATATTCTTCTTTAACAGGAATTACATATCTGTCATTTCTTATTGTTACAATATTTTCTTGAATATATTTTGAATATGTTCCAGAATGGATAATAGACATAAGTTTATTTTTTATATCTTGTTCAATTCTTTTTTGGTTTTTTCTAATTTTATTTAAATTAGAAGAAGCAGTATCTGCTAATGTATTTTCGTCTAAAATACATTCAAAAATTTTATTCATAAGAGAAGCATTTGAGTATAAATTGTCAAATAATTTTGATAAAATAGGATATTCGTTAACATTAATATAATCTTTATAAAAATATGATTTTAAGTTTTCAGATATCTTTAATATATTTGCCAAATTTAATAAAGCCTTTGGAGATAAGGTTCCAGAAGATTCTAAAGATTTTAAATAAACTTCAATATTTTCTATTTCAGATATTGAAGGGGTATTGCTTCTATAAATTAAATTAACAGCTTCTTGAGTTTCAAAAAGAAGTGATTTTACAACTTCTTTATTAGAAGACGGCAATAAAGAAAGAGCTTTATTTTTTCCTATATAAGTATTACAATAAGTTGATAATATTTCTAAAATTTTATTATATTCTAATTTGTTTAAATAATTTGTATTCATAATTTACTTCCTATAACATTTTTTACTAATTATACAATCCTAGAAGATATAAGTCAATGTTATGAATTTTTATATGAATATATTGCAAAAAAATCAAAGTTATGATATAAAATAAACAGAAAAATTAATATGGGCTAAAACATGAAATCGAGGTGATAGAATGATAAAGGCTTATGCTAAGTCTGATATAGGAAAAGTAAGAGAAATAAACCAAGACTCTTATTACATGTCACAACCATTAGACAAGCTACAATTATTTATGGTTGCAGACGGAATGGGAGGCTGTAAAGGTGGCGAAATAGCAAGTAGTTTAGCAATAGAAAAAGCTAAAAATTATATAGAAAATAACTTTTCACAGACAGAAAAAGACAGGCATAGTATAATACAATTAGTAGCAAGTAGTATGGAGTATGCTAACATGGTTGTATATGAAAAATCTAAAGAAAATAAAGACTTAGAAGGTATGGGTACTACTTTAGATATATGTTTAATATATAATAATAAAGTATATATTGGTCATATAGGAGATAGTAGAATATATAGAATAAGAAAAGAATTTACAAGAAAATTAACACAAGATCATAGTTATGTTCAAAAATTAGTAAAAGATGGAACGATAACTCAAGAAGAAGCGGAACACCATCCACGTAAAAATATGTTAATGAAAGCATTAGGTTGTAATGCCTTTATAGAACCAGATGTTGCAGTAAAAGGATTTTTAAAAGATGATATATTAATAATGTGTACAGATGGATTAACTAATATGGTAAGACCAGAAGAACTATACAAATTAGCAAAAGAAAATATAGAATTTGCACCAAAAAAATTAGTAGAAATGGCAAATTCAAATGGTGGATACGATAATATAACTGTAATGGTAATAAAAAATATATAGACGGGTTACGTAAAAAACAATATTTAAGGAGAGATTAAATATGAATTTAGAAGGTAAATTGTTAGGAAGTAGATATGAAATTATCGAAAAAATAGGAAATGGTGGGATGGCTACAGTATATAAAGCAATGGATAGAATTTTAAAAAGATATGTAGCTGTAAAAATATTAAGAGATGAATTCACAACAGATCAAGAATTTATTAGAAGATTTGAAGCAGAGGCACAATCAGCAGCAAGACTAACACATCCTAACATAGTATCAATATATGATGTAGGGGTTGAAGGAAACCTATATTATATAGTAATGGAATTAATTCAAGGTAAAACATTAAAAGAAATAATAATAGAAGAGCAAGGACCCCTTCCATGGAAATGGTCTGTAAATGTTGCAATACAAATTGCATCTGCATTGGAAATGGCACATAAAAATAATATTATACATAGAGATATAAAACCACATAATATTATAATTACAGAAGATGGAATAGCAAAAGTAACAGATTTTGGAATAGCAAAAGCAGTTTCTAATTCTACAATTACAGCATTTGGTACTACAATAGGATCTGTACACTATTTTTCACCAGAACATGCGCGAGGTGGATACACAGATGCCAAGTCAGATATATATTCTTTAGGTGTAGTTATGTACGAAATGCTAACAGGAAAAGTACCATTTGATGCAGATACACCAGTATCAATAGCTTTAAAACATATGCAAGAAGAGCCAGAAGAACCAATAAATGTAAATCCAAATGTGCCAATTGCAGTAAATAAAATCATATTAAAAGCCCTAAAGAAAGATGCAACACTTAGATACCAAACAAGTACAGACATGCTAAGAGATTTAAGAGCAGCACTAAAAAATCCAACAGGAGAATTTGTAGAAGAATTAGAATACGAACCAACTGCAGCAACTCAAAAAATACCAACAAATGGATATGCAAATACAAATAAAAATTCCAATAATAAAGAAGAAAGTAAATTTAAACAATTTATAAAGGAACATAAAGCATTAAGCATATTCATAGGACTTGTATTATTGTTTGCAATAAGTTTAGGAGGAACATTAGGAGTTTTAAATTTAACAAATCCTAAAGAAGTAGATTTACCAAACGTAGTAGGTAAATCTAAAGAAGAAGCAAAACAACAAATAGAAAGTGCAAAACTAAAATTTGAAATTCAATCAGAAGAATATAATAAAGACGTACCAGAAGGATATGTAATATCTCAAGATCCAATCCATAAAGAAGTACACAACAATGTAAAAGAGGGTAGTGAGGTAAAAGTTGTTATAAGTAAAGGTCAAGAAAAAGCAATAGTACCAAAAGTAACTGGAATGAAACAAGACGAAGCAGTAAAAGCACTAGAAAGTGCTAAACTAAAAGTAGAAATAGTAGAAGAAGAAAACAAAAAAGTAGAAGCAGGTTATGTAATTAGTCAAGAAACAGATGCAAATACAGAAATATATGCAGGAGATACTGTAAAAATACATGTAAGCACAGGAATTAAAAAAGTAACAATAACAGATGTTACAGGAAAATCACAAGCAGATGCAACTTCTGAATTAGAAGGATTAGGACTAAAAGTAGTAGCAACAACAGCAGAAGACAGCTCTAAAGATAACGGAGTTGTTATAAAACAAAGTATTGATGCAGGAAAAACAGTAGAAGATGGATCAACAATAACAATAACAGTAAATAAATTAGCAGAAATGAAATCTGTATCAGTAAGTGTAAATGTAAAATCAATGTTAAAGGGTGATATATATGAATCAACAACAAATAATACAGTGTCAACAAATAATACAACAACTAGTGAGAAAAAGACTAAAAAAGTAAAAGTAAAAGTAGTAGTTGGGGCAGATACAATTTACTCTCAAACAGTAAATGCATCAGAAACAAATATACAAGCAACAACAAAAGGAACAGGAACAAAAGAAATAAAAGTATATGTAGATGATGTACTAAAAAATCAAGGACAAATAAATTATAGTAATATGACAACATATACAGCAGAATAATAAAAAGGAATGGAACAACCTCCATTCCTTTAAATAAATGGAGGCAAGATGCAAGGAATAATTATAGAAAATATATCTAACTTATACAAAATAAAAACTCAAAATCAAATATATAATTCAACAGCAAGAGGAAAATTAAAAAAAGATGATATAACCCCAATAGTAGGAGATGTAGTAGAGTTTGAAGTAATTAATGAAGAAAATAAAAGTGCTGTTATAGAAAAAATACATGAAAGAAAGGTATATATAAAAAGGCCTAAAATGGCAAATCTAACACAATTAGTATTTGTAGTATCTAGCAAAGACCCAAAACCAGATTTGTTATTATTAGATAAGCAATTAGCATTTGCACAATATTTAAATTTAAAAGCTATAATAGTATTAAATAAAATAGATTTAGATGATAAAAAGCAATTTTCGCATATAAGAAGTATATATGAAAAAATTGGTTATAAGGTAATAGAAACTACAGCAAATGAAGAAAAGGGAATAGATGAATTAAAAAAATGTTTAAAAAATAATATTAATGCTTTTTCAGGAAACTCCGGGGTGGGAAAATCAACATTAATAAATGCAATATTTAGTAAAACTATAACGCAAGAAGGAGATATAAGTAAAAAAAATAAAAGAGGCAAAAATACAACAACTTCTATAAAATTATACGAAATAGATAAAAATACATATATAGCAGATACGCCAGGTTTTTCTACATTCGATATATCTGAAATACCAAGTAACCAATTAGAAAAATGTTTTATAGAATTTAAAAATGAATTACAAAATTGTGAATTTGTAGGGTGCACACATATTAAAGAAGAAAAGTGTGGAATAAAAGAAGCTGTAAATAATAACAAAATAAGCAAAGATAGATATGAAAGATTTTGCAAGATATATAACGAAATAAAAGAAAGGGAAGAAAGAAAATGGTAGAAATTTCAACTTCAATATTATCAGTAAAAAAAGGAGAAGAGTCAGAAACTTTTTTTGCATTAGAAAAAGCCAAAACAGACTATTTTCACATAGACGTTATGGATGGGAAATTTGTAGAAAAAAATACATATAATAAGATGTTTGAATATGCATCATACATAAAAAGAATATCAAATTTACCATTAGATGTACATTTAATGGTAGAAAACGTTAAAGAAGCTGTAAAAGATTTTTTAAGCTTAGAACCTAATATAATAACATTTCATTACGAAGCATGTAAAGATAAAGAAGAGGTTTTTGAAATTATTAAATATATAAAAGATAACAACTGTAAAGTTGGAATAAGTGTAAAACCAAATACAAAAATAGAGGAAATTTATGAATTTTTGCCATATATACACACATGTCTGGTAATGACAGTAGAACCTGGAAAAGGTGGACAAACATTATTAAATGATATGATTTTTAAAGTGGAAGAATTAAAAAAATATATTCAAGAAAATAATATAGAAATAGACATTGAGGTTGATGGTGGAATTAATTTAAAAACAGCGCCTAAATTAAAAAAAGCAGGTGCCAATATATTGGTTTGTGGAACAGCCATATTAATGGCAAAAGATTATAGTATAATAATTAAAGAGTTAAAAATATAATTAAAAAAAGAGAATTTTGCAAAATTCTCTTTTTTTAATTATTATTCTTTTATTTCTTTTTTACTAGGCAAAATAGCTTTGGCTAATATACCTAAACCGAAAAGCATACATACTAATTTTAATAATATTCCAATATAAGGAATAAAAGATGCTCCCCATAAAATAGCAGATGTAACAAGTATAACCACAAAGCTTAGAGCTTTTTTAGTAATATTGAATTTTTTACAAATTATATTGCTTACAGTAATTAGGAAAATACTTGTGCTTAAACATATTAATAAAATGTAGAATACAATTAACAATAAACCAGCAGAAGATGCAAGTTTTAGTAAAAGTAAAATTATTGCAAGTATTGGTAATAATATTAAAGTTAAAGCTCCAAATCCTAATACTGGTAAAGGTTTTTTAGTAAGTAAAGTTTCTGCATTAGTTAAAAATTTAGGTGCTAGCCATGATAATAATAACCATACAATAGAAACTAAAACTAAAAATGTTAATAATGAAATTACATATTTAAGTATATCTCCTTTTGATGAAGAAGTTGCAGCAGAGAAATTAACATTTCCTGCTACTACATTTTCAGGAATTGAAATTTCAGATTTTGAAGAATAGTTAAGGTCACCACTAACATTACCTTGAGCAAGTACTTGTGATTGTTCACTTCCATTTGTTTTTATAAAGTTAATATTTGAAGTAGAAGCAAATGCATTTCTTCCAATTGTTCCAAAAATATTTAATGTATCGCAAGTTGCTTTTAAATCTCTATAAATATATCCAGAAACAGTTACAGTATTTGCACATGAATAAACATCATAAACAACACCGTCAATATTTAAAGATTCAGAAACTGCAAATAAATTACTAAAAATATATCCTTGCTCAGTAATATTTATAGTTTTTGCACAAATAAATGCATCTCCACCAATTTGAGAAGAAATTGTAACTGTATCAGCTATAATAAAGGCATTACCATCTATAATATAGTCTACAGTAATATTGTCGCCTGCTAAATAAACATCACTTTTTTTAAAAGAATTTTCATCAGTTGAGGTTGCATTTGTATTGCTATTTGAATCTTCTTGGTCAGGTTGTGCGGTTTGAACTGGAGTGCTTTGATCTTGAGAAGAAATAGGTTCAACTTGATTTTCATCATCTGCTAATGAAAAAGGCATAAGAACTAATAATAAAATTGTAAGTAAAATTAAACTTACTTTTAATTTACTTTTTAACATAAAAATACCTCCTAAAAATTTTATATAAAAAATATATATCTTTATCATAATTTTGTCAATAAAAACAACAAGAAAAAGAAAGCTCTTTATTGAACTTTCTTTTCACTGTTGTTAGGCGAAAAATATGCACAATCACTATTAGCTGAAATATAAGAAGAACAAACCTTTGAGTAACAACATTTTCCTTCTTTTTGATAAATACAATTAGAAGAACAATTAATATTTGTCAAAATATCACCTCTATTAATATTATTAAATAATTTAACAAAAATATTCATTATTAGTATAATGTTTGCAATATTTATTAATAGGACAAGTACTACATTTTGGATTACGAGCAATGCAAATATTTCTACCATGCCACATAAATAGGTGGTTAATGTCTTTTAAATATTCATGTGGTATTATTTTTAGTAAGTCTTTTTCGATTTTATGAGGATCTGTATTACTAGAAAGACCAATTAAATTAGAAATTCTTTTTGCGTGTGTGTCTACAGCAACACCATTTGCAATTCCAAATGCTTCAAGTAATATTACATTAGCACTTTTTCTGCCAACCCCAGCTAATGTAAGTAGTTCTTCCATTGTTTTTGGAACTTCACCATCAAAATTAGTTAAAATTTGATTAGCACAGATTTTTATGTTTTTTGCTTTGTTTTTATAAAAACCACAAGAATGTATTAACTTTTCTAATTCATTAATATCTATAGTAGCAAAATCTTTAATAGTTTTACATCGACTAAAAAGTGTAGGGGTAACCTTATTTACTCTTTCATCTGTACATTGAGCAGAAAGACAAACAGCAACTATTAATTCAAAAGGAGTAGAAAAGTTTAAACTGCATTTTGCATCAGGATATGTAGATTTTAATATATTTATAATTTCTTTAATGTTATTTTCCATATTAATCACTCCATATATAGTTTAATAGAAATTTATGCAATAGTCAATAAAAATAATTTTACATAAAAAGGAACAAATAAAAATATTGGTTAATATAATATATAAAAAGAGTTGGAGGTAATGGTATATGCTATGTTTATTGAAAAAAACTTTAGGGGTTTGTCTTATAGGATTTGGACTTGGAATGTTGTTAGTATTATTACTTCCAATAGCAGGTTGGCTATTTATAATTGGAATATTAGTAGTTTGTGTTGGTATTATGTGGCTTGCATGCTAGAAAGAAAGGGGGATACATATGACTATTGTTGTAAAAAAGGTTCCTAAATGTTTGAGAGGAATTGTAAAAATGATATTTAAAATAAAGGATTAAAAAACAAAAAAATGGGTCAACACCCATTTATTTTTATTTTCTTATTTAAATTAAGCTCTTTTAACTTTACCATCTCTTAAACATTTTGCACATACATGAATTTTCTTTACTTCACCATTAATTACTGCTTTTACACTTCTTAAGTTTGGTTTCCAAGTACGTGGTGATCTTTTACTGATATGAGAACGAGTTATACTAAGTTTATTTCCATGATTTGCTGTTTTATCACAAATTGCACATTTTGCCATACTATATTGCACCTCCTAAATTAAAATAAAATTGACTAATAACAAGTTTAACACAAAAAATATAAAAAAACAAGTATTTTTTAAAAAATATAAAAAATTCCTTGCAAAATAGTAAAAATGTGGTATAATATAAAGGCTTAAATTAGAGTTGAGAAAGGATTGAAAATAATGAATTGTAAAGTAGAAAAAACTAAAAATGCAAATGAAGTAAAATTAGAGTTAACAATAGAAGCTCAAAAATTTGATGAAGCTATAAAAAAGGTATATTTTAAAAGTGCTAAATATTTTAACATACCTGGATTTAGAAAAGGAAAAGCACCAATTCAAATAGTAGAAAAATACTATGGAAAAGAAATTTTTTATGAAGATGCATTCAACGAAGTTGCTGGAGAAGCATTAGAAGAAGCATTAACAGAAAATAAAATAGAAGCAGTTAGTAGACCAGATGTAGATGTTAAACAAATAGGAAAAGGACAAGACCTAATATTTACAGCTGTATTACAAACAAAACCAGAAGCAGAACTTGGTAAATATAAAGGTATAGAAATAAAAAAAGTTGAGTATAATGTAAAAGATGAAGATATAGACCATGAATTACAACATATGCAAGAACATAATGCAAGATTAGTAACAGTAGATAACAGAGCAGTAAAAAAAGGAGACATTACTGTAATTGATTTTGAAGGATTTGTAGATGGAAAAGCATTTGATGGTGGAAAAGCAGAAAACCACGAGTTAGAAATTGGAAGCGGAAGTTTTATACCAGGATTTGAAGATCAAATAATTGGTATGAAAATAGACGAAGAAAAAGATGTAAACGTAAAATTCCCAGAAGAATATTTTTCAAAAGACTTAGCTGGAAAAGATGCAACATTTAAAGTAAAATTACATGAAATAAAGAAGAAAGAATTACCAAAATTAGATGACGAATTTGCTAAAGATGTTAGTGAATTTGATACATTAGAAGAATTAAAAGCAGACATAAAAGCAAAACAAGAAAAACAAAATGCAGAAAAAGAAAAATATGAAACACAAGATGCAGTTATAAAAGCTATTTGTGAAAACATAAAAGTTGAAATTCCATCAGGAATGATAGAAATGGAAATAGACAATATGTTAAAAGATATAGAAACAAGACTTTCATATCAAGGATTAAAATTAGAACAATATCTTCAAATGATGGGAAAAACAGAAGAAGATGTAAGAAAAGAATATGAACCTCAAGCAATAGAAGGAATAAAATCTAGACTTGCATTAGAAGCAGTAATTAAAGCTGAAAAAATTGAAGCTACAGACAAAGAAGTAGAAGAAAAAATAAAAGAAATGGCTAAAAATTATGGCAAATCAGAAGAAGAACTTAGCAAAAATGAAAATATTAAAAAATACATAAAACAAGGTGTAGAATCTGAAAAAGCTATAGAATTTTTAGTAAAAAATGCAAAAAAGAAATAATAAATTAAAAAAGTTAGGGGAGGTTTAAAAAATTAATAACCCTAGCTTTTTGCGTTTACTATTGACAAAATAAAAATATATTATTAATATATATAAAATCAAAGGAGGAATTTTTATGTTAGAAAAAAATAGTTTAGTTCCATATGTAGTAGAGCAAACAAGCAAAGGAGAAAGATCATATGATATATTCTCTAGACTATTAAAAGATAGAATAATATTTTTAGGAGAAGATGTAAATCCAACAACATCAAGTTTAATAATTGCACAATTATTATTCTTAGAGTCAGAAGATCCAGACAAAGAAATATATTTATATATTAATTCACCAGGTGGATCTATTACAGACGGAATGGGAATAATAGATACAATGAATTATATAAAATGTCCTGTATCAACAATATGTATAGGAATGGCAGCAAGCATGGGAGCTGCATTATTATCAGCAGGAGAAAAAGGCAAAAGATTTGCAACACCTAATGCAGAAATATTAATACATCAACCATTAATAGGTGGTGGAGGAATTTCTGGGCAAGCAACAGAAGTAAAAATCCATGCAGACCATTTAGTAAAAACAAGAGAAAAATTAAACAAATTTTTAAGTGAGAGAACAGGTCAATCTATTGAAACAATAGAAAGAGATACAGAAAGAGATAATTATATGACAGCACAAGAAGCTTTAAAATATGGATTAATAGACGGAATAATGGACAAAAGAAAATAAAAAGGAGTAGTTTATGGGAAAAAATGATGTGCCTAGAAGTGTAAGATGTTCATTTTGTGGTAAAGCACAAGAAAATGTAAGAAAAATTGTTGCAGGACCAGGAGTATATATTTGCGACGAATGCGTAGACTTATGTAATAGCATAATAGAATCAGAGTTGTATGATGAAGAAAATGAAGGATATTCATTAGCAGAAGATATACCAAGTCCAAAAGAAATAAAAGAAATATTAGATGAGTATGTTATAGGTCAAGACGAGGCTAAAAAGACATTATCTGTAGCGGTATATAACCACTACAAAAGAATAATGCATGAAGAAAAAGCAACAAAAGATGATGTTGAAATACAAAAAAGTAATATTTTATTATTAGGACCTACAGGATGTGGAAAAACACTTTTAGCAAAAACTTTAGCAAAAATATTAAATGTTCCTTTTGCCATAGCAGATGCAACAACATTAACAGAAGCTGGATATGTAGGAGAAGATGTAGAAAATATTTTATTAAAATTAATTCAAGCTGCTGATGGAGATATTCAAAAAGCAGAAAGAGGAATTATATATATAGACGAAATAGATAAAATTACAAGAAAATCCGAAAATCCTTCAATAACAAGAGATGTAAGTGGAGAAGGTGTACAACAAGCTCTTTTAAAAATTGTAGAAGGAACTGTAGCATCTGTACCACCACAAGGTGGAAGAAAGCATCCAAATCAAGAATTACTACAAATTAATACAGAAAATATACTATTTATTTGTGGTGGAGCATTTGAAGGACTAGAAAATATTATTAAAGACAGAACTGGAAAAAAATCAATAGGGTTTGGAACAAAAATAGAAAGTGAAAAAGAAGTAAATAAATATGAAATTTTTCAAGAAATGTTGCCACAAGATTTGTTAAAATTTGGATTAATTCCAGAATTTATAGGAAGGCTTCCAATAGTTGCAACATTAAAAGATTTAGACAAAACAGCATTAATAAAAATATTAGTAGAACCAAAAAATGCATTATACAAACAATATAGAAAATTATTTGAATTAGACGATGTCGAATTAGAATTTGAAAAAGAAGCATTAGAAGCAATTGTAGATAAAGCTATAGAAAGAAAAACAGGAGCAAGAGGCTTACGTTCTATAATTGAAGAAATAATGAGAGACATAATGTTTGAAATACCATCAAATTCAAAGATAGAAAAATGCATAATAACAAAAGATACAGTTATAAATAATGCTGAGCCTAAATTAATTATAAATGAAAATAAAAAAGCATTAAATAATAATGCAAGAAAAGTACCAAAAAAACAAAAAGAAACAGCTTAATATAGAAAAAAATAAAAACGCTTTGAATATAAAAAAATCAAAGTGTTTTTATTTTATTTTTATTGACAAAAAAATACGTAATGATATAATATAAATGCAAAAAAAAGATAAAAAAATAATAAACTAAAGATTTTGGAGGAAACAATGGAAAAAATAAAAAAACTTTTTATATCAACAATACTTTTGTCAATATTAGTATATAATTTTTATGCAATTATAAATTCAAATTCATATGCCCAATCAACATCATCAGAAATATCCAAAATAAATAGCTCTGCGTATCCAGGGATAAAAGAAAGAATACAGCTATTACAATCTAAATATCCAAATTGGAAGTTTAAAATATTATACACAGATTTAGATTGGAATACAGTTATAGCGAATGAATATGTTCATACATCAAGTGGATCAAGAAACTATGTGCAAGCAACATCAAATTACCAGGGGGCTTGGATTTGCTCTGCTTGTAAATATCAAGACGGACTTTGGCGTTGCGCTTCAGAAGAAGCTATAAAGTACATGATGGACCCACGTAACTCGTTAAATGAAACAGACATTTTTCAATTTGAAGAGTTAACAAATAGTGGATATGATATTAATGTAATTAAACAAATGACTAAAGGAACATTTTTAGCAGGATATGAAAATTTAATTACAAAAGCTGCCGATACCACAGGCGTTAGTTCATATTACATAGTAGGAAGAATGATACAAGAACAAGGAACAAGTGGAACAGCATTAACCTCAGGAGTAAAAATAGACGGCGCCTCATATTTTAATCCATTTAATATACAAGCAAATGGAAGCAATCCAATAAATGCAGGAGCAGTATATGCAAAATCACAAGGTTGGAACACTTTAGAAAAAGGAATTATAGGTGGAATTAACTTTTTGTCAACAGAATACACCAAAAAAGGGCAAAACACTTTATATTTACAAAAATTCGATGTTGACAGCAGATATTATGGATTATATTGGCATCAATATATGCAAAATATAATGGCTGCTCAAAGTGAAGGAACAACATTAAGAAAAACATATGAAAAAATAAATGCAAAAGGAACAGCACACACATTTATAATACCTGTTTATAAAAATATGCCAGCTACAGCTTGTGCAAGACCTAATAGTTCAGGAACCTCTGTTATTACATCAGATGTTGTAAGAGTTAACGTTAATTCTACCATAGGTTTAAGACAATCACCTAATGGAAATAGATTACCAAATGCATATTTGAGCAAAGATGAAATAGTAACAAGAGTAGAAAAAGCAACATCTAAAGTAGGAGGAACTTATTGGGATAAAGTAAGAAAAGCAGATGGCACAGAAGCATATGTTGCCAGAGAAACCTATGATTACGAAAAAGAATATAAATTGTATTTAGTTCCTGTAAACAATAATTCAAATAACAATAACAGTAGTAATAATAATAGTTCAAGTAATAATAGTAACAGCAATAATAATAGTAATAATAATAGCGACAAACCTTCTAATACTTCGAAAATAAAAATAGATGAAGAAAGTAAAATTATAACTGTAGTTCCAAGTATATCTGTATCGGATATATTAGAAAAGTTAGGAAAAAATGCTAAAATAACAAAAAGTGATGGAACATTAGTTACACAAAAAGATAAGTTAGTGGCAACTGGAGACAAAGTTAATGAAAAATATATAATTATAAAAAAAGGCGATTGTAATGGTGATGGAGCTGTAAATACAGGAGATACATACATGTTAAAATGTGTAGTATTGAATATGAAAAAATTTGAAAATGATATTTATAAGAAAGCAGCAGATGTGAATAGCGATAATGAATTAAATACAGGAGATACCTTTTTATTAAAAAAACAAGTATTAGGATTATCTAATTTAGAATTGTAAGGAGAAAAGAAATGTTGAAAAAAATATTTAGTGTAATTTTATCTATAGCATTATTGTTTATTTTAGAAAATTATAGTAATGCTGCAAGTGCTACTATACAGTGTAGTAGTGAAGCAAAAGTTAACTCACCAGTAACTATTTCGGTTTCAGGTAGTGCTGTTCAGTGGAATTTAAATTTAAAAGTAAATGGAAAAACCATAGCCTCAAGCAGCGAAGTAGAAAATGTTGAAGGAAATAAAGCAATATCTTTTTCTGGAACATATACTCCAACCTCTGAAGAAAATATTACTGTAACTTTAGAAGGAAGCGCAACAGAAGCTAGTGATGGAAGTACAAAAACAAGTTTTGGATCTAAAACCATAAATGTAAAAAAAGTGGAAAATAATAATAACTCAAGTTCAAATGGTAGCCAAAACAATAATTCAAGTTCAAATGGAAATTCAAATTCTAATTCGGATTCAGATACACAACAACCACAAGAAAAATCAAGTAATGCAAATTTAAATAATTTAGGAATAAATCCAAACGATTTTAAAGGTTTTAAACCAGGAACTACAAAATATAATGTTACAGTTGAAAATAATGTGGAAAGTGTAGAAGTGTATGCTAAATCACAAGATTCTAAGGCTAAAGTTAGTGGAACAGGAATTAAAAAATTAAATGAAGGAAATAATGCATTAAATGTTGTAGTTACAGCAGAAGATGGAACAAAAAAAACTTATACAATAAATGTTACTAGAAAAACAGCAGAAGAGTCAAAAGAAGCAGAAGAAGAAAACAATAAAGAGGAAGAAAAACAAGAAAATAAATTAGGACTTTCAGAATTAAATATAGAAGGTGTTGAATTATCACCAAGCTTTAGTTTAAATACATATGAATATGTAGCAAAGTATATAGGAGAAGAAACTAAATTAAACATTACTACAAAAGCTAGTGATGACAATGCAAAAGTAGAGATTGTAGGAAATGAAGAACTAAAAGAAGGAGAAAATTTAATAAATATATTAGTTACTGACAGCAAAGGAGAAAATACAGTTACATATCAAATAACATTAAATAAATCATTGGTAGATAAAGAAGCAATAGCTAAAAGCCAAGCACAAGAACAAAAACAAAAGAATGAAAAAGCAATATTTATAGGAGTATCAGCAATTATTATATTAATAATAATCATAATTTTATTAATTATAAAAGTACGCAAAAATAAAAATTCAGACCAATATTCAATAAATTATTCTGACTACGATGATGAAAATTATGACAATTATCAAGTCGAGAATGAAGAAGAACAATACAATAATCAAATATTAGAAAGAGAATCAAGCAAGAAGAAGTCAAAAGGAAAAAGATTTAAATAAGAAAAACAAAGGATATAAAAATAATGAAAGGGGATAAAAATATGGAAAAAAAGCCAATAAAAGTAAGCTTTGAAACAGTTATTACTATAATAATAGCTGTAATAATATTAATTGGATGTGGGGTAATTTTATATAAAAATAATATAAAAATAGATCAGTTGGAGGAAAAAATTGCAAAACAAGAAGATTCAAAAGCTAATATAGAGAACAATAAAGAAAATATTGTAGAGAATACACAAGTAAATCAAGAAAAAATAAATCAAGAAAATAAAGATTCAAAAATAGATAAATTTGTTATACCATCATTATTTACATCAAATGCTAAAAAATTAAATGAATCCGTAAAAAATGTAAAATATGGCTTAAGTGTTTCAGACAGTGAAAGAAACTTTATTATAAATGTTGAAAATGGAATACCAACAATAACTACTACTTTAGACACAAGTAAAATAAAAGAAATTGGGTTTGATGTTAGCAAAATAAAAATGGATAAAACTTATAAAAAAATAAGTGGATTTAATAAAAAAGTTGTTGACATTTGCACAGTATTTGACGAACATCAATTTATGAATTGTACATTCCTATTTTTAATGGAAGATGGAACAGTAGAATATTCAACATTGCAAAATTTAATAAATAATTTAAGCTCTGAAGGAAAAATAAAACAATTGAATAATATAGTAAGATTACAAAAAGTTGAATTACAAAATTCTAATTGGTCAGATAGTTCTGCAATAGCAATAGACAAAGATAATAACTACTATGATGTGTCTGAATATATTAAATAAGGTGGATATATAAAATGAAAAGGCTATATTTAAAATATATTTGTCCATTAATAATATTAATAATATTATTAATTCCAAGCAAAACTTTTGCAATAACCTCTGCAGGAGGGTATACTATAGAAGGTTATAATATTGATATAGTAGTAAATGAAAATAATACTTATGATGTTACAGAGGAAATAGTTGCATATTTTAGTTCAGAAAGGCATCGGAATATTTAGAAAAATACCTTTAAAAAATAATGTGGAAAGATTAGATGGGACAAAATCAAGTAATAGAGCAAAAATAACCAATATTAGTGTAAGTGAAAACTATAAAACCTCTAAAGAAAATGGTTATGAAGTTATAAAAATAGGGAATAGTAGCCAAACTGTAAAAGGAATGCACACATATACAATAAAATATACTTACGACATAGGAAAAGACCCATTAGAAAATGCAGATGAGTTATATTATAATTTAATAGGATATGAATGGGATACAAGCATAAGTAATATAACATTCAAAATTACAATGCCCAAAACATTTGAAGAATCATCGCTAGGGTTTTCAAGTGGAACTAAAGGATCAACAGATAATTCAAAAATTTTCTATTCAGTAGATGGAAATATAATAAGTGGGTATGTAATTGGAGCTTTAAATTCCAAAGAAGCTTTAACAGTTAGACTTACATTACCAGAAGGGTATTTTACAAGCACAAGTACGAATACAGATATATATGCTATTTTAATAATAATATTTTCGTTAATTTGTGTTTTAATAGCATATATATTATGGGCTAAATATGGAAAAGATGATAAAGTAATAGAAACAGTGGAATTTTATCCACCAGAAGGATATAATTCGGCGGAGGTAGGATTTTTATATGAAGGAACTTCTAATACCCCGGCTGTAATCTCTTTGCTTATATATTTAGCAAATAAAGGATATTTAAAAATAGAAGAAACAGAACAAAAAGGAATATTTAAAAATTCAAAGGGCTTTAAAATTGTAAAATTAAAAGAGTATGACGGAGACAACGAAAATGAAGAAATATTTTTTAAGGGATTATTTAAAAGAAGAAAAACATCAGTAACTGCCACAGATTTATATGATAGTTTTTATACAACATTATATAAAATACAAAATAACTTAAACAGTAAGGAAAATAAAAATAAAATATTTGAAGCATCGTCAAAAGGAAAAGGAAAGTGGCTTATAATAATGATTATTACATTATTTATTTTAATAACAGTCAAGCCAATTCTAGAATACAGTGAAATGGGAGTAGAAGTAATTCCTTTTGCTTTATTATTCCCAGGTATCGGATTTACTATTTTAATAGGCAGTTTAATCGGAACAATTAAAATTCCTAAAATATTCGCAATTATATGGGGAGGAATGTTTGGAGGTATACCTTGGGTTGCTTTTGTTCTTCCTACTTTAACACAAAATATTATGGACCTTATAATGTATATAGTTGGAGTGATTTGCATAGCAGTAATTTTACTATTTGCAAAAATAATGCCCAAAAGAACACCATATGGTAATGAAATTTTAGGAAAATTAAGAGGATTTAAAACATTTTTAAAAACTGCTGAAAAGCCTCAATTAGAAAGTTTAGTTAAACAAAATCCTGAATATTTTTATAATATACTACCTTACACTTATGCTTTAGGTGTATCAGATGTATGGATTAACCAATTTGAAACAATAGCGCTTCGAGCTCCTGATTGGTATTCTTCAACAGACGATTTTAATATGCATACTTTTGGAAACTTTATGAATACAACAATGAAATCTGCTACGTCAGCAATGTCTTCTAGCCCATCTAGTGATAGCAGTGGCGGATCAAGCGGAGGGGGCTCATCCGGAGGTGGCTCTGGAGGAGGAGGCGGAGGTTCTTGGTAACCCCGACAAAATTAAAATACTAGTTAATAAAATTCATAATATAAATATTTAATATCGTATAAGGAAGAGTCCTTGTGCGATATTTTTTAATGCAAAACACTTGAAAAATAAAGCAATACAATATATAATATAAAAGTATTTTGCTCTTGTAGCTCAGTTGGTAGAGCAGCAGCCTCGTAATCTGCAGGTCGGCGGTTCAATTCCGCCCAAGAGCCCCAATCTAAATAAAGGAGAAGACTATGGGATTTTTTGATAAATTAAAAAATGGATTAAACAAGACAAAAACATCATTTGACGAAAAAATAAACAATGTTTTTGCAAATTTTAGAAAAGTAGACGAAGAGTTTTTAGACGAATTAGAAGAAATATTAATTATGTCAGACATAGGAATGGATACATCAGTAAAAATAATTAACAATTTAAGAACAAAAATAAAAAAGGAAAAATTACAAGACAAAGAAGAGGTAAAACAAGCATTACGAGAAGAAATGAAACAAATCTTAGACGTAACAGATGTTAAATTAAATCTAAACACTAAACCATCAGTAATATTAGTAGTAGGAGTAAATGGAGTTGGAAAAACTACATCAATAGGAAAAATGGCAAACAGACTATCAAAAGATGGAAAAAAAGTAGTAGTAGCAGCAGCAGATACATTTAGAGCAGCAGCAGTAGAACAACTAGAAATATGGGCTAAGAGAGCAGGGGCAGAAATTGTAAAAAGACAAGAAGGAGTTGATCCAGCATCTGTTGTATATGATGCAATAAAAATTACAAAACAAAATAATGCAGACATTTTAATTGTAGACACAGCAGGAAGATTACATAATAAAAAATATTTAATGGACGAACTAAACAAAATTCAAAAAGTAATTAATAAAGAAATGGAAGAAGCAGACAAAGAAGTATTACTAGTAATAGATGGAACAACAGGTCAAAACGCAATTTCACAAGTAAAAGCTTTTAAAGAAGAAACAAATATAACAGGGTTAGTTCTTACAAAGCTAGACGGAACAGCAAAAGGTGGAGTTGTTATAGGAATTGTAGAAGAAAACAAAATACCTGTAAAATTTATAGGAGTTGGTGAACAAATAGACGACATGGAAATATTTAATTCAGAAGAATTTGTAAAAGCCATAATATAAAGGAGAGAAAAATAGTGGGAGAAAAAACAAAAAGAACAAACACCACAAAAGATACAACCAAAAATAAAAAAAGAATGATATTAGTAATAATATTTATTGCAATATTTTTTCTTATAAGTTATATAACATTAAGGGGAAGTTACTTAGAATATAAAGAACTTGGCGAAAATTTTGTAAATGTATTTTTTACAAACTTAGAATACCAATATTTAATAATCGGAATAAATTTTGTTATGTTATATATAATAATTTATTTTACAAATAAAGGCATAAAAAAAGGTCTAAAAGAATTCTTTGAAAAAGAACAAAAAAAGATGCCTAAATTATTAAATAAATCTTTAGCACTAGTTATATCTGCAATAGTAAGTGTAATTGTAGGAAATATAGCAATGAAAAAGTTATTATTATGCATAGGAAATACATCATTTGGAATTAGTGACCAAATATTTAATATAGATATATCGTATTACATGTTCCAAAAACCATTAATAGAAATGTGTATATACTATTTTATAGGAATAATAGCAGGATTAACAATATATAGTGCATTATATTATATAATAGTATTTAATATGTATTTTGAAGAAATAGACGGTAAAATGTTAAAACAAAGTATATTAATGAAAAAAATAATAAGAAACATTAGAATGATGGCAATAGGAATTGCAGCAATAACATTATTAAACACACAAAACATTTTATTTAGCAAAATGCTTAGCATAAATAATGACATAGAAATAATAGGAGCAGGATATACAGAAGCAACAATAAAATTATGGGGATACATAATATTTGCATTTGTAATTGCAATTTGTATTTGGAGAGCAACAATCCATTTCTCAAAAGGAAATAACAAAAAAATAATAAAAGACGTGGTAGCTATTCCAATATATTTAGTAGGACTATTTGTAGTAATAATAGCATTTAATATAATATTTGTTAATTCTAATAAATACGACAAAGAAAAACAATATTTGGCATATAACATAAAAAACACAAAAGATGCTTATAACGTTAATGTTAAAGAAACAAATTTAGAAGCATCAGGAACAATAACAGAACAAGAAGTAAATGAAAACAAAAAAGTTATAAACAATACTGCAATAGTAACAAAAGAAGCAGTATTAAATACATTAAAAGATAATCAAACAGGAACAGGATATTACTCTTATAGAAATGCTAATATATCAAAATTAAATGTAAATGGAGAAGAAAAAATTGCATATGTATCACCAAGAGAAATTGTAAATACTGGAAGAACCTATAATGACAAAACATATGAATTAACTCATGGAAATGGTCAAATAGTAACTTCTGCATCTGAAATAACAGAAACAGGGAATATAAAATACATTCAAAAAGACATAAATGGAAAAGACGATGTATTAAAAACAACTCAGTCTAGAATATATTATGGACTAGAAACAAATCAAACAGTAGTTACTAATGTAAACAATAAAAAAGAATATGATTATACAGACGAAACAGGAGAAGATAAAACAACTACATATAACGGAAAGTCTGGACTTAATTTAAGTTTTATAGATAAATTCATATTAGGAATAACAAAAGGAGATATAAACTTAGCATTTTCTGGTAATTCAAATTCAGATAGTAAAGTGTTAATAAATAGAAACGTAATAGAAAGAGCAAAAAAAGCATTGCCATATTTAATATATGACAACGAACCATATACTGTTGTAAATAAAGAAGGAAAAATAATATGGGTAGTAGACGCATATACAGTTTCTAGTAATTATCCATATTCACAATATACAACAATAGAATATAATGGAATAAAGCAAAACATAAACTATATAAGAAATTCTGTAAAAGTACTAATAGATGCATATGATGGAACAGTTTCATATTATATTACAGATAGAACAGACCCAATAGCTATGGCATACAGAAATTTATATCCAACATTATTTGAAAACATAGATGAAAAAATACCAGAAGATATATCTAAAAACTTTATATATCCACAATATTTATATAATATACAATCTAAAATCTTAAAAGTATATCATAATGAAAAAACTGATATATTGTATAGAAGTGATGACTTATGGGAATTTGCCAAATATAATAGTATAAAATCAACTAAAGCAACAGGAACTAGATTAGAACCATATTATACAATGGTAAAAACAAATGACGAAGAATCTACACTTGGCTTAGTACAAATATACACACCAGAGGAAAAACAAAATTTAATATCATATTTGGTAGGAAAAAATGAAAACGGTAATAATGTATTAAAATTATATAAATTTTCAGAAGACAGTAATATGGTTGGACCAATGCAATTAGATAAACAAATAGAAGAAGATAAAGCCATATCTGCAGAATTGAATACATTAAATACAACAGGAACTAAAATAACAAAGAAAATGGTTGTAGTACCAATAAACAATACTTTACTATATGTAGAAGCAATTTACCAAACAATGCTAAACGAATCAGATGTGCCAGTACTTAAAAAAATAGTTGTCGCATCAGGAAATAAAGTTGCAATTGGAAACAACTTAGAAACAGCATTACAAAACTTACTTTCAAAAGATGCTGTAAATATAGAAATTGAAAATACCGAAGACATAGAAGGAATAATAGAAGCAATTATAAAAACAAATAATAACCTAACCCAATCAAATAAAAATGGTAATTGGGAAATGATGGGGCAAGATATAGAAAAATTACAAACATTAATTAATTCGTTAGAAAAAATGAAAGAAAGTGACGAAAAGAAAAAAGCAGAGCTTAATAGTACAGAAAAAAGTACAGATTTAAATACAACAAATGAACTAAAAGAAATAATTAAAACAAATACTTCAAAATAAAATTAAGGAAGAATTAAATTAAGAAATTTAAAGTTCTTATTTGATTCTTCCTTATTAATATTATTTAATTAATTTATAAAATATTTTTTTACCCTTTTTTAATATTGCATATCCATTAGAAAAGTCATTTTCAGAAAGAGTATAATTAATATCAGTTATTTTTGTATCATTTAAAGATATACCACCTTGCAAAATTAAAGTTTTAGCTTGACCTTTAGATGGTGCAATTCCAGCAATAATAATGCTTTCAACAAGAGAGATATTATAGCTTTCTATTGTAACTGTAGGCATATTGTCCAAGTTACCATTACCACTAAATAATGCATTAGAAGCTTCTTCGGCTTTTCTGGCTTCGGCTTCTCCATGAATTAATTTTGTTATTTCAAATGCAGCTACTTTTTTAGCCTCATTAATTCTTTCATCTTTGTATTGGCAAAGTTTTTTAATTTCAGCTGTAGGTAAGAATGTAAGCATATTTAAAACTGTTTCAACACTTGCGTCTTCAACATTTCTCCAATATTGATAAAACTCGTAAGGTGAAGTTTTATTAGGGTCTAACCATAATGCACCTTTTTCTGTTTTACCCATTTTTTTACCTTCTTTAGTTGTAAGTAACTTAAATGTTAAACCATAAGAATCTTCTTTTCCAATTTTTCGAATTAAATCAACGCCACCTATAATATTAGACCATTGATCATTACCACCCATTTCTAATTTACATCCATAAGTGTTGTATAAATGTAAAAAGTCATATGATTGCATAAGCATATAGCTCATTTCAAAAAAGGTTAAACCAGTTTCCATTCTTTGTTTATAACATTCTGCGGCAAGCATTTTATTTACTGAAAATAAACTTCCAATTTCTCGCATGAAATCAACAAATTTTAAATCTAAAAGCCAATCTGCATTATTTACAATAATTGCTGCATTTTCACCTTCGAAACTAATAAATTTTTCTATTTGTTTTTTAATACCTGCAACGTTTTTATTAATATCTTCTCTAGAAAGCATTTTTCTCATATCTGTTTTTCCGAGAAGGGTCACCTATTGTAGCTGTTCCGCCACCAACTAATATAATAGGCTTATGACCACATTTTTGCATATGACTTGCAACCATTAAAGATACAAAATGTCCTACATGTAAACTATCTGCGGTTGGATCTATTCCAATATAAAAAGGAACAGATTCTTTTAAAAATAAAGCTTCTATTTCAGCAGGGTGAGTCATTTGCTCAATATATCCTCTTTCGTTTAAAATATCAAATACATTAGTCATTGTTTCCTCCTTGATAACCTATAAAACGATTTAAATTTTTTACTAAAATTCCTGTTTCACTAGAAATTTGATCTAAAGAATTTTCAAAACCATTTTGCTCAATATAAGACTTAAATGTAGAAAATTCTAAATTATCTTTTGGGCTACATTTTGGACATACATTCCCATTTGATAAATAAAAATTCCCACATCTACTACATTTATTAAATTCCATTTTAATTCCTCCTTAAATTTTATCTTTTGACAAATATGTTAAAAATTTTTTATATTGTATCACAAAAAAATGTAAAATTAAATAGTAAATTTGCAATTTTTAAAATGTTTATAAAAAATATTGCATTAAATAAAAACTTAATATAAAATTATTTAAGAAAAGAGGCAATAAAATGAAGAATATAAATGGAACAATAATGCAATATTTTGAATGGTATATGAATTGTAATCAAAATTTATGGAATGAAATAGCGCAAAACGCTGAAAAATTATCTAATTTAGGAATAACAGCAATATGGATGCCACCGGCATATAAAGGATTTGCAGGAAAAGATGAGGTTGGATATGGTGTTTATGATGTATATGATTTAGGGGAGTTCGACCAAAAAGGAACAATAAAAACAAAATATGGTTCAAAGGATGAATACCTAAATGCTATAGTAACATTAAAACAAAGTGGAATTGAAGCATACGCAGATATTGTTTTAAATCATAAAATGGGAGCTGACATGCTACAAACAATTCCTGCTACAAAGGTAGATTGGGGGAACCACAATTTAGAAATTGCACAAAAAGAAACAGTAAAAGTAGCAACTAAATTTTGTTTCCCAAATAGAAAAAATAAATACTCTGACTTCCAATGGAACTGGACTGATTTTGATGGAATAGATTATAATGATAAAACACATGAACATGCAATATTTAAATTTAAAGATAAAGAATGGAACAATACTGTAGATGAAGAATATGGAAATTTTGACTATTTAATGGGAGCTGACTTAGATTTTTCCAATGAAGAAGTAGTAGAAGAATGCAAAAAATGGGGAAAATGGTACTTAGATTTTACTGGGGTAACAGGATTTAGATTAGATGCAGTAAAACACATACCAGCAACATTTTACAAAGAATGGATCCAATACTTAAGAGAAACAAGTAAAAAAGAATTGTTTACAGTAGGAGAATATTGGACTGGAGATATAAACAAGCTTCATAAGTATATAAGTCTTACAGAAGGAAAAATATCTTTATTTGATGTACCATTACATTATAACTTATGTTCTGCTTCGAAAGATGAAAACTATGATTTGTCAAAAATATTTGAAAATACATTAGTAAAAGAAAACTCTCCAATGGCAGTTACATTTGTAGATAACCACGACACACAACCTGGGCAAGCATTAGAAAGTTTTATAGAACCATGGTTTAAACCAGCAGCATATGCATTAATTTTATTAAGAAATACAGGATACCCATGTGTATTCTATGGTGATTTTTATGGTATTTTGCACAATAAAATAAATCCTGTAAATGAATTGAAAGAACTAATTAAACTAAGAAAAGAAAAAGCATATGGCACGCAGTATGATTATTTTGATAATAATAATTTTGTGGGATGGACAAGACAAGGAGATAACGAACATTTACAGTCTGGTTTAGCTGTAGTTATTTCAAAAGCAGGAGATGGAGAAAAAAGAATGTATATAGGAGAAGAATTTGCTGGCTGTAAATTTATTGACGCAATAGGATATTGTGAAGAAGAAGTAATAGTAGAAGAATGTGGATGGGCAAACTTTAAAGTAAAAGGTAAATCAGTATCTGTATGGGTAGAAGCATAAAATTAACAAAAATGCTTGACAGTAATTGACAAATATGTTAAAATTATTAACTGTAATCCGCTTAGTCAAGGCTCACAAACACTATGAAACAGATAGTTGCCTTTTTTAAGGATTAGCGAGTATACAAATAAGGGAGGTGCATTTTAAATGTACGCAATAATTGAAAGCTGTGGAAAACAATACAAAGTAGCAGAAGGAGATGTTGTATTTTTTGAAAAATTAGATGCAGAAGAAGGTAAAAAAATTACTTTTGATAAAGTAATATTAGTATCTGAAGAAGGAAAAGTACAAGTTGGAAGTCCTTATGTAAAAGGTATTAAAGTAGAAGGAAAAGTAGTTTCTCATGGTAAAGCTAAAAAAATAATTGTTTTCAAAATGAAAGCTAAAAAGAACTATAGAAGAAAACAAGGACATAGACAACCATACACAAAAGTAGAAATTACAGCAATAAAAACAGCTGCTAAAAAAGCAGAAACAACAGCAAAAAAAGCTGAAGCAAAAGCTACTGCTGAAAAAACAGAAGCTTAATAGAAAAGAAGTTAATCTAACAGGTATAAAAGATAACCGAAAGGAGTGAAAAAGCATGGCTCATAAGAAAGGTCAAGGTAATGTCAAGAACGGTAGAGATAGTGAATCAAAACGTCTTGGAGTCAAAAGAGCTGATGGACAATTTGTTCTTGCTGGAAACATTTTAGTAAGACAAAGAGGAACAAAAGTACATCCAGGAACTAATGTAGGAAAAGGTAGCGACGATACATTATATGCATTAGTAGATGGAAATGTAAAATTTGAAAGAAAAGGTAAAGATAAAAAACAAGTAAGTGTTTACCCAGTAACAGAAAAACAAGAAGCATAAATATAAAAAATAAAGGCAGGATTTAATTTCCTGTTTTTATTTTTTTATTATAAGTTGCAAAGAGCGTATTTGTGTGTTATAATGTCGAAAGTTAGCCGTTAGGCAATTTTATAAAATTAGGTCATCTTTTTAAATAAAAAACAAACAGGAGGGATTTTTTGTGAGGCGGCAAGAATTTTTTAGATGCCTAGACTACATAAAAAATGGCAACTATTTTGAGGAAGGATGCAAACTGGACTTATCAGAACAACCCAACTTTGAAAAAATCGCTTGGGAAGTTTTTGAAATAGTAAGTTATAATCCAGAAATTCTAAGTTGCTCTGATAAAGTAGCAAAGGTAGAAAATTTATGCTATGAATTTAAAAAAATCGATGAAACCCAAAACAATATAATAACCGACAAGGAATTTAATGGTAAAAAAACTGTTATGTATCTTGACTGGTTTGAGGTTTCTACGGTAAAAGAATTAATGCTAAAAATTGTAGAAGATATCTACAAAGCAGAAATGAAAGAAAAAAGCACATTCGAATATTTTGCAATGTCTTGCAAAATAAGACTATTAGAGGACAAGAAAAAAGAAATTTGACCATTAAAAAGAGATTTTCAATTTGAAAATCTCTTTTTATGAAGGCAGGAAATCAAATCCTGCCTTTATGTATTTTAATAAAAATAAATAAAAACAAAATTTAATTTTCTGCCAAAAGTATTCTAGTAAAAAATAAAATTACTAATAAACTTATTTCATGTTGTTTTCAGCTTGTTGTATCATTTTTTTAACCATTTGTCCACCTATTCTACCAGCGTCTCTAGCTGAAATGTCACCATTATATCCGTCTTTTAAGTTAACACCAACTTCTGAAGCTACTTCATATTTAAATTTATCTAAAGCAGTCATAGCTTCTGGAACTAATTTTTTGTTACTTGAATTTGCCATTATATTTTCACCTCCTGCCAATATAACATATACTGAAAAAACTAATTGTTTTTTCTAATACTATCATTTGCAAAAATGTAAAAAAATAAACAAGAAATTTTTGGAAAAAATATTGTAAAAAGAAAAATGTATATATATAATATGAAAATGAAAAAAGGAGAGGAATTATGTATAAATTAGTTGCAATAGATTTAGATGGAACTTTATTAAATAGTTATGGAGTAGTAACTGAATACACAAAACAAGTATTAAGAAAAATAAGTCAAAAAAATGTAGAAATTGTATTAGCATCTGGAAGACCAATAGACTCTATAAAAACAATAGCAAATGAAATAGGAGGACAAAATTATTTTATTGCTGGAAATGGAGCATTAATATATGATTTGAAAAAAGACGAAATAATATACGAAAAATACATGTCAAAAGAAAAAGTTCTTGAAATTATAAAAATATGTGAAGAAAATAGTATATCATACAACGTATATACAGAAAAAACAATACTAGCAAAAACTTTACAATATAATGTTTTATATTATCATAAAGAAAATTTAAAAAAAGAAGAAAATAAAAAAACAAAAATAAATATAGTAGACAATATTTATGAATATATACAAAACATAGAAAATGAAAAATTTTTAAAAATAACTGTATGCGATAATGACAAAACAATATTTAACTCTATAATAAGAAAATTAAAAACAATAGATAATATAGACATACTAGATGTTTCGCATATGTCTAGAAAAACAATAAGAGATGGAAGCGAAGAATTTCAAATAGAATATTATTACACAGAAATATCGTCTAAAAATGTAGATAAATGGGATGCTATACTGTATTTAATAAAAAAACTAAATATAGAACCTAAAGAAGTTGTTGCAGTGGGAGATAATATAAATGATAAAAAAATGATAATTAATTCTGGACTAGGAATAGCTATGTTCGGCAGTACTAAACAAGTTACAGACTATTCAGATTATATAACTCAAAGTAATAATGAAGATGGAGTAGCAAAAGCTTTAGAAAAATTTGAAATTTAATCCTAAATATTACAAAAATATTACAAAAATATTAAGTTTAAATTACAACAACAAAATTCGTTGATTTCCAACAACTAATGAGTTAAAATATAATAGATAAGAATTGAAAATATAAAAATAATAAAATATTAAGGAGGAATTTGTAATGGCAACAAATCCAATGCAAAGAAAAGCGAGAAATTCATTTTTAGGAGGAATGTTAATAACATTAATAATAACAGGCGCAATAATAGCGTTTTTAATAATACAATTAATGGATATAAAGAAAAAAGAAGACGCAGAGAAAAGTGCAAGTAGAAGTGTTTATGTATTATCAAAAGATGTTAGTTCAGGACAAGTTATAACAACAGATATGTTGGTAATGCAAACAATGAATAAAAGTTTAATTCCAAGTAATGCAACAGGAGATTTATCACTTATAGAAAATTATTCATTACAAGATAAAGAAGGAAATTCTGTTTATACAAAAACAGACAAAAACGGAAACGCTTCATTATATATAAAGAACAATAATACTGAATACGCATTACTAAAAGACGAAAACACATCAAATTATTATATAGAAAAAAATAACAACGAAAAAACATTTATAGAATTAGATAGTGTTCCATTAGTTGCAAAAGTAGATTTAAAGGCAAACAGTATTATAACAACAGATTTAGTTGGTAAAAGCGATAATATAGTAACAGATGATGTAAGAAAACAAGAATATAACATGTTAATATTACCAACAGACTTACAAACTGGAGACTATGTGGATGTAAGATTAATGATGCCATCTGGACAAGATTATATAGTAGTTGCAAAAAAAGAAGTAGAAATACCAGTTATAGGTTCTGTTGATTCAGAAGATACAGTATGGATGAATTTAGGAGAAGACGAAATATTAAGCTTAAGTAGTGCAATAGTAGACGCATTTAGAGTAAAAGGATCAAAATTATATGTTACAAAATATACAGAAGCAGGAATGCAACAAGCAGCAACAACTACATATATAGCAAATGCAGAAACATTAGAATTAATAAACAAAGATCCTAACATAGTAGAAAAAGCAAGAACAGAATTAACAAACAGATACAACAAAATGGATTACAGAAATATAAGAAACAACTACTTAAACAAAGAAGTAGAAGCAGCAGGAGAAGATGCTAAAGCTAACTTAGAAACAGAAATGGAAGAAAGTATAACAAACACTAAAGAAAATAGAAAGAAATACTTAGACGCAATATCAGGTTCAACAGTTGAATAAAACTTAAAGGAGGAAAAATATGAAAAAAGTAGGTTTTGTTGGGACATATGACAAAATAGACATGATGTTATATACATCAAAAATATTAACAGTATTAGGGAAAAAAGTATTAGTATTAGATGCAACTAAAACACAAAAAGCAAAATACATTGTCCCTTCAATAAACCCAACTATCTCATATATAACTACATTTGAAGGAATTGATGTAGCAATAGGATTTGAAAATATTGAACAATTAAAAAAATACTTATATATAGACGAAGACTTAGAATTACCATATGATGTAGTTTTAATAGATACAGACAATAGCCAAGCAATAGAAGAATTTGATTTTTATAACAACGAAAAAAACTTTTTTGTAACAGCATTTGATTGCTATTCACTAAAAAGAGGATTAGAAACTCTAGACATGTTAAAAATGCCAATTGAATTAACAAAAATATTATATTCAACAAATATGTTAAAAGAAGAAGACGACTACTTAAATTTTCTTTCATTAGAGAAAAAAATTAGATGGGACGATTATAGAATATATTTTCCAATGTCAAATGAAGATATGAACGCAATAGCAGAATGCCAAAGGGCACAAAAAATGTTATTTAGAAAGTTAAGCAATCAATATAAAGAAGGGTTAATATATGTAACACAAGAAATAGAAAAAGATATAAACGAATCACAAATTAGAAGAGTTGTTAAAAATCTAGAAAAAGGAGTGTAAAATGTCAGTAGTAACTTTTTGGAGTAATGGAAAAGAACAAACAGGAAAAACAATGTCAATAGCAGCAATAGCAACATATATGGCTATTGAACACAATAAAAGAATATTGGTTATTTCTACTGCAAACAAAAAAGATGCACTTGAAAATTGCTTTTGGGAAACAAAAAAGAGCAGAAAATTAATAGGACTATTTACTTCTAAAAACAATTATATGGATACTCAAAATGGTATAGATGGACTTGTAAAATTAATGAAAAGCAACAAAATAAGTTCAGACATAATTACAAATTATACAAAAATAGTATTTAAAGATAGACTAGAAATATTATTAGGAAGTAAAACAATAGAAGATAAATCAACATACTATCCAGACATTATAAAAATGGCAAATCAATTTTATGATTTAGTATTTGTGGATTTAGACAATTCAATAAATGAGTTTTCAAGATCACAAATTTTAAAAGACTCAAACCTTATAATAGCAAATGTTAACCAAAGACTTGCAAGCATAGACGAATTTAATGAAGCTTGTGAGGAAGAAGAATATTTAGAAAGCAATAAAGTATTAGTATTAATAGGAAGATATGACAAATATTCTAAATATAATTCTAAAAATATTACAAGATATTTAGGAAGAAAAAAAGAAATATTAACAATACCTTATAACACATTATATTTCGAAGCAACAGAAGAAGCAGGAGTGCCAGACATGTTTTTAAAATTCAGAAATTTAACAGATTCAGAAGACAGAAACGGATTTTTTATACAAGAAGTAAAAAGAGCATCTGAGGCTATAATATACAAATTACAAGATCTACAAATGGGAATGTAGAAGAAAGGGGAAAACCTAAAAATGACTATAACAAATATTGTGCTAATGTTAATTGTTATTATGATTGCTGCATATTTGGTATATTTTTATATAAAAAAGCAAAAAGAAGCCAAAGTTGAAGAAAAAGTAAGTGTGGATGACAAAACATATACATTAGAAAAAATGAGAGACTTCGTTAAAAAAAGATTAGATGAAATAACAAAAGTAAATTTATACGATATAGGACTTTCAGAGGAAGAATTAAAAAGAAGAAAAAATAAAAAGTACGAACTAAAAAAAGCATTAAAAGGTTGTACATATGGAGATGTAAACGATAAAAAATATGTAAAAGAACTTATATATGATTTATTAGCAAAAGAATATGGTGTTGATGAAACAAACATATCTAAAGCAATTCCATTTGACATTCCATCACTTTTAACAGCACAAGACAAATTTGATATTTTAATATATGCATATAAAAAAGAATTTGGATATGAAGCATTAACAGAATTAATAAAAAAATATAATTTAGCACAATTAAAATATATAGAAGGTGAAACAAAACCTTCATATGTAATTACAGAAAGAGAAATATCAGACATATATGATGAAGAACAAATAAACTTAACACTACAAGATAAATTATCAATTGTAGTACAAAGAATATATCAACATTACAAAGGATATAGTGCTATAGATGAAGTAAGAGACATGAACATAGATGGTGTATCTGGTGGTGTATCTGGACTTCCAGAAAGCTTTTTAAGTCAGGTTGCACAAACAGATGGCGATTACTTAGAACAAGTTACAGAACATAAAGTACCAAGAGCTTGTGACAGTATATGGATATTTTTCCAAGGTAAATCTATACGTTTAGCATTTTTAAGTTTTGGTACAGAAGCAGAATTAAAAAGAGTATGTCAAAATATTTATAAATACAATAACCCAGGACAATTATCTGACACAAACGGTTATAAAATTAACGAAATGAAAGACGGTTCTCGTGTAGTTGTTGTAAGACCAAGTTTCTCTGAAACATGGGCATTTTTCGTAAGAAAATTCGACGTAAAAAGAGCAACACTAGAACAATTAGTAACATTACCAGGAAGCGACGAAGCAATAGAATTACTAAAATTCTTAGTAAAAGGTGCAAGAATTACATCTATAACAGGTGAACAAGGTTCTGGTAAAACAACACTTTTAATGGGAATGATAGAAAATATATATGACACAATGAACATAAGGGTTCAAGAAACTGCATTCGAGCTTCACTTAAGAAAAATATATCCAACAAGAAATATTTTAACATTTAGAGAAACAGACACAATTTCTGGACAAGAAGGTTTGGACGTTCAAAAGAAAACTGACGGTTCAGTTAACATTATAGGAGAGGTTGCAACAGACCCCGTTGCTTCTTGGATGATACAAGCAGCACAGGTTGCTTCTAAATTTACATTATTTACTCACCATGCAAAAACATTTCCAGATTTAGTAACAGCCCTAAGAAACTCAATGCTTAGAACAGGAGTATTTAAAAACGAAAAAACAGCAGAAGAGCAAGTTGTACAAGTATTAAACTTTGATATTCATCAAATAAAAGACTTTAGAGGAAGAAGATATATAGAAAGAATAACAGAATGTATTCCAATTGAAAATAAAGATGAATATACATATGACCATAGAAATGAAAAAACATTAGAAGGTAAATTTGATAAATTCTTTGATAATGCAACAACATATTTTTCAAAAATAACAGATAGAAAGTTATATACATATAGAAACATTATGGAATATGTAGACGGTGAATATGTAATAACAAACCCAATAACAGATAAAAACTTAAAAGAAATGAGAAACAATATGAATGAAGCAGATGTAGAAGAATTTGACAAATTTGTAGAAAGACATTGGGGAAGCAAAATGAAAGCAAAAAATGCCGAAGAAGATACACAAAAAAGAAGAGGAAGAAAACTAGCAAATAAATAAAAGGGAGGTGCTAAACGGTAGTGTCTAATCAAACGATATTTTACATTATGGGAGCTGCAGCAGTAGGATTTATATTAATATTACTAATATATCTTATATTAGCTAAAAAAATGAATAAATCAGAGTATAAAAAAATACAAAAATTACAACAAGGTACTAAAGAAGAAAAATTTTCTTTAGAAATACTTTACCAAAAATTGTATATTACATATATAAAAATCCCATTTATAAAAAGATATATATTAAAATTAAGAAGAAGATTAGAAATAATAAATATAGATGACGAATATAACACAAGAAAAGATGCTGCAAAAATATTAACAAAAACCTTGTTAATAATAATACCTTTAGCACTATTAACAATAATAATAACACACACAAATTATTTGCTAATGTTTATATTGTTAATATTTGAATTATTTATGATAGATACGTTTATAGATGGATCTGTAGATAAAATAGATAATAAGCTATTAAAAGAACAATTAGATTTCTTTTCTGAAATACGTCATGCATACCATGAGTTTAACATGGTAGAAGAGGCTATATATCAAATTTCACAAGATGACGAAAAAGACATTTCTAGGCAAGGAGAAAAAATATATGAAATACTAATTTCAGACGACCCAGAAACAGAACTAGAAAAATATTATGATGTAGCACCAAATAGTTTCCTAAAAGAATTTGCAGGAATATCTTATTTAACAAAAGAATTTGGTGATAGAAAAGTAGATGGTGCATCATTATACTTAAAAAATATAAATAACATATCACAAGAAATGCAACTAGAAATACTAAAAAGAGACAAATTAAATTATGTTTTTCAAAGTTTAGCAGTTATTTCTATAGCACCAGTATTACTACTAGAACCATTAAAAAATTGGGCAATATCTAACTTTAGCTTTACTGCAAGTTGGTACCAAGGAAAACCAGGAATGATAGTTCAAATACTAATATTAATAATAACATTTGTATCATACATATTAGTTAGAAAATTAAAAGATAATGGTTCAACAAATATTAATACAAAAAATACAGAAAACCCTTGGCAAGCTCGTTTATATAGAAAAAAGCCAATAAAGAAAATTGTAGATTTATTTATTCCTAAAGAAGGAACAAAAGAATATAGAAAAGTAAAAGAATTATTAAAAGATGCGGCATCACATTTAAAAATGGAATGGCTGTATGTAAATAGATTAACATTAGCAATAGTAACTTGTATAGCATCAATAGTAATTTTTGCAAATATGCATGCTGTAGCAATAAACTATGTATACTCAGAACCAACAACAGACTATAACATAATTGGAGAAATGAATGAAAAGGACAGAAGAAAAGCAGATGAAGTTACAGCTATAGATAATAAATTTCTAGACAAGTTTAGAGGACAAGCAAAAACAACACCAGCTCAAATAGAAACAGCAATGAGAAACTCTAAATATTTTGAAGAATCAACAGATCAAGAAATAACAACTGCAAGAGACAGAATTTATAAAAAATTACAAATAGTAAATAAAGAAGTACTACAATGGTATGAAATATTATTGTCATTCGTATTTGCAATAATTGGATTTATGTCTCCATATTGGTTACTAATATTCCAAGTAAAAATGAGAAGGCTAGAAATGGAAGACGAAGTAATGCAATTCCAAACAATAATATTAATGCTTATGAGAATTGAAAGGGTTAATGTTGAAATTATATTAGATTGGTTAGAAAGATATTCTAACATATTTAAAAACCCAATTACAAAATGTGTTAACAACTATGAAGCAGGAGCATGGGAAGCATTAGAAGAAATGAAAAACGAAGTTTCTTATATGCCATTAATACGTATTATAGAAAGTTTACAAGCAGCAGTTGAAAAAATTCCAATTAAAGACGCCTTTGACGAACTAGATTCAGAAAGGGATTATTACCAAGAAAAAAGAAAAGAATCAAACAATAGATTAATAAAAACAAAAGGTATGGTTGGTAAAGTAATAGGATTTGCACCAATGGTATGCATGTTTGTAGGATACCTAATTATTCCACTAGTATTCATTGGATTAACAAGTATGTCTACATCATTTAGTTCAATGTCATCTAGCAAGTTTTAAGGAGGTAGCAAGTAAATGGAAAACGCATCAAAAGCATTAATAATGGCAGGTGGAATTTTAATTGCATTATTAGTATTGGGAGCATTGATGTTAATGGTTAACAATTTGTCTTCTTATCAAGACTCTCAAGATATTCAGACTAAATCTTCACAAATTGCAGAATTTAATAATCAGTTTAATCCATATATTAAATCTGATATCTCAATGATGGAATTAAAAACGTTATACAACAAAATTACTAATAATAACATAGTACATCCTGAATGGACGATAGAAACTAATATCGGTGATTTGGTAGATTTTGAAAATATAGTTTCAATAGATAAATCTAGAAGAACTTTTAGGTCTACTAAAGTAGAATACAATAATAGTGAGGGTAGAATTAGTTGCATGGAGTTTGAGGAGAATAAGTAAGGAGGAAAGCAGATGGAAAATGCATCAAAAGCATTGATAATGGCAGGTGGAATTTTAATTGCAATATTGGTTATGTCATTATTTGTATATTTAATTGTAAGTTTTGGTGCAACATCTGATAAAATACATGATCAAAATGCACAAACGCAAATAACAGAATTTAATGCTCAATTTACAAAATACCAGGGAAGAACTAATATAACAATTTATGATGTTGTTAGTGTTGCAAATTTAGCAATTGATTATAATGAAAATAATAACACTAAAATAGAAGTTTACTTAAATAATGATAAGCTAACTTCAAATAGCAATGTATTAAAAAAATTAGAATCACAAGTACAATCACTTGTTGGAGATGTAGATGAAACTAATGTTAAACTAACAAATTATAAAGTAAAAAAAGATGGAATTGAGTATGATGAAAATGGAAAGGTAAAAAAGATAACTTTTTCAAAATAGTAGGATGTTAATTATGAAAAAAATTATTATATTTATGGGGATTATAGTAATTATTGTTTGTACAGTTTTTTATATGTATATGAATTATAAAGCTAAGTATAGAATGGCAAGTGAACAAAATAAATTATTTGATATATACATAAAAGAAGAAATGAATGGTTCAACAATTGCTACATTAATAAACAAAGCAATTGACTATAATACCAAAAATAAAGTTGAAAAAGATAATAAAGGAAATTACATAGATAATAAAAAAGATTCGATTAATATTAATATAGAATTTATAGATAATAATTCGGTTTATACAATGGAAAAAATTTATAATACTGGGATTAATAAATTTGTAGAATATTATAGCAATATTAAATTTAAATGTGTTGATATTAAATACCACGAATCAACCAAAAAAATTAAATACTTGTATTTTAAACAAGTATCGGACTAGTTATTAGCATTACAAATATATATTATATATTTGTATAAAATATAAATAAAAATTTTAAAAGAAAATAGGAGGAAAAAATTATGGAAAACGCATCAAAAGCATTAATTATCGCAGGAGCTATATTATTAGCAATATTATTAATATCATTGGGGATAATGATATTTAATCAAGCATCAAACACTGTATCAAATAGTGGAATGACAGAGGCAGAAGTAACATCATTTAATAATAAATTTTTGAAGTATGAAGGTAGACAAAAAGGTGCTGTGGTTAGAGCTTTGTGTCAGGAGGTAATGGCAAGCAATTCACAAAATGGAAATAGTGAAAGAAACGTATCTGTTTATAATACATCTCAAGTGAGTTCTGCTAATAGATCTACAATAGTAATAGAAGGGACTACAGGAACAACTAATAATATAGATTCTAATAAGACTTATACTGTAAAAATGAATTATGGGGCTAATGGATTAATAGATTCAATATTTTATTATTAATAAAGAGGGTGATATAAATGGAAAATGCAGCAGATGCATTAAAAATGGCGGGTTCAATATTAATGTTTGTGATTGCACTTTCTGTTGCTATCACAGCATTTTCACAAGTCAGAGCAACTTCAGATATTGTATTGTCATATTCGGATAGAGAGTCATCATCTATAAATGGAGATGATAATTATTATTATATTGGAAATAATGAAAACACTGAAAGAATTGTTGGTGTAGAAACAATAATACCCGCGATATACCGTGCAAGTGTAGAAAATTATAAAATTAAGTTTGATTTTAATAATGATAATTATTGGATTTATAAATATAAAGATAAAGATGGCAATGAAAAACAAACTAATGTAATTGATAGTGAGTTATTTGCAAAAAATAGCATTAGTATATCAAGTGATAAAGATATGTTAGAGTTTTTAAATGGTATAATATATGGAGTAAATGATACAGAAAAAAATGCATTTCAAAAAAAATATAATGTTGAAATAAATCAAACTTCATTATATAATAAAATAAAAAATGAAAGTTTTACAGAAACTTTAGGTATGTATTATCAAGAAGATTTAGAAGAATTTAAAATAGATTCAATTGAGAATAATAATAAAAATCAAGAGGATTTACCAAAAAAGAAAACTGTAAAAAGAGTTATAACTTATAAGATTAAATAGTAGGAGGAAAAAATGAGTGATACTTTAATGACTGTATTTGCAATATTTTTAGCTGTAGTTCTAATGTTTGTATTTCCATTAATTACAATGGCGGATAGAACAGATGACGTAGCACAGTTATCTGTAAAAGCAGCTACTACTGAATTTGTAGATCAGATTAGAACTACTGGAAGAGTAACGCAATCAAATTATGATAAATATGTACAACAAATAACTTCTACTGGTAATACTTATGATGTAGAAATGGAAATACAAGTAAAAGATGAAAATTTATCTAAAAAAGGTTATTATACGAATTCGGATAGAATTGGTGAAAACGTTTATTATTCAGTATATACTTCACAAATCCAAGATACAATGAATAGTAATGCTGGAATTTTTAGATGTAAGGAAGGAGATATTGTTTCGGTTAGGGTAAAAAATACTAATCAGACATTATCACAACAATTAAAAAATTTTTTCTATTTGGTAACAGGAAAAGATACATATACCATTGCGGCTGAGCATGCGGGAATAGTAACTGCAAATGGAAAATAGTAATAGCTTGCAATAATAATTGCAAGCTATTTAATAATAAAAAAGAAAGGTAATGCAATATGAAAATACAAGGTTTAGCTATAATATTTATTATTATAATATTGCCAATGTCTATAATTTTAGCTGTATATACACAAAGCCAAATAAAGACTTTAGACATGCAAGTAACATATGATTCAAAATTAATAAATGCTACGTATGATGGAATAAAAGCATTTCAGTTAAATTCTCAAACAAAAATGACAGCAAATTTAACAGATTCTAGGATTCAAGATATAGAAGCATCAGCAGTAACTTTTTTTAATTCTTTGGCTTCTAATTTTAATATGGCTGGGTATGGAAAAGAAGTGTTACAAAATTATGTTCCTGCTGTGGTATATACATTATATGACGGATATTATATATATTCACCATATACAAATACTTTAGATAAAGATGATAAATTTAAAAATGATGCTACATATAAAAATAATGCTACAATAAATGGGTTAAAGCCATATATATATTATAGTTGTAGATATAAAGATTCACCTAGAATAGGAGATGACTTTGTAATAACATATACTTTAGATAATTATATTACAATTGAGGGTAAGGTAAATGGTGAAATAGTTAACAAATCTGGTTATTTATTAAGTGGGATAAAAGAAATAGAAAAAGGAAGTAAATATAAGTATAAAGGGATTGAGATAAGCAAAGAAAAAAACTTATCTGAAAAATTGAGGTATGAAGGTGTTAAATATGATAATATACCATATCAAAAAATAAATGGAGTAAAATATTATAAAGAAAATGTGCGAGGAAAAGAAAAAGTTTTTTATGTATTAAATAATAAAAGAGAAGAAGTTAATTCAATAAAAGTTGAAAATGAAAATGATCAGGCAGTAAAATTTTATGAAGCTGCTTACAACTTTACTAATTGGGTTAGTACAAATCTTAATAAAATACAACGTAATGATGCTGTTGGATTAGATAAAGTTAATAAAGATTATAAGATATTTGAGATAGAAAATATAGAAGATAGTAAATCCGATTTTAATAGACACAGATTAGAAGTTATAAAACATTCAATAGAAAGTAATTTATCTGTTGCAATATCAAATTATAATAAAATTTCAGATGCAAGTGTAAACTTCCAAATGCCAAAATTAAAAGATGCTGAATGGGAAAAGGTTTTAAATAATGTAACAATGATAACTTTTTTACAAGGATTAAATATTGGTGGAAAAGTATATAGTGGACATGCAATAGTAGAAAATGATAAAACTGAAGAATTTGTTTCAGAAGATTCAATATATATATTAGGTAATAGTGGAAAAACATATTATAAAGTTACAGATAATACAATTGATTTCGAAAATGCAGTTGGAATATTTAGTGTAAATACTCAAAGAAAATCAATTCCAATTGGCGAAGATAATAGTATTGTAGAGTATGATTATTTTTACCCAATTAATGCATTAGGTTCATATAATAGTATAGTATATGATAATACCAAAAATGAAGATATTAGTGAATATGTAAAAAAATCTAATGATACGCTAAAAAAATTATACTACACAGCTCTAGCAAGAGAAAGATATAGTATGTATAGAGTTAACAATCCATTTTTAGAAAATAATTAAAGGCAGAGAAAAATTCTCTGCCTTTTTGGTGTGAACAAAACGGATGAAACTTATATTAACAAGAACTACTCATTTAATATAAGTGCAAGATGCAGTGAACCAGTATCTTCGTAGATACACAGTTCTTTTTCGTCTGATGTTGTAATTTTAAAGAGAGGATTTTTAGTCTCAAGAGAAACCAAGTCCATTTCTTCATAAATATCAAACATCAACTGATAGGTGAAGTTATCCTCATTAAAACTTAACAATGGTTTGTTTTCCTCATAATCAAGTACAATAGAAGAATAACTTCCGTTGCAAATTTCCTCAATCTTATTTTTTAAATCCTCAGTATTTTCAAAGGCTGAAACTTTAATAATACAGATTCCAGAAATAAGAAGTTCGGTATCAGTAGAATCCACAGAATTTGAAGCAAGATATTTTTCAATACTTACAACATCACGTATGGAATACCGATTGGTTACAGAATTTAAGTTTAAAACTTCCCTTTTAGCAAGGATTAAGTCAAAAACGTTAACTTTTCCGTCACCGTTAAGGTCTTTTGCGTTGTTTGCTTCTGCTGCATATGTTCTTACCATGCCTGTGGTAAATAACAAAATTGCGGACATTAAAAATAAGAATATTTTCTTTTTCAAAATAATTCCTCCAAAATAAATTTTCAATGTTCACACCATTACGAAAATATATTTCGCATAACCTTATTATAACATAAAAACTTAACTTAGTAAAATGAAAAAATTTGAAAATTAAATTAAAAATTAAATAGTATACAAACAAAAAAAGAGTAAATAATAAGAAAAAGGAGAACAAAATGAAAAGAAAATTATTAAAAATTTTAATAATAATAACATTAATTATTATTTATTCATATGTACTAGTTATAACAAATATACCAGATAATATGGTAATATTTGAAGGAGAAACAATAAGTGTAAATAAATTATTAGGATTTAAAATAAATTTAAATAATATAAATGGACAAAGTGTAGAAACATCTGCAAATAATAACAATAAATTAGAGAAATCTGGAAAAACAACAGCAAAGGTAAGTTTATTTAATAATATATTAGTAAAAAATGTTAATATAGATGTGCTGCCTAAGACAAAAGTAATACCTGTAGGAAGTATTGCAGGATTAAAGTTATATACAAGTGGAGTGCTTGTTGTTGGGATGTCAGAAATAGAGGGAAATGACAATAAAAAGTATAAACCATATGAAAATACAGGAATAAAAGAGGGAGATACTATAATAGAAATAAATGAAAATAAAATTACATCAACGCAAGATTTAATAAATAAAGTAAATGCTTCTAAAGGAAATAATGTAAACTTAAAATATGTACATGACCAAGAAACAAAGGCTTGTAGTATTACTCCAATAAAAACCTCACAAAATGATTATAAGTTAGGCTTATGGGTTAGAGACAGTGCTGCGGGAGTTGGGACAGTTACATTTTATGAACCAGAAACAAAATCTTTTGGAGCTTTAGGACATGGTATAACAGATATTGATACTGAAGAATTAATTAATATTGAATCTGGAGAATTTATAACTACAAAAATATTAAATATAACAAAAGGAGAAAGTGGAACACCAGGAAAAATACAAGGAACTGTAGATAATCAAAATAATATAGGAAGAATTTCTAAAAATACTAAATTTGGTATTTACGGAAAAGTAAATAACTTATCAAGTCTTAATATAAATAAGTCCAAAGAAATGGAAGTAGCATTAAGAGAAGAAATACAAACAGGAAAAGCAACAATAATGTGTAGTTTGGAAAATGGAAAAGTTGAAGAATATGAAGTAGAAATAGAAAAAATATATAAAGAAAATAATTATGATAATAAAAGTATGTTAATTAAGGTAATAGATCAAAAATTACTAGATAAAACTGGAGGAATAATACAGGGAATGAGTGGTTCACCAATAATACAAAACAATAAATTTATTGGCGCAGTTACACATGTGCTTGTAAATAATCCACAAGAGGGGTATGCTGTATTTGCCGATATGATGATAAAGGAAATGAGAAAGGTAGAATAAAATATATTGATTTAATGATTAATATTTACAAATAAATTATATAAATATATTGCAATTGGCATAGACAAATGTTATAATTTGGCTATGCTTTTATCATATACATTTTAATTATTACTTAATATTAATTTTTTATTTCTTAAATTTTAATTCTAAAAAATCACACATGGTAAAAAGTATATTTTATTATAGACAGGAGGTGATAATGTGCAAGAAACTTTAGATAAAATCCTACTAGAATTAGAAAAAATTAATTCTAGAATTGACAACCTTGAAAATATAATGGAGGAAAACAATAAGAAAATGTACGCTTACATAGACCAAAAATTTGAAGAAGTGTATGCTTATATCGATCAAAAGATTG
>OIWT01000707.1_pt1 | contig 45159 bp, 43 predicted proteins | sample 1587701 | NCBI WGS metagenome assembly OIWT01 (sample SAMEA3888904, study PRJEB22519) | human gut metagenome | biome: human gut; feature: human-associated habitat; material: faeces | place: Denmark | collected 2009 | reverse complement strand
TCATCAAATGCCCGCCTCCCAAATTCAACCATTTCAATTGAGGAAACCAATGTAAGAATTTAGCTTCCACATGAGACAAGGTATGCTCTAATTCATAAGAACTGCTTTCACAATGGCAATGACAATGGAAACCTTCGATACCCTCAGGCAAACACGGCGGCAATAAATCTGCAGTTACACCAAAACGCGTACCAGGAGCACATGGATTATACAGTTCCACCTCGACCTCTGAATATTCCGGATTAATACGCAAACCACAAGAAACAGGTTCTGCCGCAGCTTTCACCAATGGATAAAAACGCTCATATTGGCTAAATGAATTAAATGTAATATGACTGCTGCAACGTATGATTTCAGGGAAATCGCTCTCGATATAAGCCGGAGAATATGTGTGCGCCTTACTTCCAAACTCTTCCAGTGCCAGACGTGCCTCATACGGAGAACTTGCCGTTGTGTATTGGATGTATTCCCGAAATATAGGAAAAGACTTCCACATGGCAAATGATTTGAATGCCAATATGATTTCCACTCCGGCACGCTCCTTTACCGAACGAATCAACTCAAGATTACGACGGAGGAGCGATTCTTCCATGACATAGCATGGTGAAGGAATCTGATCCAAATGTTCTGATACTTTAGAAAAATGAAGATTACTTTCCATGTATAATTATTATATTGTAATTGGTTTTATTTAACAACTTTAAAACGAGCAAATTTCAACAAAAGTTGTTTTACTCCAGCATTTCGAAAACGCACAGTCGCTTTGCAATTTTCTCCCGTGCCTTCGACATTTATCACTTCTCCGAAACCAAATCGTTCATGCTCTATGCTCTGACCGACACATACACCAAATGTATTCTTAGGAGAAGAAGCATTCTCTTTTATTACAGCCTTTTCTTGGAGTGTACCTTCTATTGGACGCAAGTTTTTCTCTCCAGCTTGTTTAAAAGAGTTTGAATGCTGCAAACGAGTTTCCTCCGAAGGTTTACGAATGGGGAACACGGCTCGATAAGACGACTGCATGCCTTGTGACAGTTCCAGATATTTCGAATCTATATCACGCAAAAAGCAACTGGGATTTCCAAACTCCATGTGCCCGTAACGGAAACGGCTGCGTGCAAAAGACAGGAAACAATGCTTTTCGGCACGCGTAATGGCCACATAGAATAAACGGCGCTCTTCTTCCAACTCACGAAGGGAATTCTTTGCCAATGCGCTGGGAAATAGATCTTCTTCCAGCCCTACGACAAAGACGGTATGAAATTCCAATCCTTTTGCTGAGTGCACTGTCATAAGCGTGATTTTATCATCCGAATCGGAATCATCCGTGTCTTGGTCGGAAAGCAAAGATACTTCCGAAAGAAAATCAGGCAAATAAATGCGCTCATCCCCTTCTTCCCGACGGCTTTCACAAAAGTCATGGATGCCATTCACTAATTCTGCAATATTCTCCTGCCGTGCCAGATTTTCCGGCGTACGATCTTGATATATTTCACTAAATATGCCGGAACGGCGCACGATGTCTTGCCCCAATTCATACGCGTCTGCAATAACAACATGCCCACTGAAATCGGCAATCAACTGACGAAAAGCTTCCAATTTATTTCTTGTGCTTTTATTGACTGGCAATCCATAGTGTTCTACGTCACACAACACTGTCCATAGGCTGACATTTGCTTCCGTAGCCGCCGCGATAATCTTGTTCACCGTCGTATCGCCGATTCCTCGTGCCGGATAATTTATGATACGTTTGAAGGCTTCCTCATCATTCGGATTGACAACCAATCGAAAATACGCGATGACGTCTTTTATCTCCTTTCGTTGATAGAAAGACAAGCCGCCATAAATGCGATAAAGCAACGACCGCTTGCGCAATGCCTCTTCAAAAATACGTGACTGGGCATTGGTACGATAAAGGATAGCGAAATCAGAATAAGTCATCTTTTCCTTTCGTCGCAATTCGACTATCTTATTGGCCACGATTTCCCCTTCTTCCACATCAGAATATGCACTAAACACTTTGATCCGTTCACCCTGTTCATTTTCCGAGAACACCTCTTTACGGATTTGTTCCTGATTCTTTTCTATCAGGCTATTCGCTGCATTAACAATGTTCTGCGTTGACCGATAATTCTGTTCCAATTTAAACAATCGGGCATCTTGATATTGACGAGTGAATTTCAGAATGTTATCAATGTTTGCCCCACGGAATGAATAAATGCTCTGTGCGTCATCGCCCACCACGCATACACGCTGACGTTCACTGGTCAACTGCCACACGATGCGATGTTGTGCAAAATTAGTATCCTGATATTCATCCACTAATACATACTCGAAACGCTCAGCATATTTACGACAGATTTCCGGATTTTGATCAAACAACAAAAAAGTGTATAGCAACAGATCATCAAAATCCATTACTTCAGCCTGCCGACAACGCTCCCAATAACGCAAATATATGTCGCGTACCCGAGACATCCTGGCCGTCTGATCTGCCCGAAAAAGTTCTGCATCCGAGGCGTATGCTTGCGGGAGAATTAAATGATTCTTGGCATTAGAAATGCGGGCTTGCACGGAAGCCAGTTTATATACCTTATCATCCAGTCCCATCTCTTTGATGATGGCTTTTATCAAACTACGGGAATCCGACTGGTCATAAATGGTGAAGTTTGAAGTGAAGCCGATAGCCTCGGCTTCCTTGCGAAGGATGCGTGAAAAGATGGAATGAAACGTCCCCATCCAAAGGTAACGGGCCTGCTCCCATCCCACAAGCTTAGCAATGCGGTCTTTCATCTCCCGGGCAGCCTTATTTGTAAAGGTCAATGCCAAAATAGAACTGGGATGATAGCCCTGTTCAAGCAAATAAGCGATTTTATAAGTTAATACGCGGGTCTTTCCGGAGCCGGCCCCGGCAATCACCAGCGAAGGTCCGTCTACGTAGAGGACAGCCTCGCGCTGGCTGTCGTTCAATTCATCCATGTAATTTGTGGTAGTCTGCATCCTTTGTCAATTTGGCCGCAAACTTAGACAAAGTAGAATAAAAAGGCAAAAATCAATGCTATAAAAATAATGATTCCGGCTTGGGCGTACTTTATCCATGAAGGACACACACCAACAAATGAGACTTTATTAGCGCCTACTCCAAGCGTTTTCGGCATCCCGCTACTCTATTCATCTTTTATTCTATCAAACACATTCTCTACTTGGCTACGACGCACCTTAAACCATTCTCCCCACTTGAAAGTATATTTCACACTCAACGAAACAGTGTGGGGAGAACGACCGTCAAAAACAGTCTGACGATAGGTTGCTGTTGTTACGTCGTTATCTATATGAGAGATAAAACTGTACCTTAGCCCCACTTGCCAGTTCTCACCCAGGTTTTTCTTTAAGTCCAAATCTATCATGCACCAATCCTGTTCGGTCTTGTAAATGCCCTTTTCCGGAATAGTATAAGCACAAATCGCACTTAGATTCATATCCCAAGGTAATTGATAATTAGCCATCAAATTGAAACCCCAGGAGGAAGAATTAACCGTCAAATCCTTGTAACGGGAATGATAATAAAAGTAGGTGGCACTGGCATTCAGCATCAGATTCTTTACGGACATTACGTTGGCCGACAGTGACGCACCCAACTGCTGTGACCGTCCACCATTTTAAGGCAACGTGTACAAAAAACCACTGTCATCCTTTCCATACACTGTCTGACGCGTTTTTTTGTCCACATATTGAACGGCCAGAGAATAAAAATTGAACAGATTCATGCGCATCTCCAAATGATGTCCAAACGTTGGTTTCAGATATGGATTTCCCATGCTGTAAGTGTATTCGTTTTCCCAAACCATCAGCGGATTCAGTTCGTTCATGCTTGGCGAATCTATCATACGGGCATACATCACATTCACATTGTGTCCACGGTCAGGGTTCATGGCATAATTGAGCGTCGCGTTTGGAAACAGATTGGTGTATTTGCTCTTGCGATTTCCTTCCGGGTTGACACGCGAATCCGGAGATACGCGCAGATGTTCCAAGCGAAGCCCCAACTGAACGTTCAGCCGTTTCCAATTCATATCATAACTGGCATAAAGCGCATAGTTTTGTTCGCGGTAGTGATAGATGTCTTGATACGAACCAAATTCTTGCAACACGTCGTTCTCATATTGTTCAGCCAACAGATTCGAGTGGCTCGCCCAACTTGTAAACGATACACCTAATTTCAATTTTTCCTTATTGTCTTTGTAATTGCGTTGAAAATCAATGTTTGCCTTGTAGGTCTCGTCACGGACATCTCCATCGGTCACGCCATGCGCCCGTGTTTCACTTGACGTCACCTCAGATGTGTACAACTGGTCTTTCCATGACTTCCCGTAAGAGGCTTTCGCAGTCAAACGTCCGTTATCTATCCGATGGACGTACTCTACCACAACGGAAGCCTGGTCATCGCTTCTTCGATTACACCATTGCCCGAAGTCTTCCGTCACCTGTCCTTCCACAGTGTTACGCGACAGCGTGTTATTCTCATTCAGGTTTTTCATCGTTCGATAATACGCATTCACACTCAGCAGATTGCTTTCATCGAAGTCATAACCCAAAGTAAGATTGACCGGCGTATTTCTTGGTGAATCAGTTTTGCTCTGCGTCTCCGTCAAGGTCGCCATGCCGGAATCAAAGTATTCAGTTGCCTGACTGCCCGGAGTATTGATTTTGGCATAAGTGTACGCACTTGTACTAAAGTTTGCCATGACGCCACAGGACGTTGCCCCAGGGATTGCCGTAACGCTTGTTGGTCTTGCTATAACTGGCTTCCGCACCTAACGAGAACATTCCGCCTTCCACAACTTTTACCGTTGTAATACGGATACTGGCCGCACCAAAATCGGAGGCTGCATGCTCCACGCCATTATTCACAATAACCTCTATCTTCTGGATGTTCTTCCCGTCGTATGCCTTCAGGTGGTCTATCAACTCCTGTCCTGTCAAACGCACAGCACGGTCATTGATATACACCGTACTAATCTCTTTCATGTAAACCTTCATCTTCTCCCTGTCCACATACATCCCCGGCAGGAAGGCCAGCATGCGGTCGAGCGGAAGTTGCTGCAACTGCTTATTGGCTGCGATGTTGGCCACATAGCCTTCGGCGTTGTAGGTCACGGTCTTGCCGGTCACGGTGATGGCATCCAGCATCTGCCTGTCTTCCTTCAGGAAGATGTCCGGCAGCTTCAGGGACGACGTGGCATCCACCTCGGCCGCGTAGGGTCGGAAGCCGACGTAGGACACGCGCAGATGATAGCGCGCTGCCGGAACAGCCAGCGCATACGTGCCGTCGTCCCGCGTCGAAACGCCAAACTTTTTCAATGTATCCACCTGATTGACCAGCCACAGACTCGCCCTGGGAAGTACCTCTCCGGAAACATTGACCACCCGCCCCGACACATCCACCGGTCCGGGACTTTCTCTCTCCACTTGCGCCATAAGCGGCAATGGAAACAATAAGAAAAGGAATAATAAATTCTTCATAGCTTCTATTTATATACTTTATTTCAATCGCCCGCCATCTCCCGCGCCAACAGATTTCCGCACTTTTGCCCATTGGTTGCCCCATTTAAGGACATAGCGCAGACTTATGCCTATCGTGTGAGGAGAATAATCTGAATCATACATATTCACGACGCCATCCGTATGTATGCGTCCTGTCAGCTCTGGATCGTAACCATAATTCATCGTAACTGTCAGCCGGTCTTTCAAGAATGATTTGCTCAGCGAAGCCGACACATTAAGCATACGTCCCGTGTCTATATTGATGCCTTCGGTCGGGGATACATAAAACAAGTTTGCATTCAGATTGATTCCCCAAGGCAGGTTGTTCGTGGAAGATAAAGTGATGTTCCAATTCTTGGTACGGTAGTTTTGCGACTTGTAGCGTGACGTCACATACGTACGGTTCACCGTGGCATTTATCATCCATTTCAGGCCAATCATTTGCACGGCACTCAACCCTATCACCCAAAACTTGTCTTTCCCTCCATTCTCATAGGTCGAGTAATAAATGTCACGCCCATCTTCCTTGGAATAAAACAGTTGGAACAACGGCGACTCGGCATATACCACAGACAAAGAATAGTTGCCGAAAAGTGAAAGGATGCCCGTCACCTCGCTCCCGCACATAGGCTTCATGTAGGGATTGCCTTTCGTGTAGCTGTATTCGTTGTTCCACGTCGTGCCCGGATTGAGCATGCTCATGAAGGGGAACTGAATCTTGCGGGCGTAGGCCAAGCTGACGTTGTGCCCTTTCATCGGATTGATGGTGTAATTCAGGCGCATGTTCGGGAAAAAATTGCGGTAATAGCTTGTATAGTTTGCTTCCGGAGCAAGGGTGGAGTTCGGAGAAATCTTCGTGAACTCATAGCGCAGGCCCAACGACGCACTGAAGCTCTTCACCATGAAATCATAACTGCCATACGCGCCCAAAGTCTGCTCTTTGTACGTATAAATGTCTTTGTATGTTCCGTATGGAGATTCCCGGCCGTCTTCCGTCAAGACGTTGTCCGTATGGATGTCATTATCCCAGTTGGAAAATGCCATTCCCGCTTTCAACTTGCCTTGCAATGCCTGAAAACGCTGTTCGAAATCTAATTTTGTATAGAGAGACGCATAGTCATTGGTAGCGGCTTCTGAGCTGCTCCATTGACCGGCATCCCCCTCCCGCCAACGCTTGTTATCGTTCGAAGAATGTGAATCAGAGTAAGAACCGGAAAGGGACAACTCGCCTGTCTTCCACGTATGTACATAGTCCATAGAAACGGATGCCTGACGACTATTGCTGTCCGCTGTGCCGAGATTGCGCTCTTCTCCTGTTACAACATCGTTCTGCAAGTTTTGAATGCGGGCGGAGGATTCGTTTTCGGATTCATAGCTTCGATAACCGACTTCCAGCGTCAGAATGTCGTCGGGCGTAATGTCATAACCCACTCCTACGGCGCAGGCAGGAGACGGCTTTTGCTTCCTGACGGAATTTGACCACTCCAGCTTCCCCGTTCCTGAATCTGTAAACAATGTCCTGCTCTCATTGTTGTCCTTATACTTGTTTGTTCGCATGGATGCTTCTCCATAAACCGACCACTTGCCGCTGCGCTGTTGCACATTCAAGGAAGGATTGCCGTAAGTCTGGCTTTGCTTGTTATAGCTGCCCGACACTCTTGCCGACAGCATGCCGCCGTCTTCAATCTTTGTCGTGATGATTTTCAAGACGGCCGTGCCGCCCATCGCCGCGCTCTCGTTCGCCCCGGCGGAGGTAATGACTTGGATTTCCTTGATGTTCTTGCCGTGATAGGTCTGCAAGTAGTCCAGCAGGTCTTTGCCCGAGAGCTTGATTTCCCTGCGGTTGATATAGACCTTGCCCACCATCTTCCCATAAATTTTCAGGTCGTCTTTCTCCTTCATGGCACCGGGCAGAAACCGGAGTATTTTGTCCAAATCCTGTTGCTTGAAGAGCGGATTGCCTTCCACATTCAGCTTGTAGCCCTCCACGTTGTACGTCAGGCTACGCCCAACGACCGTAAATTCTTTCAAGTCCGTCGTGCTTTCCTCCAGGCAGATGTCATTGACCGACATCGTCTGCCGGGCCTCCACGCGTGATGTGAATGTCTGGTAGCCGATGTAAGAGACAGACAACTCATACGTGGTCGGCCGTAACCGCACGACGAACGCGCCCTCGGCATCTGTCACACTCTTTATCGTGTCCATCTGATTACGAAACACAACACTGGCACCCGGCAACGCATTGGCTGCCTTGTCTGTCACTCTCCCCGACACGTCCACCGGTCCGGGATTTTCTCTCTCCACTTGCGCCATAAGCGTCAATGGAAACAGGATAAGAATCAGTAACGCCTTCTTCATAACGTCTCTTTCTATATTATACTTCTTATTATTATCTAAGCTCTCTCAACAGCACATGGTCCTCCTCTGTAACTAATACGTCTCAGAAAAATTTTCGGGTACGATTTTCAGGCTTTTCTTTATTTGGAAAACACATTTTAACAAATCTATGATGACAAATACCCGGGGGTGGCGAAGTATTAAGGGCGGCCGGCCTTACCCTTTACCCGGCGTTTGCTTACCCTGGATTCCGTCCGCGACCAGACCATAGAGTGCTCCGGCCTGCACACCAACGGCCTCTCAGACATTGCCGCACGGCGCATGAACACGGACATTTGCCTGCCGTCATCTGACGGGAAGCAGGATTCTGCCGTTTCCGGAAGGAAAACAGTCGACGGGAAGCAAGAATCAATGATTCTTGGAGGAAAACAGTCGACGGGAGGCTGGAATCAATGATTCTTGAAGGAAAACACCCGACGGGAGGCTGGAATCAATGATTCTTGGAGGAAAACACCCGACGGGAAGCTGGAATCAATGATTCTTGAAGGAAAACACCCGACAGGAAGCTGGAATCAATGATTCTTGGAGGAAAACACCCGACAGGATGCCGGATTCAATGATTCTTGGAGGAAAACGCGCGACGGGAGGCCGGATTCACCCGTTTACGGCCCTCCCCGACTTCATGCATTTCGCCGACGCGCATCGAGGAGAGGCCATGGACAAAAAAATAGGCCGTTCCACACATGATTGCAGAACAGCCTTCTCTACATAACAAAATTTTATACGCTTACTTTAAAGCAACGAAGAGTTCACCGTTTTTTTCTGAGACAACGACTTTGTCTTCCCTCAACAGCCAGCCCAGTCCCAAATAAAAATCTTTGTCCAACATCTTAGCGGTCGCGGCTTTTTTAATTTGTTTCTGAGTCAGACCTTCAGTTCCATTCAGAGCAGTCCAGATCATTCCTGCTACTTCTCCAGCTTTTTCTTTTAACATATTATTTTTCTTTTAGTTAAACATTGGGAGCATTTAAACATTAAATAAATGAATACTTCCCTTAAATTGCCTCAAAAATATACAATCCTATAAGAATATCCTAATATTCAATGATAAAAATCAAAGAAAAGGCGTTTTTGAGGTTACTTTTTCACACTTTCGTAATAATCTGCCCACATACGCGCAGCCAACTCCACCATTTTCACACATGGACGCTTGGCATAATAATCCGGCGTACGGGCTTCCGGTGTAGGTATCAAAGATTCACCCTGACGCAACTTCAAAATCTCCGCACATTTGATGGAACCTGCATGAGCCTTGAATGCTGCGGCCAACTGCTGCACCAAAGCATACGTTTCCTTCTTGCTTTCCCGGTCAGGACCTTCCGTTGCTCCCTTTTCCAGCCCGGCCAACTGAAACATGCCACAGGCTGCGCCACATGTCTCGCGCATCCGCCCGATGCCTCCTCCAAATGCGGCCGACATCTTCAGAGCCTGTTCTTGCGTGAAACCATAGAGGTCCGCAAAGGCCGCCACGACCGACTGCGAACAGTTGAAACCTGACATAAACAAATCTTTCGCGCGCTGTACGCGTGCTTCTTTATCCCACTGTACCTGATTGTCCATATTCTACATAACATTTAAAAACGCGGCAAAGTTAATGGATTTATCGTCGAAAACACGACAAAAAGACTCCTATTCAAAAGTTCTTTGTATCTTAGCTCCAACATAAAATGCATCACACACTATGAAACATCGTCCACTGATTGCCCTACTCGCACTCTCCCTGTTTGCAGCCTGCCAGGAGACAGGCGACGAACGCTGTGCCCGCGAAGCTGAAGAAGCCGACCGGCAATGTCCCAAAACCATCGATGAAAGCACCCGGATAGACAGTATCCGCTATAGAAAAGAGGGAAACAAATTTTGCTATTTCTATTCGCTAAAAGGACAGACGGATGAAGAATTGAAAGCCATCGTAAACAGTCCGGACAACAAGCTACGGACGTTGCAATCACTGACCAATGCCGCCGAAATGCGTTACTACCTGGAACACAGTGTCACGTTCGAATACATCTATTGTTCGCAAACGACCAAAGAGCGGCTGGGCATTATAACCATATCTCCGGAAGACTACCGGTAAAGGCTGACTCCCATAAACAGGCAAAAAGACAAAAAAGACACGGAGGCCCTTCCCGCTTCCGTGTCTTTGCATTTGAATATCCGGTTACTATTCTTAGCAGTCTTACTCTTCAGGACGTTCGTATCTGAATTCTTGGGGTGTGATGTGACGGATAATCGCAGTCCCATTCTGATAGCGCTTCAAGAGCTTTGTCACAACCTTCTGCAAGGAAGCTTTTTTCTCTGAAAAATAAGTGATGCAGGTGTGATTCAAGTTACCATCTTTGGATTCCAAATAGCTCCTGAGCTGATCGCTATATCCCTCACGGTTAGGCAAAAAGCCGTCCTTCGTCAGTCGTACACTGTCGATTTGCTGAATGTCAGTGAAATAGATGACTGAATCACCAAAACACAAGGATGCGCCCATCACATATACAGGCTTCAACTCGTCCTTCTTCGATGCAAAAGCCGAAGTCATAACCAGCAAGAAGGCCAAAATCGTTATACTTTTCAGAATCTTCATAGCAAGAATTTAATTTTATTATGCTTGCAAAAGTAACAATATTCACTAAATAACGCACTCCGGTGCTTTCCTTTTTATAGAGTTATAACAAAACAGGGCGTGTCGAAATTCCGGCACACCCTGTTTCCTTTTTACCTACTTAAAAAACTATTCCTATTAAAAATATCTTGTTTTACTCACCTTGACTCAGATCCACGGCATAAATGCCACGTTTGCCAGAGGGGAACACACCGCTTAAGAACAGGCTCTGATCCGGTGACTGAGTGGCCTCACGCACGACAGCTTCCAAGTCTTCCACTGTACGCATGTTCTCTCCATTGGCTTTCAGGATGATGAACCCTTTACGGATGCCCGCATCAGCCATCTTTCCTTTGGTGACACCTGTCACTTGCAATCCATAATTCAAGTGCAGTTGTTTTTTCACCTCGTCAGGCAGTTCCTTGAATGCCGCACCCAGAATCTCCATGCCGACATTCTTCACCACTTTCGTGTTGCCTTGGGAGTTGCGCAGGGTGACTTCCACTTTCATTTCCTTCTTGTCACGCATCAAGGATACTTTTACTTTGTCTCCGGGACGATGCTTCGTCAGGGCTTCTTGCAATTCGGCCATATTTTTCACCTTCTTGCCGTCGACAGCCGTAATGACATCATCCTTATGTATGTCTGCATCGGAAGCAGAGCTGCCTTCAAGCACATTAGCCACATAAACACCATCCACAGTGCCCAGGTCTTTGTCCTTCACACGGTCGTCAATGTCACTTCCCTCAATGCCCAACACAGCACGCTGTACGACACCGTATTGCTTCAAGTCAGACACCACCTTAATCATAATGGATGTCGGAATGGCAAAACCATATCCCGTATAAGTTCCTGTCGGAGATGTCAGTACGGAATTGATGCCGACCAATTCACCTTTGGCATTGACCAATGCACCTCCACTGTTGCCTTCGTTAATCGCCGCATCTGTCTGGATAAATGATTCTATACCACCATTGTAGACACCCAACGTACGAGCTTTGGCACTTACGATTCCAGCCGTCACTGTCGATGTCAAGTTAAAGGGATTACCGATGGCAAGCACCCATTCCCCCACTTTCAATGCATCAGAATCACCGACCGGTATCGTCGGAAGATCGTCTCCTTCGATTTTAATCAAGGCCAAGTCGGTGTCAGGATCAGTCCCAATAAGACGCCCTTTAAATTCACGGTTGTCATTCAACGTGACTTCGATCTCATCAGCCTCATCAATCACGTGATTGTTGGTCACGATGTAACCATCTTTACTGATAATCACACCCGAACCGATGCCGACCCTTGGTTGGGTACGAACACGACGTTGCGGTCCATAACCGTTGCCAAAAAAGAAATCAAAAATATCACCCGGTGTCTGAACTATCTGTTCACGACCGTTTTGGGTCGATTTAATATGTACAACTGCATGCACCGACATCTCAGCAGCCTGTGTCAGGTCAATCGGTTGTGCCTCAGTTACACTCATAGAAGCCAATTTCACATGAGGATTGGGTGAAAACATTTCAGTAAATGACTCGGGAGCCTGATTCTTGTTCATTATAGAATAAGTTGTCACTCCTGCCATTGTCGAGCTGACCAACATCACAGCCGCAGCACCCAAAAACATTTTAGTTGTTGTTTTCATAACCATTATTATTTAATATGTTAATTTTCCGCATTAGTTTAACATTTACGCTGTTAAAGTAAGAACAAAAATTATTCGCTTGCCAGCAATGTCACAATCTTTTCCTTTCTTTTAACAGAGCATTTTGCAGCTTAACAGCAGTTAAGTCTCGAAACTGCCAATTTTGCATTCGTTATACGTTACTGACAACCACGTCACTATGATTATTTTTCAAGTTCTTTTCCTTTACAAAGCTATTTTTTATACCTTTGCATAAAGAAACAGAAGGTCGGTCTGTCGCCGTCGGCTATGCCGAGGGAGGAAAGTCCGGGCAGTGCAGAGCATCCCACTTCCTAACAGAAAGCTATTCGTAAGAGTAGAGCTATGCAGAAGAAAATAACCGCCTCTGAAAAGAGGTAAGGGTGAGAAGGTGAGGTAAGAGCTCACCAGCCGTATGGTGACATACGGGCTGTGCATCTTGGGAACTGTAAGATCATGTAAACCGGCGTTAAGAGAGTTGCTCGCTCCAGTCGGAGGGTGGATTGCTAGAGCTTATTGGCAACAATGAGCGTAGATAAATGACAGACACCTTATATATTAAGGAACAGAACCCGGCTTACAGACCCTCTGTTTTTTTTTAGAATTATCTAAATACGCAAAAAAGGCGCGGATTTTCGCAAAACTATTGAAGCAGCAACTCACGAAAATCCGCGCTTATATATTTTGTAAAAACAAAAGCAAATAACATGATTCATCTTCGCATCAAAACACGTATCCGCCTGCTAAAACGGTTCCTGACAGAGAGCATCTGGCGTGTAACCGAAAACGAAGTAAGCCGTGTGCAATACATCTTCTACAACATCTTGAAAGTGATGTTGCTTTCTCTGCAACGTTTCAATGAAGACCGAATCGTGAACAAAGCGGCAGCCTTGACCTACAACACGCTACTCTCCATTGTTCCCATCCTGGCCATTTTGTTTGCCGTCGCCCGCGGACTTGGATTTTCTGACATCATGGAAGGACAAATACGCAAAGGACTCGAGGGGCAGACCATCGCTGTGGATACCATCATCCAGTTGACCGATTCTTATCTGGCACATGCACAAAGCGGCATTTTCATCGGCATTGGTTTGTTAGTTCTGCTATGGGCCGTACTGACATTGACCGGTAACATCGAACGGACGTTCAACCAGATATGGCAAGTCAAAAAACAACGCTCGCCATTCCGCAAAATAACGGACTATTTTTCCATCTTCCTCTTGCTCCCCATCGTTTTGGTGGTGTCAGGAGGACTCTCCATCTTCATGACGACAGCATTAAAAGATGTGGAAGGTTATCTCATCCTTTCTTCGTTTGCCAAATTCTTGGTGCGCACCATTCCTTATATATTCATCGGATTCATGTTCACAGGACTCTACATCTTCATGCCCAACACGCGAGTAAGATTCCGGAATGCCATTGTGCCGGGATTTATAGCTGGAGCTGCATTCCAAGTCCTTCAGTTCTTTTACATCAACAGCCAGATATGGGTTTCAAACTATAATGCCATCTATGGAAGTTTTGCCGCCATCCCGATGTTTCTGTTATGGACACAAATCTCATGGAGCATCTGTCTATTTGGCGCAGAATTAAGTTACTGCAATCAGAACTTTGAGAATTATAACTTCGCACACGAAACTCGCAATATCAGCCGTCGCTATCACGACTTCTTGTGCATACTTATAATGTCATTCATCTGCAAGCGCTTTGCACGAGGCGAACGGCCCTATACGGCAAGCAGCTTGTCACAGACCCACAACATCCCGATTCGCATGACCCGGCAAATAATCTATGAGCTTGTCGATCTAAGACTTATTTACGAATGCAATCCCGACGCAGACGAAAAAGGAGCATCTCCGTTCTATTTACCGGTGGAAGATACAGAAAATCTCAATGTCGGCACGCTCCTCACCCGCTTGGATGCTGCCGGAAATGAAAATTTCAAAATCGACAAGGACAATAAATACAGCGCTGCATGGGAGGCTTTGGAAAAAGCCCGTGACGAATACTACAAGGACATGAGCCATGTACGACTGAAAGATCTGGCATGACCTGCTGGCTTCGCTTACGGCTTCCCCCGGATATTGTATATTTTGTTTCATTCCGATGGAGTAAGAAAAGTGCGCCAGTCCTTTCCTGATAATTCTCTATGGAAATTAATGACCTGATAATCAAACGAAAGTAATAAGTCTATTATGGCATGTTCATAATCGCGATTGTTAAGCTGTCACTATCGCGATCATGAGCCCTTAACAATCGCGATTATAAGGACATCATAACAACGATACTTAAAACCTGACTCTAGCCTCAGTTACTTATTGTTGTTTTTTGGATGCATGCTTGCGAGACTATTGTCCAACTCAAAAATAAAACATTAAACCCTAATCGATCCTAAGACCAATTAGGGTTTAATGCCAAGTCAAGCCAATCTGTCTTTATTCAGATTTGGCAGGCACATAGCGTTTGTTCAATCCATCAATTACTTCTTGAGTAATATTAAATGCGGGATCAGCATACAACAGATTATTAAATCCTGCATTGTTTATGATCAAACTATATTTCTTGTCTTTGTTATATTCCTTCAGATAAGCATTGATAGAATCACGTAATTGAATGTTGTTCTTATCACTCTCCTGTTGCAGTTCACCCATCAGACGTTGGTGCAAGGCTTCCAAATCCTGACGTTTTTTCAGCAATCGGTTCTGCTCCTGCTGTGCTCTCTCCGGAGTGAACACATTGTTTTGATATTTACGCTCAAAGTCACGCACTTCACTGTCCAGACTCTTCATCTTCTCCTTCAATGTCACCTCTACGTTTTCCTGCTTCTTTATCATCGCTTCATTAAGGTCCTTGCAGAGATTATAGTTATTAAGCAAACTATCAATTTCCACATAGGCAATCTTCAATTCCGACGTACCGGCTGTAGGCGTAGAGTTACTAGCAGGTGTATTAGCTGCATTGTTCCCATCACATTGTGCAAACGCTGCGACCAAAAACAACGCAAAGAGTCCATTCACAATAAAGTTCTTACTTTTCATAACTAATCTGTTCTATACAGTTTATAAAATGATTATTTCTTATCTTCATTTGTCACAAATTCATGAACACCAGTCTTATACATACGAGCTTCACGATCTTGGGCTTGAACACACTTAATCCCCTTCTTTCTCATTGCCAGATTGTCGCCGATGTGTGTATCGGGAAATTTTCCATCCTTTTTCAATAGAATCTGCACAGCCAACAAAGCAATGCAAATAGCAACTATTAACACGGATACAAGAACTGTTTCAAGCATTTCTCATTATATTTGTGCTGCAAAGATATAAGTTTTGCATTTACTCCGTGGTTTCTTTTTCAACAAAAATGAAAGAGAAACAGGATTAAAGGTTTCAATTTAACCTAATTTAGCGAAGAACTACAATATATAAGCATAAAAAGATTACAATGATGGAAAATCAAGTTAAACTACAACCGGAAGGCGTGTTTCATTACTTTGCAGAAATCTGCAAAATCCCACGCCCCTCAAAGAAAGAAGAAAAAATCATGGCCTATTTGAAGGATTTCGGGCATAAACATGGATTAGAGACCCATGAAGACAAAGCCGGAAATGTCCTGATAAAAAAGCCCGCAACACCAGGTTTTGAGAATCGGAAAGTCGTAATCCTTCAAGCACATACAGACATGGTCTGCGAAAAAAATAAAGACACGCAGCATGATTTTGAAAAAGATCCTATCCAGACATTCATAGATGGAGAATGGTTGCGTGCCCAAGGCACAACCTTAGGAGCTGACAATGGCATTGGCATTGCGATGGCACTAGCTTTATTGGCAGCAAACGACATTCAGCATGGGCCTATCGAATGTATTTTTACCGTCGATGAAGAAACCGGTCTGACTGGAGCATTCGCTTTGGAAAAGAATTTCATGAATGGAGACATACTGCTCAATCTCGATTCGGAAGATGAGGGAGAACTCTTTATAGGCTGTGCCGGAGGAGTACGGACAAATGCTGAATTTGACTTCCAGGCGACAGATATTCCTGAGGGATATTTCTGCTTCCGTGTAGCTGTCGAAGGACTGACAGGAGGACACTCGGGTGATGACATCAACAAAATGCGGGCTAATGCCAACAAAGTATTAGGACGCTTCCTTTATCAACTCAATCAAAAGTATGATTTCTATCTGTTAGATTTCAATGGCGGCAACCTGCACAACGCTATTCCGCGCGAAGCACATGCCCTCTGCGCAGTACCGATGGAACTCAAAGAAACAATAAGAGTAGAGTGGAACATTTTTGCATCCGAAGTGGAAGAAGAATTCTCACAGACAGAAAAAGGAATGAAATTCAAATTAGAATCCGACGTTTTTCATGATAAAGCCATTGACCGAAATGTGACGACAAACTTCTTGCGAGCTATTCAAGGTGTGTTCAATGGTGTTTTTGCCATGAGCCAAGACATTCCGGGGTTAGTTGAAACATCTTCCAACTTGGCATCCGTAAAAGTACACGATAACAAAATTACCGTCACCAGCAGCCAAAGAAGCTCCATCCTGTCTGCCCGCAAGAACGTGGCAGACTCCATCAAATCCGTATTTGAACTGGCCGGAGCTCATGTAGATGTCGGCGAAGGATACCCGGGATGGAAGCCCAACACTCACTCCGAAATTCTTAAAATAGCCGTAGACACTTACAAGGAACTCTTTGGAGTCGAACCCAAAGTCAAAGCTATCCATGCAGGTTTGGAATGTGGTCTGTTCCTAGAAAAATACCCATCCTTGGACATGGTTTCATTCGGCCCGACTCTGAGAGGCGTTCATTCTCCCGACGAACGCATGCTCATCCCCACAGTCGACAAAGTATGGCGTCATCTGCTTGCCATCTTAGGGCGTATTCCGGTCAAAGAATAATTGCTCGACTGACGCATATATATTACGGAACACATAGCATAAACTCCGGCATCAAAAGCCTACGGTTAAGATGCCGGAGTTTATTTCATCTTACCACCATGAACACAACACGCTGTAAACTGATTGCATTATTCTTTTGCGGACTGACTGGAACCCTGCCCTCCATCGGACAAACAAATCGTTTTCGCGTCATGGAATACAATGTAGAAAATCTGTTTGACTGCAAACATGATTCGCTGAAAAACGATAATGAATTTCTCCCGACGGCATTGCGCAAATGGACTTACGACAAATATCGAAAAAAACTTATCAAACTGAGCAAAGTCATTGTCGCCGTAGGTGAAGAACAAGTTCCAGACTTGGTAGCCTTATGTGAAGTGGAGAACGAACAAGTCTTAACCGACCTAACTCGCTACACTCCTTTAAAAGAAGTAGGATACCGATACTTAATAACCAATTCTCCTGACGAACGAGGCATTGATGTCGCCCTTTTATACCAACCAGGACGTTTCAAGGTGCTACAACATCGGGCCATTACCATCACTCCATTGAAAGGCCAGCGTGCCACTCGCGACATACTGCATGTGTCCGGGAAACTAATCACAGGAGACACACTTGACCTATTTATCTGCCACCTACCATCACGCGCAACGGGTGCACGCAGAAGCCGCCCTCACCGAATCCATGCCGCCACACATTTAAAGAGCTCTTGCGACTCCCTGATGAGAGTTCGAGTAGAACCTCGAATCCTGATAATGGGAGATTTCAATGATCCTCCGGAAGGATTTATCATACAAGAAATCCTCCAAGCCAACATACCCGACAACACATTGTCTAGAAAAAGACTCTACAACCTCATTCCATCTCAAGTTCCCGGGACCTATCGTTACCACGGAGAATGGAGCGTACTCGATCATTTTCTGATCTCTGGAATCTTGCTGGATGAAAACACGAAATTTCACACATCACAAGAAGATGCCGCCATCGTGACTTTCCCATTTTTGCTGGAACGTGACCAGAAATACGGAGGCTATAAACCTTACCGTACCTATATCGGGCCTCGCTACAACGGTGGATTCAGCGACCATCTCCCGATTCGATTGGATTTTCACATCAAATAAAAATCATTCATGATGATAAGGGCCTCCATGAAGTATATTCATAGCCCGATACAGTTGCTCCACAAAAATCAAACGAATCATCTGATGAGAAAATGTCATCTTGGAAAGCGATATTTTGTCATTTGCAAGCGCATACACACTTTTTGAAAATCCATAAGGCCCACCGACAACAAACACCAGACGCCGACTCACCGTGTTCAACTTCCCTTCCATCCACGATGCAAACTCAACAGAACGAAACTCTTTTCCTTTTTCATCAAGCAATACTACAACATCTCCCGGCTGGAGCGACTTTATGATCAAACTACCTTCCCTCTCCTTCTGCTGTTCCATCGAAAGACTTTTAGTGTTCTTCAATTCCGGAATCACTTCCATATCGAACGGGATATAATGCTTGACGCGTTCCACATAGTCCGCTATAGCTGCTACATAATGTTGTTCTACGGTTTTTCCAACTACGAGTAATACTGTTTTCATTCGCTTCGTTGTTTCGTTTTAAATTACACGATTACTTGACGAAGCAAAGGTAGCCAATTCGAGCTTCATAACAAAAGTCCCTCCCCCGCAATCGCAAGGCACATCAAGGCATAAAAACAGAGCCCGCTAACTATACCTCTGTATAGCGCGGGCTCCTTCCTTCTTAAATATAGAGAGAGTGTATTAATTCTGGCCACAAAGTAAAACAGATTCACATCTCCCTTACCTCGCTTTTTTTGGCCATTATCCTTACCTTTTTATAAGGTTATATTTTTCCCAAACAATAGTCTTTAGATAGTCTTGTTGTTCAGATAGGTTTGCAAGTCCTGCTTATAGCTATCGGATATCGGGATATATTCTTTCCCAAAAACTATTCGCCCTCGGTCAATCAACCGAATCTTGCTCTTCTGCACAATGTACGAACGATGCACGCGCAAAAAGCGTGAAGTCGGCAAACGTTCTTCCAAAGACTTCAGACTCATGAGCGACATAATAGGGCGCACCTCTGTCTCCACATAAATCTTCACGTAATCCTTCAACCCTTCAATATACAAAATGTCTTTCAAACTGATTTGTATTAGTTTGTATTCACTTTTGACATATATGTATTCATCATCTCCTGCACTATCCACCGTACCATCAGCAGCATTTTTCAGCTCAAACCACTGCAAAGCTTTGTTGCTCGCTTCCAGAAAATCTCGATAACTGATAGGTTTCAACAGATAATCCAACGCATTAACCCGATAGCTATCCAAAGCATATTGTTCAAACGCCGTCGTAAATATAATCCGAGTTTCCGGGATGACCATGTGTGAAAACTCCAATCCATCCAACTCCGGCATCTGTATATCCAGAAACAACAAGTCGACCGGTTGCTCCTGCAATCCTTTCATCGCCTCCACAGCACTGGCATACTTCCCTTTGATCTGCAAGAACGGTGTCTTTTCGACATAGGTCTCAAGCAAATCAAGCGCCAGCGGCTCATCATCTACTATAGCACATGATAACATCATAATCTCACATTCCTTTCTTTTCGCGCGTTTGAATGGAGAGGAGCGACGTGTAGACAGTCTTATCTGCATTGACTCCCATTTCCCATTTATATCGCCCTGGATACAACAGCTCCAAGCGCCTTTTCACCTGTTCCAAGCCGATGCCACTTCCACTTTTATCCAAATAAGTTTTCGGATGGTTACTATTTACGATCCGACACTCTACCTCTCCATCACGTTCACTAATCGTGATATTGATGAAACTGGATTCTGTCGGACTGATGCCATGCTTAAATGCATTTTCGATAAGCGAAATAAACAGTAACGGAGCTATCGGCGTCTGACTATCCTTGCTGACTTCTATGTTGATAGACAGATGTACTCCCTTCACCAGCCTGATACGCATCAGTTCAATATAGTTACGCATGAAGTCTATCTCCTTGCAAAGAGGAACAAACGTACCTCGGTTCTCATACAACACATGCCTTAAAAGCTTGGAAAGGTCCTGCACTGCCTGCTGGGCTTTCTCCGTGTCAAATGCGATTAAAGCATAGATATTATTCAGCGTATTCAGCAAAAAATGCGGATTCAGTTGATTCCTCAAATTGTTAAGTTCAGCCTCCATCCGGTTTTGCTCAGCTTCCTGCCGAGCAGCCTCAGCCTTTTGCCATTGCATACTCAAACGTATCACTGTACCCAATCCCGCCATGAAGATAAACACGATACTGTCTTTTACAACAAATACCCAGCGTGGCGGAGGGATCGAGTGCATCGATTCCGGTTTATGTTCTCCCCATACAATATCTTGGAGATACGGCATATACCATAAATGCAGAAACGATACGACAGCAAAAATAAGAAAAATATTGTAAATCAAATAGCGTGAAGACTCCTTTTTTAGCAAATATTTAGGAACAAAGACCCAATAGTTTGCGTAAAAGATGACGAAAAACATGGCAAGAACAATCAGGTGGCGCAAATATTTGTTCCACTGAATTCCCTCCGACGTATTGCTCATCAGTAAAGGAAAAGCAAAGAATACGGCCCAGGCCAACATGTGAATATAGATGGGCAAAGGCATAGACTTAGGATTATGCACGCTCGTATTCATACAATAACTGTCTTATTCGTATCTGATGGCTTCTATCGGGTCCAAGCTTGCAGCCTTTTTGGCCGGATACCAGCCAAAGAATATACCCGTCACAGTGCACACGGCAAAACTCAGCAGCACACTCCATGGTTGGATATAGATGGGCCAATGAGCCACGTCTTTCACAATCCAACTGGCTCCACAACCTATAATCACTCCAATGAGTCCTCCTGTGATGCTTATCAAAACGGCCTCTATCAGGAATTGACTCAAAATATCAATGCCTCTCGCTCCGACAGACATGCGCAAACCAATCTCACGCGTACGCTCAGTGACAGACACATACATGATATTCATAATGCCAATACCTCCGACAATCAAGGAGATGCCTGCTATACAGGCCAACAGCGTAGTCATCAAATCTGTTGTCGTATTCAGCATCTGGCTTAATTCCTGCTGACTCCGGATGGTAAAATCATCTTCATCCGTAGTGCGCAACTTGTGTTCACGTCGCAAGATACGTCCGATTTCACTCGTCGCATAATCTGTCATGTCTTCCGTCAAAGCTGACGCATAAATACCTTGTAGGTAAGTGACAGCAAGCAGACGTTTCATGACGGTCGTATAAGGGGCGATGACAATATCATCCTGGTCCATGCCCATCGAGTTGTAGCCTTTTGACTTCAGCACACCGATCACACGGAAAGGTACTTGATTAAAACGTATCACCTGTCCGATAGGGTCACTGCCGTCAGAGAAGAGATTGTCCACAATCGTTTTTCCGATGACACAGACTTTAGCTGAAGTCTTAATGTCATTTTCAGTAAACATCTCACCTTGTTCCACAGTCAACTGCCGGATCTCCAGATAGTCAATGCTCACGCCTGTGACAGAAGACGGATAGTTGTCCGAGCCGTGAATGAGCTGGCCAGACGACGACACATTCGGGCTGATGGCAGACACATACGTACATTCATCACGCAGCGTTTCGTAGTTTTCCAGTTTAAGTGTCTGCATCTCTGACGGGTCACGACGCACACCACCACGCCTTTCTCCGCCAGGATGAATCATAATCATGTTCGACCCCATCTCGGATATTTGCGCCTGGATGCTTTTCTTCGAACCTTGCCCGATGGCAAGCATCGTGATCACCGATGCTACACCGATGATAATTCCCAGCATCGTCAGGAAAGCACGAAGCTTGTTGTTAGACAAAGCCCGTAAGGCTATTTTGAATAAATTACTGACATTCATAATGCATTCTTTTCATTGTATAAGTTTCAGCTTAATCCTCATCATTTGTCGGCAGCGCGGCAAGTGCCTCAGCAGCAGAGAAAATCTTAGGATTGACACAATCCTCGATAATGTGACCGTCGCGCAAGCGGATGTTCCGGCTGCTATATTGGGATATTTCCGGATTATGAGTCACAAAGACAATCGTACGCCCGGCAGCATGCAGTTCCTGAAACAGAACCAAAATCTCAAAAGACGTACGCGTATCCAAGTTACCGGTCGCTTCATCGGCAAGAATCACAGCCGGATTATTGACCAGCGCACGGGCTATGGCCACGCGCTGCATCTGTCCTCCCGACATTTGGTTTGATTTATGTTCCAAGCGGTCGCCCAGTCCCACACGCTCCAGCGCATCGATAGCACGCTGCCTACGCTCCGAAGCATTTACCGCAGGATTATACATCAGCGGTAATTCCACATTTTCGACGGCTGTGGTCTTAGGTAACAAGTTATAACTTTGAAATACAAATCCTATCTTGCGATTGCGCAAGATGGCACGTTCGGGCTTCGTCATCTTCTTGACCGAAATACCGTCAAGATAATACTCTCCGGCTGTGGGTGTGTCCAAGCATCCCAATATATTCAATAAGGTGGACTTGCCAGAACCGGAAGTACCCATAATGGTGACAAACTCTCCTTCTTCGATGGAAAACGAGACACCACGCAATGCATGGACCGTTTCGTCACCCACCTGAAAGTTTCGTTTGATGTCTTGTATGTCAATGACAGTCTTAACCATAATAATTATTTCTTGTCATTCTTCTTATTCTTGTCTCTATCTGGAGGCCCTGGCATGAACGGACTTCTTTCACTCTGTGATGATGATTCTTCGACATTCGCAGACATATTGGTTTCTGCTTCGCTGACAATGGTCAAACCTTCCTCAACACCACCCAGAATTTCTGTATTAATACCATCACTTAAACCGATTGTCACAGGATGTGCCTTAAATACATGATTCTCATACGTCCACACTTTATGCTCGCCTTCACAATCCTCCACCACATCGTCGCTTCCCAACATAGGTTGTTCGGGTATAAAGCGCAAGGCCTTACTCGGCACACAGAGCACATCTTTCTTGTCCAATGTGTAGATGTTGACATTGGCCGTCAAACGCGGTTTCAACTTCAAATCCGGGTTATCCGCCGAGATGACCACTTCATAGGTCACGACCGTCTCGCTCGATGTCGAAGTGCTTGACGTGCTACTACTCTTGCTACTGCCCAAACGAACCTGGGTCACCCGTCCTTCAAAAGTGTCTTCCGGATAAGCATCCACCGTGAACGTCACACGCTGTCCTTCCTTCACACCGCCTATGTCTGCTTCATCCACATCTGCCACAACTTGCATTTTTGTCAAGTCCGCTGCAATGGTAAAGAGGGTCGGAGTTTCAAAACCGGAAGCCACAGTCTGCCCTTCCTCTACATCACGGCTGGTGACCACCCCGTTGATCGGGGAAGTAATGATGGCGTACGACAAATTGCGCTGTGCATTGTTATAAGCTGCCCGGCTGCTTTCCAGGCTGCTCTTGGCACGCTGATAATTATAGAGATTCTCTTCATATTCCGTATCGCTAATCAAACCTTTCTCATGCAACTGCTGATTTCGTTTGTAATTGCGTTCCTGGTATTCAAACTCGGCTTTTGCCCCATCGTAAGTGCCCTTAGCCGATTCCAGTTCATTCTGCAAAGGCACCTTATCCATCTCAGCTATGAGTTGCCCCTCTTTCACGACAGAATTGTAATCCACATAAATCTTGTCAATGATACCTGACACCTGTGTACCGACCTCGACTTCTGTCACCGGCTCAATGTTACCGGTTGCAGTAATGGATGTACTGATGTCACTCTTCTTTACTTGTGTAGTAGAGAACGTAATCAAGTTTTTCTTCTTTGCTCCTCCAAAAAGCCAGTAACCGCCTCCGGCTATGACAGCCACTGCGATGACTCCGGCTATGAGCTTCTGTTTATTGTTCATATCTTAATGATGTGAGTTTGTTTATTATAGTTCGATTTGATTGCCTGCATAGAACTCCAGCAGGACACGGTTCAGAATAGCCATATATTTGGCTTGCACACGTTGCTGCTGCGCACTCATCAGATTATTCTTTTCCGTAAGAAGTTCCACCGTGTTCACCATGCCCAGCTTAAACTGCTCGTTGACCAGCTCATAACTGCTCTGGCTACTCTTCAAAGTGGCATCAGCCGCTACAAACTGCTGCTGGGCATTGGAAGCGTCCAACCACATGGATTCAATCTCCCGGTAGAGTTCCTTCTGATCGTTGGTCAAGTCCAGCTTACTGCTTTCATATTGCAACTTGGCTTTTTCGACAGCACTCTTCGTCTCCCGGTTACTGAAAATGGGCAGGCTGAGCGTCAGCCCGATGGAGTTGTTCCACCCACGCTTCACTTGCTCGGAGAATGAAAAATCGTTTCCTGTCGTATGATTCGTCCCGATGCCCGCACTTAAATTCAGTGTCGGCAGGTATCCGGCCTTGGCCATCCGGACACTCAAGTCTGCCGACTGGATATTCAGTTTCCCGCTTTGTATTTCCGGACGGAGTGCCAATGCGGCATTGTAAATATCAGCCTTGTTTGGGATGGGGGAAAGCACCTTCGTCTCATCCAGTTCGGGAATGGCCAAAGTAAACTCTTGTTCCCCGTCCAGCTCAAGCAACTGTTTAAGCTGAAGTTTATAGTCTGCAAGCGTCGATTGGGCAGTGACCAACTGGTAGTTGTCATTGCTCACCTGGGATTCGAGCTGCGCCAGCTCACTTTTTGAGATTTCTCCTGCGGCCAGCAGCTCCTTGCCCCGCTCATACTGTGCCCTGCTCAGCTCCAATGTGCCTTCATTAATCTGCACGGATTCTGCAGCATACAGGATTTGCACATAGAGCTGGGTTATCTGCTCCTGCAGATTGTTTTCCTGCTCCGCCACGGTCAGCTCGGCCGTCTCCTGGGCCAGCTGTTGCTGTTTGATGGTCTTCAGGCGACGGCCTCCATTCCACACGGTCCACTGGGCATCCAGCCCATAGTTGCCCGTGTAAGAAGTCTTACTGGAACTGCTGATGATTTCCGTACCGCTCACCATGCTGCTTGTTTCCTGATAGGGACGGTTCATCACATTGTGCCCCGTGCTGAATGACAAGCTCGGAAATAATGCCGCCTTGGCCGTCTTCACATCCACCTTACTCTCTTCCAGCGAAAGCCGATTCTGCTGCAACTGGATGTTTTGCTCCAAAGCATAACGGATGCAGTCATTCAATGTCCACACCTTGGATTCCTGGGCCATCGACGACAAGGGTGAAGCCATGGCCAGCAAAGCGACCGCATGTAAGAAGTTATGTTTCATTCTGATTAACTTTTAAACGTTTTCACGAAACAAAAATAGTTCGGATTCTCTTCGCGCGCAACAAAAATAGACTTCTTCCGCCTTTTTGTCGGCAAATGCCAGCTTTTTCCCGACAAGAGGGAAAGGGGCAAAAAACATCACAATCAGGAACTGTTCGCTTCCATGCCTCGATAACATTGCTTACCTTTGCCAAGCATTATTAATCACTTTTTAAAGCAAAACACATTATGTTCTCAGGAATTATAGAAGAATATGCCGAGGTCGTTCGCGTGGAGAAAGACCAGGAGAACCTGCACCTCACACTGAAATGCTCATTTGTCGACGAACTGAAAATCGACCAAAGCGTGTCGCACAACGGCGTCTGCCTGACCGTGGTGAAAATCGAAAACGGCACATACACCGTGACTGCCATGCGTGAGACCATCGAGCGCTCGAACATCGGCCTACTCCAGGCTGGCGACAAAGTCAATGTCGAACGCAGCATGATGATGAACGGACGGCTTGACGGACACATCGTGCAGGGACACGTCGACCTAACGGCCGAATGCATCGACATCAAAGACGCCGACGGCAGCTGGTATTACACCTTTAAATATCCCTTCAACCGCGAGCTGGCCCAACGCGGCTACATGACAGTGGACAAAGGCTCGGTGACGGTCAACGGCGTGAGCCTCACGGTGTGCAACCCGACGGAAGACACCTTCCAAGTGGCCATCATCCCATACACCTACGAACACACCAACTTCCACACATTCCGCGTGGGCAGCATCGTAAACATCGAGTTCGACATCTTGGGCAAATACATCAGCCGCATCATGCAGCTCTCCCGATAAACGATAAAGGACTCCACACACTCCCACCATCGCGATTCACTCGCCCTCACATTCGCGAATATGAGGATGAGTGAATCGCGATAGTGAGAGCACGTTCTCTCCCACTCTCTTTTGTTAATATTTTCTATTCCCATCCATTGTCGCCTGTCAAGCCGTCTGTCAGTGCATATCCTGCCAGATAACACATACAGCCTTACCCTTCCACGCCAGGCATTCATACCGACAAACAACTATCAACCAATGTCTTACACACTTCTCTACTTCCCCTTTTTGCCTTCTGTCACTCATTCCTTTCCGGCCCATGAGCGCAATCCTTTCGGTCCGACCACGGAAAGAAGACGGTCCGGGAGCGGAATCCTTTCCGCCCTCGGACTGAGTTAATCCCAAATCGGTCATTAGAAAAATTGGCTTTCACTTTGCTTGAAATACACTATAATTACGACAATAATCAAGCTGTATGCTATAATTCAGAGCATAACAAGAGTTATCATCTTACGTTTTGATCGTGAAAATTTCTAATGACCGATTTGGGTTAATAGACACCATCAGCGAAAACTATTCCTGACGGAAACAACAAGAAATAAAGCCCTTAGTCGTTAAAATAAATCCATTATTCACATCCTCGCTCATAGAAAATCACCCGCACTATTTTCAAGGACAAGGGAGTCCATATGGAGAATAAAATGATTGTAAGCCTACAGCTATATATAGAGACCAACAGCACGAAACTATCAAGTCTGAGATCGCCTTATCCGTTCAAAGGCTACAGCGAAAAGAGACATATTTGCAAATTCCAACGGTTTTTCAAGATTCTTAATGCAATTGAGAACAAAATTAAAAGAGAAAACAGAAAAAAGCAGGTAAGAATGACCGTATTTTATTGATTTCATGTATCTTTGAGATAGTAGGGAAAACAAGGAGACCTCTCTTCGACGAATTCCCAATGTCCCCTTGACAGTGTCAGGCACTGATCAAACTTTGAGCATGTAACATAATATTGAGTAGAAAAGCAAACATGATAAGAAACAAGAAATAAAACAATGACAGACATTTTAAAAGCAATATCAAAAGCCCCTTGGATGACCTATTCACGAAGGAGAGATTGATATGATACTTCAAGAAAATAACAGCGGATTCCGCTGATAGTATAATGTTATCAATAATTAAACAAATAAAATATGAACGAACGATATGCCAAATGCATTCCATTCGATAAGAATGTAAAAGGCAGGATTGGTGACAATCCACCTAAATGTATAGAAGGACAAATCCCTTGCGATTATAAATTCTATGCAAATTGGTACATCCTGAAAAGGAGAATATCATGCTTTCTATCATCATTCACCAAGATTATGACACTCTTATTGACAACAACATATATCCCTCAATAGCAGTCAAAGTAATAGAACATGAAATTTCTGAAATTGGCAATTGTGCAGAAAAGCGAAACGCCAGCTTAGACATGTATTCTATCAGTGAATATTCAGAAGATAAGGATAGTGAAAATATACTTGTAAAAATAGGTGGTGAACCTTACCTTATCCAAGATGAAGAAAGCTATTATAAAGAATTAGAGGAACATGGTTTTTCTTTTTTCTTGTCGATAGATGAGAACGGATATAGTGAAGATGTTACTATTGGCAGTTATCCTTTCGGATATGGTGCTTTGTATTTATATAAGCACCATACAACCAATGAAATAATCGCAGGATTTTGGCAATGTTCGTAAAAATATATCGGTAACATGCACCTGTTCTGCCTAACGGCGGCAAGCTGCAAACCATTAGCAACAAATAAAAAAACAGGAATTATGAACTACAAAACAATGCTCGCAAAAGTTCTTGGAGAAAAAGAACTTGCAGAAATGAATGTGAAGGCTATAAAAGATGATGAAAGCCTGTTTGACGAGTTGACAAACAAGAAGTTCCTTTTGGTGGTGGACTGGAGTGGAGAAGATAAGGAAGGGATGCTCTACGGGTTCCTCGACAGCCGCCTGCAATCAATGCTGGGAATCCGGTTGGACGTTCCCGAAGAAGAAGTCTACCAAAAGTATAACCAAGAAATAGAAGACCCCCAACGAGGTGATTTTGTACCCTTTGCGTTATCCTATTTTGATAAGCAATTAGAAAAGCTCGGTGCAAGAATTGTATTGCTTGACTTAGGAAATGACACTTATAACATATTGGTGTCTTATAAAAAAGATGCAAAAAAACTAAAGTCTATAAAATCCGATTTTTGGAAGCTATCAACTTTAGAGCAAAAGCAAGGTAGAGTGGTTATTTCCATAACATGCCCTAATTGTAAAGATTTTGCATGTTATGACATGTTGATTGAGGAAGAAAGCAATATGGCAAATGAAAAGTGCGAAGTATGTGGGACACTCTTTTGGGATGAAAATGCAAATGAAGTTGTAGAAATGGAAAAGACTTATTATTAATGTAGTTGCTAACAAGCACCTATGCCACCTAACGGCGACAAGCTGCAATCCATTACCAGCAAAAAAGGAAAAAATTACGCAACTATATAGTTGTCCCTTAAAAAAGTATATTCCAGCGAGACATTTTTCCAATAGAGTGTCTCGCTGATTTTTTCGACAAGTGTCCAAAGGAGCCTCATGGCTCTTTTGAAATTGTATGCCGCCGCAGCCAGAAGGGCATTCACGGCATCTCCGAACACCCCTTTATAGAAGTTGCGTCCTAAACGGAAGTCTGATTTCATGTGTGCGATAGTAGGTTCGATTCCTGCACACTTGCAGAAGAGCCTGTGTTTCTTTCTTCGTGTGTGGTAACTGTCTTTTTTATGGGGAGCATCCGGTATCAGTATTTGCGTCCCGTTGACTTCTTTCTTTCCCCTGTATCCCCTGTCTCCAGCCAGCCTCCCGACCTTTTTCCCGGTAATGCGTTCCACCTGCAAAAGCGACTCTTCAATGGTATGCCCGTCATATTCGTTCCGAAAGGACCTGGCCCCCAGGATTATCCCAGTAATCGAGCGGATGATTGAGACCTTGTTCCCGAACTCGTACTTCTTGTGCTCCTTGCCCTTGCTGATGCACTGTACCTCCGGTTCATGCAGGGAATAGATCTTCTTCCGGGAACAGCGTTTCTGTGAAAGCACCCGTTCAAAGAGGCTGAGCAGGGAGTCGTAGTCATGGTTCCCCGCCAGGTTGCGTTTCAATTCCCTGACAAGCCTTCCCGCAATGGTGCGCAGCCGCCTGTCCGCCTTCAAGGCCTTGGCGCGGTTCTTCGGATGGTTGCGGAAGCGTTGGTCCCGGTAAATCCTCTTGAGGACGAAAGTGTAGCTCTGGCGCAAGGGAAGACCCAGGGTTTTCACGATGGACAACACTTTGCGGACAATCTTTTTATGCAACTTCTCGTCCGTGGGGTAAGTCACGTTCTTTTCCTGCACGGTGGAGTCGATGAAGGCCATCCCGTGATGGTCACGGTCATCATCTTCCTGGTTGACACGGATGCTTTCCGACAAAATCAGTTCCATGCCTTTCTCGCCGATACGCTTGCGGAAATGCACCAGTTCGCTCGCATTGCAGGGAAAGGATGGCGTGAACTCAAACATCCCGCAAAAATACTGGTAATAAGCGTTCTCGCTCCATTGCTCCACCACCGATTCATCCGACAGGTTGCGCACGTGCTTAAGAATCAGAAGGCCGCACATCAAACGTATCGGCTTTGCAGGACGTCCGTTGTCCGCACTGTATAACGGAGAAAAGGAGGCTTCAAAACGCTGCCAGTCAATCTTGTCGGCGAGCTGATACAAGGGATGTTTGGGGTTCAGTTGGTCTGCCAACGAACTGAACAATGAGGGCTGGGGACAGGTCTTGTTTATCATATAATCTGCAAGTTTTCAACCGTAAAGGTACAAAAACTTGCAGATATCTCAAAGCAAATCGTATATTAATCTGTTGACTATTAATTAGTAACACATCTTTTAAGGAACAACTATGTATGTGTTTGAAACACTACCGAATATTGGCAAGAACACTATTCAGGTATTGTAAGATACTATAATAAACAAATTGCTAAAACGGAAATAGCGTTGAATTTTGGCAATTATGATTCTTTTGAGAAAATACAATGACTGATTTGGGCTTAAGCTTATCACTAACTCACGTAATTTCTCTTTTTTTATGAAATCTTATTACAAGTAAGTCCTGACAATCCAAAACTAAATGATTTAATGGCCCTGTTCCAAAGGAAGCAATGTGTTTCGTCGCTCTTCCACCTCGTGAAGCAACCTTTCAATAGTATCCACATACAATGGGGCTTCCGAAACGGGATGAAGGACATATCCTGACTTGTCAAGATTGCCGGTCTCTATGTAAAAGGAAGATTCCACATGTCGATTGGCCAATATGCCGTTACGCTGCAAGGCTTTACGCACCATTTGATACTTTTGCCCACACCCATCAAGACGAAGCTGGTGCGTAAACTCATTATCAATGCGAAAAAGCCCTGTTTCTTTATCAAACAAGATACCTTTGCGTGCAAAAAAATGTCCGAGACTGCCATCCAAGGAAAGATCTTCAGGTGTACCGACCGTTATTCCTTGTGTCCGATCCATGAGCCATATCTGATCGGCAATCTGAAGGGCTAATTCCAAATCGTGCGTCGACATGAATATCGTCTTGTTCATCGTGCGCGACAGACTATGCAACAGTTGCATCATCTCCACTTTACTGGGAAAATCCAAAAAAGCCGTTGGTTCGTCCAAAAAGATAAGAGGAGTCTCCTGTGCCAATACCTTTGCTATCATCACTTTCTGACGTTCACCATCACTAAGTGTCTGAATCATCCGTCCTGCCAAGTGTTCAATCTTCACCAAAGCCATCGAATACTCCACAATGCGTTTATCCTCTTCATCCAACCGCCCCCAAAAGCCTGTATAGGGACTACGCCCCAATCCTATCAACTCTTCCACCAACATATTGCGAACCTCGCATTTTTCAGTCAAGACCACCCCAATAATACGGGCCAATTCCTTATCCGAATACATGGAGATTTCTTTGTCCAAGACTTTAATGCAGCCATCCAATTTGGGTTGGAAAGCAGAAAGCGTGCGCAGCAGTGTCGACTTTCCCACCCCGTTTGCTCCCAGCAAGCATGTCAATTCACCGCTACGTATGGTAGCACGAATGTGTGAAGCCACTATTTTTCGGTTGTGTTTCGTCGTATAACCGATGGATAAATCTTCTATATGAATTGTTTGAGTTTTCATTATTCACTGAATTCGGATTTTCTTTTATTGAACAACACATAGACAACGACAGGTGCTCCGACAAGTGCCGTAACGGAATTAACGGGCAAAGCACCTTCAAAGCCCGGCATACGAGCCAAAAGGTTGCAGACCAAGGCCAAAAAAGAACCCATAAATAATGTTGCCGGCATCAACACCCGATGATCGGATGTCTGAAACAGAGCCCGGCTTAAATGGGGCACAGCAAGCCCCAAGAACATAATCGGACCACAATACGCAGTTACTATCGCCGTCAAAATGCCCGAAAAAGAAATGACAAAAAAACGGGCCCGACGTATGTTCAAACCTAAATTTCGAGCATATCCGTCTCCCAAAAGCAACAGGTTCAGTGTTTTAACCAACAAAAAAGACAAAGGCAAGAGCACGACCATGATGCTTGCAAATAACAGCATTTGTCCTCCGGAAACACGTGCAAAGCTTCCCAAACCCCAAATCACATACGCACGTATGTCTTCTTCAACACTGAAAAACTTTAGTACACCGATAATGGCTGAAGCCAGATAACCTATCATTACGCCTATGATAAGAAGCGTGACATTGCCTTTCACATGTTGGGACACATAAACAATGAGCGCCATTACAGCCAATGCTCCCACCGTGGCACCAATGGTCAGAGCTATCTCACCCACAAATCCAAGCCGACTCAGAGCCACACCCCCTAATGTCCCGGACAAAAGAATCACAAAAGCCACACCTAAACTAGCACCGGAACTGATACCTAAAACAGACGGCCCAGCCAATGGATTGCGGAAAACCGTCTGCATCAACAATCCACTGACTGCCAATCCGGCTCCTGCGACAATCGATGTCAATGCTTGGGGAACACGGGACTTCAAAACAATATTCCGGGTTATTTCAGACTCTTCGCCCATATCCCAAATCACATTCCAAACGGACTCTGCAGGAATATGCACTGAGCCTAGAAGTAAATTCAAAAAGAAAAAGAGAAGCACGGCCACGACAAGCAGCCACATGCCAAGTGCAGTGTGTCGTTTCATAAGCTCACTTCAATCGGGTATAAAAATGAGGTTTGTAATCTGTCGGCAAAAGTTCCGGATGAAATACATGAACGAAATCTTCTAAAAGATATTCAGGCGACGTCGGCATTTCTTCATAATAAGGAGTTTCCCGCAAATTGCAATAGATGACCCCTCGTTCCTTAAAGGCTCTGAAATCAGCATACCGTTCGTCGGAATCTTTCAATGCATCATACGAATACTTCCCCGGATAGCTGTTTAAAATGCGCCAGAAGTCCGCCCGATTGGCTTGACTGTATACCATTTCAAAATCTAAGTTTACACCACCCGAAGCGGGATTGTCTTGCAAAAAATATTCTGCGCCGGCATCACGAAACAACTGAGCCAGGAAACTCTTTCCTCCAACAGCATACCAATTGCCACCATGCAATTCGCCACTGAGCACCACCGGCCTTGTCTTGACATTTGCCGCCAACGCCTTGACTTGATTATAGCGGTCTGCTATGATATTAAATGTACTGTCCGCCTTAGACTCCTCTCCCAGCAGTAATCCCACAAACTTAATCCATTCTGCTTGGGCCAACGGAGTCATTTCCTTATATCCCAAATGAGGAACAAGAGGAATCTGCACCTCTTTAAGAACATCATATCCTCCTCGTTTGTAAGGAGAGATTAGTATCAAGTCCGGATCAAGCGCCATCACCATTTCATTATTGAAATTGCCTTCAATGCCAATACGTCGCGTTTGCCCATTTTCTATTTGAGCATTCATTTGTTTATTAAACAAGTGACGTGTACTAGTCACGCCCACCACATGAGAAGTTTCACTCAACTTAATAAAATTCGACAGTTGTAAGGTTGTCATACAAATCACACTCCGCACCGGAGTCTCAATGATCGTATATCCGGCAGGAACATCAGCAGGCTTAGCTCCACGCTTCACTAATGCATATCGAAACACTTCTCCATCAGCAAGCTGCGGGTCATGTACATCGACCAAACATATTCCAGAACGATAAGCTACGGTGAAACCTTGTGCATAATGAGGTCTAATTTGTAACTGAGAAGAGTCGACAGATACAGTGTCATTCAAATACGAAACTGCAGATTGACTCCCTTTATTATACTGACAACCAACCACAACCAAAGAAAAAAGGAGCAAAACGCTTGACAATAGTTTATGCATAAATGTTCAAATGTTTTCTTATAACCATAATTTTCAGTTGACAAAGATAGAGCTTTTCTTTGTTCTTAATCGTTAATTTTAGCACATTTGCAGCAGAAAAAACTCTTTAAAAGAAATTTTTATGCATCATCCCATACTATTTGTATCACTCGGACCGGGCGATCCGGAACTGCTGACATTAAAAGCTCTAAAAGCCTTACGCGAAGCAGACCTTATTCTGGCACCCTCAATCAGTCTGCCCAATGGAAAGGAAAATTCACGTGCTGCGAACCTCATTCGCGCCATCGGTGTAAATACCCCAATCCAAACTATCCTCTTACCTATGTCACACCAGCGAGAAGCAGCCATGAACATCTATACACACTTCTATGAATACGCCTACGAAGTTTATCAAAAGGAAAAGCGTGTAGTCATTGCGGTCGAAGGGGATGCCAGCATTTATGCATCCATTCATTATGTACTTGACCGTTTTCAAAATGACGGCATACCCACACTCCAACTTCCGGGCATTCCTTCGTTCATCGCGGCTGCAAGCATGGCCCAGCTACACCTCATCAGTCAAGATGAACGCTTAATGGTCATTCCCGGCAATATTACAACGAACGAAATAGAATCATTCATAGGGGAAAACTACACCTTGGTAATCATGAAATTATCCCGTTGTTCTGAAGATATTCAAACATGCATGTTACATCATCCAGAATACGAATATCTTTATTTTGAGAATATCGGGACTCCACAAAGCCTGCATCTGACGGACCTCAATCTCTTACTCAAACGGACGTTCCCTTATTTTTCTCTGCTTATCCTTAGAAAGAAACGATAAATAGTGCTTAATTTTGCATATTAATTCATACAACTTAAATTTTATAATAAAACCCATTGTCGCATGAAGATTACGATTATTGCTGGAGCACGCCCCAATTTTATGAAGATAGCCCCTTTGGCACGTGTCATTCGGGCAGAACAAGCTAAAGGTAAAACATTAGACTACCGATTGGTTTATACCGGCAGTTCGAACGAAACGAACTTGGACGCCACCCTGTTTGACGATTTGGGAATGGATGCTCCTGATAGCTATCTAAATATCGAATCGACTGATTTCTTTGAACGTTTGGCCAATATCATAGTAGCCTTTGCTCGCGAACTAGACAATCATCCGGCTGATTTAGTTTTAGTGGTAGACGACATGACTCCCACAATGGCTTGTTCCATTGTAGCTAAAAAGAAAAATATAAAAGTAGCCCATCTGGTTGCCGGTATACGCTCTTTTGACATGAATATGCCCAAAGAAGTCAATCGAATGATTACCGACGGACTGTCAGACTACTTCTTCACGGCCGGCATAAATTCCAACCGCAACCTGAACCAAACAGGCACAGAACAGACCAACGTATACTTTGTCGGGAACATTCTCATCGACACACTCCGCAACAATCGTCAACGATTTGTACGTCCCAAAATGCCGGCAAATGTAGCAGACGGCCAATACATCTTATTTACTCTCAATCGACGGGCTGTCGCCGACAATCCAATCCAACTTCGGAACTTATTGGATGTTATACTAAACCACACGACTCAGCCCATCATCGCCCCACTGCATGACTATGTGGCCGAAAAAGTGAAAAATGCAGGAATAGACCTGTCGCGTTTCCACATACTGTCACCTCAGTCCTACCTAAAATTCGGTTATTTGGAAAGTCAAGCAGCGGGTATCATTACAGACTCAGGCAATGTTGCTGAAGAAGCAACATTCCTTGGCATACCTTGTATTACCATCAACGACTATGTGGAACACCCTGAAACAGTCAACGAGGGTACCAATGTCATGGTAGGACTTGATATGCAAGCCTTGGCAAAAGCATTAGACGCAATACGGATAGGAGACTGGAAACAAGGAACTTTGCCCGAGCGATGGGACGGAAGGACAGCAGAACGTATCATCCAAATCTTAGAGGAAATCGACTCTAAATAAATGTGCCGGCTTAAGCAAAAAAGAAACACCTGCGAACATTAAGATTTAATAGCCATAGAGGGTCGGCTAATTTTTCTTTTTTCATATTTGCATGTGAGTATTTTTTCTACTTTTGCATCACAACAGAAATAAAGGGTAACTCTAAAAACATTTTGCTAAAAAAGAAAGACCACTTATGGGAACAATTAAATGTATTGGTATTTTGACTTCCGGAGGTGATGCTCCAGGAATGAATGCAGCTATTCGTGCCGTGACACGTTCGGCAATTTTTAATGGCTGGCAGGTAAAAGGAATCTATCGGGGATATGAAGGATTAATTAACAATGAAATAAAAGATCTCACTACTGAAAGTGTCAGTAACATCATCCAACGCGGAGGTACGATCTTAAAGACTGCACGCTCTAAAGAATTCATGACTCCGGAGGGTCGCCAAAAAGCATACGAAAACATGCAAGCGCATGGCATTGATGCACTTGTCGTCATTGGAGGCAATGGTTCATTGGCTGGTGCACAAGCTTTGGCCAACGAACACGATGTCATTTGTATCGGACTGCCGGGAACCATCGACAATGACCTCTATGGAACAGACTCCACCATCGGATATGACACAGCCCTCAACACGATTATCGAATGTGTGGACAAGATACGTGACACAGCAACATCGCATGACCGAATCTTCTTCGTGGAAGTTATGGGACGCGACGCCGGATTCCTCGCGCAAAACAGCGCCATTGCTTCAGGAGCTGAAGCTGCCATTATCCCGGAAGATCAAACAGACATAGACCAGCTGGAAGAATTTATCAGCCGCGGTGTGCGCAAAAGCAAAAGCAGTAGCATTGTCATCGTATCGGAAAGTCCGAAAAGCGGTGGAGCTATGCACTATGCCGAACGTGTACGTAAAGAATATCCTCAATATGACGTACGCGTCACAATCCTCGGACATCTGCAGCGCGGCGGAACTCCTAGTGCTTTCGACCGCATTTTGGCAAGCCGTCTGGGTGTTGCCGTCATAGAAGCTTTGAAAGAAGAACAACGTAACGTGATGATTGGCATCAATAACAATGAAATCGTCTATGTCCCCTTCAACAAAGCTATCAAGCGAGACAAACCGATTGATAAAGAACTTATTAATGTACTTAATGAGCTATCTATCTAATATTGCAACAACGCATATTTAACCCATAAGACCGAAAGCACTGTCATTCAAAAGCAGAACTTTCGGTCTTTTCATCTACTAAATTAGAATCCATCAATTCCTATCCGCCATCAATAGAATATAAAAAATTACAATAAGCTTGTCAGCGTACAGGCTATTCTCTCAAAAACTCCATTCGCAACATCCTCAATAAAGCAGTTCTTACATTTTCAAAAATGCAATGATAAAATAATCATAAGCACTGTTATAAAATAAGATAAACGCTCCATGTCCAGTATCTATATTTGAAAATGATTATCTCCGCTTGACGCACTTGCATCCGTGGACGCTTTGGATGATGGTGTCATCTATTGGTTATTCCAAAGGCGTTTTTTGTTAAAAAAAGATCTTTTTCGGCCTCCGACGCTCGTCGGCGAGCTGCCAGGGACCTTTTTCAGCATTCCGACGCCCGTCAGCGAGCTGCCAGGGATCTTTTTCAGCATTCCGACGCCCGTCGGCGAGCTGCCAGGGATCTTTTTCAGCATTCCGACGCCCGTCGGCGAGCCGCCAGGGATCTTTTTCGGCATTCCGACGCTCGTCGGCGAGTCGCCAGGGATCTTTTTCGGGAGGAAAATGTATCGAAATAAACTTTGTGGGAACGTATGTTCGGTGTATCTGCTCGAATCAGTCATTTGCACGTTTGTTCAAACTCTTTGGCCGATTTGGGATAAATATTTCATCACTCGCTAGCGTCAAGAAAATAGTGATGGTGAATTCCTTATAGAAGACTAAAAGTAGCTAATTAGGTCATATTTCACATTATTCTTTTAGGATTCTGCTTACCTTTGGGTGTCTAACTTCAAACAATAATAGATATGGAAACATTTGTTCAAACAGGCATATGCTTACTACTAACGGCTGTCATTCCAACTTTCTCATTGGCACAGACTAAAGCCGAAAGAAAACAACAACGTGCACAAATGGTCAAAGAATGCATGGAATCGAAGCAATTCAGAATTGAACCAAATTCTGCATTAACTATGAGCGGATGGAACGTCCAACTCAATTCTTACTATTCTCTCGAAGTACGCAATGACTCTGTGTTCTCCTATTTGCCTTACTATGGTCGTGGCTATAACGTGCCGTACGGAGGAGGAGAAGGATTAAACTTTGAAGCAAAAGTAGAGGATTACAAGCAAAGCATTGGAAAGAAAGGAAACTATGAGATAGAATTCTCGGCCCGTACACGTGAAGATTTTTATACGTTCCACATTGATGTCTATGATAATGGTTCGTCAAGCATCCATGTCAACATGCAACGCAGACAACCAATAGACTTTTTGGGTGACTTGGTGTTCAAAGAAAACGACGAAGAATGATGTAATAATGAACGAAACGGGTTACTTCATGTATTTTGCTGTGAACTCCTGAATTCGACGAGTGTATTCCGCACGATAGTCATGATAGGATGCAGCATGTGCTGCTTGAGGTACAATCCACAACTCCTTTGGCTCTGGTTTCACCTCATAAAGTCTATAAGCCATCCATGTAGGAACATAATCATCAGCATCTCCATGTATAAACAACATTGGCAAAGAACATTTCTTCACTTGTTCTAATGCGCTGGCCTCTTGAAAATCCCAGCCATAGCACAATCGGCAAAGAACATTTGCCATATAGAGCAATGGAAACTCTGGCAAATGAAACTGTTCATCCAATTCTTTGGAAAACTGATCCCAGACGCTGGTGTAACCACAATCTTCCACAAAACACTTGACATATTCTTGTTGAGGCTCTCCAGACAGCATCATGGTGGTGGCAGCTCCCATCGAAATACCATGCACCACCATCTGTGTGTCTCCTCCAAACAGCTCATTCGCTATTTCCATCCAACGAAGCACATCCAGACGGTCATTCCATCCCATCTGGATATGTGTGCCTCCACTCTGTCCGGCATAGCGTAAATCCGGCAACAAGATATTGTAATGCAAGTTATGATGGTAAAGATAACCTATCATCAACATACGAACAGCATTGTCCGTATATCCATGTACGATGACAGCTGTCTGACGTATTGTATCAGGCGAAGTCACATAAAAAGCATGCAAACGCGCTCCATCGGAAGCCACAACAAACGTATCTTTCAATGCCGCTACTTGGCGCAAACTATCGACCCATGGTTCTATCTCAGGATACTTATCAAACATGTATCGCCACGACCCGCTCAAATCAGAAGCTCTATAATCCTTCTCTACAGCAATCGGGCGCAAAGCATAGTCCAACATATAGAATCCTCCGGATATGCATGCCATAAGTAGGAGGACTATCACTCCTAGGCTCACCGCCATGATTCGCCTTTTGCGTTTCATTCTTACACGAAGGTTACCTATTCCAAATGTCCCAAGCCGCAAACGCCTGCAACAAAAGCATCTCCAAACCATTTTTAACCGTAGCTCCCATAGCCATTCCTTTACGCATAAAAAGCGTGATATCCGGATTGTAGATTAAATCGTAAAGTAAATGCTGAGGAGTAAGCAACTGGTAAGGAATATTGGGACATTTCTCACTCTGAGGATACATGCCCACAGGCGTACAATTCACGATGACCGTATAGTCACGCATCACATCAGATGTCAGCTCATCATAAGTAATTACATTGGGATAAGGACGGCGAGAAACAGACAAACAATCCAATCCCAATTGTTTCAAACCATAGATGACAGCTTTTGAAGCTCCTCCCGTACCAAGAATTAACGCCTTCTTATGATGAGGTTCTAACAAAGGTTCTATAGATTGTGTAAAACCAATACAGTCTGAATTATATCCCACCAACTTATTATTGCCTCCTTTTTGAGGAACGATCTTGACCACATTGACCGCACCGATGGCCAAAGCATCCTTGTCCATCTCATCCAAGAAAAGAAGTACTTGCTCCTTGTAAGGGCTCGTCACGTTAAATCCTTTCAACTCCGGATGCTCTGCCAAGATTTGCGGCAACTCAGCAATGTTAGCAATTTCGAAGTTTAGATATTGCGCATCAATGCCTTCATTCTCAAACTTTTCATTAAAGTAACTGCGAGAGAAGGAATGCTCCAACGGATAACCGATAATGCCATAAGTATCCATAGAATTTTTGTCTTGTGTTAGTTAGTCTTTATTTTGTTACCATATACATAGTGCAGATGCCCATTGTCAAACGACGAAACTTAACATCCCCAAATCCGGCTTTCCTAAGTATGCCTTGCATGACTTCCCCTTGAGGAAAAGCTTTAATTGTTTCCGGCAAATAGGTATAAGCACTGTTGTCCTTTGAAATAATACGTCCGACAAAGGGAAGTACCACTTTGGAATAGATATTGAATAGCTGTTTCATTGGAAACCTCACAGGGGTGGAAAGTTCCAAAATGACGAGATGACCTTCGGTTCGAAGCACCCGGCATATCTCCTTCAAACAAGCATCTAAATCTTCAAAATTACGTACCCCAAAAGCAATCATAATTGCATCAAAACTCTCATTATCAAAAGAGAGATGCAAACAATCATCTTTTTGAAAATCAATCTTACGCACAATGCCATCTTTCTCTCTAAGGCGTGCCACTTTTTGCTTGGCCACTTGCAACATGCCTTCCGAGATGTCAACTCCTGTAATCTTTTGAGGCTGTAACTTCTCTTCTGCAAGAATTGCAAAATCACCGGTACCTGTAGCTATGTCAAGCACATACTCCGGACGAAAAGGCTTTAACCAATTAATAGCTGTGCGCCGCCATAAACGGTCGATGCCCAATGACAGAATGTGATTTAAAGGATCATAGGCAGGAGCAATGTTATCAAACATTTGCTCCACCTGATCCTTCTTGCTTTCTTCATTGTTATACGGCTTGATATGTTCTTGCGCGTATCCCATTTGAATTATCTGCTCTTCAAAAATTCAGTGACATTTTTTTCGATTCGAGCTGCAAGGTCATCACACTCGACTTTTTCAAATCGTTCACCTACGATATGTTCATACAGTTCGATATAACGCTCAGAAACACTGTTCACATATTCTTCCGTCATTTCAGGAACTTGCTGACCGGGCTTACCCATAAAATCGTGCTCAATAAGCCATTGACGAACAAACTCTTTGGAAAGTTGCTTTTGCGGTTCACCTTTCTCAAATTTCTCTTCATAGCCGTCGGCATAAAAATAACGGGAAGAGTCCGGAGTGTGAATCTCATCAATCAAATAGACTTTGCCATCCTTCTTGCCAAATTCATATTTTGTGTCAACCAAAATCAAACCTTTTTCGGCTGCAATCTTAGTGCCTCTCTCAAAAAGGGCATATGTATATTGTTCCATCAATTCATAATCCTCTTTGCTGACCAGACCTTGAGCGATGATTTCCTCTTTTGAAATGTTTTCATCATGTCCAGCTTCTGCTTTTGTGGTCGGAGTAATGATGGGAGTCGGGAATTTCTGATTTTCTTTCATTCCTTCGGGCAATGTGACACCACAGAGCGAACGGCATCCAGCCTTGTATTCTCTCCATGCACTACCCGTCAAATATCCGCGGATAATCATCTCCACACGGAAACCTTCACATTTCAAGCCCACAGTCACCATCGGATCGGGAGTCGCAATTTTCCAGTTGGGGACAATGTCAGCTGTTGCATCCAAGAATTTAGATGCTATTTGGTTCAGCATTTGTCCTTTGAAAGGAATACCTTTGGGTAATATAACATCAAAGGCAGAAATTCGGTCTGTGGCAACCATTACCAACAAATCATCATTGATGTTATACACATCACGCACTTTTCCGTGGTATACACTTTTTTGACCCGGAAAATTGAAGTCTGTTCTTACTAATGCTTTCATAATTCGCTTTATGTTAGTTTATGTTTTTATCGTTTTTTATTTCCTTTTTCTCATAGGCTTCCACAATACGTGTCACCAATTTATGACGGACGATGTCCTTTTTGTTCATTTCGATGAATGCGATTTCCTTAATGCCTTTCAGGATATGCTGTGCATGCGCCAATCCTGACATTTGGGATGGCGGAAGGTCCACCTGCGTCAAATCACCCGTCACAATCATTTTAGTATTCATTCCCATACGAGTCAGAAACATCTTGATTTGTTGTGGTGTCGTGTTCTGTGCTTCATCAAGTATGACCACCGCATCATTCAGAGTGCGACCACGCATAAAAGCAAGAGGTGCGATTTGAATAATATTCAGCTCTATCATTTCTTGCAATTTTGCCGCTGGAATCATGTCCTGCAACGCATCATAGAGAGGCTGCAAATAGGGATCTATCTTCTCCTTCATGTCACCCGGCAGGAAACCCAGCTTCTCCCCGGCTTCCACAGCCGGACGGCTAAGTATGATTCGCTTGACTTGCTTGTTCTTGAATGCACGCACGGCCAATGCTATGGCTGTATAAGTCTTGCCTGACCCCGCAGGCCCCGTCACGAATATCAAATCATGCTGGTCAAAGGCTTTAACCAGTTTTACCTGGTTACTGCTCCGCGCCATGATGGGTTTTCCGGTGACACTATACACGATGACATTGCCTCCCGACTCCATCTGAGGCGTCTTCCCTTTCACAATATCCAAAATCACTTCTTCACCCAGCGAATTGTATTGCAGGCAATGCCTTTCCAAAGCTAGAATATTCTCCTCGAATGCGCACATTTCCTCCTCGTCTCCCATGACTTTTATGACATTCCCACGTGCGACAATGCGCAACTTCGGATACAAAGCTTTGATCATCTGTATATTTACATTGTTCACGCCGTAGAATACCACAGGGTCAACATCTTCCAGCACTATATGTTTCTCTATCATTCAGATTCGGTTTCTATTCTTGCCTATTTGATTTGTTTTTTGTTTGGCAAAGGTAGTGAATCTTATTAATTGGGTGGAATAATGCACTTGTTATTTTTTCCCTGCTTTTGATTTTGCCTATCTTTGTCGGCAATTTAGATACTACGCATATAATGAAAAATAAGCAACGCTTTTTCTTAGGCGGGATTATTGCCTGTACGACTATCTTCCTATTCGGAGCTTGTAAGAAAGACAATTCCATGATTTTGAACGACCCTCACAATATCCACGGGGTGATAAGCTACAAACGCAGTTTCCCGGACCTGAACGCAACCCACATGAAGGCTGCAAAGACATTGGGCATACGCCCCATAAGTTCACGGGAGGAGGCTGAAAGGAGCATCGGGCGGCTGGAAAAAATCGCCACGTGCGACACCTATCACCTCGACTCCCTGACACACTCCATCCCCTACCTCGTGCCTAAGGCCAACGCACTGCTCCAGCGCATCGGACAGAACTTCCTCGACTCCCTGACGGCCAAAGGGCTGAACCCCAACAAAGTCATCGTCACATCCGTACTGCGCACTCAAAATGATGTGAAGCGGTTGCGGAATGTCAATGGCAACGCATCCGCCAATTCCACACACTGCTACGGGACGACTTTCGACGTCAGCTGGAAACGCTTCAAGAAGATAGAAGAACACGAAGGACGACCCTATCAGGACGTAAGCCCGGACACCTTGAAACTGGTACTCTCCGAAGTGCTGCGGGACCTGAGGCAGGGAGAACAATGTTACGTGAAATACGAACTGAAGCAAGGATGCTTCCACATCACGGCCCGATGAGCATCCCGCCCGGCCGACATGCATTGACCAAAGAACTTACACATGAGATACTTCATTTATTTAGCATACGACGGAACCCGTTACCACGGGTGGCAGATACAGCCGAACGGCAACAGCATACAAGAAGAACTGATGAAGGCACTGTCCACCATCCTGCGACGACCGATGGATGTGACCGGGGCCGGACGTACGGATGCAGGGGTGCATGCCAGACTGATGGCGGCACACTTTGACACCGCGGAGGAGCTCGACACGGATTGGCTCACCGACAAACTAAATCGCATCCTCCCCCCGGACATCGCCATCGACCGGGCCGTCAGGGTACGCGACGATGCCCATGCGCGTTTCGACGCCACCTACCGCACCTATAAATATTATGTCACCACACGCAAGACGCCGTTCGGGCGGGATTACACGTGCCGCCTCACGGGGCGGCAACCGGACTTCGCCCTCATGAACGAAGCAGCCCGAACCCTTTTCGACTACACCGACTTTACCAGTTTCAGCAAGCTCCACACGGACGTGAAGACCAACAACTGCCGTATCATGCACGCCTGCTGGGAGCAGACGGGCGATGCCGAGTGGGTTTTCACCATACAGGCTGACCGTTTCCTGCGCAACATGGTACGTGCCATCGTGGGCACCTTGTTTGAAGTCGGAAGGGGGAAATTGTCCGTCGAGGGATTCCGACGGGTCATCGAAAGCAAGGACCGCGGACGGGCCGGGACATCGGCTCCGGGACACGCCCTCTTCCTCACCGACGTCGGCTACCCCGCCGACATCTTCCTCCCCTGACCCCGTGCCGGGACAGGGAACAGCCCGACACAAAAACACAGGGACACAAAGCCACAGCGAAGACATCTCGTCCGTACGCCAGACGAGCCTCCCTGTGTCTTTGTGTCCCTTTTTCTAAAAGCCTTTCCGGCTGCGCGTCGGCCTTACAATTCGCCGTCGTCATTGCCATCGCCGGACTCGCTGCCACTGCCACCGGGCTCTTCAGGCACTTGCGTCTCGTCGCTCTCCTTCCCCAGCCACTCCATGAACGTCAGTCCTTCGCTGGCGATGAGAGCCCGCGTGTAGCCCCCGCTTTCCATATTCCGCGTGCGGTCGGGGGTGAACTGCACACGCAGTCCTTTGATTTGCTTGTCGCTCACATCCTCCCGATTCTCTACGCCCTTACCCATCGCATTGATGGAATAACGGAACCAGCCCAGCCCTTCGAAGTGGATGGCACGGCTCTCCTTCATGAAGTCGGCCATGACATTGGGCAAGGCGCGGAGCACGGCATGGGTATCGGCAGGTGACACCGTGCTTTCACGGGCAATGCGTTTTGCTAACATAAGATGAACTGTCGCAGAGGCGGTACGGTGGAGGACTCCGTAGACTATGCCATAGCCCTGCGAATCCGCCCCAAGCTCATGACAGCCATAGGAGCCGTCCTGGCCTTACTGCCGCTCGCCCTCGGTTGGGGTATGGGCGCACAGATGCAGCAGCCATTGGCCGTTGCCGTCATAGGTGGATTCGTAGCCGGACTGCCTTTGCTGCTGGTGGTACTTCCCACACTGATGAGGGGCATATACAAATAAAAAGAAGAATGGAGAATGATGGATGAGGAGCCGACACTCCTTCATCCCTCACCCTCCATTCTTCATTATGGAATACTACTGGTGCGATAAAATCGCATTAGTTTTAAATCTCATCAAATAACGAGAGT
>OIWT01000704.1_pt1 | contig 45227 bp, 51 predicted proteins | sample 1587701 | NCBI WGS metagenome assembly OIWT01 (sample SAMEA3888904, study PRJEB22519) | human gut metagenome | biome: human gut; feature: human-associated habitat; material: faeces | place: Denmark | collected 2009 | reverse complement strand
ATTTTTATTATGTTGGTAGATGTCAGATTGATGAATATAATTCAAGTAGTAAGCTTGGAAAAGTCGTTATTTCTTGCGATTGTGAGCCTTTTAAATACAAGAAAAATATAACTGTTTTCAATTTAACCGAAGGCACGAACACGGTGCAAAATTCAAGAATGACGGTATATGCGGATTTAATAAATGAAGCCGAAATTACGATAAATACAAAAGTTTATAGTGCAGGAACACATCTCCGAGCGATAAAGCTAACAAGTGGTGCAAATACTCTAAATTCAAGCGGCAATGCTACTCTTAATTTTCAGGAGGGCGAAATATAAAATATTTTATACATAATAGCATTGACGTACGTCAATGCGTATGATATAATGTGAGAGAGGTGAATTATTATGTATAACACAAATATAACTAACGCAAGAGCGAACTTGTATAACTTAGTAAATATGGCGATTGATGATAGTGAAGTTATAAATATAAACACAAAAAATGGAAATGCTTTACTGATTAGCGAAGATGACTACAATTCTTTGATTGAAACTATTTATATCATGCAAGACAAAAAAACTATGAATGCCATTAAAGAATCAAAAGAAAATATGAATAATGATAATTATTGGGTAGATGAGTCTGAGGTAAATTGGGATGTATAAAATAAAGTATTCAAGATGTGCAGTAAAGCAAATACCAAATCTGAAAGCTTGTGGTCTTGATAAAAAAGTTTTACGTTTAGTATCTATAATAAAAAATAATCCATATCAGATACCTCCCCCATATGAGAAATTACAAGGAAGTTTAGCGGGATTGTATTCTAGGAGGATAAATATAAAGCACAGATTGGTATATGATGTAGATGAAAATGCTCAAACGGTTTATATTATTAGTATGTGGACACATTATGAACAATAATATTTAGCACCTTCGGGTGCATTTTTTATGCAAAGATTAGGAGGTGAAATTTAATGCAGTATAAAATATTTTGCGATGACTACATTTTATACGATTCTCAATTAAATGAGTTTCAACTTGGAAGTCCTGTTTTAAAGCAAGAATTAAACACGGCAAATGAGTTAACTTTTACTATTTACCCGAATCACCCGTATTTTAATAACATAACAAAATTAATCTCAATAATTAAAGTTTATCGCGATGATAATTTGATTTTCAAAGGACGAGCGATTGATTCAGAATTGGGTTTTCATAATGAGAAAAAGATAACTTGCGAGGGAGCTCTCGCTTTTTTACTGGACTCTGTTATTAGACCTTTTGATTTTCCGAATGATGACCAATTTTCAAGCTTAGATTATGAGCATAACAACGTAATAGAATATTTTTTAAATTGGGTTTTGACTTGTCATAACTCGCAGGTTAAAGATTTTCAAAAAATACAGCTTGGGAAAGTAACTGTTAAGGATCCCAATAACTACCTTGCACGTTCAAGCATTGAATATTTAAGTTCTTGGGAAGTTATAACCTCAAGGCTTTTTAAAAATTATGGAGGATATTTAATTATCCGTGATGAAAACGGCATTAACTATCTTGATTATCTTGAAGATTTTACATCTGACGGCACGAAAACAGGAAATAAGCTCGTTTGCACACAAAAGATAGAATTTGGTGCTAATATTCTTGATTTGACAGAAGAAATTAGCGGTGCAGACATAAAAACCGGAATTATCCCACTTGGAGCAAGGATTGAAGATTCTGACGGGAACCAAACAGATGAATATTTGACAATCGGAAGTCTGCCGGACAGAACTTTATCGGAAGGAACCCTCAAAACTGGCGACCATATTTTAAACACTACACTTGCGAAAACTCACGGAGCTATTTATGAAGTGGTTAAATGGGAAGATGTAAAAATAGCGGAAAATTTGCAATCTAAAGCCCTCTCACATCTTGCCTACAGCGTAAAATTCAAAAGTGAAATCGCAATAAAAGCAATAGATTTAAAGCTAACAAATGACCAAATCGGAGCTTTTGAAGTAGGCAAATATGTGAGATGTTTAAGTAGCCCACATGGAATTGATGATTTATATCTTTTGCAAAAAATATCTATTGATATGAAAAATCCACAAGGAACCACAATTGAAATTAATAAATCGTCTTTAACTTTTACGGATAAAGTCTTGGAAAACAAGAAAAACACGGATAATATTATCACCCGTGTTGACAGAGTTGAGCGTGGATATATAAATAGTGGTAGTATTACGGACATAGCTAACGAAACAATCGAAAACAGTTCAGCTTTTGAGCAAAATGCTTCAGCTATAATGTCGCAAGTTTCCGAGCTTTACACGAAAATTACAGACTTTGAAACATACAAAAGTAATGTCACAACTCAATTTATACAAACGAGTGAAGATTTTACTTACCAGTTTAGCAATTTAACGGAACTCATAAATAATTTAGACGCAAATTCTGCGGAGCAGTTTAATAACATAATTCGCTATATTCGATTTGTTGACGGAGATATAATTCTTGGTGAAGTCAATAACAATTTAATGCTTAAAATAAGTAATGATAAAATTTCTTTTTTACAAAACGGAATCGAAGTTGCATACATGACCGATAACAAACTTTATATTACAGACGGGGAATTTCTTAACTCTTTGCAGTTAGGAAATTTTGCTTTTTATCCAAGAACAAGCGGAAATTTATCTTTTAAAAAAATAAAGTAAGGAGGTGGAATTTTGGGAACATCAAGCACTTTTTCGACCAGTAACACGCACGTTAAATACAACATAACAATAAATCAGAACTCACAAAACGTTTCAAATAACTGCTCAAATGTTACTGTTTATGTAAGATTTTGGCGTGACAATCAAGGATATACGACCTATGGCTCAGGAACTTGCTACTGTAAAATCAACGGCACAACCTATTCTGCAACGGTTTCCTCAAGTCAAAAAATAACAAGCTCGGGAATAAATCTTTTTAGCAAAACACTTGATATTTACCACAACAATGATGGAACAAAAACGCTTACTTGTTCCGCTTGGATAAGCATGGACACACCTTTATCGTCAAGCGAGCAATCATATTCTCAAACTTTATCAACAATACCAAGGGCAAGCAATCCCTCGCTCAGCTCAAGCTCGGTTATTATGGGTGATTCCATAACAGTTTACACAAACAGAGCGTCAAGTAATTTTACACACGTTCTTTATTATCAAATTGGCTCAGGTGGTTGGAATACTATTGCAACCGAAATCGGTACAAGTAAAAGTTGGACAGTTCCGCTGAGCTTTGCAAACAGCACGCCGAATTCCACAAGTTTAAATGTAAAGCTTTGGCTTGAAACATATAACGGAAGCACATATATTGGGTGTAATAGTACGTCTTTTACTGCTAACGTTCCGTCAAATATTGTGCCGACAATTAATTCTGTCAATTTGTCAGAAGCTGTTTCTGAAATTTATGCACAGTTTGGGGCATACGTTCAAGGAAATTCTAAAATTTCAGGTAGTATTTCAGCGAGCGGAAGTTATTCAAGCACAATTAAATCCTATTCGATAAATATTAACGGAGCTTCTTATACATCAAGCAGTTTTACAACTGATTTCTTAACTACAAGTGGCAGCAACACTTGCTCCGTAACCGTTAAAGACAGCAGAGGTCGCACAAAATCTCAAAGCGTAACTTTTAATGTTATAGCTTACGCAAATCCTGCAATTAACTCTTTTTCGGTTTCAAGATGTGACCAAGACGGAACTCCGAATGACGAAGGAAATTGTGCGAAATGTGTGGTGTCGACTTCGATTTCAAGCGTTAATTCTAAAAACACGAAATCTTTTCAAATCAAATACAAAAAAATATCTGAAACAGAATGGAATATTTTTGATTTAGATAACACGAATTACACGCTAAACACAACACAAATAATTCAGAGTATAGACACGGAATCAGAGTACAATTTCAAAACCTCTGCTACTGATTTTTTTGGTTTTGCGGAATATTCTCATAATTTATCCACAGCATACACTCTTGTTGACTATAACCAAAGCGGAAAAGGCATGGCAATCGGCAAAGTTTCAACGCAGAATGCTTTTGAGATTAACATGGATACCAAACTTACGGGAAATCTTACGATAAATGATAAAACTATCTTTGATTTAATTTACCCGGTAGGCTCAATTTATATGTCCGTAAATAGCACAAATCCCACCAATCTTTTTGGTGGAACGTGGGTCACTTGGGGTCAGGGACGAGTGCCTGTTGGAGTTAGTACAAGTGGAACTTTTAACAGCGTAGAAAAAACAGGTGGTTCAGAAACACATACTTTAACGATTGCACAAATGCCAAGCCACACTCACACTCAAAATTCACATAGACACAATTATGGAAGACCCGCACTTTTCGGAGGAGAAGACAGCGATGACGGAACAATTTTTACACCTCGCTATACAGGTCGAACATCCTCTCAATATAAGGGAAATTCAAATGGTTGGACGGAAATGTCATACACAACAGCGACAAACCAAAATACTGGTGGCGGTGGTTCACATAACAACTTACAACCATATATAACTTGTTATATGTGGAAGCGAACAGCTTGAAAATTGCATAAAAAACAGCAATAAATCAATAATTTTGTGCATTTATTGAAAGGAGAAATTTTAAAATGAGTAAAAAAATATATTTAAGTCCGAGTTGCCAAATAAATAATTTTTATGCAAGTGGCAACACAAACGAACAAGAACAATGCAACAGAATTGCGGAATTTGCGAAAACAGCTCTTGAAAGATGTGGTTTTGAAGTTAAAAAAGCTCCAAAAGGACAGGCTATAACAAAGAGTATCAGCGAAAGCAATAATTGGAGTGCAGATTTACATATTCCGATTCATACAAATGCGTTTAATGGGCAAACTTTGGGCGGAACGCTTGTCATGATTTACAGTAACGCTACTGAAAACAAAAAGGCAGGAAGTGCGATTTTAAACGCTGTTGCAACAATCTCTCCCGGTCCTGACTACAGTTTGAGAGTAAATCCAAGCCTTGCAGAATTAAATTCGACTAAAGCTATTGCCGTTTATGTTGAGTGTGAGTTTCATGACACAAAAGAAGGTGCAGATTGGATAATAAATAATGTTAAATCCCTTGGTGAAGCAATTTGTAAAGGCGTGTGCAATTATTATGATGCTACATACAAAGAAAATTCAGACAAACTTTACAGAGTGCAAATTGGAGCATTTAAAGAAAAATCAAATGCAGAAAACTGCCTACAAAAAGCGAAAAACGCCGGATTTACCGACGCTTTTATAAAAGAGGAATAAATATGAATCAATATGTATCAAAAATGATTATGGTTGCGATACTAATTGAAGGAATCGTCACATATTTTAATGAGTTTTTTGTTTCGGGAAATATGCCGTGGCAGATGATTTGCAGTTTAGCATTAGGAATTATCACGTCCGTGTCTTATAAACTCGATTTACCTAAACACCTTGGCCTTAAATCCACTATTCCACATATTGGTAGTATTCTAACTGGCATTTTAATTTCTCGAGGTTCGAATTATTTATATGATTTAATCAACAAACAGACTAAAATATGAAAAATTAATTTTAGTCTGTTTCGTAGTTTTCAGGTGGACAGTATTCAAGAATATCCTCAATGTTACATTTTAATACATAACAAATTCGAGCAAGTATGGATATATCTAATCTTTGAACTTTTTGATTACAATAATTATTTAGTTGAGTTCTTTGCATTTCAGCTTTATTCATGAGTTTGTTTTTACTTATGCCCTTTGTTTTAAGATATTCACTAATTTTAATGTTTATATTACCAAAATCTTCATCTTTCATAGTTACCACCTCTCTATAAACTATTCTTACATCTTAGAGGTAGTATTGACAGATGTATATATAACCATGTATTATATATACAGGTCAAGATAAAGCAACAATTAGAGAAATTTTCTAATCTAAAAAATTTCTTGTTCTAAATTATTAAAAATACTATGGTTAAAAAATTCACCTAAAGTCATTTCTAAACCGTCACATATTTTTTTAATTGTTACTATTCCAGGGTTGTTGCTCTTGTTATTAATCATACTATATATTGTTGAGGGGTTTATACCACACGAGTTCGCAAGAGTATTAATATTAATTTTTTTATCACTACATATTTGCAAAATTCTTTTTGCTACTGCTTGCTTAGTATTCATTTTACTTTTACCTCCTAAAATTGGGATATATCGTAAATTGAATCTAACTTATTTTTTTGAATTTTGTGTGGGATATATCCCAAAAATTAAATTTTATTGAAAGGAGATTAGAAATGAAAATATGTTGTTTTGCTGGGCACTCAAGTATTTTTGGTAAAGAAGATTTGCCGGCAAAACTAAAAAAAGAAATTGTAAACTTAATTGAAAATCATAATGTAACTACTTTCTATAATGGTGGTAAAGGTGATTTTGATTGGTTATGTGCTCATACGATTGATGATCTTAAAAAGGATTATCCCTTTGTAAAATCGTATTGTATACTTTCGTATATGCCTAAAGAAAAAGATGAATATGATACTACTTTAAAAATTTTTGACGATACAATTTACCCCGATATAGAAAAAATTCCACCCAGATTCGCTATAATAAAGCGAAATGAGTGGATGATTAAAAATTCTGATTTTCTGATTGCTTATGTTGAAAATCATTTTGGCGGAGCATATAAAACATTACAGTACGCTGAAAGAAGGAAGAATATAAAAATAATTAATTTGGTGGCTGAAAAAAGTGAATATGAAAGTTTTTAAAACTTTAGGAAATATGTTCCTAAAAATAGTATGGAATTTGATGAGAACTGTTATTGCATGTATGCTTGCTTTCGATTTTTTTGCATTAGTTTTCATTGCTATTAAAAATACAACCGGTTATTGTAACCCTTTAATGGATAAGGTAATAAACATTTCAATTAAATCAGCCAAACGAACTAAAGAAGAAGCATTGTGGCTATATGATAACTGAAATTAAGTTTAAATACAACTAACATTACGACCTTAAATGGTCGTTTTTTTATACCCATTTTTACATTTAGTTTCAAATACCTACATATATAAACACATTAGGGAAAATTCTCCGAAAAACCGCCATTCATACAGTGACAAACTTTTTTAATCTGTGCCTATAAAATCTAATTAATAGCCAATATCTAAGTTTTTATTACATAGGTTAGCTATTTTTTAAATTAAAAATGTCGGAAAGTGCGTAACCTGAAATAATTTAGGTATATACACTTGCAAAAAGGAGATTTTTAAGTTGTATAAATAAGTTTTTGTCTTGTATCAAATCAAATCACAAATAATATTCCGGCTTAAACAGGACATATTTATAATGCCTAAATTTTAAAAAGCAGAGTTTGCACAACAACGTGTTAAGCTCTGCTCTTTTTTAGGTTCATGAGGACAAGCCTATGGTGAAGCGGTGGTTTCTCTATTACATACGTTACCCATAGTCACTCCGAATTGTTTGGAAAAAATCAAATAATTTGGAGGTTAGCGGTTGTGAAAAATCATCGTGACGATATAAAAAATGAAATAGCTTATTTTTATAAAGTAATAAAAAATATGGATTCAAAGGATAATATTAAAAATTCAAAAATAAGAGAACATGAAATTTCTCTTCAAGAAATTGTATATGATAATTTTTCGGACGATTTTGATGTGGACAAGCAGTTGTTTGAAAAGAATTTACTTGGATGGATTGAACTTGTTGAGAATAAAAATTTACATAAAGCATTAAAAAGTTTGAAAATCGAAGACCAAATATTTATTAGCTACATAGTTAAAGAGTGTAAAACACAAAGAGAATTGGCGAAGATTTATAATGTAGACCATAGAACAGTTGGTCGCAGATTTCAAAAAATATTGAATATTATAAAGAAATTTTTGTTTAAAAAGTAGAATAATAATATTTTTTAAAAAATGTGCCCCAAAAATAGCCCCAAAAACCTCTTTATATAGGTAGAGGGGAACTTATCCTTTCAAGTACCTTGAAAATTGAATAAAAATAATCTTAGTAACAATATAATGCTACTCCTACTCAGTCACAGTTCGAGCGTGAAAAAACCGTCGCAGACAATGAGGGTAGCCTCGCAATTTGTGAGGACGTGAAATTCGTGTGTTTCCATTCTTATCAATATGGAGAACTAAGATTATTGTTTAGTAGTATATTACAAGTTTTTAGTTTCATATAAATTGTTTATATAGGGAGGGAATGTTTTGAACAAAGAAAATCAGAATACCAATAATGTGGTAAAAGAATTTAATATTGGAAAAACTAAAGTAAAAATATGCACAGATTATTGCGTTACAAGTACCAGTGAAGTAGAAAAAATATTAAATAATATTGCCCTAAAAGCATTGCCAAGCCTAAACATTCCCTCGATAAAAGAAAATGATGATTTTTAATGTATAACATCAGTGTTCTTATTCTTCGGTACCTATATCTGTAAGAATAGCTTTAAGTTCTGGATATGGCATTGAAAATCTTTGACTTAAATATCTAAGAGAAGCGCCTAATTCTCCATCCGGTCCACCATACTGTGTTATTATCATTTTTGCAAGTGCCGGATTAGGATTTTTTATATTTATCGGATATTGCAATTTTTTTTCATATACCCACATCAGCTGTTCTCCTCCTCGGAATTATTCCATGGCCATGGATCTGCTATCCAACCCCAACGATTATCCTCTATACTCTTAGAAGTAATTGGACCGTACTTCTCTTGATACTGTTCTCTAAGAGAAGTACTTTGTTCACGATAATCATTTAGTTTAGCGTTAACTTCGCTGTCATCAGGGTGAGTATCCATATACAAATTTAATTCCACAACTGCAAAATCTATTGCTGCAATTCGTCTTAACATAATTTCTTGCTCACTCATTTATTTTCACCTACCGACTCGCCTTCAAACGGTTTGCTAAGTTCCGGAAACATAGTACCCATATTTATTCCCTGCTCCGCACTGTACACATTATCTGCTATCTGGTAAGGTACATATGCCATAGCGACAACAGGATTTTCCGGCAGTGGTGTAATTCCATACTGCCGAGCAACTATATGCATCATAGATTCGTTCATAAGCACTCTCCTATCTTTTAAAATTTTAATTAAACTTTTTATATACCCAATTACATAGTATGAATTTTTCAAATCATAAGTGAATACGTATCATGGAAATATCCTATAATAAAAAACTTTTTAATTTACATAAACAAGTTATAATTTAAAAATAAACTTGATAAATTATTTAAAATAAATATGTATAAATATACAAAAAAGAAAATATAATCAATATTCCATAAATTCAACGAGAGGAAAAACAATTGAGATTACCGCATTCCAATACTAAACAACAATAAAGGTTTACTTAAAGACAACATTTAAAAACTATAAATTATTAACTGGTATTAAAATAGTTTTCACTTTATAAAATATTTCCACTTTTGTGAATTCAAATTGCCTCCTATTATTTACATATCACTTGGTGCTCAAATTAATTCTCGAACAACTTATTTTGCAAATTTTGTATAAATTTTTTCTATTTGAGATACCGCTCCATATATTAAAATTGCAATTACACACAGCAAAAATATTCCTGCCATAACTAAATCTAATTTAAAAACCTGTCCGCCATAAACTATAAGGTAACCTATTCCTTTGGATGCCACTAAAAATTCACCGGTTATAACACCTATCAATGACATTCCTACATTAATTTTTAAAGTGGATATAATTGTAGAAATATTGGCCGGTATTACAAGTTTTGTCAAAATTTGAATTTTATTTGCCCCAAATGATTTCATAAGCAGTATTTTTTCAGGATTCACATTTTTAAACCCTGCAAGAATATTAAGAGTCGCTATTATCACAGAAACAAGAAGTGCCATTATTATTATTGATTTTGTTCCGGCTCCCATCCAAACTATTATAATAGGACCGAAAGCAACTTTCGGCAAAGCATTAAGTACTACCAAATAAGGATCTGAAACTTTAAAAATAAAATCCGACCACCATATTACAACAGCAAATGCAATTCCAAGTATCGTTCCAAACAAAAACCCCACAACGGTTTCCCATGCGGTTACTCCAACATTATTCCACAATTGATTAGAAGAATTAAGACTAACCAAAGTCTTAAATACTCTCGACGGAGAACTCATTATAAACGGATCTATCCATTCGAATTGTGCAGCTATTTCCCAAATAATAATTAAAAAAATCAAAAAACCTGTTTGAGTTGCTTTTACGGCAAAATTTTCTCGCTTTTTTCGTCTTAGGTAATTTTTATGTTCCCGAGAAATAACATTTGTATTTATTTTCTCATTCAACCAACTCACCCCAAATGATATCAAAATAATCGTTAAACTTTTTATGATTTTTCTTTTCATGTAGTGAAAGTTTATCTGAACCGAAATCAACTTTGACAATTTTTTTTACTTTACTTGGTCTTTTAGAAAATATAACTACTCTGTCCGAAAGCGAAACTGCTTCCGATATATCATGACTGACCAATACAGCAGTCTTTTTTTCATTCTTTATTATATTTAAAACTTCTTCAGATATATTTATTCTCGTCTGGTAATCGAGTGCCGAAAAAGGCTCATCAAGAAGTAAAATTTGAGGTTTAACGGCTAAAGTTCTTATTAGTGCCGCTTTCTGCCTCATTCCCCCGGAAAGTTGACCCGGGTAATGATTTAAAAATTCTCCCAAACCGTATTTTTCCATTAATTCAATTGCATATGACTTCGTCTCAGGAGTTAATGCATGCTTGAGTTCCAGCCCAAGTAAAACATTTTGCTCAATAGTCCTCCATTCAAAAAGATAATCTTTTTGAAGCATATATCCAACCTTTTGTATATATTTTTCTGAATCAGGTATATTTATTTTTACCGAACCTTCAGACGGTTCAAGTAGTCCCGAAATTAAGGACAACACTGTACTTTTTCCGCATCCACTCGGTCCCACTATGGTTAAAAATTCTTCTTTATATACATCAAAGTTTAAACCCTCAATCGCTGTAGTCTCTCCTTGAAGGGTGTGATATTTCATTTGCACATTGTTTATTTCCAGAATTTTTTCAGACTCCACTTTATTCCCTCTTTTCTATGTCGCTTTTTTATCACATATAATTTCTTCACTTAGCTGTGTATTGATTATATCTTCGAAATTTACTTTCTCGTCAAGTTCTTCAGCATGTATCATAACTTCCTGCATTAGATCAAAAGATTTTTCATCAATTACAGGATTTTCGCACCAAACATCATATTTAAGATAGTTACTTACACAATCGGTAAGCAAATTTTCATCCGCTTCTACAAAGTACGGAGCAATTACCTTTGCAATTTCTTGGGCTGTATGACACTTTATCCATCGTTGAGCTTTATAAATAGCTTTTATAAAACTTTTTATCGTTTTTTCATTATTTTGAAGATAACTTCTCGAACAACAATATCCCGTATAGGCTATCTTTCCACATTCTTCACCCAAAGCACTTAAAATATGAAAATTTTTTTCTTTTACCATCATCGAAGCCGTTGGTTCAAACAAAGTGACATAATCCCCAGTACCTCTACTAAAAGCAACACTCATTAAATTAAACTGAATATTATTTAAAAGCTTTAAGTCCGACTTTACATCAAATCCCTTTTTATACAAAATATACTCAAGAACCATTTCCGGAACTCCGCCTTTTCTTCCGGCAATAATTTCTTTTCCCTTTAGATTTTTCCAACTGAATTCCGAATTTCTTCCTACAAGAAAACTGCCGTCACGTTGAGTAATTCCTGCAAATAAAATCGGAAAATCTTTTTTACCTTGTTTATATACGCTAATTACCGAAGAAAGTCCTAATAAACCTATGTCAGCTTGTGATGACAAAACTGCAGTCATAGTCTTATCTGAACCATCGGCACTTATTAATTCAATATCTAAATTCTCATCCTTGAAGTAATTAAGACCCAATGCAACGTATTGCGGTGCATAAAACACTGAACGTGTAACTTCATTTAACCGAACCTTTGAAATATTTGTATCTGAATTTTGCGAACAAGAAACCATTGTAATACAAAAAATTAATAAAATAAAAATGCTAACCGTTTTCAAAACCTTACTTTTCAATATATCACCAACTTAAATTGTGATAATACCATTTTATTAACAGGTTTAGAAAATTGTTAACACTCATCATTGATATAAAAAATTAAAACCGACACCACATTAAAGTTTCAAACACAACATGGAATCGGCTTTTTAAATTATTTATCTTTTTGTTCGTTAACTGAACTCTTTCTTTTCTTTATTTTATTTGCAATTTTATCAATAACATCGGGAGTCATTGCAATAATTCTATCAATTGCCCCATCAAAGGACTGTATTTGAAGAAGTTTTACATCACCCTGAGAGATAACTAAAAACGCAACAGGAACTATATTAACACCTATTCCATTTCCTCCTCCGAACAAATCTTTATCCGGGTGCTTACTTAAAGCAAAATCAGAACCTCCCGAAGCATATCCATAACTTACTTTCGACACAGGTATTACTACTGTACCGTCAGATGTAGTTATCGCTTTACCTATGATCGTGTCTGCGTTAACGACCTCTTTAATTTTTTCGATTGAAGAATCCATCATACCTTCCAGCTTATCGCTCATTTAAAATACCACCTTTTCGATTTTTAGTTGTATACTAATTGTATAATTCTCGATACTTTTTAACCGCAAAAAAAACCACACAAAAAATCCTGAAAATATTACTACTTACATTAATTTCAAATTCAGAAGTAATTTTTTCTCCTAAAAAATCAGGCATGACTTCAACCTTAAAATCTTTCGGAGAAGAAATACAATTAACTGCAGACATAAACGGATACACAACCGCAGAAGCTTGTCCGTACCTAATTGCCGCAGAAAAAGCATTCGGAGCCCCTACTTTAACCAAAAGTTTAACCTTATTTACACTAATCTTTTTCATTAATTTTGCAAATACTTCACTGCAAGCATTTAGAATATCGTACATCATTTTGAACGATTTTACAAATCCTCTTTTTTTAAATGCTTCAAAAATTTTATTTTCAGAGTTTCCCGATTTCAAAGATTCATTCTTCGACTTATCAAAACTATTTTTATTATTAAAAACATTCAATTTAATTCCCAAAATTAAAATTTCAACATTGGGTACTTCAGGATACCTTACAACAACATTAAGAGGCAAAAAGAGAATGACAATTAAAATAATTAAAATCAACAACGCTACATACAGCCAAATCATCTTGTTCTTTTCCTTAATTTTTCAGTATGATGTTTATTATTGGAAATTTTTCAAATTTTATACATAAAAAAATGGCAAACTGGTTATTCTTATAATAAAGTTATACATCAAATTTTCAATAATATTTATCGGAGCACCGAGAATTCCAAAAAACAAAAGGACTATTAAAATAATCTCTACAGTACGCTGGTGAGGATAATATATCGCCCAAAGCTTGCGAGGCATGAGTGAACCGAATATCGCATAACCATCTAAAGACATAAGAGGTATAAGGTTGATCACAGCTATTTCCAAATTTATTTTTATAAAAACTGCAAAAAACAAGTACAGCCAATCATTTCCCAAATTACACGCTATTGCAAGATTCAAAAGAAATCCTCCAACAAGTGCCGACAAAAAATTTGAAATCGGACCTGCAGCAGCAACTAAAGCAGTGTCTCTGCGAAGATTTGAAAAATTGGAAGGATTTACAGGAGCAGGACGAGACCATCCAAATCCAAAAAAAAGAACGCACGCCGCACCTATCGGATCAAAGTAAAAAAGTGGATTGAATTTTAGCGCTCCAAACATTTCTGCAGTATTATCTCCGAGTTTTCGTGCAACAAGCGCATGGGCATATTCATGAAACGGTAAAGTTACGAAAACTACAACCAAAACGGCAACAATTCTCATCAACAAATATTCAAAAGTAATTCCGGGCATTAAAAACCACATTATTTTTCACCTCTGAATTAATTATACCATCATTTCGTAAGCAACTCAACCGATTAAAATTTATTTATTCAACGACACTACAGCTGTATTTGGATAATACCACTCCAGTATTTTTTTATAATCTGCTCCTTGTTTAGCCATATACTGCGCTCCACACTGACTCATACCCACACCGTGTCCATACCCTAACACCTTAAATATAAATTTACCACCATCTTTATCACAATCAACATAAAAATCCGAAGATCTCAGTCCGAACATTTCACGAATTTCAATACCTTTTGCTTTATGAGAAGCTATATTAATTTCTTTAACCATTCCGCCTTCGGTACGTGAAATATCCTTAATCCAATTTTCCGGAATATCGCTGAAATCACAATCGTTCCATTTATTCGAAGCAACCTCTTTGAATTTCTCAAACGTAATATCTACGGTAGTTTCATACCCTGAAGCAAATTTATCTCCAGGGCTTTCCACGTTTGTAAGATACTTCAAATCTCCACCAAAAACATCTGATGATTTTTCTGTTTTTCCGGAAGAAATTGCGTGATATGCAGCCAATATCAAGTTACCCTCATCTTCTATTACTTCTCCAAAAACACTGTCTACGGCTTCTTTTATTTTGGAATAATATTTATCAAATTCACTGCCCCATTTTTTATGCATCTGATCTTCAGGAACGTAATTTATCCACTTTTCGGTATTGACTTTAAATGCGTATTTTCGACTCTTATCAGCTGATTTTTCAAAATCATTCCGAGATTTACAAAAATATGTATAACAGGCCACAGCTTGAGCTTTAAGCGCTTCAGGTTCAAATCTTGCAGGCATCTCCGCAGTTACCGCCCCATATAAAAATTCTCTGTCGGGTATGCTCAATATTTCACCATTTGATTCATCTAAAACACAAAAAAATTTGGAATTTATCTTCGATTTATAAGGTTTTTCTTTAAAATCGCTGATATTTGAATCACATTTAACACTCCTACCCACAGACAAAAGTGGTATTAAAATCAAACACAAAAACAATACCAATGAAAATAAGATGTTCCTTTTAAAAGATGCTTTCATATTCAAACCCCCGTTACTTTTAACAGACAAAACAACAATTTTTCTTGCTTATTGACTTTAATAAACACTTTATATAAACTATCTTCTGAGAACGTTTCATTATTAATAATATGGACGAGTTTTTAAAAATATGTTTTATTGGAGGTATTGAAATTGAAATTGAATTTAAAAAATACTTGGTTGATTTTTCTTGCTTTTACGCTAACTCTGGTTCCTCTTAAAATTTGTTCTGCACTCTTTACAATTAGCTTTGTGGAATCTGCAATATTTACTTGTATATTTATGGCAGCCATTGCATCTCTTGTGATTTTTTCCTGCTTCAGCGAAATAAAACTCAAAAACATGGACATAAAGAAAAATGCTTTACTCGGAATAGTAAGTGCTCTTATCTCAATTGCATTCTTCTGGTGTATTTCAACGTATTTTAATGATAATTCGAAATATGATTTTGAATGGCAACCTGTCGTAATGTCGCTTCTATCCATACTTTGCTGTATAACTTTTGCACTGAATTCCGCCTCTTTCTTTACCGGAAAAAATATTTTTTCGGGAGTGCCGTTTTTCATTTTCTGTCCAACGATGTGGTTCGGAATGTCAATGATTTTATTCCTGTCCATATACAATAACAATGCGAATGTTTACGAAGTTGGATTGACCTCATTTTTAGCTCTGTTCATGGTCTATCATACGCAGGTTTTCGCAACTTCTTCAAATTACAATATTATAAAACAAATGTTTATTTTCGGAATGCCTTCGATCTTACTTATACTCGCAAACTCTGTGCCTGTGATTATCAAATATTTAAGAGGATACGATGTAAGCGATTTGGCTATATCTGTTTCTTCTCTTCAAATCCTTATAGCTTTATACATTGTCGGAGTTTTGGCTGAATCTTACAAACAAATAAACGCCCCACAAGAACCTGAAGTTCGTTCAATAACAATTCATTAATCCGTAATATATTTATTCTTACGTGCACATAATTTATTAATTAATTTTTTTATAAGGAGCTGTTGAACATGTCAATAAAAATCGGTATCAATGGTTTTGGAAGAATCGGAAGAATGGTTTTAAGAGCTTCACTGAACGAACCTTCAATTGAAATAATGGGAATAAACGATCCTTTTGTAAGTGCCGATTATATGGCTTATATGCTTAAATACGACAGCGTTCAGGGTAAACCTGACGCCCAAATAAAATCGGAAAACGGACTTCTTTATGTAAATGGAACTATGATAAACGTATTTGCAGAAAAAGATCCCAAAAATATTCCCTGGGAGACTGTAGGAGCAGAATACATAGTCGAATCCACCGGTGTATTCTGTACATCCGAAAAATCAGATGCTCACCTCAAAGCAGGAGCAAAAAAAGTAATTATATCAGCTCCTGCAAAAGATACCGTAACACCTACTTTTGTATGTGGCGTCAACTTAGAAAAATATGAATCCTCCATGAACATCGTATCTAATGCATCTTGTACAACAAACTGCCTTGCTCCCCTTGCCAAAGTAGTAAACGACAATTTCGGTATCGTAGAAGGTCTTATGACAACCGTTCATGCTATTACAAGCACTCAAAACACCGTTGACGGTCCATCTGCGAAAGACTGGCGAGGAGGCAGAGCTGCCGGATGTAATATAATACCTTCGTCGACCGGAGCAGCAAAAGCTTGTGCTCTTGTTATTCCGGAACTTAAAGGAAAGCTTACAGGTATGTCTTTCAGAGTTCCCGTCCCTAACGTTTCGGTTGTTGATTTAACTTGTAAATTAGAAAAATCAGCAACGTATGAAGATATATGCGAAGTCATAAAAAGAGCATCTGAAAACGAAATGAAAGGTATTTTGGGATATACCGACGAAATGGTTGTTTCAAGTGATTTTTGCGGAAATTCTCACACTTCGGTATTTGATGAAAAAGCTGGAATAATGCTAAACAGTAACTTTGTAAAACTTGTTGCATGGTATGATAACGAATGGGCATACAGCTGCAAAATTATCGAACTTATTAAACACATGTATAAAATCGATAACAATTAATATTATTAAAAAATATCGACGGAGTAAAACCTGTATGGTCTTACTCCTTTATCATACTCAATATTTATAAGCGATTATTTAATTCAAACAAATTAAGCGTATAAACTAACCGGTACAAACCGATAATCTATTTTATTCCGGTTACTACCCTGTCAATATTATTTATATCCTTAATTACTTGTATATTTTTAAAATTATGGTTTATCAATATTTCACTTACTTGCGATGATTGCCCTATACCTATTTCAAAAGCTATCATACCGCAAGATTTGAGTTTTGACGTCCACAAATCGGATATCTTTCTATAAAAATAAAGTCCATCTTTCCCACCATCAAGAGCCATAAGCGGCTCTTTTTTTACTTCTTTTTGTAAAGTTCTTATGTCACAACTTTTTATATATGGTGGATTGGAAATAATTATATCAAAAAAATCATCTCTGAAATTTGAATATATCTCAAAAATATCGGCATTAATACACTCAATTTTACTTTTATGAAATTCGACATTTTTACTCAGATATTTGAACGCTTTTTTTGATTTTTCTACTCCATATATTTCAGGAGAATTCTTTAAATTTTTATCAAGAGCTATTGCAATACAACCGGTTCCACTACAAAGATCAATTATTTTTGGATTTTTTAATTTACTGACATGTTTGTAACTTTCTTGAACAAGCACCGTTGTATCGTCTCGAGGTACAAGCACTCCTGATCCAACATTAAATTCAAGCCCCATAAATTCCCATATTCCGAGTATATACTGTAAAGGAATTCCATCTTTACGCTTGTCCAAAATTTTTAACAAATCAATTTTAGCTTGTTCGGACACAATGTCATCAAACTTTATAATCATACCTGATTTTGTAAGTCCAAAATATTTTTCAAATATGTATTCTATTTCGCACTTATAATCTTCAATTTTGGCATTTTCAAATTCTTTACAAATAAAATTATATAATTCTTTTATTGTCATGAGAGACTCTCCGAATCGGATTCATTTTTATCCTGAATTTTCTCTAAAAAAACAGGAAAATTCACCGTAACAGTAGTACCAAACCCTTCTTCACTTATTATACTTAATGTTCCTCCGTGAAGAGCAACTATTTCATCTACTATGGCAAGTCCTATTCCAGAACCTTTTTTTAAATAATTTGCTTTGTAAAATTTTTTTGTTACATTCGGCAAATGCTCTTTAGGAATTCCACATCCATTATCTGTAACACTGACATACACCATATTTTCGTTAATACCTGCACTAACACTTATTCCACCACCCTCAGCTGTATATTTCAGTGCATTGTCTATTATGTTTATAAACACTTGACGCAAACGATTTTTATCTCCCATCACCGGCGGAAGCATTTTAGGTTCATTGTATATTAATGTTTTTTTCTCATTAATTGCCCTATCTTTAAACATATAAACAGCTTCTCCGAGCTCTGCTAAGATGTCTATTTTTTCTTTTATTAGAGTAATTCGTTTATCTCTAATGCTTGAAAAGTCCAACAATTCTTCAACTATCCACGATAATCTTCCCGCTTCTTTTACTATCGTATCTAAACCACGCTTCATTGTTACAGGATCAGAATCGCATATTTGCATGGTTTCTGCCCAACCTTTTATCGCTGTAAGAGGTGTGCGAAGTTCATGAGAAACCGATGAAATAAATTCATTTTTCATTTTTTCCGAAGCATCTAATTCTTCAGCCATATAGTTAATCGTATCGCTGAGTTCTCCTATTTCATCATCATATTTTTTATCTATTTTTATATGAAAATCTCCTCTTGCAATCATTTGAGCTTTCAGGCATATTTCGCTCACCGGTGTAACTATCGATTTTACAAACTGAGTTCCAGAAACAATCATAAACACTATAACGATCGAACACAAAATAAGAAGCATAATCATTCCGAAAATTATTCTGGTATTGGCCTCTTCTACTGACACTACGTACCTAACCGCTCCGATATATTTATTCGAACGGTCATAGATACAGCGCGTAACTGCTATCAATTTTTCACCGCTGAAAGACTTGCCCTCCCATATGCCAAATCCATTTTGAGAATTTCTCGCTTGGTCGTAGTCAGGTCTTATTTCCGGACAATCAGGCAAAAAACCAGTCGATGTTATTATAGTATCATTGTTTTCATCAAAAATCATTAGTTCCATCGTATCACTGTCCGTGAAATTTTTAACGTATTCCTTTGCAATATCCGAAAAATTCGTCTCAGTTTGAACCGAATAGCTCTTAAACATGCTATAAAGTTCATTCGTTCTACCTTTGAGAGTCTGCTTAATTCCGCTGTAGAAATATCCCCTGATTACCAAAGCAAATGCCGTTACCAAAATTGCAAAAATCACTATAGTAAAAACCAAACTGTTAAAAATCCAACGCCTTTTTATTCCCTTTATAGTCATAAAATAAACCCTTCTACCTTAATTTTCCCACTTATATCCCATTCCCCAAACAGTAATTATGTGCTGCGGAAAAGATGGATTATCTTCTATCTTCATCCTGAGTCTTCTTATGTTTACATCAACTATTTTTTCCTCAGCTTTATTTGATTCTCCCCACACGTGGTGAAGTATTTGAGTACGACTTAAAACCGTACCGGGATTTGAAAAAAAGTATTCCATAATTTGAAATTCTACCTGAGTAAGCTCTATAATATGACCACGTTTTTTTAAAGCACGGTTCTTTAAATTAAGAACAAATTCACCAAATTTAATCTCCTCGTGAAATTTATTCTCACTTCTCATAACATTAAGCGCAACACGTCGGTAAAGAGCGTCTACCCGAGCGACAAGTTCTGACGGACTGAAAGGCTTTGTTATATAATCGTCAGCGCCGAGCATAAGACCACTTATTTTATCCATTTCCTGAGTCTTTGCCGTAAGCAAAATTATTCCAATTGTATCGCTTCTTTTGCGGAGTTCTTTACAAACTTTCATTCCATCTATCCCCGGAAGCATTATGTCCAAAACCGCCAAATCAAAATCTCCATTATAGTGATCAAACATTTCTAAAGCTTTTTCTCCACTGTCGGTATCAACCACTTCATATCCTGAACGTTGTAAGTTTATAACTTCAAATTCTCTTATTGCTTCTTCGTCTTCAGCTACCAATATTCGTTTCATTTAAAGACCTCCTGTATTACTTTCTTTTTTCAATTTTTCGATTGTTTTCTGCGATAAATCAACTTCAGAAATAACCTGTTTTTCCCATTTGTACGCATAAAAAGTTTTAGAAAGTTTTCCTGAATCCAGTACCGAAATTACAAATTCTTTATTACCATCTTCATCAACAGTATAAAATTTTTCTATATCGGAAGCATTAATCAAAATATCATCAGCTATTTTATACTTTTTTTCTTGGTAAATCAGTGCAAGCATATGTATTATTTCGAAATCACCCGGAGATTTACAAAACACAATTTTTAAATTATTTTCACTCGATAATAAATCTGCATTAACAACTGCAGAATATCTACTATCTGATCGCACATATACCCAATTGACATCACTTCCAAAATATTCTTTAACCGCCTCTTTTATACTGCTTTGATTCTCTGACAAACGTGGTGGATTCATCGCACTCTGAATTTCAAAAAAATTTTCGACACTACATCCCGAAAAAACTGTAAAAACAGCTCCCAAAGCAAAAATTTGCCAAAATTTATTCTTCAAACATTACCCCTCGCTTCCAAATGCTTTGAAGAAATTATATCATACTTTATTATTTATTTAAATGCGAAGTTAAGATATTTTAACTGTTTCAAAACAAATAAATTTACACGATTTACCTCAGTAAAATTATTGACACTTCAATAATTCAATTGTATAATGTACTAAAAATATTGTATTGTTTGAATAAAATAAGATATATTGAGGGATGGTTTAATGGGAATATTAAGTGATCAGTATCGTACAAATGTTTTATACGATTTTAGTCTGGTTTCAAAGGCAGTTTTTCATATTTACCAAAGGAGATATAAGGTCCCATTTTTCAAAAAATCAACTTCTGGAGAAAATCTTTTATTCCAATTTCCAGATACTTTCGACCTGATCGAAACCCTTCCGGTTCAAATCAATCCCGAAGACGTTCGGTTAAAATATGGTGGAAAAATGTATAATAAAAAAACTCCTGGCCAACCAGCTGTACAACTAAAAAAGACACTTTATGGTTTTCCTATAAAAAGAAAATCAGAAGATGTGGCCGGAGAAGAATCCTTAAATATAAGTTTAAAGTATGATATATACGATGAATACATGGTCAGTACTGCAGAAGGATTAATAACAAACAATAAATCTCCCTCTCTACTAAATAACAATACCACAAGTTTGGAAAAATTATGTAAACATTCCGGCAAACCCGATATATACGCCTTATTCGAATGGGGTGAAATAGAGTGTTTTGGTATTTTGGAATCTATTGACGTAACTTTCGACGCTTTTTCATGTTGGGGAACTCCTCTTAAAGCTTCAGTTGAAGTTGAAATTTCAAAACAAATTTTAGCTGTAAACGAAGAAAATGAAGAAATGTCACCAAAAGAAAGTGGATGCTTTGTTCTCGATCATTTAACAAAGATGAAAGCATATAAAAAGTCTTCAGATATTTTGCTCAAAACTCAACTTGGCGTAAGCCAAGCACTCAGGTAAAAATAAGCACAAAGCACTAAAAGGAGGAAAAACAATATGAGTGGACAGACCACGTTTGACACAAGTGTGGAACAACTGCTAAGAGATATAGATGATACTATTGCAGCCGTTGAGAGCATGAGAAACTTAACGGATATTCAGTATACGCCACAGACTTCTCAAAAAGGTGCTGAACTACACGAAGACAAATCCGATTTATCAGAAATATCCGATGGTAGAAGCCACCAAGATATACCAGAAGTTGATAGTAATTCATCAGAAGCATCTAGTGACAAAAGTCGTCAAGACACATCTACAATCGATAGTGAGTTGGTAAAAGCAGCAAAAAGCTTTATAGAAAAAATTAAAAATGAAGAAAATTTCGACTCTGAAAATTGCAAAAAACTTTTAGACAGTATAGAAAAACAAATAGATCAAATAAAAAAGAAATCTGAAGAATATTCTAAATCTGACATTGAGTTATTCAAAGAAAATGATCAAAATTTTATTATATGGCAAGCATCTCAATATATTCAAACTCTTTCTATTCTCTCAAGAGATTGCAGCGAATTATCACTTAATGACATAAAATTTTTAAAATCCATATCCGACAATCAAGAAATTTTCTTTGAAAACATATGCGAAAAATCTCTTCAAAAAGTAAATGATTTTTTCGAATTTATAGACGAAATAAAACCAAATGAAAAATTTGACGACGACGATGATGATGATGACAGTGACGATTATGACGACAGTGACGATGATTACTATTCCACTGAAACCGACGATGATGACGATTTCGATGAAAAAGACGAAGAAGATGATGAAAAAGAATATATAGAAAAGTTTTCTTCCGAAGGGGTGGAAGAAAATCAAAAATTTATAGCAATGGCCAAGGAATTTAAGGATAATCTTTCACCTGAAATTGAAGTAGTGGATATCGTAGACGTGGAAGGAACAGATCACGATAGTGACGAAGATTACGAACATGATTACGAATTAACTGAGCCTCAGGTGGAAAGTGAAGACAATGGTACCCCTTCTGGTAAAAAAGGATTTTTTTCTAAACTCAAATCAAAATTCAAAAAAGCGACTTCACGCAAATCCAATTCGACTTCTAATACTAACATTGACGATTTAATAGAAGAATATGACATAACTACAATGCTAAAAGAAGGACCAAAAAATATCAAAAACGCTGCAAATTTTGTACTTTCCAAAAACAAGAAAAACGCAACTCTCTCAAAAGCAATGAAACTTCTTTTAAATGACATAAGTATGGTAGAAAATGATTTTCCATACTTTTCGGTGGATTATTCTTCAGATTTAGAAAAGTTAAAATTTATCGAACGTATAGAAAATTGCGTAAAAGAAGCACTTTATTCCTTAGAGGAAATAGATAAAAGTGATGAAAATTTAAAAAAAATATTCATACTTCTTACCTCTTTTTTACGTGAAAAAGAAGATAAAGAAATAAATTTAATGAAAATCACTGACGACAGAAATAAATTTAATGAAAAAATTAATGAAGAAAATTATTTAAACTACGAAATTGATGTTCGCGAAAAAGCGTTAATCAAAAGAAAAAGCAAACGTTTATTTAAAGAACGTATTCATGATAAAAATAGTGATGATCCCAGAATAAGAAGGTTAATAAAACTTGAAAAAGAAGAATCAGAATACGAAGAAGAATATCCATATGAAAGGCAAAAATATAAAAAACATTCTGGATCCGGAAAATCAACAATGTCTCCCAAAGAAAAAATATCAGAAAGAAAACACAGCATAGAAATACTTTGTAGATGCTTAGGCTTACTGATACCAGAAGATAAAAAAGACAAGAAAGTAAAATATTTGACCCCAAATAGTGAAGTGTACCGAGATATTGAACCTAATGCCAATACAAATTTCAGAGATTATAGATCTAAGACAGCACCGGTAATAAAACAGATTGAAACAGATGCAGGTAATCTCACTGAAAAAGACCAAGAAGGTTTTTTTGAATTTTTTAATAAATATATTAAAGGTCGTGAAAATTTCACAGAATTACCACAGGACTGCATATCATCACTTAAAAGATTATGCCAAAAAAGATTAGCCAACAACGTTACTTTTGAAGATTTTATCGATGACGACAATGATGTTTTGAAAAGATTATAATGGATTTAAAATTTTTCCTATGAGTTTTAAAAAGCTTATAGGAGTTTTTATTTAAAAAAGGAATTATTAAATACTTTCACTTTAAAAATTTATATTGACAATAAATCATTGAACTTCATATTATGTAAAAAAGTATATAAGTGAGGCAAAAACGATGAAATTAACAATAATGCCACTTAGTAAATCTGAAGTCGGTAAAAAATTTAAAGTTCTGGCTTTACGGCTAAGCAAACAAAAAAAACGAAGATTTTCAGATTTGGGAATTCTTCCGGGAACAGAAATAAAAGTTTTACAAAAAAGTCCTTCCGGTGACCCCATAGCATATTTCGTAAGAGGAACGGTAATAGCTCTCAGAAATGAAGATGCACAAAAAATAATAGTTGAAACAATATAGATAATAATTTATTGGAGTTGACCTTACTTATGAACCTTACAAAAAGTTCAAATTTTAAAGTAAGGAAGTTTCAAAAAAAAGTTTCACCTAAAAAAACAAAGACTATTGCCATAGCAGGAAATCCGAACGTTGGAAAAAGTACCGTTTTTAACGCTCTTACAGGTCTTAACCAACATACCGGAAATTGGCCCGGAAAAACAGTGGAGTGCGCACAGGGAAAGTTTATTTACAATTCTACAGAATTTAAACTCATAGATTTGCCCGGAACATATTCACTTATTTCAAATTCTCCGGAAGAAGAAATCGCAAGAAATTTCATATGTTTTGAAAATCCTGATGCAGTGATAATAACTTTAGATGCCACATGTCTTGAAAGAAGCCTCAACTTGGCAATTCAAATACTCGAATTAACAAAAAACGCAATAATTTGCCTGAATTTAATTGATGAAGCCGTTCATAAAAAAATTCATATAGACATTGACGAACTTTCTATGCAACTCGGAGTACCCGTAATTGCTACCAATGCAAGAAAAGGAACAGGTCTTAAAGAACTTGTTAAATCTACATACAATGTTGCTTACGGTAAAACCAAAACGTATAAGATAAAAAACTACTACGGCGAAGATTTAGAAAAATCTTTAAATAAAATTGAGTCTGAAATAAAAAAATCCAAAAATTTAAAAACTGATTCAAGGTGGTTAAGTGTACGGCTCATGGAAAATAATTTTGGGTCATCTTCTTTAGAAAAAATCTCAGATATTGACCACACCGAACTCTTAATTACTTTAAAAAATGAAATTAAATGCTTGAAAGAAAAAAATTTAAATCAAGAAAATATTCAAGATAAAATAACCGAATCATTAATAAAAAGAGCAGAAAAAATATACAATCTTTGCGTAAAAGTAGAAAACAGAAATTATGATAATGCTGACCGAAAAATAGATAAAATTTTAACTTCAAAACTCACTGGATTTCCTATAATGATTCTAATGCTTTTGGGAATTTTTTGGATAACAATCGTAGGCGCAAATTATCCATCTGAAATTATTGCTTCGGGACTGTTTAAAATTCAAGACATACTTCTGGAAACAATGAAAACTCTCGGTTCTCCTGCCTGGTTATATGGCATATTAATAGAAGGAATTTACCGAACTTTAGCATGGGTAGTGTCGGTAATGCTTCCACCTATGGCTATATTTTTTCCTTTATTCACTTTCCTTGAAGATATAGGGTACCTACCTCGAGCAGCATTTAATATGGATAATATATTCAAAAAATCAGGAGCACACGGAAAACAAGCTTTGACGATGTGCATGGGATTTGGATGCAACGCATGCGGAATAATCGGATGCAGAATTATAGATTCTCCAAGAGAAAGAATAATAGGAATTCTTACAAATAATTTTGTGCCATGCAATGGACGTTTTCCACTTTTGATATCTGTTATTACAATGTTTTTTGTGGGCAATGCTTTTTCAGGTTTTGAATCTTTGCTTAAAGCATTCATTTTAACCTGTATAATACTATTTGGTATCGCCGCAACTTTTATAACATCAAAACTTCTATCTATGACCATATTAAAAGGAGTTCCGTCGTCGTTCATACTGGAACTTCCACCTTACAGAAAACCCCAAATAGGAAAAATTTTAGTACGCTCAGTTATGGACAGGACCGTTTTTGTACTCGGAAGAGCCGTTGCTGTGGCAGCTCCCGCAGGACTTATAATATGGCTTATGGCAAATTTAAAAATAAACGATTTAAGCTTACTGTATTACCTTACAGCTTTCCTTGATCCATTTGCTAAAAATATCGGTTTGGACGGAGTAATTCTAATGGCTTTTATTTTAGGATTCCCCGCAAACGAAATAGTATTTCCGATAATAATAATGAGCTATATGTGTAAGGGCAGTATTCTGGAAATGGATAATCTAATGAATCTTCACGAACTTTTAGTAGCCAATGGTTGGACTTACATAACAGCAATTTGCGTAATGATTTTTTCGGTAATGCACTTCCCCTGCGGAACAACTTGTTGGACAATAAAAAAAGAAACAGGAAGCCTAAAATGGACTTTCCTATCTCTCTTAATTCCCACATTAATGGGGATTGTAACTTGTTATATCGTGTATCATGTACTAAGTTGCGTTAAATTTTTATAAAATTCCAGAGATTTAAAATGTGTACCTATATGTTCAAAAATGTATTTTTCACATACTTTACCTAAATATTCTTCAGACTCGGGAGAAATAGTAAATTTAAAAAGATTTACAAACTCCGCATAAACTATATGTCGTAACGCAGAAAGTACTCCCGCAGAAAGAATCGTACTTATTGATTTTTCCTGCCAAGAAGCACATTTTTCACATATTAATTTTCCACTTCTTATTAAGAACAACATACCTGCAGAGTTAAAATTTCCGCACCGACTACAACACACTAAGTCCGGCATATACCCACACAAAGCACATCCTCTTAATTCAAAAACAGCTTTTAAAAATTTATTGGATTTCTTTTTTTCAGACAAATAATAGAGCGTATTCAAAAGTAGTTTTAAAAGACTTTTTGAATTATTCTCATCAGGCATCCATGCTATACATAATTCACAAAAATACTGTGCCAATGATAAGGATTCCAAATTTTCACGAATTCCCCAAAAAAGTTCCTCAATCTCAATCTCATCTACAACGAAACCACCTTTTCTCTCGTAAAGAGAAAAAGTACAATAAGCCAGTGGTTGTGAAATCGAACCTTTATTTGATTTAATACTTTGTCCACGCCCAACTATAGCCGAAATTATACCTCTCTCAGCTGTAAATATTCTTATTACTTTGTCTTTTTCTCCCAGTTCTTTATCACGAATTATTATTCCTTTAAAAATCAATTTTACTGAATTTTCTCGAATAAATTATCATCCTTTTTATATTTATAATCAGCAGAGAGAAGATCGGATAGGGATCTATGAAGTAAATAATATTTTACTTCACCTGTTCTCATAAATTCTTTCCAGGCTGACTGCGCTGAATCTTCTATTAATCCTAAATCTTTGCCCATATTTTTCACCTCTGACAAACAAAATTAGCAATTATTATATATTTTGAACAATAATTAATATAAGCTAATTATACATCAAAGTAAAAAAATGTATAGTAGAATTTAAAAAATTTCCATATAATTTATCCATTTTTTAATATTTTTTATAAACTAATGCTATTTTTTGTCTATGCAATACCCCAAATCGCTCAAAATGGACTCTTTGTTTTTCCAATTTTCTTTAACTTTAACCCACAACTTTAAATTAATTTTTTTCATGAGCATCTCTTCCAGCTCTTTTCGGGCAAGAGTGCCTATATTTTTAAGCATCCTTCCACCTTTTCCTATTATTATAGCTTTATGATTTTCACGTTCACAGTATATAACTGCACTTATGTCTGCCATACCGTCATTTCTTTCATGAAAATACTCAATGAAAACCGCAGCTCCATGCGGAAGCTCTTTATCTAATAGATGCAACATTTTTTCTCTTATGACCTCAGAAACAAGCACTCTTTCGGTTTGATCTGTTATGTCATCTTCATCGAAGAAAAATACAGACGGTTCTGCCAAATTGCTAAGCTCTTTAATAAGCTCCTCTCTCCCATTTCCACTCTTTGCAGAAATAGGAACTACCGCAAAATATTCAAACTTATATGTATAATCTTTTATCTGTTCCATAATTACAGACTTATCTTTGAGCAAATCTATTTTATTTATTACAAGTATAATCGGAATTTTCATTTTTCTGAATTTATCAATTAACTTTAAATCTGCATTACAAATACTTTTTCCAGCCTCAACCACATGAATACAAGCCTCACATCCTGAAAAAGAGTTATTTATTTCAGAAACCATATAATTACCCAAACGACTACGAGGGTTAAGCAATCCGGGAGTATCGGTAAACACCAGTTGTATGTTATCTTGTGTCAGTATTCCGGTTATTTTGTTACGTGTAGTTTGAGGTTTTGGCGAAACTATGGAAATTTTGGAATTAACTATCATATTGAGCATCGAAGATTTACCAACGTTAGGTTTACCTACTATTGACACAAAAAGTGATTTTCTATCATTTTGCATTTATTTCTCTCTCCGTTCAATTATTTTTTGTGTTTTTTCGGAAATGACTCACTGTTTTGCTTATATAATTCTTCATTTCTGCGGGACCCCAAAAAATATAAAAATAGCTCAAAACAAAAAAAGAAATTAATCCCAAAACAGAAAACGGATAAGAAACAAAAAAATTAAACATCCTCACATAAGAATTTATATCACTAAATAAAATCATTCCTATTATTACTGAAAATCCCGCTGTAATCAGCACCGCTCCCGCAGCCATATCTTTAGCAGCTTTTGCCACCGAATTATAATTTTTTGAAAAAATATCAACTACACACTCTATCGAACTGTTAATCATTTCTGCAGTCATAACCATAGCGATAGTCAAAAACAGCAATATATATTTTTCCGCACTTAAATTAAAAAAAAGAGATAAAATAAACACACACAACGAAGCGACAACATGAATTCTCATATGTCGCTCATTTTTCAGTGTATAAATTATCCCTTTTAAAGCAAATTTGAAACTTCTAAACAATTTCATAGGCAATTATTCATCCAAAAATGAAACTGCGTTTGAAAATCCGAGCAAATCAAGCACTCTTTCTTCACGTTCTCTCATATGCATCTTCTCTATTCCGCCTTTTTCATGGTCATATCCAAGCAAATGTAAAAGTCCGTGTGCAACAAGGTACGCTACTTCTCTTCTCATTGTGTGTCCGTAAATTTTGCACTGCTCCATAACCTTTTCCATCGAAATTACTATATCTCCCAAGATTTGAGCATTTGTTTCAGGATCAACCTCATATTTTCCATCTTTTCCCATAGGAAATGACAATACATCAGTAGGAACATCTTTATTTCTGTACTGTTTATTGAGGCTTTGTATGTACGAATTATCAACCATCGTTACACTTACTTCGGCTGAACCTTGAAATTTTTCCAATTTAAGAACTGCGTTGCAACATCTTCTTATTAACATTCTGATTCCTGTAGGAATCTTTACTTCTTTCTGCCTATTAACTATTATTACTCTCGTCTTATCTACGACCATAAATTCCATCCTTCCTAAAAATAAAACAAAACTGGACACATTAAAGAAATATTATTCTTTATTTACGACTTATTTCAACATTTTTAAGACACAAAATTCCAAATAATCCATATAATTTAAGTTCACTTTCCAAGCAAGTTCAATACTCGTTAAAATAACTCGCTTTTTTGGTTTTTTTAGTATTGTTTTGTGTATTAAACACTAAACTATTTAACCTTCACTTAAACATTTCCAAATTATTTTACAAATATTAATTATAAGGTATTTTTAATGTCCTGTCAAATGTTTTGACAGCAAAAACAAAGTATATGATTGGAATAAAATTAGGATAATATTACCAATTTTGGTTATTCAATTTCGATTTTTTCCCTTTTCCCTATATTTTCAATACACGAAAAAATTGCATTATATATATATTCACCATTTTCTTCACGTTCTTCTTCGAATTTTTCCAATATTTTAATGTCTTGATTATTTTCATCTTGAATTTTAGACAGTTCTTCCACAATTTCTTTTTTTGCTTCCTCAGAAGTTATTGTTTTTTCCGAACATTCCTGTTCATACCATTTTTCGGTATATAGCACTATCGGAATATCAACTCCGAAAAACTTGGCGTTATTAGACGAATTTTCACATCGGTAAGTATCGTCGATTTTTTTTGGAGACCATATCGAAAATTCTTTTCCAAAAGCCTTTATTCGATATTTTTTCACAATCTTTCCCGTGTCCTTAGCTTGAACCGTTGTAAGCGGTATTTTTCTTTCCACTTTATGTTTAGTCTTTGCAAAAACTTTACAATCCGCATCTGTTAATCCGCTCTTAAAATCCGGTCCTTCAACTACTCCACTTACTAAAAGCTGCCCTTTTGTAACAATGTCACCGGCAGAGACTACCGGAGTTCCTTTGTATGTTTCCAAACGTTCTATTTGACCGTCTTTGGAAGCAATTATATTACACGGTTCGGATTCTCCCACAATTTCCGGAGAAACTATCTTTTCCTTTACAATAATATTTACGCAACTTCCCTCAATATTTACCGACATCCATGCTATATTTCCCAATTTAGACATAATCATCTGCTCAGTAGAAGAAACGTCAATACGTTTCTTCAAAATTCCAGGACAAATACCACAATCCTTAGCGGTATTAATTATATCTTCAGAAGAAATTTCATTATTACCGGAAACATTAATACTCCAAACATAAAGAGAACTTATCCAAATTATTGCTGCAAAAATTATAATTCCAATTAATGCTCCCCATCTTTTTGAATACCTAAGTTTCACAAATGGAAATCCTGTTTTCTTTATGGGATTTATTTCACAATTACATTTTTTTGCAATTTGAGTAAAATTCTCATATTCCGGAAGCATTATATTTCCGTACAAACTTTTATTCACTTTTTTTAAGTCCCATAGTCCTATACTATTTTTTACGGATAAATTAATAAGCTTTTCCGGGCTCTCTCCAATAGCTTCAAAAGAAACATATCCGAAAATCCATCTAAGAGATTTTAGCAGCACATATTATCAACTCACAAAAATTATTTATTTCTATTATTAAGTACTAAACTCCACTGATGTAATAAAGCCCTCTATTACAAGCGAATCGTAGTTCATGCATTTTATTTCAAGACCTCTTCCGAAAAAAATTACAGACATTTTTTTTACTTTTATTTTAATCATATTTTCGTCGTATTCTTCTATGCTTTTACATCCCTCCACAACAATTTCCCTGTTTCCTTTCATCTCGATATATACCGAATTTAGCATATTGGAAACAGGATTTTTGCTAACTATACTTTCTTTCTTTAATCGCTCGTTATGTCCCCTTTTTATCAAAGGCAAATTATACATCACCTTCTTTTAAAAATTATAGCCATGCTATTTTACATACTTTAAATTAATATGCTCAAGTAAATACAAAAATCACCGGTAAATTGCATATACATTATCGGGAGGTAAAAAAATGACTTTTTTAAAAGAATTTTTTAAATTAACAAAAAAATTTTTTCTCATACTAATAACAATTTCAATTTGTGGATGGATTATGGTCTATCCCGAAGTTTCATCTGAAAGTATAAAACAAGGAATAAAGTGTTGCGTAAATATCCTTATTCCCTCTTTATTCCCTTTTATGTTTATGGCAACATTTATCGTTCAATCTCAAATTCTCTCAAATCCAGGAAAATTAATTTCAAAACTTACTAAATTTTTATTTTATCTCCCAGAATGTACCGCTCCGGTAATAGTGCTGGGGTTACTGGGAGGATATCCCGTAGGAGCAAGAGGAGTAAAAACTTTGTTTGATAAAAATAAAATAAATACCGAACAACTAAACAGGATGATGTATTTTTGCGTAAATGCCGGACCGGGATTTCTTGTGAGTTTAGTCGGAAGCCTTTTGCTTAGAAATAAGTTTTTAGGAATAGCAATTCTCATATCACAAATTATAAGTGCTGTATTAATCGGTATTTTTTGCGGAATATATTCGCGGGGAAAAAATTTTCCGCTATACAGTATTAATGAATCAAATACATATCTTGAAACGAACATAGCCGATTCTTTAGTGGAATCTACGTCCGTTGTGTGTTCTTCAATGGCAGAAATGTGTGTTCTTGTTATAGCTTTCACTTTTTTAAATTCTATTATCAATAATTCGGGTATATTTGATTTTGTATTTAATAACATTAAATTTTTAGAAAATTTTAAAAGCGAAATTATAGCTACATCAAATGCTCTTTTCGAGGTCACTTCCGGTTGCATAAAATCTTTAAACTCAAAATTTGGATTTATGATTATTGCATTTGCAGTAGGTCATGGTGGAATGTGCACTCATATGCAGATAGCTTCAATTTTAAAAAATTGCAATTTTAATTTTCGTAAATTTTGCCTTTTTCGATTTTTAAATGCAACTATTTCACTGCTTTCTGCTTATGCAGTTACTCAGCATGTATATATTTCTTCACCGGTATTTTCAAATGTAAGTCAACCTTTAAAAGCATCAAATTCTTCCACTGTTCATGGTAGTTTAGCTCTTGTTTTACTTTCACTTTATTTTATAATTACTGTAAATCACAAATATAAAATTATTAAAAAAAATAATTTCACAAAATCTCTTAAAAAATAATTGAATTAAAAAGTTTACTATAGTTTAATTATACATATTTTTTATTAATAGTATATTATTTTTATAAAAAATATATATTTAAGATTGACAATTAATAATTTGTTCGGTATAATGCATTATTGTAGCAGAATTTAATTAAATTATTTAGTTGAATATAACTTAATTCATATTCTGCTAACAATATTTTGTAGTAAGGAGAGGTTATTATGCCAAAGATGTGCTTACCCACATACGAACTTTTGTTGAAAGATGAATATATGGCGGAAAAATTTTTGAAATCTTGTAAGGGAAATCCGAAAAAAGTACAAGAAGTTTCCACATATCTTATATGCGATAACTCAAAAAATAAATCTGAAACTAAAAAATCAATTGATCAAGTTGAGCAAGTAATAAAAAAAATAAGAACTCTGGACTCTGTAACCGAATCGGATAAAAAATATTTAGAAAAATTATTTTCTTTATTCATGGCTGATCATAAGTTACATCTATGTATATTAGAAAAAGAATGGAAAGAAGCAAAAAAACAGTGTCAATATTTATTAAAAGAAGGTCCTAAATTCACAATTTACTATAGTTTTTTCGTACAAGATTTTTTAAACGGTTGCACCGTGATGGAAATGATTGAAAAAGGTGAATCTGAAGAATCTATACGAAAAACTAAAGAATTTAAAGCTATTTTATCCGAAAAGCTTGTCTTTAAGGATGCGTATGACGAACTTTTCCCTGAAATTGTTGAACTTTTGGCTTAAAGAATAACATTTATCCAAAAGGATAAGATTTCGTTCTTACGAAAATGATTAAAAACTAAAAGAATAATTTGAACTGTTGGCTACGCTTTATGGTAGCCAGCTTTTTATTTCAATTATTGTATCGATGAAAGCTTTTACGTTAATATTTATGAAACAAAAAATTTAAGAACATTAAATCAATTCTTTAAATCTAACTTTTAGAAAAGAACGATCAACCTAATTGATTAACACAAAAATAAAACTCGAAAGCACATTGCCTTCGAGCTAAAAATCATTAATTAAAATACACATTTACCTTTTTTCTTCCGAATTTATTGCAAGCTTTTTCAGTATTCATATATACGTCTACCACTGCACGTCCCCTTCTTAGTGCTCCTCCGGTATCCTGAGCTTTACCTTTAAACAAAACTTTTCCATCAATTGTTTCTACTGTAATAGAGCTACCGTATGGTATAAGATTGGGATTTACCGCTAATGTAACACCTTGAACAGGAGTAACTCCAGTTGATGTTTTAGATCCTGCAGGAGCCGTGTACGCTGTAGCAAATCCAGAAATCATACGAGAACCTTTTTTACTACTCACCTGTAAATTATCTTTAGAGTCATCTTTTTTAGTTACATTTTGAGAACTGTTACTCTTTGTACCTTCAAGCACTACTTCGTCAACTGGCTCCGAAATCACTTTAGAATCAATCTCTTCAGATTTAACTACTTTTCCGTCAACTAAAGTTTCCTTAAATCTGACCTCTCTCTCCCCGTTTTTTCCGAGAGCTGAAACTTCCTTTTGTGAATCATCAAGCAAATGACTTTTCTTAACTACCGTTTTAAATGGAATCTCTTCGGTTTTAGAAATTTCTCGATATGTAACACGACTTACATTTATTTCCATACCGTCATAAATTTCCGAAGAAACATCAACATTTACAATATCATCCGCCGAAACATCAAATCCAAGGAATTCAAAAGCACTATAAACAGTACCGCATGGTACAGAGTATTCTTTTGTTTCTCCATCTGCCGTAAGTTTTATATTAACTTTACGACTTATACGAATGTGCATACCTGATTCCAAGGTTTTATCAAGAGAAAAATTACACATATCATCTTTTTCAAGCTTAATTCCTGACTGTTCAATAGCATCTTTTACCGTTCCTGAAGAAATTTTTACGAGAACAGTAAAGTTACCTCTTGAAACGAAAACATCAAACGCTCTTTTAACATCAAGTTTAAGAGAGCCGTCTATTTCGTCGCTTCTTTCAACAGTATCTCCCTGATTAACCGTTACTCCTACTCTTTCAAGTATTTTAAAGGTATCTCCGGTAGATGTGATAGTTGAAATGGTACGGTTATCTGCATTTACATTTACCTGACGGCTGAATGCTCCCGCTGAAAACACCGAAGCTGCACAAACTGCTCCCATAAGTACCAGTGACGTCGCTCTTTTAAACTTTTTACCTTTTTCTTCGTTTACCATGTTTATCATTTTCCCTTCTACCTCCATTTCGGTTACAAATGACTCTAACATGTAATTATTTTTTATAAATTGTAACTTTGCTTTCACTGCACCGCAGCTACTGTATAACAATATTATTAAACAATTTGATTCTTGTCAAAAATTTCAAAAAACACTTTTTTGTGCAAAAAGCCAATACAAATTTTCTTGCTTTTGAAAATATATACTAAATTCTTATTTTAATAACTCGAAAAATCGTCATTAAATCAAAAAGTCTTTTTTCACAGTGATTTCGTTTATGTAAACCGCCGAATTTCAATAGTTACATTTTAGTTACAATTTGTTACTTATTTTTTGAATTAATTTTCTCCCTTTTATCAAAAAACTCAACTGAAGAATATATTGAAAATAATGGTATTTTTAGCTTCGTCTAATTTACATATTTAAAATAACAAACGGAGGTTTGCGATAATGTCAAATCAAATTTTCAACACCGCCTCATTAACATTTGAATTCGGTTCTCAGACAGGCTGTGCTTTCTCCAATATTGCATCGGCAAATTTACTCGAAAGTTTGACTATGCAATCTAATTCACTCGGCTCAAATTATTTTTGGGGAAGTACTGTTATATACATTATAAATGTAAGAAATAATAGCACATCAGAATCAAAAAATTTAGAAATATCCGACAACCTTGCCTCGTACTCTTCCCAAGGAAATGATTCAAACACATCTCTAACTCCTCTTGAATATGATTCTCCTTCTTTCCTTTATATAGACGGAAATTTATATTCTGAAATATCCCCTGAAATAAAGACTGATAAAATAATTTTTAAAATTTCTTCTATTCCGGCCAATTCAAACATCACATTAATATACAAATTAACTGTAAATCAATATGCTCCCATTTATCCCGGATCAACACTAACCAGCACTATAACACTCAATTATGAAGGTGCAGAAAATCCTATAACATCGCAAATTTTATTAACTGCAGAAGAAAAAGCTGATGTAAAAATAATAAAAAATATGCATCCTAACAGCATCTCTATAGGAGAAGAACTCACATACCATTTTTTCTTATACAATTACGGAAATACTAATGCTTCAAATGTAACTTTAACGGATACTTTTTCACCCATACCGAATATTACATCAATACAAGTTGATTCAAAAGACCTCACATTTTCAGATTACTCATATTTAAACGGAACTCTTACAGTCCCATCCTACGGTTCTTCGTTCAATTTAAGTATTCCTGCAGCCGAATTTACAACAAACTCCAAAACCGGACTCATTACCGCAAATCCCGGCACCACTCATGTAGTCGTAAAGGGAAAAATTTAAAACATTTTTATTTTTTACATACAATAAAATTATACTGTTACAACACTAATGTGCATATTTAGTACAAGCTTTCAAAAAATATTTTATATATAAAAATTATAAAAATCGTTGACTTAATTTTTGCGTTAGTATATACTATCGTTGAATAAGCCCAAGTAGCTTAGTTTAGTAGAGCGTTGTTTAATTCAGAGGTGTCGGTGCAAACCCGTCCTTAGGGCAAATATTTTAATCCAAGAAGCGAGGTATATCTCATGTACGAAGACAAAACCCTTACTTGCAAAGAATGCGGAAACGAATTCACATTCACAGCAGGTGAACAGGAATTCTATGCAGAAAAAGGTTTCGAAAACGAACCTCAAAGATGCAAAGCTTGCCGTGATGCACGCAAAAACGCAAGCAGAGAAAACCGTGAAATGTTCATAGCTGAATGTGCAAATTGCGGCGGAGAAGCAAAAGTTCCTTTCAAACCCCGTGAAGATCGTCCGGTTTACTGCAGCGAATGCTTTGCAAAAATGAAAGAAGAAGAAAACAACGACTAATTTTTTGTCACACGTTTTTGACTTATCAAAAAGCTACGTGTTATGCGTGGCTTTTTTGATTTTTAATTTTTGAATATTAGGTGCATGAATGTGAAAGAATTTAAACTTAGCAACAGATTATCAGCTTGCGCACAAGAAATAACTCCCAAAGCAAAAATAGCTGACATAGGTACGGACCACGCATATATCCCCGTATGGTTAGCTTTAAAAGGAAAAATATCTCATGCTTTGGCCTGTGACATACGAAATGGACCGCTACAAAATGCAAAAAAAAATATAGAACATTTTAATTTAAATGAAATTATAGAAACACGACTTTCTGACGGATTGAAAAATATTAGCGAAACTGAAGCTGATGAGATAATTATAGCCGGAATGGGCGGAAACATGATTGCAAATATACTCGAAATGTGTTCTTGGGAAAATAAATGCCAGAAAAAATTTATATTTCAACCAATGAAATATGAAAACAAATTGAGAAAATATTTGGCATCAAACGGTTACGAAATAAAAAGTGAAAAAGCAGTAATCTGCTCAGGAAAAATCTACAGCGTAATGGTTGTTATTTTTACCGGCACTCCATATGAAATTTCAGATCTACAAGAATATACTGGAAAAATCACCGAAAACATCGATAAAGCTTGTGAAGCATATATACGAAAGCAAATTAAAAACGTTGAAAATTTATTAAAAGGAGCCGAAGCTGAAAAAAATTTAAATGAAAAAATCAAATATGAAGCTCTTTCAAATCAACTAAGAGAAATATTGAAAACCAGGATGTGATAAAATGACTTTAATTAAAGATATATATGACTTTATAGATAAAATTGCTCCATTTGAAACAGCTTTCAGTTATGACAATTGTGGACTGTTGGTAGGTAGTTACGAAAGTACGGTAAATAAAGCTTTATTATCTCTCGACATAACAAAAGATGTAGTAAAGGAAGCACAAAAAATCGGTGCAAATCTAATTATAAGCCATCATCCTATAATCTTTAAGCCTATCAAAAATATAAATTTCGAAAGCACATTACACCTTCTTTGCAAATTTGGAATAAATGCAATTTGTGCACATACCAACCTCGACATTGCCAAAAACGGTGTTAATTATTATCTTGCCAAAGCTTTAAATCTTCAAAATCTTGAAGTTTTGACTTACGAAGAAAACAAACCTCTGGGGCTTGTGGGAATTATTGAAGAACATATGGAATGCGAAAAATTTGCCGAATATGTCAAAAGTTGCCTTGGTTGTGAAGGAGTACGATATACGAAAACAGATCGTAAAATCAAAAAAATCGCAGTATGCTCAGGCTCAGGAGGAAATTTAGTAAAAGATGCCGTACAAAAGAATGCTGATGCCTTGGTTACAGGTGAAATCAAACATGACAAAATTTTGCAAGCAAATGAATTTAATCTCAGCATAGTCGACGCCGGACACTTTAAAACTGAAAATGTTATAATAAAACCGCTCATAAAAGAATTACGAAACCATTTTGAAAATATAAAATTTTTTGAAAGTAGAGTATTTACAGATAATATAAAATACATTTAAATTAGTAAGATAAATCCCAAACACTAAGAAAACCACTGCACAATACATCAAGTATTAAAACCTTATTGAAAAACAATGAAGAAAAATATATAATGTATTAGTTAAACTGCTATGGCAGTATATAAAATTTACTACGGAGGCTGTTTTTGAAAAATTTTTATGAATCCCCCCTATCTCAAAGATATGCAAGTAATGAGATGAGTCATATATTTTCTCAAGAAAATAAATTTAAACTTTGGAGAAAACTTTGGATTGCTTTAGCTGAGTCAGAAAAAGAACTCGGACTTAACATCTCCGATGAACAAATAAACGAAATGAAAGCCAACTGTGAAAACATAAACTATGATACGGCTGAAAAAAAAGAAAAGGAAATTCGTCACGACGTTATGTCGCACGTCTATGCATTCGGAGTTCAGTGTCCAAAAGCCGCTCCCATAATTCATCTTGGAGCAACTTCATGTTATGTAGGCGACAATGCAGACATAATTATAATGAAGCAGGCTATTGAATTAATCAAACTAAAAGTCATTAAAACCGTGTCACTGCTTTGTGAGTTTGCATTAAAATACAAAAACCTTGCAACACTGGCATTTACTCACTTTCAAGCCGCTCAACCTACAACTGTAGGTAAACGTACTGCATTGTGGATTCAAGATTTGATGATGGATATCGAAAATTTGAATTACGCACTGTCGAACCTTAAATTACTCGGTTGCAAAGGCACTACGGGAACCCAGGCAAGTTTTTTGGCTCTATTTAACGGCGATCATCAAAAAGTTAAAGAATTGGAAATAAAAATAACCGAAAAAATGGGATTTGAAAAATGTTTTGAAGTTTCTGGTCAAACTTATTCAAGAAAGCTCGACAGCATTGTCCTTAACGCTTTGAGTTCAGTAGCTCAGAGTGCTGCAAAATTTTCTAATGATATACGACTTCTTCAACATTTGAAAGAAGTGGAAGAACCTTTTGAATCCAAACAAATAGGCTCTTCTGCAATGCCTTATAAACGGAATCCTATGCGCTGTGAAAGAATAGCTGCCTTATCTCGTTTTGTTATTACTCAATCTTTAAACGCTCCCCTTACTGCGTCGGCTCAATGGTTTGAGCGTACCCTTGACGATTCCGCAAACCGCAGACTCTCGGTTTCTGAAACTTTTTTGGCTCTTGATGGAATTCTCAACATATATATTAATGTTGCAGGCGGGTTAGTCGTGAACGAAAAAGTAATAAAAAAACATTTGGATAATGAACTTCAATTTATGGCAACCGAAACAATACTTATGGAAGCCGTTAAATCCGGCGGAAACAGACAGGAATTACACGAAAAAATAAGACAATATTCAATGGATGAATCGCTACTTATAAAAAAAGAAGGAAAAGAAAATCATCTTTTGGAAAAAATTTTGAGTGATTCTGATTTTAATCTTTCTGAAGAACAAATTAAAAAAATAAAAAACCCTCAAAATTACATTGGTAGGGCTGTGGAACAAACCGAAGAATATATTCAAAATACAGTCAAACCACTTATTAAAAATTTTGACATAAGTAACAAATCAAGTGAAACGTTTGTTAATATTTAATACCGATTTTGGAGTGATAAACTTTGATAAAAGCAATAGTAGGTGCCAACTGGGGCGACGAAGGAAAAGGTAAGATAACCGATTGCCTTGCCATAAAATCAGACATAGTAGTAAGATTTCAAGGCGGAAGTAATGCAGGTCATACGATAATAAACAATTACGGAAAATTTGCTCTACATCAGCTTCCTTCCGGAGTATTTTGCCAAAATATAACCAATGTAATTGGAAACGGCGTAGCTTTGAGTGTTGAAAATTTGGAAAAAGAACTTAAAATGCTTGAAGATTCCGGTATTCCAAAGCCTAATCTTTTGATTTCTGACAGAACTCAAATAGTTATGCCATATCATAAACTGTTCGATATTTACGAGGAAGAAAGACTTTTTTCGAAAAAATTCGGTTCCACAAAATCCGGAATAGCTCCGTTTTATTCCGATAAATTTGCAAAAATAGGAATTCAAGTAGGTCAACTTTTTGGTGATAAAGATGCTCTAAGAGAACGTGTAGAAAATGCTTTATCCATAAAAAATGTAATTTTAAAACATCTTTACCACAAACCTGAATTAAATGTTGATGATATTTTTGAAAAACTAATGTACTACAAAGAAGTTTTAGCACCTTTTGTGACCGATACATCTAAATTTATGTATGATGCAGTTAAAAGTGGAAAAAACATACTCCTCGAAGGACAACTCGGAGCACTGAAAGACGCTGATTTCGGAATATACCCAATGGTAACATCTTCCAACACGATTGCAGGATATGGTTGTGTTGGAGCAGGAGTACCTCCTTATGAAATTAAGGAAATAATAACTGTCGTAAAAGCATATTCCAGTGCCGTGGGAGCAGGAGAATTCGTAAGCGAAATTTTCGGTGAAGAAGCCGAAGAACTCAGACGCAGAGGCGGAGATTGCGGAGAATACGGCGCAACTACCGGCAGACCCAGAAGAATGGGATGGCTGGATTTGGTCGCTTCACGTTACGGGTGCAGAGTTCAAGGTGCTACAAGCATAGCTTTTACCGTTTTAGATGCCTTGGGATATTTAGATGAGATAAAAGTTTGCACGGCATATGAAATAGACGGTAAAATCACTCAAGACTTCCCCGCTCCTTACAAGTTGAAAGATGCAAAACCGGTTTATACCACACTTCCCGGATGGAAATGCGATATTTCAAAAATTAAAAATTATGAAGATTTACCGGAAGAATGCAAAAAATATATCGAGTTTGCAGAAAAATATATAGGAGTACCCATAAATATAGTTTCTAACGGCCCATCAAGAGATAATATAATTTACAGATAATTTTTCTAAGGAGTGTTTGTTATGTGCGGAATAGTCGGATATGTAGGCAGAAATGAAGCGATTCCATTTTTGCTTCAGGGACTCGAAAAGCTTGAATATCGTGGTTATGATTCTTCGGGAATAGCTGTCTACACAGATAAAAAAATTAAACTTGCAAAAAAACAAGGAAGGCTTAAAATTTTGGAAGATTTACTTGCAAGTGAACCTAAAATTTCCTCTCATTTAGGTATAGGTCACACCCGTTGGGCAACTCACGGCAATCCTTCGGACATTAATGCTCATCCACATATGAGTTCTTCGGGCAAAATTGCTCTTATTCATAACGGTATAATAGAAAATTATATGGAACTCAAAAAAAAGCTCATAAGTGAAGGATTTAATGAATTTATATCTGATACTGATACTGAAGTTGCAGTTCAACTTTTAGATTATTTTTACAAGGGCGACATGTTTGAAGCTATAAAAAAATTAGTAAATACAATTGAAGGTTCTTTTTCTCTTGGAATTATTTGCTCCGATCATCCTGATACTTTGTTTGCGGCAAAAAAAGACAGTCCTCTTATAATAGGCGCCGGAAACGGAGAAAATTACATAGCTTCTGATATTCCTGCTGTTTTATCAAAAACAAAAAATATATGCAGATTAAAAGAAAAACAAATTGCGATAATCAAAGCTGATAATTTTGAACTTTTTGATTTTAACGGAAATCCTGTTGAAAAAGAAATTACTCTAATAAATTGGAACGTAACCGCAGCAGAAAAAAATAATTACGAACATTTTATGATGAAAGAAATCATGGAACAACCGGAAGTAATAAAAGCGACAATATCTCCGAGAATTAAGGATTCGGAAATTCATTTGGACGATGTAGAGTTTTCAGAAGAATATTTGAATGGCTTAAATAAAATTTCAATCGTAGCATGTGGTTCAGCACATCATGTCGGATGCGTAGCTAAATATTTTATTGAAAATCTTTTGAAAAAACCGGTTGAAGTTGATGTTGCATCTGAATTCAGATACCGCTCCCCCATTGTAAATGAAAACACTTTAACAATAGTAATAAGCCAATCGGGTGAAACTGCAGACACATTGGCAGCACTCCGTGAAGCAAAATCAAGAGGTTCAAGAGTTCTTTCAATAGTCAATGTCGTAGGAAGCTCTATAGCTAATGAATCTGACGATGTACTTTACACGTGGGCAGGCCCCGAAATTGCAGTAGCAACCACTAAAGCTTACAGCACTCAACTTTCTTTGCTTTACCTTGTGGCTCTTTATATGGCTAAAAAATCAAATAAAATTTCTGAGAATTTATATCAAGATATTTTGAAAAATATTGAAAAATTACCTTCTCAAATTTCATCCGTTTTGAAGTCACAAAATAAAATTGAAAATATAGCAAAAAAATATTACAATACCGAAAAAGTGTTCTTTATAGGTAGAAATCTCGATTATGCGGTTTGTATGGAAGGCTCTTTAAAGTTAAAAGAAATTTCGTACATTCATTCCGAAGCTTATGCGGCCGGAGAACTAAAGCACGGAACTATTTCTTTAATTGACGATGACACTTTGGTAATTGCATTGGCAACTCAAGATAAACTTTTTGACAAAACTGTAAGCAATATAAGAGAAGTAAAATCAAGAGGTGCAAAAATTTTATCTGTTACAAGTGAAAACAATGCTGAAAAAATTTCGCAAATTTCAGATGACGTTCTTTATGTACCCAACTCTTGTGAAATAACTGCCCCCTCCCTCACCGTGGTTCCTTTACAGTTACTTTCATATCACATAGCCAAGTTAAGAGGCTGCGATATAGATAAACCACGTAATTTGGCAAAATCAGTGACTGTAGAATAACCCTTTAATTTGCGTTTTCTTTGTAGTTGAATTCTATAAGGAAAACGTAATTTGCAAAACAAATTATTTTAAGGATGTGTTTAAAATAAATCTGTCTAAAGAAAAAATATTAATATTGGATTTCGGTGGTCAATATAGCCAACTTATCGCTCGTAGGGTACGTGAACTCAACGTATTTTGCGAAGTAAAGAATTTCAAAATAAATCCTGAAGAAGTTAAAAACTCGAATTACAACGGTATTATACTTTCAGGCGGTCCGAGCAGCGTTTATCTCGAAAATGCTCCGAGATGTAATTCAGAAATTTTCAATCTTGGAATTCCTGTACTCGGAATTTGTTACGGCGCTCAGCTTATGGCATATACCATGGGCGGTCAAGTTTGCAAAACTTTGACGAGTGAATATGGTAATACCACAGTAAATTTTGGAAGAAAATCTTCGTTAACCAAAAATATTTCATCACAAACAATTTGTTGGATGAGTCATTCCGATTATATCGCCGAAGCACCTGAAGGATTTTCGATAACAGCTGACAGTCACGACTGTCCCATTGCTTGCATGGAAAATGAAGAAAAAAAATTATTCGGTGTTCAATTTCATCCCGAAGTAAATCACACGGCAGAAGGAAATATTTTATTAAAAACTTTCCTTTATGAAATATGCAAGTGCAGTGGCAGTTGGAAAATGGAATCTTTTATAGAAGAAAAAATAAAACAATTAAAACAAAAAATAGGAAATAAAAAAGCCATTTGTGCACTTTCCGGAGGAGTAGATTCCTCTGTTGCCGCTACATTATTACACAAAGCCATAGGAAACCAACTTACCTGCATATTCGTAGATCACGGATTTTTAAGAAAAAATGAAGGCGATGAAGTAGAAAAAACTTTTAAAGACAAGTTTAATATGAATCTCATAAGAGTAAATGCACAAGAAAGATTTCTTAAAAAATTAAAAGGTATTTCCGACCCCGAATCAAAAAGAAAACTGATTGGTGAAGAATTTATAAGAGTTTTTGAAGAGGAAGCAATAAAACTCGGATATACAGATTTTTTGTGTCAAGGAACAATATATCCCGACGTGATTGAAAGTGGAACCGAAAATGCCGAAGTAATAAAAAGTCACCACAACGTAGGTGGCCTTCCCACTAACATAAGTTTTTCAGGAATAATTGAGCCCCTCAGAGACCTTTTTAAAGACGAAGTAAGAAAAGTTGGGCGTGAACTTGGTATTCCACAGGAACTCGTAAACAGACAGCCTTTCCCCGGCCCAGGACTCGCTATTAGAATAATCGGTGAAGTGACGTACCAAAAACTTGATATATTGAAAAATGCAGATGCAATAATGAGAAAAGAAATTGAATCCTACAACCTTGAATCTATGCCAAATCAATATTTTGCCGTTCTAACTAATACCAAAAGCGTAGGTGTAATGGGAGACGGAAGAAGTTACGAATATACTCTTGCTCTAAGAGCTGTAAATACTTCAGATTTTATGACTGCAAAATTTTCAGCACTTCCCTATGATTTATTGGAAAAAATTTCCACAGAAGTAGTTAATAAAGTCTCGGGAATAAACAGAATAGTTTATGATATTACTTCAAAACCTCCCGCAACTATTGAGTGGGAATAATTATTAAAACGTCACTAATACCAAGGAATTGTGTTCGAGGGTTTTTGTATTTTTGATGTCTTATATGGCAATATGAGAATGGTAATTTTTATATCTATATATCTAGCGATTATCAGCCTTATTATCTAAACATAAAACATATTTCTATAACTTTTATTGAATTATTTTGATTTAAACATCCAAAAATATAATAAATTTCAATATCACAATCGAAATATATAATCTTTTTACACGCTTTCTTTAATATTTATTGGCTATTATTTTCAAAATTTATTCTTAAAAAACGTAAATAATAGTGTCATAATACAAAGGAGGCGTTTTATGCAAACATATAAAAATAAAAAACAATTTTTCAATAAGATAACCCTCTCAGGTCTTTTTTACGTTTTCAATCGACAGATAATAGTCCACTACTCTTCCTCAAAAAATAGAAACATCTCCTAATTAAACGGATTTTCATGGAAAATTGTTTATTTCTTCACATCATCAAGCTCAACCAACTTATTTACTATGGCATAAATCGTCAGTCCGGCAGGAGAATGTATCTGCAATTTACGTACAATATTACGACGATGAGTAATAACGGTATGGATAGACAAACACAATTTCGATGCAATTTCTTTGTTAGTCATTCCCTTAACAACACAAACCACGATATCTTTCTC
>OIWT01000701.1_pt1 | contig 45275 bp, 40 predicted proteins | sample 1587701 | NCBI WGS metagenome assembly OIWT01 (sample SAMEA3888904, study PRJEB22519) | human gut metagenome | biome: human gut; feature: human-associated habitat; material: faeces | place: Denmark | collected 2009 | reverse complement strand
CTGGGCTATTGGGAATTCGGCGACTGGGTGGACAAATGGGACGGGCACGCGGGCACGCCGGACGCGACCTACGCAGGCCCCGCCGCGCTGCACAACCTGACCTATGCGCTGGGGCTGCGTGCTGCTGCGCGGATGATGCACGCCGTCGGCCGGGAAGAGCTGCGCAGGGACTACGATAGCCGCGCCGACCATATCTGCGAAAAGGTGTATCAGCTTTGCTACGACAAGACACGCGGAATGCTGCGCGAGGGGCCGAATTTTGAGCAGTTCAGCCAGCACAGCCAGGCGCTGGCTGTGCTCTGCGGCGCGCTGACGGGCGAAGAAGCGAAAACCGCCATGGAAAAAGCGCTCACGGAGCCGAGCGTGCTGGCCTGCACCTTCCCCTGGCAGTATACGCTGCTGCGCGCGCTGGAAAAGATCGGCCTTTACGACCTGACCGCGCCGCTTTGGGCGCAGTATTTCTCGATGCTCGACCGCGACCTGACCACCGTGCCGGAGCGCCCCGGCGATACCCGCAGCGACTGCCACGCCTGGAGCGCGCTGCCGCTGTATGAATATCCCCGAATGCTGCTGGGCGTGCAGCTCGATGCGCCCGGCTGGGAGCGCATCCGCGTCAAGCCCCATGCGCTGGGGCTGAAAGAGCTCTCCGGCGTGGTGCCCACGCCCAAGGGCGAGGTGCGCGTGGGCTGGCATGTGGAGGATAACGGGCAGATGCACCTCTGCGTGCAGGGCCCCGATGTGCCGCTCATCATCGAGGTCAACGGGAAGACCTACTACGCGGAACACGGCGCGATGGAGTTCTGAGGAGGAAAAAAGAATGAAGCTGTCCATATCGACGCTGGGCTGCCCGGATTGGGATTTTATGCAGGTGGTGCGTAAATATGCAGCTTTAGGCGCGGATATCGAGGTGCGCGGCATCGACGGCGAGACCGAAGCGGGAAAGATCGCCCGCTTTGCGCCCGAAAACGCGGAGGAGACCCGGCGCATCTTAAAGGAGCACAACCTTAAAATCGTGGGCTTTGGCACGAGCTGCAAGTTCGACCGCGAGGAAAAGCTGGAAGAGAACATCGCCGCCGCCAAGGAGGCCGTCGACGTCTGCGTGCGGATGGGCATACCCGCCGTCCGCGTGTTCGGCAACGACATTCCGGAACCGAGCCGCACGCTGGAAACGGCGCTGCTGCTCTGCCGCGGACTGGAAGAGGTCTGCGCTTACGGCGCGGAAAAGGGCGTGAAGGTCAATCTCGAAATCCACGGGGATTTCAACACAATCGAATCCATCACTCCGGTGGTGGAGCGCATGGGAGGCGTGCCCGCGTTCGGCATCCTGTGGGACGTGATGCACAGCGACCGCGCTTACGGCGATGATTATCTGCCATTTTACGAGCTGATCCGCCCGTACATCCGCCATGTCCACATCAAGGATTACCGCCGGAATCCCGCGCCGGGGCAGAACCGCCTCTGCCTGATGGGGCAGGGGGACGTTCCCGTGCCGGAAATCGTGGCACAGCTGCGCGCGGACGGATACGACGGCTATTATTCCTTTGAATGGGAAAAGAAGTGGGCGCCGGAGATCGAAGAGCCGGAGGTCGCCTTTCCGGATTACATGCACTACATGAAGGAACTGTTGAAATGACGGAAAAGATTTGCGCTGTGGATTTGGGGATGCCCACGCTGCTGGAAGCGGCCGGGGCGGAAGAAAGCGCTGCGCTGTGCGCGGAGCTGGGGCTACAATTCGTGGAACTGAACATGAATCTGCCCGAATATGCCGACCCTGCACACATGGATCGGGAAAAGCTGTGCGCGCTGCGGGAGAAATACGGTGTGTATTTCACGCTCCACCTGGACGAACGGCTGGACGGGTGCGATTTTAATCCTCTGGTGCGCAATGCCTATCAGGAAACCCTGCGACGCGCGCTGGAACTGGCGCAGGAGGCGGAGATGCCCATTGTGAACCTGCACCTGAACCACGGCGTGTACTTTACGCTGCCCAATAAAAAGACGTATCTCTATGCCGAGCGGCGGGAGGAATATTTGCAGCACATCGACGAAATGCGCCGCATCGGCGAAGAGGGCGCGGACGAAAACATCGCACTCTGCGTCGAGAACACGGATGGATTTCTTGCGCAGGAGAAAAAAGCGCTCGATCTGCTGATGAAGAGCAAGCGTTGGGGGCTGACGCTGGACGTGGGGCATATGCACAGCGCGGGCTATGTGGACGACGACGTCTACATCGTCCACAGCGGCAAACTGCGGCACATGCACCTGCACGATGCGCTGCTGATGCAGGCGGGTCAATGCCACCTGCCGCTGGGCGAAGGAAACCTGGATTGGAGAGATTCGCTGCGCACGGCGGAGACGCGCCATTGCCGCGCTGTGATCGAGGTCAAAACGCTGTCCGCTCTGCGAGATTCGGTTAAAACCCTGCGGGAAGCCGGAAAATAAGGCGCTTGCAACCAACGGTTGCGGCGTTTCCAGCTCGGCATGGTGGCTTGCAACCGCCCGGTATGGGAAGATGAAGGCGAGAAAAAACCGGGAGGGATTCTTCATGACGCTGGGAGAAAGATTGACGGCGCTGCGCAAGGGCGCAGGGCTTTCGCAGGAGCAGATGGCGGCGGAGCTGAACGTATCGCGGCAGGCAATCTCCAAATGGGAGACCGATCAATCCGCGCCGGAGCTGGAAAAGCTGATGGCGCTGGCGGAGCTCTTTTCCGTTTCGACGGACGAGCTGTTGGGGCGGAAGGTTCCGCAAAAGGAGACGCAGCCGGAGACGGCGAAAAAGCCCGACGGTGCGGACGCGCTGACCCGCGCGGCGTTTTCCCGCCGGTGCCTGACGCTGGGCTGGGCGACCATGGCGGGCGCGGCAGTGCTGCTGTGTATAGAGCTGCTGATGCTGCCCGTGCTGCGCGACCGCGCGGTAGAGCTGGCGGTCAAAATCGGAACCGGGTTCTATACCGACGCGATGCGCTATGCCAAAGTCATGCCGATGCCGCTGGTTTTCGCGGTCACGGGCGCGCTGGCGCTGTTGGGACTGGGGCTTGTGCTCTATGCTGTGGCACGAGAAAGAGATAAAAATAAAGCGAACAATGGGGGATAGAAAATGCTGGAACTTAATTTGACGGGACACATTGCGGTGGTCACGGGCGGCAGCGGAAACCTGGGCCGCGTGATCTGCCGGACGCTGGCGCAGTGCGGCGCGGATATCTGCGTGCACTACAACGGATCGAAGGACAAGGCGGAAAAGGTGGCGCAGGAGATCCGCGCGATGGGCCGCCGGGCGATGGTCGCGCAGGCAGACGTGGGCGACCTCGCTTCCGTGCTGAAGATGCGCGACGCGGTGGAAGCAGAGCTGGGGCAGGCGGATATCATCGTCAACAACGCGGTAGCGCAGTACAAGTGGACCTCCGTGCTGGAGCAGGACGAGAAGGACTTTGACAGCCAATACCGCTCCTGCGTGCTGCACAACGTCCACATGGCCAAGGCGTTCGTACCGGCGATGCAGCAAAAGCGCTGGGGGCGCGTCATTGCCATCAACACCGAGCGCGCCATGCAGGATATCCCCGGCGCGGGGGCGTATATCTCCGGCAAGCGCGGGCAGGATGGCGTGCTGCGGACGCTGGCGCTGGAGGTCGGCCAGGACAACGTGACCGTCAACCAGGTCGCGCCCGGTTGGATGCGCACCGAGGACTGGCGCGCCGATCCTACCGATGACGCCTTCTATGTCGCGCGCGTGCCGCTGCGGCGCCGCGGTGACGATCAGGACATCGCCAATGCCGTGGCGTTCTTCGCCAGCGATCTGGCGGATTTCATCACCGGCGCGATCCTGCCCGTGGCGGGCGGCCTGGCGATGAGCAAGCTGTAAAAAGGATAATGAAACGCAAAAGCCTCCCCATCGGCAGGAATTCTTCTGCCGATGGGGAGGCTTTGATTTAAGCGGGGATCACTTGCTCGCCTTCGAGACGGAGGCGGTGAGCTCGTTGCCGTTGTAATCCACGGTGATGACGCTGCCGTGATGCAGGTCCTGACCGATGATGATGCGGGCAATGAGGGTTTCAACCTTCGACTGCAGGAAGCGCTTGAGCGGACGCGCGCCGTAGACGGGGTCGTAACCGGCGTCCACAACGTAGGTCTTGGCGCGGTCGGTCAACTGCACGTCGAGCTGCTTGTCTTTCAGGCGGCGGCGCAGGTCATTGAGCTGCAGGTCGACGATCTTGACGATCTCGTCCTTGCTCAAGGGCTTGTAGAACACGATCTCGTCGATACGGTTCAGGAACTCGGGGCGGAACTGCGATTTGAGCAGCGTGTTCACCTGTTCCTTGGCCTCGTCGGTGATCTTGCCGTCCCGGATGCCGTCCAGTATGTACTGGGAGCCCAGGTTCGAGGTCAGGATGATGATGGTGTTCTTGAAGTCCACCGTGCGGCCCTGCGAGTCGGTGATGCGGCCGTCGTCGAGCACCTGCAGCAGGATGTTGAATACATCGGGGTGCGCTTTTTCGATTTCATCGAACAGCACCACGGAGTAGGGCTTCTTGCGGACCGCCTCGGTCAGCTGGCCGCCCTCTTCGTAGCCGACGTATCCCGGAGGCGCGCCGATCAGACGGGAGACGGAGTATTTCTCCATGTACTCGGTCATGTCGATACGCACGATGCTGCGCTCGTCGTCAAACAGCACCTCGGCCAGCGCCTTGGCCAGCTCGGTCTTGCCCACGCCCGTGGGGCCGAGGAACAGGAACGAGCCGATGGGGCGGTTCGGGTCCTGGATGCCGGCACGGGAGCGGAGGATGGCCTCGGTGACCTTTTCGACCGCTTCGTCCTGACCGATGACGCGCTGGTGCAGCGTCTTATCCAGATGCAGCAGTTTCTCGCGCTCACCCTCCATGAGCTTGCTGACCGGGATGCCCGTCCAGCGGCCCACGATGCGGGCGATTTCCTCTTCGGTCACGCGGTCGCGCAGCAGGGTGCGCTTGCCTTCCTCGGCAGTGCGCTCCTCCTGCTCCAGCTCCTTTTTGAGCTGCGGCAGCTTGCCGTATTCGATTTCGGCGGCGCGGTTGAGGTCGTATTCGCGCTTTGCCTTGTCCAGTTCCGCGTTGAGCTTTTCAATCTCTTCGCGCAGCTTCTGAACCTTGCCGATGGCGTTCTTTTCGTTTTCCCACTTGGCCTTCATTTCGTTGAACTGGGCGCGCATATCGGCCAGCTCTTTCTGGATGTCCTGAAGATGTTCCTGAGACAGCGTGTCGGTTTCCTTCTTCAGCGCCGCCTCCTCGATCTCGTGCCGCATGATCTTGCGGTTCAGCTCATCCATTTCGGCAGGCATGGAGTCCATCTCGCTGCGGATCATGGCGCAGGCTTCATCGACCAGGTCGATGGCCTTATCGGGCAGGAAGCGGTCGGTGATGTAGCGGTTGGAAAGCGTTGCCGCCGCGATCAGCGCCTGGTCCTGAATCTTGACGCCGTGGAACACCTCATAGCGCTCCTTCAGACCGCGCAGGATGGAGATCGTGTCCTCCACGGAGGGCTCGTTGACCATCACGGGCTGGAAGCGGCGCTCCAAAGCCGCATCCTTTTCGATGTACTTGGCGTATTCGGAAAGGGTGGTCGCGCCGATGCAGTGCAGCTCGCCTCTGGCCAGCATAGGCTTGAGCAGGTTGCCGGCGTCCATGCTGCCTTCGGTCTTGCCCGCGCCGACGATGGTGTGCAATTCATCAATAAAGAGGATGATTTCGCCGTTGGACTTTTTGACCTCAGCCAAAACCGCCTTCAGGCGTTCCTCAAATTCACCGCGGAATTTCGCGCCTGCGATCAGCGCGCCCATGTCCAGCGAGAACAGCTTGCGGTCCTTCAGAGACGACGGAACGTCGCCCCGCACGATGCGCTGCGCCAGGCCTTCCGCGATAGCGGTCTTGCCGACGCCGGGCTCACCGATCAGGCAGGGGTTGTTCTTCGTCTTACGGGAAAGGATGCGGATTACGTTGCGGATCTCTTCGTCGCGGCCGATGACGGGGTCGAGCTTGTGGTTGCGCGCCAGCTCCACCAGATCTTGGCCGTATTTGCTCAGCGCGTCGTAGGTGTCCTCCGGAGTATCGGAGGTCACGCGGGTGTTGCCGCGCACGGTCTTGAGCGCCTCGAGGAAGCGCTCCTTGGTGATGTTGAAGGTGCGGAAGATGTCCTTAAGAGAGCTGTCCGCCGTCTCCATCAGACCCAGCATCAGGTGCTCGACGGAAACATATTCGTCGCTCATCCGGTCGGCCTGCTTCTGCGCTTCATTGAGCGCGCGGTCCACATCCTGAGAGATATAAACCTTGTCCGGCTCACGGCCGGGGCCGGTCACTTTGGAAAGCTTGGAAAGCGCGCCCTGCGCCGCCTGCTTGACCGATTCGGGCTCCACGCCCATCTTGGTCAGCATCTGCGGGATCAGGCCGTTTTCCTGTGCCAGCAGCGCATAGAGCAGGTGCGCCTGCTCGATCTGCATGTTGCCGTATTCAATGGTCAGGGCCTGCGCGTCCTGCACAGCTTCCCTGGATTTCTGCGTCAGCTTGTTGATATCCATCATTGCCACTCTCCTTTCAAAGAGTCGGGGGATCGATTTATGAGAAGAAATAATAGGAAAACTCAAACGGCGCTTACATCAGGATGCTCGCCCCGTTCAGGTATTTGCGATAGATGGTTTCCATCTCGGGCAGCGCCTGCGCTTCCTCGCCGCCTGCGGCAAAGAAGCTCTTGATGGCGGAATCGAACATCCGAATGTATTCGCTCATGCCGTCGGCCAGTTGCCGATCACTCAGCTCCTTGCCGCCCTCCGGCGCGAACTTGCGGATGAACTTGCCGCCCTCGATGGCGTATTGACAGGGAGGAAGCTTGAGCTGGGAACGGTAATGCCCTTCCAGCTTGGCCCACAGCTCAAAAAACGCCGTCAGCATTTCGAGCAGCGGCTGGCTCTGCGTGCGGAAGGAAACCTTCAGCGCGCCGACCACGTTTCCGCTGCCGCGGTAAAGCTCTACGCCGTAGCGGATGGTGGGCTTGTATTTGTAGCGCAGCGCCGAGCGGATGGTGAGCATCGCGTCCGAAGGCTGCGGCTGAATCTGGAAGCTGTCCACGCCCTGCATGAGCTTTTCCATTTCATCAAAAATGGCGCGCATGCGCATTTCCGGCGTGGTATAGCGGACGTATTCGGCCAGGATCTGGTTGATGAGGTTGGAGCGGGAGGTTCCCATCTCGTAAGCCAGTTTGTCCACCTCGCCCACGACATTATCCATCAGCACCAACGAATAGACGCTTTTGTTCATGCGCCCGCCTCCTTTCTTGTTCTCAACTACAAATACTATTGTACCACGATTATTGAACTTGTCAATAGAATTATATAAAAAATATCACAAAAGTTTTGAGACGCGGGAAAGGAGGAAAATGGAAAAATGTGTCGAAAAACAAAGAATAACGAAGAATATCATGAATTAGTTGACATTTATAGCGAAATAATATAATGTATGAATGAAAAATATATCAATAAAAATAGAAACTAAATCAAAAACAAAGAAGAAATTTACATGAATGCGGTAAGATCGTATTGTCAGCTCCGCCGGGAAGGAAGGGGCGAGAAAGGGGATCACCAAAGATGAAGAATGAAAATGCTGTGTTCTGCTGGTTCCACGAAGCGCTGCGCAACGCCGCGCTGTCTCTGCTGGAAAAGCGCCTGCTGCGCAACGGCTTCCGCATGGACCACCGGACGTTGGCCCTGTCCCATTGCGTGGACAGATTGGACGCCAAGGCTCTGACGGGCGACGCTTCCGGCCGGAGCACCGTGTGCGTGAAGGGAAACCCTTCCATATATAAGGAATATCGGAATGAGTTGGAAAAGGACAGCTTTAACGATTTATCATAAAAAAGCGAAAAAATGCTTTTCCGCTGTCTTTTCTGTGTAAACTTTTGAATTGTTAGACATTTTCCTGCTTTTTTGAGAAAAATGTGCGTTGAATTCAGCGGTTTACTGTGATAAAATAGAAAAAACCCGTGTACGAGTCGTTTGTGAAAAATGCAAATTCGTCCGGACATTCCTGTTTAAGTTTCCATGCCTGATGTTTTTGCAGCGGGTGTAAGAAAGGCAAATGTCTGAATTGAAAAAGATATTGATCGTTGTGGGCGCGGTGTTCCTGATCGGCATCCTGCTGGTGGCAGTGCCGCTGAGCGGACGCTTCGACAAGATTCAATACGAAAAACGCCTGGAGATGGACGCGCTGGTTGCCGCCGGTCGGGAGGACGGTCTCCGCGCGGAAAGCGGTGGGATCGTGACGCTGGTTTCCCCCATGAACGCCGACCGCATCTCCCGGTCGCTGACCCCGTCCGAAGCCAAGCGCGAGCGCTTTGTTTCGGTGGAAGATCCCGAAATTGTGCTGACCTATGCCAACGGAGACGTCGTTTCTCTCAAAGCCGATCCGAAAAAAGAGGATCGTGCGCTGGTGCAGCTGCAGTACGAAGGCAAAAAAATCATTGTTTCGATAGAAGGATACCGTGTTATGCGTACGGTGGCCGCCGCAATTTCGCCTGAAGGCTTTTCCGGCGAAAACGTGGTGGTGGAAGGAGCGTAAACCCCATGATCAAGTTCTCTCAGATGCCCTATACCCGTCCGGATCTGGACAAGACCAAGGCGTTCTATGCCGAGGAGACCGAGTGCTTCCGGAATGCGAAGACCTTTGAAGAGGCGGACGAAGCCTTCCTCAAGGTGCAGGAGGAGGAAAAGCATTACTCCACCATGGCGACCATTGCGCAGATCCGCCACGATATCGACAGCACCGACGCTTTTTACGACGAAGAGGCGCGCGAGCTGGCCAAGGCTCGCCCCATGCTGCGCGAAAGCACCCACGCCTGGGAGCAGGCGCTGCTGACCAGCCCCTTCCGCAAGGACTTCGAGAAGAAGTACGGCGAGGTGATGTTCCTGAACCTCGAATTGGAGGCCAGGAGTTTCTCGCCGGAAATCGTGCCCGATATGCAGGAGGAAAGCCTGCTTTGCATCGAGTATTCCAACCTGCTGGCCTCGGCACAGATCGAATTTGAGGGCAGCACCTATACCCTGGCGCAGATGACGCCCTTCAAACAGAGCAAGGACGACGCCCAGCGCCGCAGCGCCTGGATCGCGGAGGGCGCGTGGTATACCGCCAACGGCGAAAAGCTGGACGAGATCTACGATAAGCTCGTTGCCATTCGCACCCGTATGGCGAAAAAATTGGGATTTGACAATTATATACCTCTCGGGTATCTTAGAATGCAGCGCAACTGCTACGACCAGAAGGACGTCGAAGCCTTCCGCGCCTCGGTGCGGGAGAATCTCGTGCCCGTGGCCGAAGAGGTCTGCAAAAAGCAGGCCGAGCGCTTGGGCGTTCAGTATCCGCTGAGCTTTGCCGATGAAGCGCTGTTCTACCGCTCCGGCAACGCCCGCCCGGTGGGCACGGCGGACGACATTTTGGCAAACGGCAGAAAGTTCTACCACGAGCTGTCGCCCGAAACCGCCGAGTTCATCGACGTGATGCTCGACGGCGAACTGATGGACGTGGTGGCCAAGAAGGGCAAGGTCGGCGGCGGCTACTGCACGAGCCTGCCCGATTACAAGGTGCCCTTCATCTTCTCCAACTTCAACGGCACGCAGGGCGATGTCGAGGTCATCACGCACGAGGCGGGTCACGCCTTTGCGGGATACATGGCGCGCAACATCGTTCCCACCGAATGCCAGTGGCCGTCGCTGGAGAGCTGCGAGATCCACTCCATGTCCATGGAGTTCTTCGCCTGGCCCTGGGCCGGGGATTTCTTCGGCGATCAGCAGGACAAGTTCCGCTACAAGCACCTGTCCGACGCGCTGACCTTCATCCCCTACGGCACGATGGTCGATCACTTCCAGCATGAGGTGTATGCGCATCCCGAATACACCCCGGAGCAGCGCCACAATATCTGGCGCGACCTGCTGAAGGTCTATATGCCCTGGATGCGCCGGGACGACATTCCCTTCTATGGCGACGGCAAGGGCTGGCAGCGCCAGCACCACATCTACGAAAGCCCCTTCTACTACATCGACTACTGCCTGGCGCAGTCGGTCGCGCTGCAGTTCTGGGCGCTGACGCAAGAGGATCACGCCGCGGCGTGGAAGCGCTACATGGATCTGGTGAAGCTCGCCGGAACCCGCACCTTCCGCCAGCTGACCGACGCGGCGGGGCTGGAGACGCCCTTCGGCCCGGAGGCGCTGCGCAAGGTGGCCGCCAAGGCCAAGGAGTGGCTGGAAGGCTTTGACGCCGGAAAGCTGCAATGAGTCAGAAAAAAAACGTCAAAAACACCCATTTCGGCCGGGGACGGTATAATTCCGACTACGCGCCGGATGCAAAAGGGGTTTATCACTACATCGGCTCGATGTACCATATCGAGCTGGAAGGACGTAAAAGGCGGAAGATGATCTTCCTGCTGACCGCGCTCGGGCTGATTGCCGCCGTGGCTTTTGTGCTGGGCGGGTTCAGCAAAGGGCGTACCGCGCAGACCTTTTATGCGCTGCTCCCCTTCGTCTGCGGGCTGCTGCCCACCGGCTATTTCCTGATGGGGCTGGCCGAATGGGCGCTGCACAAGGGCGATTTCACCCGCAAGGGCATGGACAATGCCTGGACGCGCATGGTTCACAGCGCGTGGGGATTGACGGTGTGCGCAGGGATGGCTGCCATCGGCAGCATCATTGCGTGTATTGTCCATCAAACGATTGCAGGCGAGGTTTCGTTCCTGCTGGGTGTGCTGCTCCAGCTGGGGGCGGGGATCGGCCAAATCGTGCTGCTGCGGAAGGTGAAAGTCACCGAGATCCGCCGGGGCGATGAACAGCCCGCGGAAAAATGAGCGTTTGTAACGGTTCCGAAAAACGGAGCCTTACAATAAAACCGATTCTGATAAGGAGGAATCACCATGAAAAACCGTAATCTGGCGCGTGTGCTTGCGCTGGTGCTGGTTCTGTGCATGGGCGTGATGATGCTGTCCGCCTGCCAGAAGGCGCCTGTGGAAGAGACCGCCGCGCCCTCCGAGGCTCCTGCCGAGTCTGCGGAACCGACCGAAGCTCCTGCTGAGGAAGGCAGCGACACTCCTCTGGTTGTGGGTTACAGCCCCTTCTCCGAGAAGTTCAGCCCCTTCTATGCGGATACCGCCTATGATCAGGACGTCGTTTCTATGACGTTCATCAGCCCCCTGACCACCGACCGTCAGGGCGCGATCGTGTACAACGCGATCGAGGGTGAGACCCGCAGCTACAACGGCACGGATTATTTCTACAATGGTCCGGCGGATGTTTCCGTTGTCAAGAATGACGACGGCACCACCACCTACACCATGAAGCTGCGCGAGGACCTGAAGTTCTCCGACGGCGAGCCCCTGACCGCGGATGACATCATCTTCACCTATTATGTCTACTGCGATCCGGCTTATGTCGGCTCCACCACTTTGTCCTCCTATAAGATCGTTGGTCTGCAGGATTACCTGACCCAGACCACCAGCGAAGTCTACGCCAAGTATGAAGAGATCTTCAACGCGGTCCTGAAGGACGGCGAGAAGGCCGGCAAGGATGCGGACCAGACCGCTTGGATCCTCAAGACCCTTGACGAGAACTGGGCTGCGGATGCGCAGGGCATCGTGGATTACGTCACCGCCAACTACGCGGGCGACCAGGCGGAAGCCACCATCGGCAAGACCGCTGACGAAGTTACAGCCGACGCCGGCCTGCAGAACGCGCTGGCCATGGCGCTGTGGGGCTTCGGTTCCTACAAGGACGGCACCCTGACCGGTGCTTCTACCGGCAAGACCTGGGACATCGCGGGCGGCACCACTCCCACCGCGGAAGAGTTCCTGGCGGAAGTCAAGGCCAAGTACAAAGGCGACGCCGCTGCTTATGTCGCGGCGGGCGAATCCGCTGTCAAGGCGGACATCGTTGCGGACACCGAGAAAGCCTTCATGGCTGAGTTCGCTGCGAAGGACGAGACCATGGGCAGCGAAGGCGTGCCGAACATCGCCGGCGTCAAGAAGGTCGACGATTACACGGTGGAAGTGACCACCGAGGGCTACGAGGCTCCCGCGATCTATTCCATCTGCGGCATCGCTATCGCTCCTCTGCACTACTACGGCGATGCTGCTCAGTATGACTACGACAACAACCAGTTCGGTCACCCCTACGGCGACCTGAGCATGGTGGAGGCCAAGACCACCCAGCCTCTGGGCGCCGGCCCCTACAAGTTTGTCAAGTATGACAACAAGATCGTCTACTTCGAGGCGAACGAGAACTACTTCAAGGGCGTTCCCGCCATCAAGAACGTTCAGTTCAAGGAAGGCGCTGACGCCGATAAGATCCCGGGCGTCGGCACCGGCACACTGGACCTGGGCGATCCTTCCTTCAGCAGCACCGCTGTTGATGAGATCAAGGGCTACAACAGCAACGGCGAATTGGACGGCGATAAGATCGTCACCGATACCGTTGACAACCTGGGCTACGGCTACATCGGCATCAACGCCGAAACCGTCAACGTTGGCGGCGAGCCCGCGTCCGAAGCCTCCAAGAACCTGCGCAAGGCTCTTGCCACTGTGATCGCCGCTTACCGTGAGGTCGCCATCGACTCTTACTATGGCGAGCGCGCTTCCGTCATCAACTACCCGATCTCCAACACCTCCTGGGCTGCTCCCCAGAAGACCGACGCGGACTACAAGGTTGCCTTCTCCACCGCTGTGGACGGTTCCGACATCTTCACCGCGGATATGTCTTCCGAGGACAAGCAGGCTGCGGCTCTGGCTGCTGCCGTTGAGTACCTGAAGGCTGCCGGCTACACCTTCGACGAGGCCACCGGCAAGTTCACCGCTGCTCCCGAGGGCGCGAAGCTCGAGTACGAGCTGATGATCCCCGCGAACGGCACCGGCGACCACCCGTCCTTCATGATCGGCACCCTGGCCAAGCAGGCCTTCGAGACCATCGGCATCAACCTGATCGTCAACGACCTGTCCGATCCCAACGTGCTGTGGGATCGCATGGACGCGGGCACTCAGGAGCTGTGGTGCGCGGCTTGGAACGCCACCATCGACCCCGATATGTACCAGGTTTACCACTCCAGCAATATCGTGGGTATGGGCGGCTCTGACTCCAACCACTACCACCTCGCTGACGCCGAGCTGGATCAGCTGATCCTGGAAGGCCGTGCTTCCGATGATCAGGCCTACCGCAAGACCGTTTACAAGGCTGCGCTGGACAAGATCATCGACTGGGCGGTTGAAATCCCCGTCTATCAGCGCCAGAACTGCATCATCTTCTCTGCGGAGCGCATCAACATGGACACCGTCCTTGGCGACATCACCACCTTCTACGGCTGGATGAACGGCGTGGACACCATGGAAATGGCGAAGTAAGAGAAAAAGCTCTGAGGCTTTTCACTCCACTTAAAACAGCCGGATAGGTTTCCGGTCAGATGGCAATTGCGGCATGAGTCCGTCTTTGGCAACATAGATGGGCTCATGCCTGTAATTGCGTATTTACAAAAAATGAATAATTCAGACTGTAAATTAACCTTGACGCAACGATTGAGCCATGTCAGAGGCTTGCCCCTTCCGCATTTTTGTTTGCAAGCGAAAAAGCCGGATCAAAGGGGAACGCGGAAAGGGCAGGCTTCTGGAAAAAATTAAACAAGAGAGGGAAGGATTGAATTGTCGAAGTATATCATCAAGAGATTGCTCATCAGCATCATGATCCTGTTCTTCGTCACGCTCATCATCTATTCCATCATGCGCTGTATCCCGACCAGCTATGTTGAGAAGATTGCGCGCGAGCGCGCATCGCTGCCGGGCGGCAAGAGCTATTCGGAATGGCTGACGCAATTGAACGCGGCCTATGGGTTTGACAAGGGAATTGTCGAGGGTTATTTCTCCAACTGGCTGGTTTCCACGCTCAAGGGAGACTTTGGCGACAGCTGGTTCTTCAACGTCCCCGTGGTGCAGAAGTTCAACGCCGTCATCTGGAACAGCTTCATCCTGGGCGTGCTTTCCTTCGTGCTGGAGATCGTCATTGCCGTGCCGCTGGGCATCCTGGCCGCACGCAAGCAGTACTCCCGCACGGACTATGCCGTCACGATCTTCGCGCTGATCGGTATTTCTCTGCCGACCTTCTACTTTGCAACGATCCTGAAGTACATCCTGTCGGTCAAGCTCGGCTGGCTGGATCTGTTCGGTCAGGTCGGCCGCTACTATGAGCAGCTGGACAGCTGGGGCAAGGCGCTGGATGTGGCGAAGCACTATATCATGCCCGTCATCACCCTGACCATCGTCTCCGTCGGCGGCCTGATGCGCTATACCCGTACCAACATGCTGGAAGTGCTCAACGCGGACTACATCCGCACCGCGCGTGCCAAGGGCGTTTCGGAAAAGCGCGTCATCAATTATCACGCTTTCCGCAACACGCTGATCCCGCTGGTGACCATCATCGGCGGCTCGATCCCCGGCCTGTTCTCCGGTGCGCTGATCACCGAGACGCTGTTCCAGATCGAGGGCATCGGCTGGACTTCTTACCAGGCGATGATCGCAGGCGATATCCCGTTCTCGATGTTCTACATGACGTTTTCTGCAATACTGACGCTGCTGGGCACGCTGATCGCCGATATTCTCTATGCGGTGGTCGATCCCAGAGTCCGCGTCGCATAAGGGAGGAGGAAGAGCTTTGGCAGAGGAACAGAAAAAGAATACCCGCGCCGGCGCATTGGACGACGAACAGCGCGTCAAAGTGCTTTCGCCTTCCATGTTGGTTTTCAAACGCTTTATCCGCAACCGCCTGGCCATCGTGGGCGTTATCTTCATCGCCTTCATGTTTGTGTTCTCCTATATCGGCGGCTGGGTTTCCCCCTATGGGGAAGATCAGGTCTTCTATCACAACGAGCAGCTGGAAAAGGACTACGCTTCTGTGACCGTCAACAACGACTTCCGCTATACCCTTGCGGAGGGCGGGGAGTTTTCCTCCCTGGCGCAGAGCAAGTTCATCCTGGCGGTCAACCAGGGCGACGCTGCCTTTGAGGTTTCCGGCAAGTCCTACACGCTGGAGCAGCTGGGCGAGGATCTTTATCTCATCAGCGGCACGCAGACCGTGGCAAGCGGTCTTTCCAACAAGATGATGACCGCGCTCAAGCCTGTGGACGGTGTGGAGCTGCCCAACGGCTGGCTGGATGCGGCGAATGCTGCCGCCACGGCGGGAGAAGATGGCTTTGAGTTTAACGGCGTGAATTACATCATCACCCGCAGCGGCAAGGAAGCGACGGTCGGTTCCGCCGCACCGCTCGCACTGGCCTCCAAGAAGATCTACGATACCGAAAACAGCGCGGTGAAGACCGGCTTTGATTTCCGCCTGGCGTGCGAAACCGCCATTGCAGAGGGCAAGAGCTCCTTCGAGGCCGACGGCAAGACCTATCAGCTGGAAATCGATCCCGATATCGGCGCGACGGTCACCCTCGGCGGCGAGATGTACGCGCTGGTTTCCAACACGGTCGTCAACACCTATGTTTCCGGCCAGGAGCTTTCGCTGGAGTTCAAGGACGCCGCGAAGGAAGCCATTGCCGACAACCTGAGCAGCTTTGCGTTCGACGGTCAGGACTATTCGATCTACCGCAGCAACAACATCTGGGACGTGCGCGCGGAGACCGAGACCCTCGTGGTCAACGCCTATGAAGCGCCGTCGCTGACCCACTGGCTGGGCACGGACGGCAACGGCATGGACCTGCTCACCCGCATCATGTACGGCGGCCGCGTCTCGCTGATGATCGGCTTCATCGTTGTGGCCATCGCGGCGCTGCTGGGCGTTGTGCTGGGCGGCATTGCCGGTTATTTCGGCAAGTGGGTGGACAGCCTCATCATGCGTATTGTTGATATCTTCAACTGCATTCCCTCTACGCCCCTGATCATCATCCTCGGCTCCATCATGGATGCGGAGCGCGTCGATCCTCAGGTGCGTATGATCTACCTGATGCTGGTGCTGGGCTTCCTGTCCTGGCCGGGCGTGGCGCGCATGGTGCGCGGCCAGATCCTCTCCCTGCGCGAGCAGGAGTTCATGACCGCGACCGAGGCCTGCGGCCTGACCATCAGCCACCGCATTTTCCACCACCTGGTGCCCAACGTCATCCCGCAGCTGATCGTCATCTGCACCATGAGCCTGGGTTCTACCATCATCACCGAATCCACGCTGTCCTTCCTGGGCCTGGGCGTTAAGTTCCCCTTCGCCTCGTGGGGCAACATCATCAGCGCGGTCAGTACGGTTTACGTCATGACCAACTATTGGTTCGTATGGATTCCCGCAGGTCTGTGCATCCTGCTGACGGTTCTTGGATTCAACTTCATCGGCGATGGTCTGCGCGATGCGTTTGACCCGAAGATGAAGAGATAAGGAGGGGAAAGCAATGAGCGAAAACACCGAAAAGAAAACCAGCAAGAACAGCAATTACCTCTCCGCAAAAGAATCCCGCCGCATTTCGCGCGAGAACCGCCGCATTACCACGGCGATGGAGAAAAAGTATCAGCGCAAAAGGGTGCCCGAGAGCGAGTACCTGACCCAGATGCGCGATCCCAAGAACGTCGTGGAGTTCGACGATCTGCATACCTATTTCTTCACCGATACCGGCACCGTCAAGGCGGTGGACGGCGTGTCTTTTGATGTGCCCCAGGGCATGACGGTTGGCGTCGTGGGCGAATCGGGCTGCGGCAAGTCCGTCACCTCGCTTTCGCTGATGCAGCTGCTCCAGCGCCCGCAGGGACAGATCGTCTCCGGGCAGATCCGCCTGAACCTGGGCGAGGACGGCAAGGCCTACGACGTGGCGAAGATGCCCATGTACGCCATGGAGAAGATCCGCGGCAACAAGCTGTCGATGATCTTCCAGGAGCCGATGACGTCGCTCAACCCCGTGTTCCGCATCGGCGCGCAGGTGGATGAAGTTATCGCCCTGCACAACCCGACCTGGACCAAAGAGCAGGTCAAAAAGCACACCATCTCCATGCTGGAGCTGGTCGGCATTGCCAACAGCGAAGGCGTTTACAAGATGTATCCCCATGAGCTTTCCGGCGGTATGCGCCAGCGCGTGATGATCTCCATCGCCCTGGCCTGCAATCCCCGCTTGATCATCGCCGACGAGCCCACCACGGCGCTGGACGTGACCATTCAGGCACAGATCCTTGACCTGCTGCGCGGACTGAAGGACAAGATCAACGCCTCGATCATGCTCATCACCCACGATCTTGGCGTCATCGCCGAAATGGCGGACTACGTTGTGGTCATGTATGCCGGCCGCGTGGTCGAAAAGGGCACGGTGCAGGAGATCTTCGCAAACCCCGCGCACCCCTACACCATCGGCCTGATGGCGTCCAAGCCCGTCATCAACAAGCGCGTGGATCGCCTCTATTCCATCCCCGGCAAGGTGCCTAACCCCATCGACATGCCCGACTATTGCTATTTCCGCGACCGCTGCGAGATGTGCGTCGAGGGCTGCAAGGGCAAGTACCCGCACGAGATCCATCTGACCGACACCCACGTCGTCAGCTGCTATCGCTATGCGGAAAACGGCAAGGAGGGTAAGTAAACATGGCCAAGGTCACCATTGACAACACGTTTACGCCGCTTGTCCACAATCCGGAAAACGTGCTCGAGGTCAATCAGCTCAAGAAATACTTCCCCATCAAGGAAGGTCTGTTGCAGCGCACCGTGGGCTATGTCCGCGCGGTGGACGGCATCAGCTTCAACATCAAGCGCGGCACCACGATGGGCCTGGTCGGCGAATCCGGCTGCGGCAAGACCACCGTCGGCCGCACCATCCTGCGCCTGACCGACAAGAGCGGCGGCGAGGTGCTCTTCAACGGCCGCGAGGTGCATGAGCTCAGCCGCGACGAGCTGCGCGCCCTGCGCCCGAAGATGCAGATCATCTTCCAGGATCCCTATTCCAGCCTGTCGCCCCGCCTGCCCATCGGCGAAATCGTGGGCGAAGCGGTTCGTGAGCACAGCATTGTGCCCAAGGACGAGTTCAACGACTACATCGACAAGATCATGAGCGAGTGCGGCTTGCAGCCCTATCACCGCGACCGCTATCCGCACGAGTTCTCCGGCGGACAGCGCCAGCGCATCTGCATCGCACGCGCCCTGGCGCTCAACCCCGAGTTCGTCGTCTGCGACGAGCCGGTTTCCGCGCTGGACGTGTCCATTCAGGCGCAGATCATCAACCTTTTGCGCGATCTGCAGCAGGAGCACAACCTGACCTACCTGTTCATTTCGCACGATCTGTCGGTTGTCGAGCACATCTCCGATACCATCGGCGTCATGTATCTGGGCAACCTGGTGGAGTTCGGCTCCAAGGAGGACATCTTCCGCGAGCCGCTGCATCCCTACACCAAGGCGCTGTTCTCCGCCATTCCGGTGCCTGATCCCAACAGCAAGATGAACCGCATCGTGCTCGAGGGCAACATCCCCTCTCCGGCCAACCCGCCTTCCGGCTGCAAGTTCCATACCCGCTGCCGCAACTGCATGAAGAAGTGCGAGACCGAGGCGCCCGTGCCGCGCGAGATCGAGCCGGGACACGTCGTGGTGTGCCATCTCTTCGACGATATGCCGGAGCAGAAGGCGCAGCCCGCTGCGGCCGCCGTTCCCGCCGAGGAAGACAAGTAAGAGAAGAACCGTAAAGGAGCCTTATGCGCAGAAAAAAGGATCAGCAGCCCCGCTTTGAGGACATCGACGACGGCCGCCCCATCGCCAACATGAACATCGAGGGGATGCCGTGGTACGTCGAGGAAAAGCCGGAATATCAGTCCGGCAGCGAAAAACCGCCCATGGATAAGCGCGAAACCCGTGCCTTCATCGCCAATGCGCTGCTTGCGGCGCTGGCCATCGGGTTGGTGTTCATCATCGCCGCTGCGCTCTTTCTGCTGTTCTGCACCAAGGTCTGGTTCCGATAACAAAAACAAATAAGAGAGCCGGAAGCACATTCATGTGCTTCCGGCTCTCTTTGCCTGGCGGAGCGGAGTGTGGTTTCTGTGAAGATCAAAGCAGGGAAAAGCGCATCAGGCCGCAGGAAATGGGGTTGCCGTTGATTTTCATAAAGCCGGGAAATGCCCGATGGTTTCAAAGCCGAATTTGCGGCAGACCGCTCGATCGCCCTCCACAGCGATGAGACACAGGTTCCGCTCGGAACTGCGGCAGGATTCCGAATGTTCGTGCTCACGCTCCGCGAAATGGAAATGTTTCCGAGCCGGAGGACTTCAATCGCGAAAATACCCCATTGGGAAAAACAACGCCCGGAATTCCCGAATGGGGAACGACCGGGCGTTGTGCGTTATAGAGAGGAAATCAGGCGTTCAGCCCTGCGCGCCCGCGGCCTGAACGGCGAGGGAGAGCGCAGCGCAGTCGCCGATGGAATCGCCCAGCCTGGCCGGAACGATGCGGCAGACCGCAAGCGACGCGGCGAGTGCGTCCGCTTCCAACGCGCGGCGCAATTCCTTCCGGAAGAGCGCTTCGCTGCGCGCGTAGACCGAGCCGATCACAATGCAGTCCGGGTTGAGAAAGTCCACGGCTAGCGCCAGCCCTTTGCCGAGAAAGCGCGCGGAGGTATCAAATACCTCCTGCGCGGCGGAGTCACCCGCAAAGGCGGCCTGCGCCACATCCTTGGCCGTCACCCTGTCGCTCAGCCATGCGGGCTTCTGCCCGCGCTGCGCCCAGGCTGTGCCGATGCTCTGCGCCAGCTGCGCAATGCCGCCGCCGGAGCAGAAGCCTTCAAACGCGCCCACCTTGCCGTAGCCCGCCGGGCCGGTTTCCGCCAGACGCCAGTGCCCAAGCTCACCTGCATTGCCGTTTGCGCCGCGCAGCACGCGGCCGCCGATCACGATGCCCGCCCCCAGCCCTGTGCCGAAGGTCAGAAACATCATCACCTTGCTGCCCTTGCCCGCGCCCCAGCGCCATTCGGCCAGTGCGCAGGCGTTGGCATCGTTTTCCAGCAGCGCGGGGGCGTGCAGCTTCTGCTGCGCGTAGTCCGTCAGCGAAATGCCGTGCCAGCCGGGCAGGTTGGGCGGGTTGCAAAGCTCGCCTTTGTCCGCATCCATTGGCCCTCCGGAGGAGATGCCGATGCCCAGGATTTCCTGCCCGCCCGACAGCTTTTCCGCCAGTGCGCAGAGCCTGTCCAGCGCCTCCTGCTGATCGGCGGGGGTGGCAAAGGCCTCGCGGCCGAGTATTGTCAATTCGCCATCTTTTTCAATACCTGTGACGGCGGCACACTTGGTGCCGCCGATGTCAAATCCAACATAGATGCCCATGCGCGCTCACTCCTCGTCCAGATGCTCGATTCTGTCCGCCCAGCTGAGCAGCTGCTGCGCGTCATAGGGCGGGAAGCCGGAAATATAGTGGTTGTGCTCGACCTTTCCGTCCACCGTCCAGGTCAGCAGATAGAACTTCTGCGCTCCCGCCAGCTCGCGGATGTTGCCCAGCACCACGTTTTCGTTTGCGGGAGAGAGGGTTTTGCCCTGCAGCAGCACCTCGCCCGAATCGCCGTTGCGGACGCTCCATTCGACGATCTTGTCCTGACGGCTGTCGTTGCCCAGTACCACGTTGCGTCCCCAATCCTGCAATTCGTCCAGCATCAGGCAGACGGGCTCGTGCACGCGCTTGAGCCAGGTGTAGGCCAGCTTTTTGTTGAAGTAGTAATCGACGATCGCATCAGAGATCTGCGGCCAGCCGTCGAGCATGTTCCACCAGATGATGCCGGTGCGCCGCCACTTCTTGATGCGCGTGCGCTCGACAAAGAACTTTTTGGCTTCTGCCTGGGAGATCTGCGAAATGCGGCTGAAGGTCTCCAGATCCGCCGGGACGCTGCCGCAGAGGATGCGCACCTGGTCCGCCATCATGCGGTTGCGGTTATAGCCGCGGCGGGGCTTTTGCAGATCTTCGGTGTTGTGGGTGTCCCAAACATCGTTCGTGGGCGCGGAAGCGGGACCGCTGGCCGGAACGGCGGCGGAAACCGCGTCGTCATCGCCCAGAATCGGCCAGAGCTGATCCTCCGGAATGAACTTTTTCAGCGATTCCGGCGCAGGGCAGCCGTGGTAGCCGCATTCGCTGATGAAATGCGCCTGAGAATGCTTATAGAAATCGTCCTTGAAATAGGCGCGCGCGCCCCAGTTGTGCTGCTCCGGCCCGGCGTAACGGGGGAAACCCTCCGGGATGTAGGGGGAGGACGGCAGATATTTGCGGTAGGGGTCGTGATTGCGGATCACGCGCGGAATCACCACGCGGGTGATCTCGTTGGTGCTGTTGCCCTCCTCAAAGCCCATGCCCAGCGAACGCTCGTCCACTTCATTGTCGCCTGCCCAGAGCAGGATGGAGGGATGGTTGCGCAGCTTCATGACGATGGAGGTGGCTTCCTTTTCGATCAGGCGGAAGAACCACTCCTGCTGCGGATAGTTGGCGCAGGCCATGGTGAAATCCTGCCAGACCATGATGCCCAGTTCGTCGCACAGATTGAAGAAGTGGTGATCCTCCACCACGTTGCCGCCCCAGCAGCGCACGATGTTGCAGCCCATGTCCGCCATCAGCGCCATGGCGCGGTCGTAACGTCCTTCGTCGCGGCTGTGCAGCGCGTCCAGCGGCACCCAGTTGCTGCCCTTGCAGAGGATGGGCACGCCGTTGCAGCGCACCTTGAACTCGCCCTCGTCCAGCGGCTTCATCACATGGTCAATGTGGAAGCGGCGGATGCCGATGCGCTCCATGCGCACATCCACGACCTCGCCGTTGTGCAGCAGCTCCATTTTGGCGGTGTAGAGATTCTGCTCGCCGTAGCCGCGCGGCCACCAGAGCTTCGGGTTCTGGATCTTCACGCGCCCCTCTTCACTGACGAAGCGGGCGGGCGCGTCGTATTCAAATACGCTGTTGCCGCAAGCGCCCTGAACGTGCAGGCGGTAGCCCTGCATCACGCGCTCCGGGGTGGTGAAGCGGCACTTGATCATCAGCTCCGCCTCGTCCTCACTGGCGGAGATCGTGGCATAGTAGCTCTGCGTGATGCGCGTGGGGTTGACGATATCCAGCGAAACGCTCCGCCAGAGCCCTGCCGAGAGCAGGCGCGGCATGATGTCCCAGCCGAAGCTGTGGGGCGGCATGCGCAGCAGGCTCAGTTCATCGGTATGCTCCTCGCCGGAAACCACTACGGGGCTTTCCAGCTCGCGGGCGTAGTTCATTGCGGAGAGAATGTGAACGCTGATCGTGTTGAAATCACCGGGGCGCAGCGCTTTTTCCACGCGGAAGCGGTGTTCGATCATCATGTCGTCGCACTTGCCGACGAGCGTGTCGTTGACAAAGACCTCGGCGATGGTGTTCACACCGTGAAGGGTCAGCTCCATCTGCTCCCCCGCAAAGCTGTTGGGCAGGCCGAATTCCTTCTGATACCACCAGTGATAGTATTCATATTTGCGAAAGTTGTAAAGGTTTTCGCCGTAGAAGGGGTTTTGCTCCAATCCGGCGCGCATAAGATCGATCTCAACATTGCCGGGAACCTGCGCCGTGATGCACGCCATGCCGCTGCCCGCAATCTGATCGGGACACATCGGCATATCGTCGCTCTCCGGCGCGTAATAAAGGGTCCATGCACCGTCCAGTTTCATGTTGATCTTCCTCCTGTTTCTGTGAAAAACCGGGGATTCCGTCGTTTGTATCTCGTCGGAATCATTTTATCAAAGTCCTCTGCAAAAGGCAAAAAGTTTTTTAGCTAAACTGTTTCACAGAAAGAAATTGTTCTTCAAAACTTCATTTGTGCTTGACGGCGGGAATGGCTATAATACCCTTTGGGAAATATACGTATTTAAGGGGCAGAACATGACGAAATTCAAAAACCTGAGTGAAAAATTCGCCGGAATGACGCCTGCGATGAAGGCGATGCTGCTCTTCGGCGTGGAAGGGCTGCTTTTTCAGTTTGTAATGTCGCTCTCCGGCGTCAGCGGCTTCGGCACCAATCTCTATGCGACGAACCTCGGCGCGACCGACAGCCAGATCGGTATGATTCAGCTGGTGGCCAACCTCACCGCCGTGGTGCTGATGCTTCCGGCGGGCATCATCAGCGACCGCCTTAAAAACGCCAAAACGGTGCCTGTGGTGCTGATGCTGGTGATGGGCGTCGCCTATTTCTTCTACGGCACAGTGCCGGCGCTGGGCGAAAACCTGCGCATGGCGTTCTTCTTTGTGTTCCTGGCGCTGACGGCGGGTATGCTGGTGGTCTACAACACCATCTGGCAGGCATTCTTCGGGGATGTGACGCCGCTGAAGGACCGCAACCGCGTCTACGGCTTCCGCAACCGCTTTGTGTTCCTCATCAGCACCATCGCGCCCATCCTCTGCGGCACGATCCTGACGGCTCAGCCCGACAGCCCCAGCAAGCTGATGGTGCTGCGCGTGTTCTTCTATATCTGCGGCGCGGTGTGCCTGCTCTGCGCCTTTGTGCTGTCGCGCATTCCGGGCGGAGAGCGTTCACCGGAAATGCTTCAGCAGGTGCCTAAATTCAGCTTTTCTTCCTTCAGCGAGGTATTCCGCGATCTGGCGCACAGTAAGAAATTTCTCTCTTATTTCATCTGTATCATGTTCTTTTATCTGGGCTGGCATATCGACTGGAGCATGTGGTACATCGGCCAGATGCAGTATGTCGGCCTGACCGAGGCGCAGCTTTCCTATTTCAACGCGGGATGCGCCATTTTGCAGCTGCTGACGCTGGGGCTCTTCGTCCGCGCGAATGAGAAAAAGGGCGTGGAGTTCACCTTCCTGTTCTGCATTCTATCGCTGGTGCTGTGCCCGGTGACCATGCTGGTCTCCGGCCTGACCCCTCAGGCGATTCGTCCGACGGTCTATCTCGTCATGGGTGCGATCGTCTGCGTGCCGCAGTGCGCCAGCAATCTGTGTTTGGTGCAGATGCTGCTGGACGCCATCCCGGAGAAGAACCGTTCGCTCATCGTGTCGCTGAACATGGCGTTTGTCACCTTCTCCAACGGCCTGATGCCCTTCCTGGGCGTGAAGCTCTACACCGCGCTGGGCGCTGATTACCGCGCGTTTATGCTGTTTAATTCCATCGCCTTCGTGCTGCGCCTGACCGCGCTGACCATTTTCATCATCCGCTACAAAAAGCACAAGGCCGAGCGCGTGCTGGCCGCCTGATTTTTTCCGGAGCTTGCGCATCCGGGCGCTTTTCCCGCGTCTTTTCGGGAGAAGCGCCTTTTTTTGTTTCCGCGCTCACTTGACACCTACGGAATTTGTTTATACAATACAAATCACAAATGTTGCGTTACGATTGATGTAAATGATATGGAAAGGATCTGATGTTTTCCCATGCCGCCCAAACCCAAATTCACCCGGGAAGAAATCGTTGCCGCCGCGCTTCAGGTCGTCCGCACCCGCGGGCTCGAAGCGCTCACCACCCGCGAAATCGCCGCGGAACTGGGCACGTCCACCCGCCCGATCTTCACTTATTTTGAAAGCATGGAGCAGGTGCGCGCGGAGGTGCGCAAAGCCGCCGAGAAAATCTATCTGGACACGATCGAAGAAGGGCTGAGCAAGCCGATCCCCTTTCTGGGCGTCGGGCAGCAATACATCCGCTTTGCGCGGCAGGAGCCGCAGTTCTACCGGATGCTGTTTTTGCTGCGCGCCGGGCTGGATGAAAACGGCGTTCCCAGCGTGCTGACGCACCTGACGAAGCTGACCTGCGAAAGCGTGATGAAAACTTACCGTGTGACGCAGCAGCAGGCGGAGCGCTACACGCGGGACATGTGGCTGGTGAGCCATGGCATCGCCGCGCTCATCGTCACGAACAGCTGCCCCTATACCGACGAGCAGATCAGCCGCATCTTCACCGGCTTCAGCCTGAGCGTGTATAAATCCATCAAGGAAATACCCGGCTTTGCGGAAAACGACTATGACCGCGACGCGGAGTTTCGCAAGCTCGTGGAGAAATGAGGTGGTAAGATGGAAAGCATTCGCCCTCTGCGGCCGGAGGACAAGGGCCGCACGGCGGAAATCTATGTGTTCAACAACCGGCTGAACTACTATCCCATCTTTCACGACGACGATTATTCCTTTGGGGAGATGCAGGTGATCCCGGTGACGGAGAATTTTGCGCACTGGATCGGGCAGGAGGACGAAACCTTTGTGCTGGATGACGGCGTGATCCGCGGGTTTGCGGTGGTCGGCGGCGGGGAGCTGCACAAGCTCTACGTCGATCCCTGCTTTCAAGGCAGAGGATACGGCGAGGCGCTGCTGGACTTTGCGGTGGAAAAGGGCGCGCGCACCCTTTGGGCGCTGGAGAAGAATACCCGCGCCATCGCCTTTTATGCCCGCCATGGCTTTGCGCCCACGGGCGAGCGGCAATACGAAGAGGGAACGACGGAAGAGCTGATTCGCCTGTCGCTTTCGCGGGAAACAGAGAGAAATGGATGAAGATTGCGCTGCTCTGGCGGTTTGAGCCCGTGGGGCGTTGGTTTCTGACCGTGCTGCTGCTCTGGGCGGCGGTGCAGTTCTTCTGCCACGAATATTTTACGCTCTTCGGCGCGTCGGAAAAGAAGCTGCGCGGGTATAACGAGTGCTTCAGGGACGCCATCCATTTCTTTCCTGCCGGCGCCGACCGCGTCATGCCCGATCTTTATCTCATTCTGCTGCACGTACTGATCGCGGTCAACTGTACGCTTTCGGTGCTCTTCCTGATTCGCGGTTGAGCGGAAAAACGGAGAAAAACGGGTTTTTCCCCAACCGCAACTGCCGGTTGACACATTGAACAGCCGGGTTTCTGGCCTGCAACCGCCGCATCGGATAGAATCGGGGCAACCTGAAACGAGGAGGAACGATTCATGATACTCGCAGACAAAATCATCTCGCTCCGCAAAAAGGCAGGCTGGTCGCAGGAGGAGCTGGCGCAGCAGCTGGGCGTATCCCGGCAGTCGGTCTCCAAATGGGAGGGCGCGCAGTCCGTCCCCGATTTGGACAGGATCTTGCAGCTGAGCCGCTTGTTCGGCGTGACGACGGATGATCTGCTCAAGGACGAAATCGAGGAATTCGGCCCGGCGGCGGAAAGCGACGAACCCGCGCTGCGCCGCGTGACGATGGAGCAATCCGCGCAATACCTCGTGCTGCGGCGCAAAGCCGCCCCGCAGATGGCGCTGGCGGCCCTGCTGTGCGTGCTTTCGCCCATCCCGCTGCTGGTGCTGGCGGCGCTGAGCGAAAAACACCGCATCCCCCTGACGGAAGAGGCGGCGGCAGGGCTGGGGCTCTGTGCGCTGATCGTTCTGGTGGCCGTCGCGGTGACGCTCTTCCTGCTCACCGGCGCAAAGAGCTGCGAATATGCCTTTCTGGAAAACACGCCCTTTGAGACGGAATACGGCGTCAGCGGCATGGTGCGGGAGCGCGAAAAGGCCTTCCGTCCTGCCTATACCCGGTTGAACATCGCCGGGACGCTGCTTTGCCTGTTGTCGGTGCTGCCGGTGTTTGCCACACTGACCTCGACGGATCTGGAGCGCGTGCTGGCGGTGTGCCTGCTGCTGGCGATGGCGGGCTTTGGCGCGGCGGCGTTCACCTACGGCGGCACGATCCACGCTTCGATGGAAAAGCTGCTGGAGGAAGGCGATTATACCCGCGTCAGAAAGGCGCGCAGCGGCCTTGTGCACACGGTGTGCGTCTGCTATTGGCTGGTCGTTACGGCGATTTATCTGCTGATCACCTTTTCGCCCGCGATTGCGATCGAGCCGGAGCAGAGCTGGTTCGTCTGGCCGGTGGCGGGTGTGCTCTTCGGCGCGGTGTGCGCGCTGACGCACCTCTTCCGATGCAAAAACAAGTGAGCCCGGCCAAAAAGAAATGTGCCTCCGCCCGGTTGGGCGGAGGCTTTTGTGAATGAGATGTGCCGCAATGTGCCAAAGAGGTTAAAATGGGTGTATTCAGGGAATCGCAAAGCGATTTCCTGATGGGGGACGTTTTACAGTCGATCCCAATTCCATCTGCCGGGTTTGCGCTTCGGCCGGAGCGGCCGCCGGGTAAGTGAATCCAGCGTTCTGACGTTTGAGCCAGCTCGTTCGGCACGGCGCAATGCGTACCGGCAAAATGGAAAGCCGCGAATTTGCCCGAAAAAGTGGGAATGCAGGTGAAGTTTCTCACAAGATATCCCATTTTTTAAACAGGACGGGCAACGCGATTCGGCGTGGGTGCAGCTCCCTGTACCAAATCTGATTCTATTTTAGTTTCCAATCCATTGTTTTTCAATAAGTTGGCGGCAAACGGTAATTCTTGACATCAAATGGTTGCGCGTGCTGCTATTTTTTCTCCCCAAAAGAAATGAACCTCCGCCGAATGGCGGAGGTTTTTGTATCAATGAGATGAAATATGCAGTAAAGATCGAGGCAGGTGTTCTAAACCGGAGCGGTGCTCCCCAAGATCAGTCGATGACCCAGGGCGTGCCGTCCTTTTTGGTGAACTTGCCGGTGCAGACCTTAACCAAATCCACCAGCCAGCCGATGCCGAAGCAGCCGGCGGTCAGCAGCCAGATGATGCCGGTACCGATCTTTCCGGCGAGAAAACGATGAACGCCCAGTTCACCCAGGAAAAGAGTAATCAAGATCGCAGAAGTTTTTTGCATGATTCCGTCCTCCTCCATCGATTTGAGCAAGATCATTCCCTATAAGGGAAAAAACTTATATGGAATTTACTTATATTAACTATAGCAAGCAATGTGATATAAAACAATACTTTGGCTGCGAACGGTCATAATTGGCTGCAAACGGTATCTCTTGCAACCGAAAGTTCCCCATGATATAATTTTTTTTGACGGAATTAGAGATAATTTGTCCTAAAAGATAAACGGAAATCGGAGGGAGAGAAGGATGAAGGTTGCCGTTGTGGATGACAGCATGGAAGATCGGGAGCTTCTTGCCGGAACGGCGGAAGAGACGCTTTGTGCGCTGGGGCAGGGGCAGACGTTCATGCAGCTTTTCCCCTCCGGCGAGATGCTGCTGAAGGATTTTCAGCCGGGAAAATACGAGCTGGTCTTTCTGGACATCTTTCTGGAAGAAGGGGCGCTCAACGGCATCGGCACGGCGGAGCGGCTGCGCGCGCTGGACAGCCGGGTGAAGCTGGTGTTCGTCACCACCAGCAACGACTTTGCCAGCGAAAGCTACGCGGTGCGCGCGGACGGCTATTTGCTCAAGCCCATCTCGCGCAAGGCGCTGGAGGGACTGCTGGGCAGAATGCTTGCCGCAAAAGAGGAATCGGAAACCCCAGTCACGCTGCCGGACGGGCAGACGGTGCCCGCGCGCGCCATTCTCTTTACCACCTGCGCGGGACATTATGTCACCCTGACGCTGCGCGGAGAGCAGAGCCTGCGCGTGCGCACGACGCAGAACGCAATGGCGGAGCGGTTGCTCGCCTGCCCCGGCTTTGTGGCCTGCAACAAGGGCACACTGGTTCATTTAAGCGCCGTGGCCCGTTTGGAAGAAGGCCGCCTGCTGATGAGCAACGGCGAATATCTGCCGCTGAGCCGACGCCGTGCCGCGGAAGTCAAAAAGGCTTATTTTGACTATCAGATTGACGATTTTAGGAGGGGGGAACGCTGATGCCGACGGCGGGCCGTGTTGCGGAAACCCTGATCTATGCGCTGCTCAACCTTCTGCCCTATCTGATACTGGCGCTCTATCCCTTTTATAACACGCTGCGTTTTTCGCGCAGGGCGACGGTTGCGTTCATTGTGGCGCTGACGCTGGTGCAGATCGGGCTGGGCGCTTGCGCGATGCTGTTTTTCACCGAGTACGCGGGGCGTTGGTCGCTGCTGGGCACGGCGCTTTACGCCGCGTTTTTTCTGCTGTGCGTCAAGGACAGGTTCGGCAAGATCGTCTTTATGCTGCTGATGGTTTCCAATGCGGCCAACATGGTCGTGATGCTGTCCAAAGCGTTGGAAAATCTGCTCTTTCCGGAATTGGCGGTGCAGGGCTACCGGTGGAGCTTTTCGCTGTGCACGGTTCTGGTGCAGGCGGCGACGTTTCCACTGCTGTTCCTCTATTTCCGCCGGTATTTTTGCGGTGCGCTTCGAGTGAAATCCTCGGAAAAAGCGTGGCGCTATCTCTGGCTGGTGCCGGGGACGTTTTATTTCTGCTGGTATTTCATGCTGTATTTCAATCCCTTGAGCAGCCACGAACTGGCGCTGATGCCGGAAAACGCGGTCTTTACCGCGCTGCTGAACCTGGGGGCGCTGCTGGTCTATTCGCTGGTGGCGGATGCTCTGGTGCAGGCAGACCGCAATGTGGCGCTTCAGGCGGAAAACTACACGCTGAGCATTGAAAACATGCAGTACCGCAGCCTTACCGCGCGCATCGAAGAGGCGCGCGCCGCCCGGCACGACCTGCGCCACCATCTCTCGGTCTTCCAAACGCTGCTGCAAAGGCAGGATTACGAGCAGCTGAGCCGCTATCTTCAGGAGTACCTGAGCGCTTCTGCAACGGATGCACCGCTGTCCTACTGCCCGCAGATGGCGCTCAATGCCGTGACGGCGTATTATGCGCAGATCGCGTTGCAGGCAGGCGCAAAGTTTACTGCGGAGCTGAACGTCCCGGCGGAGCTTCCGCTGCGGGATGCGGATTTGACCGTGCTGTTCGGCAATCTATTGGAAAACGCCTGCGCGGCTTCGCTGCCGCTGCCGCAGGAGGAGCGGGAGATCGTGTTCCGCGTCGAGGCGGACGGGCGCAAACTGCGCTTCACACTGGATAACCGCTTCAGCGGCGAACTGCGCACGCAGGAGAGCAGGCTGCTCTCCACCAAGCACGAAGGCTTCGGCCTGGGCGTGGAATCCGCCCGCAACATCGCGCAGCGCTGCGGCGGCGACCTGCAATACAGGGCGGAGGACGGCTGGTTCCGCGTTTCCGGCTTGCTGCATTTTTGAGTGTGGTTCACGACGTCCGGCGTTTTGAAAAAACGCCGGGCGTTTCCTGAAAATCGGAAAAGAGACCTGGACTGCGAAAAAGGACTTCTCGGCGCTTAGAGGCGAAAAAAGCACACAAAAAGCAAAAAAACAAACATGCGACGCAAAACGAGCGGGGGAAGCCGCACAAAAATCCTTTGTCAAAGCGCAAGCGGGCGATAGGAGCGCGCCGGATGGAGATCATCGCGGTTTGACGGAAAGACAAAGCGAGTGGTATACTCTTCTTTGTGCGAAAAGCATGGGGGGAGAGTCATAAAAATGCAGAAATTTCTTGAAAAACACCACATCTATTACGGTTGGGTGATGGTGGTCGCCGGAATATTGGTCATGAGCGTGACCCACGGTGTGTTGATGAACTGCTTCAGTCAGTTCATCAAGCCCGTTTCGGAGAGCTTAAACGTATCGCGCAGCAGTTTTGCGATCAACATGACCATCTTAAACGTGGTCTATATGGTTGTGGCGCTGTTTTCCGGGAAGATCTTTACCAAGCTCAAGCTGCGCAACCTGATGCGCATCGCCTGCGTGGCGCTGCCGATCATCTATTTCAGCTATTCCTTCTGCCGGGAGATGTGGATGTTCTACGCGCTGTCGGTCGCAGCGGGGCTGATGATGAGCTGCCTGACCTTCCTGGCGTTCACCATGATTATTTCGCAGTGGTTCATCGAAAAGCGAGGCACGGCCATCGGCGTGTGCTTCATGGGCAGCGGGCTGGGCGGCATGCTGTTTCAGAACCTTTCCAACAGCTGGATCAAGACCGTCGGCTGGGCCGGTACCTACCGCATTCTGGCGGTCATCATGGCGGCGGTGATGATCCCGCTGGTGTATTTTGTGATTCGTCAGCGCCCGCAGGACATGGGCTTGCAGCCCTATGGCTCGCAGATCGAGAAAGCGGGCGGTGAAGAGCCGGTCTACGGCCCGACGCTGGGCGGCGCGATGAAGAGCTTCAGCTTCTGGGCACTGATCGTGCTGGCGATTTCGGTGGGGCTTTCCACCACGATGCTTTCGCAGACCATTGTGCCGCATCTGGGCGATATCGGCTTTACGACGGAGCGGGCCTCGACCGTTGCGGCGATTTATCTGGGACTGCTGGCGATCTGCAAGGTGATGCTGGGCGGCATGTACGACAAGCTCGGCATGAAGAAGAGCACGTTTCTGGCGGTGCTGGCCATTACGGTGGGTCTTGCGGGGCTTTATTTCGGAAAGTATCCCGCAGCGCATGTGATGGTGATCGTGGGGGCGGCGCTGGGCTGTGCGTCGGGCACGGTGTCTTACCCGTTTCTGGCACAGTCGGCCTTCGGCACGCGGGACTATGCGACGATCTACGGCATCGTCAGCGCAGCAAACTCGCTGGCCGGCTCCATCAGCCCGTTGTTTTTCAACCGCGTTTATGACACGACCGGTTCCTACAACGGTGCGCTGCTGACCGGCATTGCGCTGACCGTGCTGGCGCAGGTGATGCTGCAATGCGTGCGCCCCGCGAAGAAGGAAGCGGCGTGATCTACTGATTTTATCTAAAAAGGAGATGTTTTTTATGAAGCAGCGCATTCACACCGATCAGGCGCCCAAGGCGATCGGCCCGTATTCGCAGGCCGTGCTGGCGGGCGATTTCCTCTACGTTTCCGGGCAGATTCCGCTCGATCCCGCGACCGGTGAGATCGTGGGCGGCACCGCAGCCGAACAGGCCGCGCAGTCGCTGCGCAACTTGCAGGCGATTCTCCGTGAGGCGGGCATGACCTTTGATAACGTGGTCAAGACCACCGTGCTGCTCCAGGACATTGCGGATTTTGCTGCGGTCAACGAGGTTTACGCGCAGTTCTTTGGCGGCGAGATCCTGCCCGCCCGCGCGGCGTTTGCCGTAAACGCCCTGCCCAAGGGCGCGCTGGTGGAGATCGAGCTGGTCGCCTACAAAGGCTGAAACGAATCAAAAAGGCTCCGTTCCGATGGAACGGAGCCTTTGGCGTTATTGCAGCTGCACCTGCGCGCCGGTGGGCAGGGGAAGCGCACCCGAAGCATACGGCCAGTGCTTTTGCAGAAATTCCGCTTCGGAAAGCCATGCGATTTCGGGATCGTCGGCGGACAGCGGGCCGCAGGCAAAGAGTGCGCCGTCCGCATCGCGGCTGACGAGCCAGCGCTGCCCGATAGACAGCAGGAACAGCGGCGTACAGCCGTGCGACGTTGCGCAGTCGGTCAGCGATTTCCCCAGAGAGGGATCAAAGCCGTTTTCAGATTGATCCGTGATCTCCGTAAAGGAATCCCAGCGGACGGAATAGAGAAAGAGCGAGGAAACACCGGAATCGGAACGCAGCAGCACCCAGCGCGCGCCGCCGAGGTTCGGATCGGAGAGCGGGCGGTATTCAAGAGAAACGGCGTCGATCTCGCAGTCCGGCAGCAGATAGACGACGCCATCAGAACCAAAGCGATCCTGCACGGCGGCGCGAACGGCGGAAACGGTTTCATCGTCGGGCGGCGTATAGGTCAGCGCCGCGGGGACGGAAGGCGCGAACAGAGCGGGAAGCCGCCAAAGTGCGAAAAGAGCAGCGGCCAACAGAGCAGCGCACAGGAGAATCCAACGAAACTTCTTCATAGACGATGCCTCCTTGATCGCTTTGGGATGATTCAATTCCAATATACAACAAAGACCCGTCCAAGACAATGAAAGAAGAGAATTTGCATAGGAGAGGAGTTTTATTGGAGCGGAAGAGAAACAAAATGAAATCTTATAAAAAAAGTCGGATATAGGGAGCGCAAAAGAAGAGAGATTTATGTTACTTTTTGCGAAAGATGCTTTCCAACGCTGGGGCGATGTGTTATATTATTAACAGGCCATACGAAGCCTCTCCGGCGCACGGTTTGCCGGCGGGTTACAAGGCGCGTTTGGTCGTTTTGTTTGGGATTTATAAGTAAAAAAGTACTGATAAATCCTGACGGAAATGCCTCCGAAGCGTTTACAAAACGGCGGCGGTTATGGTAAAATAGATGCGCGAAAAACCGCGGAAAATCGCCGGAAAAGACGGGAGGGAGTCGATGGACCGGGGAAACATTTCCAAGCTGACGCTGCAGCGCCTGCCGACCTACCTGAGCTATCTCAAATCGCTGCCCGCGCAGGGCAACGACGCGGTCTCGGCGGCGGCGATTGCAGGAGCGCTGGGCTTGGGCGAGGTACAGGTTCGCAAAGACCTTGCGGCGGTGAGCTCCGCCGGACGGCCGAAGGTCGGCTATCTGGTGAGCGAGCTGACGCGGGATCTGGAGCACTTCCTGGGCTACGGCACGCGCAACCGCGCGGTGCTGGTGGGGCTGGGGAATCTGGGGCTGGCGCTGATGTCCTATTCCGGATTTGCAGAATACGGGCTGGATATTGTGGCGGCCTTTGACACCAAGAGCGCGCTGATCGGTTCGACCGTGGACGGAAAGCCCATCCTGCCGGTGAGCGAGCTGCCGCGGGTCTGCCGCGAGGAACAGGTGCAGATCGGCATTTTGACGGTGCCGGCCGCGGCCGCGCAGAGCTGCCTGGACGCGCTGGTGGCCGGCGGCGTGCGCGCGGTATGGAACTTTGCGCCGACGCATCTGAACGCGCCCAAGGGCGTGCTGGTGCAGCGGGAAAACATGGCAAGCTCCCTGGCGCTGCTGAGCTATCATTTGAAGCAGGGGCAGACGCAGGACGATCAGGACTGACAAAAACAATTCGGGAAAACACAAAATCCAATTCAAGGGCGGGCATTCCGCCGGAGACGAAAATAGGAGGAATACATATGGGAAAGAAAGTTACGATTATCGGCGCGGGCAGCGTTGGCTCCACCATTGCCTACACCATGGCGGTCAACGGCATTGCGACGGAAATTGTCATGATCGACATCAACGAAGCCAAGGCGATGGGCGAGGCGCTGGACATCCGTCAGGGCGTGCCGTTCTGTCCGCCGGTTTCGATCTATGCCGGCAGCTATCAGGACGCGCAGGGCTCCGACGTGGTCATTCTGACCTCCGGTATTGCGCGTAAGCCCGGCCAGAGCCGTCTGGATCTGGCGCAGACCAACGTCAACATCACCAAGTCCATCATCCCGCAGATCGTAAAGCATGCGCCCGACGCGATCTACATCATCGTGTCCAACCCCGTCGATATCCTGGCCTATGTCTTCCACAAGGTCTCCGGCCTGCCCGAGAGCCACATCATCGGCTCCGGCACCATCCTGGATACCGCCCGTCTGCGCGCGCGCATCGCGGAATACTACAACATCAACCAGCAGAACGTTCACGCCTATGTCTTTGGCGAGCATGGCGATTCCTCCTTCGTGCCGTGGTCCACGGCGACCATCTCCACCATCCCGGTCGATCAGTATGCCGCCAGCCTGACCAACCCTGATACCATCGAGCCCAAGCTGGTGCACTCCGAGGTGGAGAGCTACATCCGCAAGTCCGGCGGCAAGATCATCGAGCGCAAGGGCGCGACCTTCTACGCGGTTGCGGTTTCGGTCTGCCACATCGTCAAGTGCATCTTCTCCGGCGCGGACACCACCATGACGGTCTCTACCATGATGCACGGCGAATACGGCATTGACGACGTCTGCCTGTCCACCCTGGCCATCGTCGGCCCGGACGGCGTTGCGGGCAAGGTGCTGGCGCCCCTCACCGATGAGGAGAAGGCGCTGCTCAAGCACAGCAGCGAGTGCCTGCGCGGCATCATCGACCAGATCAAGCTGTAATCGCGCAAGCGCGTAAACACAAATATTTTCGCGTTCCCGGGGCCCGTTCGGGCGCCGGGAACGTTGCGGAATCGAAGCAGAAAGTGAGAATGAAGCCAAATGGAATACCGCATCGAACACGATTCCATGGGTGAGGTCAAGGTGCCCGCGGACAAATACTGGGCGGCGCAGACCGAGCGCAGCCATGAGAACTTCCTGATCGGCGTGGGAATCGAGACCATGCCCCGCGAGATCACGCACGCCTTCGGCATCCTCAAGAAGGCGGCGGCCATCGCCAACCACGGCCTCAAGCCCGAAAAGATGACCGACGAAAAGCTCGCCGCCATCTCTCAGGCCTGCGACGAAGTGATGAGCGGCGCGCTCAACGAGCACTTCCCGCTGGTGGTCTGGCAGACCGGCTCCGGCACGCAGTCCAACATGAACGCCAACGAGGTCATCGCCAACCGCGGCAATGAAATCGCCGGCAAGAAGCTGCTGCACCCCAACGACGACATCAACATGAGCCAGTCCTCCAACGACACCTTCCCCACCGCGATGCACATCTCCGCTGTCATCGCCATCGAGGACAAGCTCTTCCCCGCTATCGATGAGCTGATCGAGACCTTCAAGCGCCTCGAAAAGGAAAACGAGGGCATCGTCAAGTCCGGCCGCACCCACTTGCAGGATGCGACCCCGATCCAGTTCTCCCAGGAGATCAGCGGCTGGCGCTCTTCCCTGGAGAAGGACAGGAAGATGCTGGAAATCGCCCTGCCGGAGCTCAAAGAGCTGGCGCTGGGCGGCACGGCGGTCGGCACGGGTCTAAACGCCCCCAAGGGCTTTGACGTCAAGGTGGCCGAGGCGGTTTCCGCCATCACCGGCAAGAACTTCGTCACCGCCCCCAACAAGTTCCACGCCCTGACCAGCAAGGATGAGATCGTCTTTGCGCACGGCGCGCTCAAGGCGCTGGCGGCAGATCTGATGAAGATCGCCAACGACGTGCGCTGGCTGGCTTCCGGCCCCAGAGACGGCCTGGGCGAGATCTTCATCCCCGAAAACGAGCCCGGCTCCTCCATCATGCCCGGCAAGGTCAACCCCACCCAGTGCGAGGCCATGACCATGGTCGCGGTGCAGGTGATGGGCAACGATGTGGCGGTCGGCATGGCGGCTTCTCAGGGCAACTTCGAGCTGAACGTGTTCATGCCCGTCTGCGCCTACAACTTCCTGCAAAGCGCCAGACTCCTTGCCGAGGTCATGGTGTCCTTCAACAAGAACTGCGCCGTCGGCATCAAGGCCAACCGCGAAAAGATGCATCATAACCTCTACAACTCCCTGATGCTGGTCACCGCGCTGAACCCCTATATCGGCTATGAAAACGCGGCCAAGACCGCCAAGAAGGCCTATAAGGAAAACATCTCCCTCAAGGACGCGTGCGTGGCGCTCGGGTTCCTGACGGCGGAGAAGTTCGACGAGGTCTTCCACCCCGAACAGATGGCTTAAAAAAGGACAAGGGAAGGGAACGATATGATCTTTAGTTACTATCCCGGCTGCACGCTCAAGAACAAGGCCCAGGATCTGGACCGCTATGCGCGCGCATCGGCGGAAAAGCTGGGCGTAACGCTGCAGGAGCTGGAAAACTGGCAGTGCTGCGGCGGCGCCTTCTCCATGGGCAAGGACGAGATCGCTTCCAAACTGGCCTCCGTGCGCGCGCTCAACGCCGCCAAGGAGCAGGGCCAGGATCTGGTGACGCTCTGTTCCGCGTGCCACAACGTGCTCAAACAGGCCAACGACGCCATGGCCAACGATGCGGAGTTTTCCGATCACGCCAACAACTACATGCAGTTGGATCAGCCCTACCGCGGTGAGACGAAGGTCATCCACTACCTGGAGCTGCTGCGCGACGTCGTGGGTTTTGAAAACGTCAAAAAGGCGGTCGTAAATCCCTTAAAGGGCAGAAAGATCGCCGCCTATTACGGCTGCCTGCTGCTGCGTCCCGGCAAGGTGATGCAGATGGACAACCCCGAAAATCCGCGCATCATGGAAGATTTCATCCGCGCCATCGGCGCAGAGCCCGTGCTCTGGGCCAACCGCAACGAGTGCTGCGGCGGCTATGCGGTGATGGAAGATAAGAAGATTGCGCAGAAGAAGAGCACCGCCGTGATGGAAAACGCGGCGGACATGCAGGCCGACACGCTGGTGACGGCATGTCCCCTGTGTTTGTACAACCTGACCAAGAACGCGTCCGGAGAGCATCGCCTGCCGGTGGTTTACTTCACCGAGCTGCTGGCCGAGGCCCTGGGCGTGAAGGACTGAAAGGGAGGAGCAAGAACGGATGAGCAAATTTGACAAAGAGCAGATTCTGCGCACCAGCGGCGTAAACGTGCTCAAGTGCATGCGCTGCGGCAAGTGCTCCGCAACCTGTCCTTCCTACGACGAGATGGAATACCATCCCCACCAGTTCGTCTACATGGTGGAAAAGGGCGAGATCGACAAACTGATGAATTCGCCCTCTATTTACAAGTGTCTTTCCTGCTTTGCGTGCGTGGAGCGCTGTCCCCGCGGTGTGGAGCCGGCGAAGGTGGTCGAGGCGGTGCGCCTGCAGGTGATCCGCAAGCAGGGCGCCAACCACATGACCCCCGACGATATTCCCGCTCTTCTCGATGACGATCTGCCCCAGCAGGCCATCGTCACCGCGATGCGCAAATACAGCAAGTAAGGAGGAGAAACCATGCAGAGAATTGGCGTATTCGTATGTTGGTGCGGCAGCAATATCGCTGCGACCGTCGATGTCAAGGCGGTTTCGGAAGCCCTCGGCCATGAACCCGGCGTCGTCTTCTCCACCAATTATCAGTACATGTGCTCCGAGGCGGGCCAGAACATCATCAAGGACGCGATCAAGGAACATCACCTGACCGGCGTTGTGATCTGCTCCTGCTCTCCCCGCATGCACGAGGCCACCTTCCGCAAGACCGTGGCCGCGGCCGGCCTCAACTCGTATATGCTGGAGGTCGCCAACATCCGCGAGCAGTGCTCCTGGATTCACAAGGACAAGGCGGAAGCCACCGAAAAGGCCATCATCCTCGGCCGCGCGGCGATTGCCAAGGTGCAGCTCAACGCGCCCCTGACCGCGGGCGAAAGCCCTGTGACCAAGCGCGCGCTCGTCATCGGCGGCGGCATCGCGGGCATCCAGACCGCTCTGGATATCGCGGACGCGGGCTTTGAAGTGGATATCGTGGAAAAGCAGCCCACCATCGGCGGCAAGATGACCCAGATCGACAAGACCTTCCCGACCCTGGACTGCGCAGCCTGCATCCTCACCCCGAAGATGGTGGATTGCGCCCAGAACGATAAGATCAACATCTACGCTTACAGCGAGGTGCAGGAGGTCAAGGGCTTCGTCGGCAACTTCCACGTCAAGATCAAGAAAAAGGCGCGCTATGTGGACACCACCAAGTGCACCGGCTGCGGCGAGTGCACCGAAAAGTGCCCGATGAAGAAGATCCCCAACGAGTTCAACCTCGGTCTGGACAACCGCCGCGCCATCTACATCCCCTTTGCGCAGGCGGTGCCCAAGGTCGCAACGATCGACCCCGATCACTGCAATATGCTCAAAAACGGCAAGTGCGGACTCTGCGCCAAGGTCTGCTCCGCAGGCGCCATCGACTATAAGCAGCAGGACCAGATCGTCGAGCGCGAATACGGCGCGATCGTCGTGGCCACGGGCTACAACCCCATCAAGCTGGACGATTACGACGAATATGCCTACTCTCTGAGCAAGGACGTCGTCTCCTCCCTGGAGTTTGAGCGCCTGACCAACGCGGCCGGCCCCACCGGCGGCACGCTGCTGCGCCCCTCCGACGGCAAGCACCCCCACACGCTGGTGTTCGTGCAGTGCGTCGGCTCCCGCTGCTCCGCAGAGGGCAAGGGCAAGAGCTACTGCTCCAAGATCTGCTGCATGTACACGGCCAAGCACGCGATGCTCTGCCGTGAAAAATACCCGGATACCGAAGTGTACGTTTTCTATATCGACGTGCGTTCGCCGGGCAAGAACTACGACGAGTTCTACCGCCGCGCGGTGGAGGAATACGGCGTGCACTACATCAAGGGCCAGGTCGGCAAGGTGGTTCCCCGCTCCGACGGCAAGCTCATGGTGCAGGCAAGCGATCTGCTTTCCAACGAGCAGCTGCACATCGAGGCCGACATGGTCGTGCTGGCTGCCGCCATCGAGCCGGATAAGTCCGCCCGTCCTCTGGCCACGATGCTGACCGCGTCGATGGATACCAACGATTTCTTCACCGAGGCGCACGCCAAGCTGCGTCCCGTCGAAAGCCCGACCGCGGGCATTTACCTCTCCGGCGCGTGCCAGGGCCCTAAGGATATCCCCGACACTGTCGCTCAGGCGGGCGCTGCGGCCTCGAAGGTCATCGGCCTGCTGGCCAAGGATAAGCTCACCTGCAACCCCTGTGTCGCCCATTCGGACGAAATGATGTGCAACGGCTGCTCCTCCTGCGAAAAGGTCTGCCCCTACGGCGCGATCTCTTATGTGGACAAGGAGTTCCGTATGCCCAACCGCACCACCGCAATCCGCCGTGTGGCTCAGGTCAACGAAGCGGTCTGCCAGGGCTGCGGCGCGTGCACCGTGGCCTGCCCGTCGGGCGCGATGGATCTGAAGGGCTTCTCGAACAGCCAGATTATGGCGGAGGTTGACGCAATATGCAAGATGTAAAGACGTTCAAACCCAAGATCGTTGCCTTTTGCTGCAACTGGTGCTCCTACGCCGGCGCGGACCTTGCGGGTACCAACCGCCTGAATTACCCCGCCGACGTCAAGATCATCCGCGTTCCCTGCTCCTGCCGCGTGAACCCGATGTTCATCCTGCGCGCGTTCCAGCGCGGTGCGGACGGCGTGATCCTTTGCGGCTGCCATCCGGGAGACTGTCACTACACCAGCGGCAACTACTATGCCCGCCGCCGCATGACGCTGCTGTTCTCGATGCTGGATTATCTGGGCATCGAAAAGGAGCGTACCCGCGTGGAGTGGGTGTCCGCAGCCGAAGGCGCGAAGTTCGCCGCAACCATGAATGAGTTTGTCAAGACCGTCACCGAGCTTGGCGAGAACAAGAGATTGGAGGATCTGAGATGCAAGAAATGATGCTGGCCAAGGCCAAGGAACTTCTGCAGAGCGGCGCCGTCCAGCGTGTTCTCGGCTGGCAGACCGGCGAATTCGTCTATGACATCACCCCGGCGGTATTCACCTCTGCCGAGGAGATGGACGAAAAGTTCGTCTACTCCGATTTCTGCGGCAACAACCTTTCCAAATATCTCATCAAGGAATCCCGCAAGGAGGGCAAGATCCTCGTTTTCCTCAAGCCCTGCGATACTTACAGCTTCAATCAGCTGATCAAGGAGCACCGCATCGTCCGCGAAAACGTCTATGTCGTGGGCGTGCCGTGCGAGGGCAAGACCGACGGCGAAACCCTCAAGGCCAAGGGAATCAAGGGCATCCTGGGCATCAAGGCCGAGGGCGACAATTTCGTGGTGGAGACCCTCTACGGCGAAAAGACCATCGCCAAGGCCGACGCGCTGCCTGAGCGCTGCCTCAACTGCAAGAGCAAAAAGCACATGGTCTATGACGAGCTGCTGGGCGAAGAGGGCGAAGTGCTTGACTCCCACCGCTTCGACATGGTCGAAAAGCTCGAAAACATGACGCCGGACGAGCGCTTTGAGTTCTGGCGCGGCGAGCTGAGCCGCTGCATCCGCTGCAATGCGTGCCGCAATGTCTGCCCCGCGTGCTCGTGCGAAAAGTGCGTGTTCGATAACGATAACTCCGGCATTGCGCAGAAGGCCGCTGCCGACAGCTTCGAGGAGAAGATGTTCCACATCATCCGCGCATTCCACGTCGCGGGCCGCTGCACCGACTGCGGCGAGTGCTCCAGAGTCTGTCCGCAGAACATCCCGCTGCATCTGCTCAACCGCAAGTTCATCAAGGACATCAACACCTTCTACGGTGATTTCCAGGCGGGCGAGGACACCGAGAGCCGCGCGCCGCTGACCAACTACACCAAGGGCGACGTTGAGCCCAGCATCGTCTATCACAAGGGAGGGAAAAACTGATGTTTAAGCTTCCCGTTGAAAAGCTCAGCGCGTTGTTTGCGGCGGTTGCCGGCAAAGAAGCGCTCTATATCCCCGCGGACGACGCTTCCGGCCAGGCGCGTTACCAGCGCTGGCACGAAGGGATGGAGATGACCCATGCCCTCAACACCGTCCGCAGCGCGAAGGACTTCTTCTTCCCGCAGACCGAGAACCTGGTGGATTTCAAGGTCAAGGGCAAGGAGATCGAGATCATCGATCCCCGCACCGAGCACGAGGATTTCGTGATCTTCGGCGTGCGCGCCTGCGATGCGCGTTCGTTCACGGTGCTGGACAAGGTGTTCCTGGCCGATCCCGTGGACAGCTATTATAAGTCCCGCCGCGAGCACGGCACCATTGTCACCCTCGCCTGCACGCACCCGGAGGAGACCTGCTTCTGCTCCGTGTTCGGCATCGATCCCGCTCAGCCCGAAGGCGACGCGCGCTGCTGGATGGACGAGAAGAACCTCTACATCGAGGCTGTGACCGAAAAAGGCGAAGCATTTGTGGCGTCCGTTAAGGATCAGCTGGCCGAGGGCGGCGAGGAAGAGGTTGCCGCGCAGCAGAAGGCCACCCGCGCGGTGGTGGAAAAGCTGCCGCTGCACAAGCTCTCGCTGGAAGGCTTCGGCGGCGAGAATATGCTCAAGCTCTTCAGCTCCGACAAGTGGGCGGGCCTTTCCCAGTCCTGCCTGGGCTGCGGCACCTGCACCTTCGTCTGCCCCACCTGCCAGTGCTACGATATCCGCGATTTCAACACCGGAGACGGCGTGGTCCGCTTCCGCTGCTGGGATTCGTGCATGTATTCCGACTTCACCAAGATGTCGGCGGGCAACCCGCGCCTGACCCAGCTGGAACGCTTCCGTCAGCGCTTCATGCACAAGCTGGTCTATTTCCCGGCCAACAACAACGGCGAATACGGCTGCGTCGGCTGCGGCCGCTGCCTTGCCAAGTGCCCCATCTCGATGAACATCGTCAAGGTCGCCAAGACCCTTGCAGAAGAGGTGAGATAACATGATGCAGGAGACTTTGATTCCCAAGATCGGTGTGGTGACCGACATCCGCATCGACACTCCGGACATCAAGACCTTCCGCGTGGTGGGTCTGGATGGCAAGAAGGTCTTTGACCACATGCCCGGCCAGTGCGCGATGCTGTCCATCCCCGGCGTGGGCGAGGCGATGTTCTCCATCACCTCCTCCCCCACCAATACCGAATACATGGAGTTCTCCATCAAGAAGTGCGGCTGCCTGACGAGCTGGCTGCACGCGATGGACGTCGGCCAGCAGATCACCATCCGCGGGCCCTACGGCCGCCATTTCCCCGTCGAGGACGAGCTCAAGGGCAAGGATCTGCTCTTTGTCGCCGGCGGCGTGGGCCTGGCTCCGCTGCGCTCCGTGATCAACTATGTCCGCGCCAAGCGCGAGAATTACGGCAAGATCATGATCGTTTACGGCTCCCGTTCCAAGGATGATCTGCTCGATTACCATGAGATTCTCGACGAGTGGATGAAGGACGAGGGCGTGGATGTGGAGCTGACCATCGACCGCCCGCAGGAAGGCTGGGACGGTCACGTCGGCTTTGTGCCCAACTACGTCAAGGAGCTCAATCCCTCCAAGGATTACACCGTCATCATGTGCGGACCGCCCATCATGATCAAGTTCACGCTGGCGGGCTTGAAGGAGCTGGGCTTTGAGGAGACCCAGGTCTACACCACCATGGAGCTGCGCATGAAGTGCGGCATCGGCAAGTGCGGCCGCTGCAACATCGGCAGCAAGTACGTCTGCAAGGACGGCCCGGTGTTCCGCTTCGATCAGCTGGACGCGCTGCCCAACGAGTATTAAGAAGGAGCATGTGAGATATGGAGAATATGGTTCGTGTTTTCCTCTTCGGAAAAAAGTACGAAGTTCCCTCCAACCTGACCATCATGAAGGCCATGGAATATGCGGGCTATCAGCTGATCCGCGGCTGCGGCTGCCGCAACGGCTTCTGCGGCGCGTGCGCCACGATCTACCGCATCAAGGGCGACCGTGAGCTGAAGACCTGTCTGGCCTGTCAGACTCAGGTGGAGGACAATATGTATGTCGCCACCCTGCCCTTCTTCCCGCTGATCAAGCAGGTCTATGATATCGAGAAGGTCAGCCCCGAGCAGGCCGTGATGATGCAGCTCTACCCGGAGATCTACTCCTGCATCGGCTGCAACGCCTGCACCAAGAGCTGCACGCAGAGCCTGGACGTGATGCAGTACATCGCCTACGCGCAGCGCGGCGACTTCGCCAAGTGCGCGGAGCTCTCCTTTGACTGCGTGATGTGCGGCGTCTGTTCCTCCCGCTGCCCTGCCGGCATCTCCCATCCGCAAGTGGCCATGCTGGCTCGCCGCCTGAACGGCAAATACCTCGCCCCCAAGTCCCAGCACCTGGAAGACCGCGTGCAGGAGATCAAGGACGGCACCTTCAACGAGCTGATTGAAAAGCTGATGCAGAAGCCCATCGAGGAAATGCAGGAGCTTTACAACCACAGAGACATTGAGAAATAAGGGAGGGAAGCGCTGATGTATACGAAGGAAATGCTGGAATCCATCAAAAAGGTGGAGGCCAACCGTGAGGCAAATGCCGCGCTCGAACCCAGAAGAATGACCGCTGAGGAAAAGGACGCGCTGCTCAAGGCGTATCACCCGGATTACAAAGAGGGCGCGGAGTTTGTCAACCTCGCCATCGGCCCCAACAAGGGTGACAAGGTTCCCAAGGAGCTGGGCGCTCTGCTTCAGGGCAGGAGCCGCATCAACCCGGAGGAGATTGATCTTTCCAACCCCGATTACGACACCGACGTGCTGATCATCGGCGGCGGCGGAGCGGGCGCTTCCGCGGCCATCGAGGCCGATAACGCCGGCGCGAAGGTCATGATCGTGACCAAGCTGCGCATGGGCGACGCCAACACCATGATGGCCGAAGGCGGCATCCAGGCGGCGGATAAGCCCAACGATTCCCCTGCGATCCACTACCTCGATGCGTTCGGCGGCGGCCATTTCGCGGCCAAGCCCGAGCTGCTCCGCACGCTGGTCACCGAGGCTCCCGAGGCGATTCAGTGGCTGAACAACCTGGGCGTGGAGTTCGATAAGGCTCCCGACGGCACCATGATCACCACCCACGGCGGCGGAACCTCCCGCAAGCGCATGCACGCGGCCAAGGACTACTCCGGCGCGGAGATCATGCGCACCCTGCGCGACGAAGTGCTCAACCGCCAGATCCCCGTGGTCGATTTCACTGCGGCGATCGAAATCATCAAGGATGAAAACGGCAACGCTGCGGGTGCGGTGCTGCTGAACATGGAGACCAAGGAGATCCTGATCGCGCGCGCCAAGACCGTCATCATCGCCACCGGCGGTGCGGGCCGTCTGCACTACCAGGGCTTCCCGACCTCCAACCACTACGGCGCGACGGCCGACGGCCTGGTGCTGGCTTACCGCGCGGGCGCCAAGCTGCTCTATGCCGATACCCTGCAGTATCATCCCACCGGCGCTGCGTTCCCGGAGCAGATCTTCGGCGCGCTCGTCACCGAGAAGGTTCGCTCCCTGGGCGCCAAGCTCATCAACGTGGACGGCGAAGCCTTCATGCATCCGCTGGAGACCCGCGACGTTTCCGCCGCGTCCATCATCCGTGAGTGCTCCACCCGCGGCAAGGGCGTTTCCACCGGCACCGGCATGGGTGTGTGGCTCGATACGCCCATGATCGAGATGAAGGGCGGCGAGGGTACCATCGAAAAGCGCATCCCCGCCATGATGCGCATGTTCGGCAAGTACGGCATCGACATCCGCAAGGAGCCGATCCTGGTCTACCCGACCCTGCACTACCAGAACGGCGGCATCGACATCACCGCGGACTGCCAGAGCGGCGTGGAGAACCTCTTCGTCGCGGGCGAGGCCGTCGGCGGCATCCATGGCCGCAACCGTCTGATGGGCAACAGCCTGCTGGACGTCATCGTCTTTGGCCGCAACGCCGGCCGCAATGCCGCCAACAAGTCCAAGGAAGTTTCCGTCGGCGCGCTGACGCTTCAGCATGTCAACGACTTTGAGAAGGAAGCGGAGCAGGCCGGTATCCATACCGACGTCGTTTCGCCCAAGCTGCTGCCGGACTACCGCAGAACCAAGTAATCTTTGAGAGAAACAGGAGAGGACTCCCATGAATTACGCTGACCTTCTGGAAGCTTTGATGATCCTGTGCTTTGGCGTTTCCTGGCCGATTTCCATCCGCAAGTCCTGGGTGTCCAGAACTGCGAAGGGCAAGAGCCTCTTTTTCGAGGTGTTCCTGCTCATCGGCTATATCTTCGGTATCGTCCGCAAGTGCATCCTGTTTGCGCAGGGCAGCGGTCACGACTTCATGTTCTATCTCAGCTGGTTCTTCTATGTGATGAACTTTGTTGAGATTTCCATCGACGTTGCGCTCTACTTCCGCAACAAGAAGCTGGATGCGGCCGGAGAAGCTGCGGTCGCCAAATAAAAAAGCTAGGCAATTTTTAGGAGGAA
>OIWT01000698.1_pt1 | contig 45623 bp, 48 predicted proteins | sample 1587701 | NCBI WGS metagenome assembly OIWT01 (sample SAMEA3888904, study PRJEB22519) | human gut metagenome | biome: human gut; feature: human-associated habitat; material: faeces | place: Denmark | collected 2009 | reverse complement strand
GCAGTCAGATGCCTGGGTGGAGAAGTCTTACAGCCGCTTTTCCAGCACGAACTGCGCCTGGGAGATATTCTGAGGATCATTGACGTGAACGACGTGAAAGCCGCAGGTATTGATGTAGAAACAGTGGTTGCGGTAGGAGCGCGCAGGCGTTTCCGTGTGCCAGACGCGCACCTGCGGGAACATCGCTTCCGCTTGGAACCAGGCGGCTTTTCCCAGCCCTTTGTGATGATGGGTCGGATCAATGAACAGGCAGCCCAGCATCCCATCATTTGCACAGTCGGGGGAGAGAAAGAGAATGACGCAGCCGACAAGCTCCTGATCCAGCGCCAGTGCATAAGCGTATGCGCCTGATTCCAGTCCCCATTTGCGCAAAAAGCTGCCGTCGTCGTAGCCTTCCGGCCCGGCGTGTTCACAGCCTTGATAACGCACTGCGTCGTCGTCAAAGGCGCGGATCATGATCGCGGTCAGCGGCGAAATGTGTTCTTCCCTGAGCGGGATAAAGTGGAGCTTCGGATTCATTGAGATTCCCTCCTTTTTTGAATGGGTAGCAGCAGATCCAGCTGCCCGGTTTGCAGCCTTCCTGCGGCGCGGTCTTGCAGATAGTTCAGATGCTCTTCCAGTGACCCGCCCATGATCTCTGTTCCATCGCTAGCCCAACGGATTTCCCAATCGGGACTTTGTTCCGCCCAGCCGGCCAGCGCCGCCCATTCGTGAAAATCGCCCATCTTGATGGCGTGCGCGGCGGCGACTGTCAGTCGCGGCAGGGAAAGAATGCGAACATCCTGCGGCAGGGAGGGCATCGGCGGGATGCTGTTTTCCCGAGGAAGCAGAATGTCCTCCGGGAGCAGCGGAACCGATTCTTTCCATCCTTCAGAGCCCGAAACGGAAACCTTCTCCTGCAAATAGCGCAGCAGACGGCGCACGGCGGTTAGCTGATCGATTTCCGCAGCCATTTCGGCAATGCGGCGGCGGAAAATCTCGATGGCTTCGCGCGTGTCCTCTTCGCGCAGCAGTACGGCAATATCCCGGAGCGGAATGCGCACGCTGCGCAGAAAAAGGATCTGTTCGATACGGCGCACCGTGTCTTCGTCATAGACGCGATAGGCGTAGCCCTCGATGCGTCGGCTGTGGATCAGCCCCATTTCTTCGTAATAGCGCAGTGCCCGTGTGGAAACTGACAGTGCGCGGGAAACCTGGCTGATGGTGTGCGTCATGGCGTTGTGTCACTCTCCTTTTTCTGACTCTTAGTATAAACGGCGACGCCGCGTCAAAGTCAACCGGTTTTGAGTTGAATTTGACAAAAAAATACCGCTGTCCTTTTTTGGCGAAGGAAAAGCGCGGTGTCTTGCTTTGCCAGCATGGAGAAAAGAACGCGCCGCATACTAAAAACGAAAAAGGAGTGCGGAAAGGAGAATGCGGAAAATGGCGCAGTATATTCTGAAAAAAAGCCCGGCGCTTTGCGGCGAAGCGTCCGTGCAGCGGTCGAAAAACGCGGTGCTGCCCATGATGGCCTGCTGCCTGATGACGCAAGAACCCATCGAGCTTTGCAATGTGCCGCAACTGACGGACGTAGACTGCATGGCGGCACTGCTGACCGACTTGGGCGCGAAGGTGACACGGCAGGGAGAAGATGTGACGCTGTGCGGCGAAAATCTTTCCTCGTGGCAGACCGATGCGCGCTGGGTGGAGCGGATGCGCGCCTCCGTGCTGGCGATGGGGCCGCTGCTGGCGCGCTGCGGCCGGGCGCGGATGCACTTCCCCGGCGGTTGCGCCATTGGATCGCGCCCCATTGACCTGCATCTAAAGGGCTTTGCTGCGATGGGCGCGAGAATCGAGCTGGATCAAGGCTGCATCGAGGCGCGGGTGGACGCGCTGCACGGGGCAGAAATCTATCTTGACTTTCCCTCTGTGGGCGCGACGGAAAACCTGATGATGGCGGCGGCGCTGGCAAACGGCACCACGGTGCTTGAAAACGCGGCCAAGGAGCCGGAGATTGTCGACCTTGCGGGGCTGCTCGTGCGCATGGGCGCAAAAATCGACGGTGCGGGGCAGAGCCGGGTGCGGATTGAAGGGCGCAGCGCGCTCCATGGCGCATCCTATACGCCCATGGCCGACCGCATTGAGGCGGGGACGCTGATGCTCTGCGCCGCAGCGACGGGGGGCGACGTGCTGCTGCGCGGCGCGGAGGAGGGCGCGCTTCAAGCCGTGACGGCGAAGCTGCGCGAGTGCGGCGCGGAGGTGACGGGTGATGCGTCGGGTTTGCGCGTGCGTGGGGGCAGACTGCGCGGCGTGGATGTGGAGACGCTGGTCTATCCCGGCTTCCCGACCGATTTGCAGGCTCCGATGATGGCGCTGCTCTGCCGCGCGGAAGGCACGTCCATCCTCACCGAGCACATCTTTGAGAACCGCTTTATGCAAGTGCCGCAGCTACGCAAAATGGGTGCGTCCATTGCGGTGCGCGGGCGGAACGCCATCGTGCGGGGGGTGATGGCGCTGCACGGCGCGCGCGTGGCAGCGACCGATCTGCGCGCGGGCGCGGCACTGGTGCTGGCGGGGCTGACGGCAGAGGGGCACACCACCGTGACGGATGTATCGCACATCGAACGTGGCTATGTCGATCTGGCGGGCAAACTGAATGCGCTGGGGGCGCAGGTGGTTCGGCAGGAATGAGCGAAAGCGGGTGCGCGTATACTCTCCTTTGAAGAGGGGAGGGAGCGGCTTTGCGCAGATTGATCGGCATCGCGCTGCTGCTGGCCTTCGCCGTGGGGCTGGTGCTGTCTGGCGGGCGGGACGACAAAATGCCGGTGCCCTCTGCGCAGGTAAGAGATACGGAGGATCCGCAGAACCGGGAGCGGATCTGCGTGGAGATCGTGCGCCCTGCGGCAGCATCTGCCGAGACGGCGGTTGTGCAGACGAAACCGGTGATCCTTAACGTCTGCGATGAGGGGCGCATGGAGCGCGTCGCTTTGGAGGACTATCTGGTGAGTGTGTTGGCGGGAGAAATGCCTGCCTCTTACCCCATGGAGGCGCTCAAGACGCAGGCGATTGCCGCGCGCAGCTATATCGTCTGGAAGCTGCCGCGGTTCGGCGGCAGCGGCTGTTCCCGCGGGGCGCAGGCCGATGTCTGCACCGATTCCAAGCACTGCATGGCCTATCGTTCCGATGCGCAGATGCGGGAGGGTTGGGGCGAAAGCTATGAGGAAAAGCACGAAAAGCTGCTCCGGGCCGTACAGGAAACCGCCGGACAGATTCTGCTCTACGACGGCCGTCCGGTGCAGGCGCTGTTCCACGCTGCGTCGGGCGGACGAACCGAGGACGCGCAGGAGGTCTGGGGCACGGCGTATCCGTATTTGCAATCGGTGGAGAGCGAGGGCGAGCAGGGGCAGACGGCGCAGGTGCGCTTGAGCAAAAGCAAGCTGGCGCAAAAACTCAATGCGGCTTTTGAAGGCGCAGGACTGACGGCGGCGAACATCGAGCGGCAGTTCAGCATCCGCAGCGTGACGGGCAGCGGGCGAGCGGACGCGGTGCGCGTCGGGCGCGTGACGGCCACGGGCAAGGCGGTGCGCGCAGCGCTGGGGCTGCGGTCGGCGGGTTTTACGATTGCCTTTGAAGGAGACGACGCGATTTTGACCACGAATGGTTTCGGTCACGGTGTGGGGCTGAGCCAGGAGGGCGCGCAGAACATGGCTGAAAACGGCGCGGACTGCGAAGAGATCCTGCTACACTATTATACCGGTGTGACCATCGGCTCCATACAGGAGATCTCCGGCGCATAGCGCGGCGCGCGGTGGGGAAACCTACCCTCGAATGGGGAGGTGACGCACCGTGAAGCGATTGGAAAAACTCCGGGCGTTCTGGGAAAAACACGGCTATCTTTGCGTGCTTTCGGCCTGTTTTGTGTTGGTGATGACGACGGCGGTGCTGACGCGGAAGCCCGCGCCGCAGCCGGAAAGCCCGGAAATCACGCGCTATGTGCTGGAAAGCACAACGCCTACGCCGCGCCCTGCGTCGGTGCAGAAAACGGTGCGGCCCACTGCGACGGCGGCGGTTTTTGCGCTGCCCTGCGAGGGAAAGACCGGCATGGCCTATGCGCCGGACCGATTGATCTATCAGCAGACGCTGGGGGAATATGCCGTGCATGGCGGCGTAGACTATCTGGGACAGGAAGGCGGTGTGGTGCGCGCGGTGGAGAACGGTACGGTCACGCGCGTTTGGGACGACGCGCTGATGGGGCGCTGCGTGGAGATTTCTCACCGGGGCGGATATTTTTCGCTCTACGCCTCCTTGGGGGAAGAAGAAGTGGTGCAGGCGGACGAGGCCGTCTCCCGCGGGCAGATCATCGGCACGATGGGAACGTCCGCCGCGCAGGAGTGCGGCGAAGGGCCGCACCTGCACTTTGAGCTGCGCCGCTTGCGAGAAGCGCTCGATCCGCAAAAATATTTGAAAGATGCGTCGTAAACTCTGTTTCAGGGGGATAAAAACCGGGTATCTATAAGACAACAAACGAAAAACGAGGAGGCCACTTTTCATGAGCAAGGTTTATGTCTGCGATGTTTGCGGTTATGTTTACGACGGTGATGTTCCCTTCGATCAGCTGCCCGAGGATTGGGTCTGCCCGCTCTGCGGCGTGGGCAAGGACGAGTTCACCGAGCAGGATCAGTGAAAACTTTAGCTGAACCATAGCACTGGAGTTATAAAACAGTGAACCCTCCGTATGGGATGAGAGCATACGGAGGGTTTATTTGTATTCCGAAGAAGCGGCTTTCACAGAGCGTTCGGTTCGCCGAAACGGAGCTTCTGAATGTTTTACTTCTAATGATGATGTGTTTAACAACACCGTTAGGATCGCAGTAAACGATGGGAGAATTGGCAGAATCCGTCTCCCGGATATCGCCCCACATTCCCAACAGACAGCCGTTGGGTTCGCCCAAATCTTCCATTAATAGCGTGTTCTTGTATCCTCGTAATTGCTTTGCGGCATCCTCCCCGCGCTGGTTTTTGCGGTAGAACCCCTTTTGTTCTTTAGACGGGTTTTTGCAGGGATAGCCGCAGGACCGGACGGTTAGGCGCCGTGCTGCAATAAAAAGAATTGGAATAAGGGACTTGATCTTCTTTTTCATATACCGTATCCTCTGTTCCGTTTGATTTGTTCAAAGAAAAATATATCATAGAAAAAAGAAGAAAACGATCTGTTACGCAGGAAAAGCTCGAAACTTTTTACCACGCAAAGCGACGGATCATGCAGCGAAACGCGGGGTTGGAACGATTTGTTTTGACAGAAAAAGCTTGCCCGTGTAGACTGTTCTTAGTTAGGAAAAGGCGGAGCATTTACCGCCACGGAGGAGGAAACGAAAAATGTGGTCAAGAAGCACTTTGAAGCAGAACGCCAAGAACGTGCTGCGCGGCAATTATTGGATGGCCTTTTTGGTCTGCCTGCTGGCGAGCGTGCTCACCGGCGGCCTTTCTGCCGGCGGCAGCGGAGCACAGGTCAATTATAACGTGACGGACACGGATTTGACGCAGCTGATGAACGGGCAGGTCGATCCTACGCTGATTGCCGCAGCGATCGGCGTGGCCTCCATGGCGGCGGCTTTCGGACTGGTGATCGGTTTAGCGTTCAATTTCTTCGTCTACGGCCCGATCAAAATCGGTCAGATGCGCTATTTTCTGGAGAGCCGGGAAAGCGGGTCTTCCATCGGCCAGCTCTTTTACGGCTTTAAGGGCGAGTACATCAAGAACGCTGCGGCGATGTTCCTGACCGATCTGTTCACGGCGCTTTGGAGCCTACTGTTCATCATTCCCGGCATTGTCAAATCGCTGGCCTGGTCGCAGGTGCCCTATCTGCTGGCGGAAAACCCCGGCATGAGCGGCAAGCGCGCCCGCGAACTTTCCGATCAGATGACCATGGGGCATAAGTGGGATCTGTTTGTGCTGGGGCTGTCGTTTATCGGCTGGAATCTGCTGGGTGCTTTGGCCTGCGGCGTGGGCGTGCTGTTTGTTACGCCCTATGTGCAGGCGACCTATGCAGAGGCTTATGCGTTTCTGCGCGCGCAGGCGCTGGAAAAGGGATTGGCTCTGCCCGGCGAGTTCCCCGGCCTTGCTCAGCAGCGCTAAAAGGATGAACCGCGAAGCCCGCGCGGCGGTTTGCTGCGCGAGCTTCGCGGCGCTTTTTCTTGACAAAGGTCTTAAGTTGGGTGTAAAGTATTTGTGTAATCGTTTACACAAAGAAACCGAAGAAGGAGTGGACAATATGGCAACCAAAGCGCTTCCTGTTGTGGAAATTGCAAAGGACACCTATGAAATCGACGAATTCGACTGCGGCTCGATCTTCGTGCTGGTGGGCGCGGACAAGGCGATGGTCATCGATACCGGCAGCGGCATCGGCGATCTGCGCGGCGTGATCGCGAACATTACCGATAAGCCCATCGTGTTGGTCATCACCCATGCGCACGGCGACCACGTCGGCGGTCTGGGTTGGTTTGACGATTATTACATGAACAAGGAAGACGTCGGCAAGTATGCGATGGAGGGCGTGGACTTCCGCCGCCAGTATGCGGGTTTTATCGCCCAGCGCTCCGGTAAGGAATACGCCTATAACGTCGAAGAGGATATCCGCCCCTGGCCCGCAGATGCCAACCCCGTCCGCCACGATCTGGAGGATGGACAGACCTTTGACCTGGGTGGTGGCCGCATCGTCACCGCCATGCGCGCGCCCGGCCACACCCCCGGCTCCATGGTGCTGATCGACCCCACCACCCGCATCCTGTTTGCGGGCGACGCCTGCAACTGCAATACGCTGTTCGGCTCGCTCCCCGGCGATCCCACCTTTGTCAGCGTGGAAACCGCGGGCAAGGCGCTCAAGGACATCTACGCCCTCAAGGGCAAGATGTGGGATAAGTGCTACAACGGCCACCACGACTTCCGCCCGCTGGGCGCGCCGCTGGCCGACGACGTCATGCCCAACCTGATCGACCTGTGCGACCAGCTGGTCTCCGGCAACTACGAGGCCAAGACCGTTCCCGGTATGTTCCCCAATATGCCGGAGCGCACGGTTGTGACCAAGGGCACCGTCATGGTCACCTTCAAGGAAGGCGGCATCCACGAGCCCAAGAAGTAATTCCCGATAATAGAAGAAGCGTCCGGAAAGAGTTTCCGGACGCTTCTTTGCAGTTCAGGAAGGTTACGCAAGCTTGCCGTCGATGGTGACGATCTGCACCTTGAGCGGGATGTCCTTTCCACAGGCATTCAGCGCGCGCTGCACGGCGTTGGCCAGACCGCCGCAGCAGGGAACCTCCATGCGCAGGAGCGTGATGGAGCGGATGTCGTTGCGCAGGAAGATCTGCGCCAGCTTTTCGGCGTAATCCACATCGTCCAGCTTCGGGCAGCCGATCAGCGTGACACGCCCGGCGATGAAGTCGCGGTGGATGTTGGCATAGGCGTAAGCCGTGCAGTCCGCCGCGATAAGCAGATCGGCGCCTGCAAAATACGGCGCGGAGAGCGGCGCAAGCTTGATTTGCACCGGCCAGTTGAACAGCTGGCTCTCCATCGTGACGGAGGAAGCGGGCGCGGCGGGGTGCAGCGTTCGGGACTGCGCCGAGGGACAGACAAAGGGCGCGCTCTTCTGTTGCTTGCCGGCTGCAACCGCCGCCGCGTCATAGGCGGGCGCTTCGCGCTCTACAAAGTGAATCGCGTCCGCCGGGCATGCGGGCAGACAGTCGCCCAGACCGTCGCAGTAGTCCTCGCGCATCAGCTTCGCCTTGCCGTTCACCATGCCGATGGCGCCCTCATGGCACGCCTGGGCGCACAGGCCGCAGCCGTTGCACTTTTCTTCGTCAATCTGTATAATTCTGCGGATCATGTTCGCATCGTCCTTTCGGAATTGATTTTACGCTCTGAGCATACTATACTGAAATCAAATTGTATGTTGGAAATCCAACAGGATGCAGAGGGAAATCGAGGAAAAGGAGAAAAATATGAACTGCGAGCTGTTTGACGGGATTGAAGGCGAAGAGCTGGAGAAAATGCTGAAATGCTTGTCGGCGCGGCGGGTAAAGATGGAGCGCGGGCAGACGCTGTTTGCAGAAGGAGAAGCGGCCGGGCAGGTGGGGGTGGTGCTCTCCGGCGCGGTGCAGATCCGCCAGACCGACCTATTCGGCAACCAGACGATCCTGGCGCATTTGACGGAGGGCGGCATCTTCGGGGAGGCGTTTGCCTGCGCGGGCGTGGCGCGCTATCCGGTAGACGCGGTGTGCCAGAGCGCCGGGGAAGCGCTGCTGCTCGAGCGCGTGCCGTCGCCCTGTGCGCAGCCCTGTCCTGCACACAGCCGTCTCATCGGCAACATGATTACTGTGCTTGCGGAAAAAAACGTTCGGCTGATGGATAAAAACCGCATCCTCTCCCGTCGCAGCACGCGGGAGAAGCTGCTGGCTTATCTCGATATTCAAGCGCGCGCTGCGAGCAGCCGGGAGTTTGAGCTGCCCTTTTCCCGGCAGGAGTTGGCGGACTATCTCTGCGTGGAGCGCAGCGCCATGACCGTGGAGCTGATGAAGCTGGACCGGGAAGGGCTGATTCGGGTCAGAGGCCGAAGGATCACACTGGGGAGGAGAGAATCCGACGCATAGCGTGTCCTTTTGGGTGGGAATATGCTATAATAAATCCCAAGTTGACGGAAAGAAGGCGCGCTCATGAGCTATGATATGTATCTATACGGCATGATCCTGCGCACCAACAGTTTTTTGCTGGAGGGTGATTATCCCGAAGCCGATACCTATGCGGAAATTCGGAAGAAATACTCCCTGCCCGGCGGCGAGACGGGCACCTGTGCCACCGTGCTGCTCGGCCTGGGGCGGTCGGTCAAAATGGACGGCACCTTTATGGGGAAATCCACGATGCCCTTTATAAAGAAATTCTATGAAGGCGCGCCCTGCGACCTTTCCGGCCTGCATCTGGATGAAACCTTTGACGGGCTGGAGGACAACGTGCTGGTGGCGGGCAATACGCGCACGCCGTTCGGTGAGTTCCGAAAGTTTTATTCCGATCCCGTGCACCGCTGGAACGCGCCGAAGGCAGAGGACATCGCCGGGGCAAAGGTCGCGGGCATAGATCCCTATTTCGGAGAGGATTCCGTGCGTGCGGCGGAGATGTGCCGGGAAATGGGCAAGCCCTATGTCACCATCGACTGCGCTTATGACAGCACCATGCACAGGCTCTCCGCAGTCAACGTCGTGAGCAATGAATTCTATCGCGAACACTATAAGCAAGAGGAGCGCGATCAGGTGCTGCAAAAGTACATGGATGCTTCCGATGGGCTGACCATTTTTACCCTCGGCGCAAAGGAAATCCGCTTCGGCCGCAAGGGCGGCAAGATTCGCTCCTTTGAGCCGTATCAGGTGGATGTAGTGTCCACGCTGGGCGCGGGCGACACCTTCAAGGCGGGCTGCGTCTACGCATTGTGGGCGGGTATAGACGATCTGTCCACCGTGCGCTTTGCCGCCGCCTGCGCCGCCGTCGCCTGCACGCGCTTCCCGCTGCCGCTCAACCCGCCGCAGCTGGCTGAGGTGCTGATGCTGATGTCCACGCGCGGAAACGTGCTTTGACAAAACAGAGAAAGGAATAAAAATGACCATGCAGCAGAAAATCGAACAGTTCAAGGCCGCGCTCAAAAAGATGAAGGCCTATCAGCACGCCATGGGCGTGATGTTCTATGACTTTGAAACCGTGATGCCCAAAGGTGCGGCGGAGGACTTTGCCGCGCACATGGGCATTCTGTCCGAAGAGGTCTACAAGATGCAGACCGCGCCGGAATTCAAGGCGTTGATCGACGAGCTTTACGAAAAAAAGGATGGGCTGGATCTCGTCACCCGCCGCGAGGTCGAGGTGCTGCGCGAGGACAGCGCCCGTACCGCCTGCATCCCAATGGAGGAATATGTGGACTACCAGAAGGTGCAGTCCATGGCGTCCAGCGTCTGGCACGAGGCAAAGGTCAACAACGACTACGCCGCCTTCAAGCCGTATCTGAAGCAGTTGGTGGATTACAACCGCAAATTTGCGCTGTATTATGCGCCGGACAAGGACCCTTACGACACGATGCTGGATCAGTTTGAAAAGGGCTTGACCCGCAAGGAGCTGGACGGCTTCTTCGGCAACCTGCGCGAAAAGCTGCTGCCTTTGATCAACGAAACCAGTGCCCGCCGCGATGAGATTGACGATAGCTTCCTGTTCCGCCACTACCCGGTGGAGCAGCAGCGCGCGTTTTCCGATTACCTGATGCAGGTGATGGGCATCGACCGCAATTTCTGCACCATCGGCGAAGTAGAGCATCCCTTCACGACCAATTTCACCAAGCACGATGTGCGCATCACCACGCACTACTATGAGGACGCGGTGGCAAGCTCGCTCTATTCCGTGGTGCATGAGGGCGGCCATGCCCTCTATGAGCTGCACACCGGCGATGAGCTGAACGATTCGCCGCTGGGTACCGGCACGAGCATGGGCATCCACGAATCGCAGAGCCGCCTGTTTGAAAATATCATCGGCCGCAGCGAGGAGTTTACCCGCCTGATCTTCCCCAAGATGGAGGAACTCTTCCCCGAACAGCTCAAGGGCGTGACGGCATGGGATTTCTACCGCGCGGTCAACAAGAGCGTGCCCTCGCTCATCCGCACCGAGGCGGACGAGTTGACCTATTCCTTCCACATCATGGTGCGCTACGAGCTGGAAAAGCAGCTCATCGGCGGCACGCTGAGCGTGGACGATCTGCCCGCGGCCTGGAATAAGCTCTATAAGGAATACCTCGGCGTGGATGTCCCGGACGACACCCACGGCGTCTTGCAGGACAGCCACTGGTCCGGCGGCAGCTTCGGCTACTTCCCGAGCTACGCCATCGGCAGCGCTTACGGCGCGCAGTTCATGGACGCCATGCGCAAGGATGTGGACGTGGACGCGGTGATTCGCTCCGGCGATCTCTCGCCTGTCGTCGATTGGCTGACCGACAAGATCTATCGCTTCGGCATGGTCAAGACTCCTGAGCAGCTGATCCGGGATACCTGCGGCGCGCCCTTTGACCCGCAGTTCTATGTGGATTACCTGACCGCGAAGTTCACCGACATCTACGGCCTGTAAGAGGCGCAGATATGCTGGACTTTACTCCCCTGGACGGTAAAGATGCGATTGCGGTGAACGAAATGTCGCATTTGGCTACGGACATTGTTCGAGAACACTTCGATCCGCTGATCGGCAAGGCGCAGAATGACTACATGCTGGCGCGCTTTCAGACCCCGCAGGCCATCGCGGAGCAGACCGCACACGGCAGCCGATACTATTTTGTTCGGGAAAACGGGCAGGACGCGGGCTTTGTCGCGTTCTATCCTCGCGACGGCAAGATGTATTTGAGCAAGTTCTACCTGAAAAAGGAAATGTGCGGCAAGGGTTATGCGCATGAGATGCTGAGCTTTGTGCTGGACGAGACGAAAAAAGCGGGTCTGCCCGCGGTATTCCTCAATGTCAACCGTTACAACGACGCCTGCCGCGCCTATGAAGCGCTGGGCTTCACCGTCGCACGCTATGAGGTCAACGACATCGGCAACGGCTTTGTGATGGACGACGCAGTGTACGAATACACGCTGTAAGTCAAACAAAAAAGAAGAACGCTGCAAGCGTTCTTCTTTTTTGCTGTTGATGAAAATCTATTCTTCGACAATGCGGCCGGCATACCAGCCGATGACGCCGTCTTTTTTGCAGAAATACCCAAAGATGCAGCGCTGCGGATCGATCAGCGACAGTTTGTCGCCCGGCTGCACGGACAGGCGGTAATCTGTGACCTCGGCGCAGCGCACGGGGGAAGTGCGGGAATAGATCTGAGAGGATAAAATATCCATCTCATATCCGGTGCGCAGGTGACGAATGTGTATAATTCCGTCGTTTTCGCGCAGGATCTCGATTTCGTTGTCGATCCAATGGATGCAAAAGGAGTGCGGAGAGGCCTCCTGTGCGTCTTGCGCGACGACGGTGGGCAGGCAATCAAACGACGTAAAGCGGAAGCCGTCCTGCGCAAGATCCGGAATCATCAGCACGTTGATCTGACCGGAGGCCTTCAGCACGCAGCCGCCGTCGATGGAGACGATGCGCTGTTCTTCCCGCACCAGCGGATTGCAGCAAGAGCGCTCGCTGCCGTAGAGTGCCGCAGGCCAGTGCCCGCAGACCACCCATTTGTCAAATTTCCCTCCGCTGTCCGCAAAGGCGTCCATACGGAGAAATTCCGCTTGCGGATGCCGCTCCCATTCGCTTTCATCGGCGCAGGGCAGCGCCGCGTGAACGAACACATAGTTCGGCGCGATCAGCACCGTGGGCATCTCTTTTAGGAAAGCGATCTCTGACGCGAAGCGCTGTTGCACGGCGGCCAGCGCATCATGAGCCTCCGGCGAAAGTCCCAGCGTGCGCAGCATCTCCGCCGGAAGGCAGCCGTACCAGTCCTTGCGGCTGTCGATGTAGCGGCAAAGCGCTTCCCGCGCCTGCGGATCGGCCGGATTGCCGGTGAGCGCACGCAGCGCCCTTTGATCGCAGTTGCCCAGCAGACAATGCACCTCCATGCGGCGGGAAAGCCCCATCAGCAGGCGCAGCGTGCCCAAACTGTCCGGTCCTTTTTCGGTCAGGTCGCCGCAGACGATGAGCCGGTCGGCGGGGGTGAGCCCTGCGGCTGCCAGCGCGCCGGTGAGCATTTCGCTGTGGCCGTGGATGTCGCTCAGCGCCAGCGTGCGCCGTCCCGGGCGCGGGTCGATGCGGCGGAGAATGGGCTTAGCCATGGGCTTGTTCTTCGTCCAGATCGGGATGATAGAGCTTGCGGCCTTCCAGCGCGCGCACGCGGTCGGAGAACGCGCCGCGCGGCGTGGCCAGCAGCGCCTCGTGCATGCAGTACATCCGCGCGTCCATCATGTCCAGCAGGTGCAGCATCTGCGCCTCGGGGAAGAGCGGCGGCTTGGGAGAGCCGTATTCCGGCGTTTCGTGGTGGGAGAGCACCATGTGCTCCACGAGCAGCTGCGTCTCCTGCGAAAGCCCCAATTCCTTGCAGACCTCCGCGATGTGCGCCACACCCTCGACGATGTGCCCCAGCAGGTTGCCCTCTTTGGTATATTCCGTCGCGATGCCGAATTCCGCTGCGCCCAGCTCGTCCATCTTGCAAAGATCGTGCACGATCACGCCGCACAGCAGTAGGCTGCGGTTGAGGTAGGGATAGATGGGCAGCAGCGCTTCCGCCGCGTGCAGCATCGTGGTGGTGTGGTGCAGAAGCCCGGAGCGTTCCGCGTGATGAAAGCTCACCGCGGCGGGCCAGAAGAGCAGCTTTTCCCGCTTTTCCTCGATCAGGTGCACGGCCAGCTTGGAAAACTCCTCATTGCGCAGGGATTTGGCGCAGGCGAGCAGCTCATCATACATCTCCTGCGGGTCGCGCGGCGCGGTGGGCACGAGATCCTCCCAAACGATCTCCTCCAGCTGCGCGGCGCGGATGCGGTCGATGCGCAGCTGTAATTTTCCGTTGAACTCCGTGATCAGCCCCTTGACGCGCACCGGGGTATTCACCGGCGGCAGCGCCGCGCCGTCCTGCCAATTCCAGGCTTTGGCGTTCATCTCGCCTGTGGCGTCCATCACCGTCAGATCCAGATACAGCCCGCCGTTGGAGGACTTGCGCGCCGCTACCGTCTTGACCAGCATCACACCGTCGAGCAGGTCGTCCTTGCGGCGGTAGGCAAGATTGATTTTTTCCATGAATTTCGTCCTTTCGCGTTTCCAAATGGAAGATGCTTATGCTATACTCTATGATAACATAAAAATGCCCCGAGAACAAAGGAGAGCGTGTAATTTATGAAATATGTATTGGTCATCGGCGACGGCATGGCGGATTTCCCGGTAGAAGAGCTGAGCGGCAAAACTCCGCTGCAGGCGGCGAAAAAGCCTGTGATTGACCGCCTGGCAGGGCAGGGGCTGGTGGGCGAGGTGCGCACCGTGCCGCGCGGCGTGCCCGCGGGCAGCGATACCGCCATTTTGAACATCTTCGGCTATGACCCGCGCCTGGTCTATACCGGCCGCTCCCCGCTGGAGGCTGCGGGCTCCGGTGTGAAGATGGAGAAGGGCAATATCTCCTTCCGCTGCAACCTGGCGGCGATTACCGAGGACGGGGACGAATACGAAGGGCAGACCATGCTCTCCCACAGCGGCGGCGCCATCGACGGGCAGGACGCGATGCAGCTGATGAACGACCTGATCGCAGAGCCTTCCTTTGCAGCGCTGCTGGAAAAACACGGCATGAGCTTCACCGTCAATCCCTCCTATCGCCACATCGCGGTGCTTAAAACCGGCAGCGACAAGGTGGAAACCACGCCGCCGCACGACATTTTGACCCGACCCATCGCGCAATACCTGCCCAAGGGCGAGGGCGACAAAATGCTGCGCGAAATCATGAGCGCATCGTGGCGTATTCTCAAAAAGCACCCCATCAACAACGAGCGCCGCGCTGCGGGCAAGATGCCGGCCAATTCTCTCTGGTTCTGGGGGCAGGGCAGCGCTGTGCAGCTGGACGAGTTTGAAAAGAAATACGGCCACAGCGGCGATGCGATCACGGCGGTGCCGCTGGTGGCGGGCATTGCGGAGCTGGCGGGACTGAAGCACACGCCGGTGGACGGTGCGACGGGCGAGATCGACACCAACTATGTCGGCAAGGTGCAGGCGGCGCTGAACGCCCTCAAAAAGTATGATTTTGCCGCGCTGCACATCGAAGCGCCCGATGAATGCGGCCACGCGGGAAACGCAAAGGAGAAGGTGCGCGCCATTGAGCTGATCGACAGCGAGGTGTTCGCGCCCCTGCTGAAGGGATTGGACAACATGGGGGAGCGCTACCGCATCCTGTTCCTTTCTGACCACTATACGCCCATCTGCACCCGCACGCACGACGGCACGCCCGTGCCCTATCTGCTCTATGACAGCGGCGTGAAAACCCAGCGCGGACTGCCTTATTGCGAGGAATCCGCCGCGGCGGTGGGCAACCGTCTGGAAGAGGGCACGGCGCTGATGCCGCTGCTCTTCGGGCTGTAAGCAAAAGCAAACGGGCGCGGGGGCGAACAGCCTTCCGCGCCTTACTTTGACAAAAGGGGAGGGCATGGCCTTGCGAACTTTGTATCTGACCGATCTGGACGGTACGCTGCTGGGACGCGGCGCCCGCCTTTCGGCTTTCTCCCGTGCCGGGCTGGAAAGGCTCTATGATGCGGGCGTTGCCGTCACGGCGGCGACGGCGCGCTCCTGGTCGGCGTTGGATGTGCTGCAGGGGGTGCGCTTTCGCGCGCCGATGATCCTGCTGGGCGGCGCGCGGATTTACGATGCCGAAAGGCGGAAAATCCTCTTTGAGCAAACCCTGCCGGAGCAAAGCGCCGCTGCGGCGCTGCACCGCCTTCGGGACGCGGGGCTGTCGCCGCTGATCTATACGCAGAATGCCCGTGACGAGCAGAAAATCTATTACGAGGACGGTGCAGATGAAGCGCTGCGCGGCTATGTTTCGCAGGCGACGAGCGGCGGCGATAATCGTTTTGCGCGGGCGGAGCGCTTGGAGGAGCGCTTTGGTGAAAAGCTGTTTTATCTGACGGCGCGCGGCGAAGAGGGTAAGCTGCGCCCCATTGTCGAGGCGCTGAAAGAGCAGGGAATCTATGCGCACCTGTATTTCGACGTGCGGCGCGCGGACATCTGCTGCATCGAGGTGTGCGCGGTGTCCAAAGCGGAAGGCGTGCGGCAGCTTCGGCGCATCACGGGCGCGGAGCGCATCGTCGCCTTTGGGGACAACGGCAACGACCGGGAATTGTTCGCCGCCGCAGAAGAGCGCATCGCCGTGGGAAACACCAGGCCAGAATTGAAGGCCATGGCGAATTGCGTAATCGGGGAAAACGAGAGCGACGCCGTTGTGCGAACCATATTGGAAAGGGAAGGCCTGTAAATGACGGATCTGATGATTGTGGGCGGAGGCGCAGCCGGGCTGATGGCGGCGATCTGCTTTCTGGAAGAATGCCCGCAGGGAAAGGTGAAGCTGCTCGAGGCGGGCGAGCGCGTGGGTAAAAAGCTGCTCAGTACCGGCAACGGCCGCTGCAACCTGACCAATTTGCGCGCCGCGGCAAGGGACTACGCCCCTGCGGACGTTTCCGGCGTGCTGAATCAGCTGCCGCCGCAGCGCCTGATCGAAAAGATGGAGGAGATGGGCCTGCCCTGCCGGGAGGAAAGCGAAGGGAGGGTCTACCCTGCGTCGGACGCGGCCTCTTCCGTGCTGGATACCCTGCGGCTGACGGCGGAACACTTAGGCGCGGAGGAAGTTACCGGCTTTGAAGCGGTGCGCGTCCGCCGGGACACAGAGGGATTTGTCACGGAAGCGGCAGACGGACGGCGCGAACGGGCGAAATTGCTGTTACTCACCACGGGCGGCAGGGCGGCTAGTAAATTTGCGGGCTACGATTTGGCGCGTGCGTTGGGCCACAGCGTCACGCCCCTGATCCCTGCGCTGCTGCCGTTCAAAACCGACGCTGCCGCCATCAAAGGATTGAACGGCGTGCGCTGCAAGTGCGCCGCGACGCTGCTCTGCGGCGGAAAGCAGATTCTGCGCGAGGAGGGCGAAGTGCTCTTTAAGGACTACGGCCTGTCCGGCATCGCCATCTTCCAGCTTTCCCGTGCGTTGGCACGGCAGAAAAAGGACGTCCAAGCGGAGGTGGAGCTGGATCTTTTGCCGGGAATGACCGACGCGCAGGCAGAAGCCTTTCTGTTTGACCGCGCGGAAAGACTCGGATGGCGGCAGACCGACGCTTTCTTCCTCGGGATGTTCCATAAGAACATTGCCATGAACCTGCTGCGCGCCGCGGGGATCGGCAGCGGCATGGTGGAGGACGTGACGACGAAGCAGCTCAAAGTGCTGGCGCATTTGCTCAAGCATTGGGGACACCGCGTGCTGGGCACGCAGGGCGGCTTCCAGAGCGCGCAGGTGACGGTGGGCGGCGTGCCGCTGCGCGAGACGGACGGTGAGAGCCTGGAATCGAAGAAGTGCCCCGGCCTGTATCTGGCGGGCGAGCTGCTCGACGCGGACGGCCCCTGCGGCGGCTACAACCTTACCTGGGCGTTTGCCTCGGGCGCCGCGGCGGGAAAACACGCAGCGCAGGCACTGCGGAAATAAAGGAGATAAGCAAGTGATCCGGATCAATCATCTCAAACACGGTGTGAAAAAGCCACAGGACGAAAACGCGCTCAGGGCGCTGGTGGCGCGTGCACTGCGCCTGCCGGAGGAGCGCGTGACGCGCGTTGTGATTCTCAAGCGATCGGTGGATGCGCGCGACAAGGGCGATATTCTCTATGTCTACGCGTTGGCGGCAGAGGTGCAGGGCGATGAAAAGCAGATTCTTGCCCGCTGCAAAAATCCCAATGCCGCGCTCTATAGGCGGCCGGAGCCGCTGGAGATCCCGAAGGTTTCTGCGCCAAAGAAGCGTCCCATCGTGGTGGGGCTGGGGCCTGCGGGACTGTTTGCAGCGCTCTATCTGGCCAAGGCGGGTCTGCGGCCGCTGGTGGTCGAGCGCGGACGCGAGGTGGAGCAGCGCCGCGGGGACGTGGAGCGCTTCTGGCGCGGCGGGGAATTTGATCCGCGCAGCAACGTGCAGTTCGGCGAGGGCGGCGCGGGCACGTTTTCCGACGGCAAGCTCACCACGGGTATTTCCAGCCCGCTGTGCGCCTATGTTTTGCAGGCGATGGCTGCGCACGGCGCACCGCAGGAGATTCTCTATCAGGCCAAGCCGCACATCGGCACCGATCATCTGACGCAGATGGTGCGCAGCATCCGGCAGGAGATCGTACGCCTAGGCGGCGAGATTATGTTTGAAACAAAACTATCTGACGTCCGGATCGAAAACGGCGTGCTGTGCGGCGTGGTGCTGGAAGGCCCGCAGCGCTGTGAAACGCTGCCTTGTGAGCGGCTCATCCTTGCCTGCGGGCACAGCGCACGGGACACCTTTGCCCTGATGCGTGATCTCGGCGCACAGATGCAGCGCAAGCCCTTTTCCATCGGCGCGCGCATCGAGCACAAGCAGGAAAGCATCTCCCGCGCACAGTACGGCGCAATGTGGAAATCGCTGGGAGCGGCGGATTACAAGCTCTCCTGCCACCTGCCCACGGGACGGTCGGCGTACACCTTCTGCATGTGCCCCGGCGGGCGCGTGGTGGCGGCGGCCTCGGAGGAGGGCGGCGTGGTGACCAATGGCATGAGCGAATTTGCCCGCGACGGCGAAAACGCCAACGCTGCACTGCTGTGCAATGTCGAACCCGAAGATTTCGGCGGGGAGGACGTGCTGGCGGGCGTGGAGTTCCAGCGGAAATACGAACGGCTGGCCTTTGAACTGGGGGGAAGAAATTACCACGCGCCGGTGCAGACCGTGGGCGATTTTCTGGCGGGACATGCATCAACCGCGCTGGGGAAGGTTGCACCCAGCTATGCGCCCGGCGTGACGCTGACCGATCTGGCCGGGTGTCTGCCCGGTTTTGCCGTGACGACGCTGCGCAGCGCGATCGTGATTTTTGACAAGCGCCTGCGCGGCTATGCGCAGGAGGATGCGGTGCTCACGGGTGTGGAGACGCGCTCCTCTTCGCCTGTTCGTATTCTGCGCGGAGAAAACTGCCAGTCGAATCTAAAGGGGTTATTTCCCTGCGGCGAGGGCGCGGGCTATGCGGGCGGCATCATGTCCGCCGCGGTGGACGGTCTGCGCTGCGCCATCGCCTTAACTCAAAGCCTTTGACCCTAGGAAAGCTGTGCGCAAAAACGCGGATGCGGACAGGGAAAACGCGCTATACTTCGGGCAGAAAGGGGTGGTTTTCTCATGGAATGGATGGAACGGATGAACCGGACAATGGATTACATCGAAGAGAACCTTTCCGGACGCATTGATCCGGAGCAGATTGCGCGCATCATGGCCTGCCCGTATGCGGTGTTTCAGCGCGGGTTTGGCCCGATTGCGGGCGTGCAGCTGGCAGAATACATCCGCAGGCGTCGGTTGAGCTGCGCGGCCTATGATTTGCAGCATACCTCTCTGCGCGTGATCGATGTGGCCGTAAAATACGGCTACGATTCGGCGGACGCTTTTGCGGCGGCTTTCCGGCGGATGCACGGGTTGCCCCCGCAGGAGGCGCGCAAGCCCGGCGCAAAGCTCAGCTTTTATCCGCGGCTGACGTTTTCGCTGCGCATTGTCGGCACGGAGAAGATGCGTTATGAGGTCTGTGAGCTTCCGGCATTTTCGGTGCTGGGCATCCGGCGCACAACGCCCTGGGGCGGCGGTACCTGGGGTGTCATCAAGCAAAACGGGCAGATTCACGACATTGAGCGAGTTTGCGGGCATGCCTGTGATCTGGGATTGTGCTTCGGTTTTGCGGAGGACGGCAGCAACGATTATTTCTGCGGCGCGCGCTACGCGGGCCCGGATGTGCCGGGTTTCGACCGCACAGAGCTGCCGGAGGGGCTTTGGCTGAAGTTCTTTGCGGAGGGCAGAATTTCAGCCGGCGTGCTGGGCGAAACCTGGAAGCGCATCTACGGCGAGTTCATGCCGCAGAGCGAGTATTGCCAGATCGACCTGCCCACCATCGAGCGATACGTCCGCTGGGATGAAGCTGCCGACGACTGCCTGGTGGAGATCCTGATCCCCGTGAAAAGGTCGTAAGGGGGCGGAAGCATGAAGTTTGAACCGGAGAGCCGCTGCGGTGTATCCTGCGCGGCATTTCCGTGCGAAATCCTCATGGAGTATGAAAAACAGCCGGGCAAGGCGGGCTGCGTGGAGAACTGCCGCCGCATCAAGGCGGAATGGGTGAAGGCGGCGCGGGCTGGTGTGGATCCTGTGTCGGTCTGTGGACACCACTGCGATTTTTGTTTTCTGGGGCAGTGGTGCGGCGGCTGTTGCAGCGGATATAACTGCTGTTCTTTTGCCACCATCAGCCCGGACGGCATCTGTCCGCAGGTGAAGTGTGCGGACGAAAAAGGACTGGAAGGTTGTTGGCTTTGCACAGAATTGGACGGTTGTGCAAAGGGATATTACGGCAATCAGGACGAGTATGTTGCCAAGGCGACGGCGATGTTTATCCGAAAGCACGGTAAGGAGGCTTACACAGAAGCATTGCGCTGCGCTGTGGAAGTATCCAAAGAGCTTTGACGCGCAGGGCAGTGTGGAGGCGGCGTTGCGCTTGTTGGAGCAATACCGTTAAGGGGAAGTGCGCGCTTCACCTCCCACCCTTCAGTCCCGGCCTTGCGGCCGGGCCAGCTCCCCTCAAGGGGAGCCTTTGATTCGGAAAAACGTGAGGTGCCAAGCCTCCCCTTGAGGGGAGGTGTCAGTCCGCCTTGGCGGGCTGACGGAAGGGTGGGCGTGGGGACGGAAAAAGAACTGCAAAAAAAACGACAAAACGGACGTTCCGGCAATCGGAGCGCCCGTTTTGTTGATTCCCTTGCGTGAGCAGGGGGAAACGCGGTATAATCCCCTCGTATGGAAAGAAAGGCTGGAACCTTTGATTTATGAAGATTGATTTTCATGTGCATCTCTTCCCGGATGCGCTGGCGGTGAAAACCATCGAAAAGCTGGCGCGCATCGCAGGAGACGAAAACGGCGACGCGCCGCATTATACCGATGGCACGCTGCGGGGAACGCTGGAAAAGATGGATGTTTGGGGCGTGGATCGTGCTGTGACGCAGCACATCGCCACTTCCGTTCACGCCATGCACAAGGTCAATGACTTTGCCGCATCGGTGCGCAGCGAACGGCTCTATGCTTTCGGCTCGGTGCATCCCGATGCACCGGATGCGCTGGAGGAACTGGAACGCATCCGTGCGTTGGGCCTGGACGGCGTTAAGCTCCATCCGGATTATCAGAATTTTTTCGTCGATGAGGAGCGCATGGCGTCGATCTATGAGAAGATGGCGCAGCTGCATCTGCTGGTGCTGTTCCATGCGGGGTGGGATCCGCTCTCACCGGAATTGCTGCACGCAGAGCCGGAGCGCCTCGCTCACGTGGCGGAGGGCTTTCCAGAGATGACGATCATCGCCGCGCACCTGGGCGGTATGCGGTGCTACGATCAGGTGGAAAAACATCTGCTCGGCCGCAAAAACGTCTATCTCGATACGGCGATGACCGCAGCTTATCTGCACGACGAAGCACAGTTTGTCCGCGTCTTGCGCGGACATGGGCTGGATCGCGTGCTCTTTGCCACTGATTGCCCCTGGTCCAACCCGGAACGGGAGCTGCACCTGCTGGATAACGCGGGATTGACGCAGCAGGAATATGACGCGGTGACGTATGGCAACGCATTGCGCTTGCTTAGCTCCAATCGGCCTCAATGAACCAGAGATCCCGGTCGTGGAATAGATAAATCTGCTTGCCCTGCACGCGGCAGGTGTAGCGCATTCCATGCCCGCCCGTTCGCTCAGAGGCCGCGGGGCGCACATCGGTGATCCGGTCGATCAGATAGGTTTCGCCCTCCGCTTCCCGGAACTTCAGCGGCGTGATCTTTCCGCCGATGTCGTGGTCGGCGCGCACTTTGACAAAGGCTTTGCGCGCACGGGGTTGGGTGTATCGCTGCATGAAGATCCACGTCCTCTCTGATCATGTACATATATTCCGGCTACATGAGTTCGCCTAATTGACTTTAAAAAGCATAACACAAGAACGCTTGTGCGTCAATAGCCCGAGCGGATTTTTGGCATGGAAATTTCTGCAAAAGGGAAAAGAGCGTTTTTTGTCGAACCATCAGATAAGATCAAAAAGGAGGGGGGAAGCATTATGCCGGAGAACGACAAGCAGGGCGTCCGCAGCGGTCATGAAGGGCATCGAAAGCGGCTGCGCCAGCGGGCACGCGCCACGCAGCTGGAAGGTTTTCAACCGCATGAGGTGTTGGAGCTGCTGCTGACCTACGCCATTCCCCGGCAGGACGTCAATCCCCTGGCGCACGCGCTGATCGATCGGTTCGGCTCGCTTTCGGGCGTGCTGGACGCGAGTGCGGCGGAGCTGGAGCAGGTACCCGGCATGGGCGAAAGCGCCGCGGTGCTGCTCTCGTCGCTGGTGGGCGTGTTCGCAGCGTATCAGAAGGATCGCTGGGGTGAAAAGCCGCGTCTGACCAATCGCGCGTTGGCGGGAGAATACTGCACGGCGCTCTTTGCCCGCCAGCAGGTGGAATCCATTGTACTCATCTGTCTGGATGTGCATAAAACCGTGATCGCTGCCGAAACGCTGATGCGCGGCACGGTGGACGAAACGCCGCTTTATCCCCGTTCGGTCGTCGAGTGCGCGCTGCGCCATCGGGCGCATTCGGTCCTTCTGGCGCACAACCATCCCAGCGGCGTGCTCACGCCGTCGCGGGGAGATATCGACGTTTCTATCCAAGTCGGCAACGCATTAAAGCCCGTGGAGATCGAACTGCTCGACCATATCGTGGTGGCGGGCAGCGAATATTGCAGTTTATATGCGCTGGGCTATCTGGGCGGAGGAACGCAGCTACATCCCGTGGGAGGATACCGCCGTGCGGCGGATGCGGACGGATCGCTTCACGATTCCGATTGAATGCCGCCGTTCAGCCAGCGCTTGGCCAGTGCGGCGTTTTCCGCATCGAATGCGGAGAGAAAATCCTCCGGCGCGGCCAGCTTGAAACGGTTGCTCTTGTAGTAGCTCCGCAGGGCGGTCAAAAAGGCTTCGTTGCCCAGGTGCGCGCGCAGGTCGTGCAGCATAGCTGCGCCCTTGCGGTAGACCAGCGCGTCGTAAACCGCTGCGCTTTCAAAGCGGGAGAGCTCCTGCGCAATTCCCACGCCGCGCAGCGACGGATTGTCCACGGCGGGGCGCACCATGTTTTGATAGAGAGAATCAAAAGAATCTGCACCGTAAACCGATTCGTAATACAGCAGCGTGGAATATTCCGCCAGCGCTTCATCCTGCCAGGGGGAAGCGATCTGGTCGCTGCCCACGGCGGCATACCACCATTGATGGGCCGTCTCGTGCGCGACGACGAATTCCAGCATGCCGTCCTGCGCGGTATAGAGGCGTTGATCCACTATCGCCAGCGCAGGGTATTCCATGCCGCCGACGTAGAAATCCGCGGCGCAGACCGTGAAATCCGGATAAGGATAGTCTCCGAACCATTCGGAATACAACCGCAGTGCCTGCGCGGCTGTGTCCAGCGCCTGCTGCGCGTCTTCCTCCGTGAAGGCGAAGGAGCGGATACATATGCCGTTCTGCTCGGCCTGTGCAACTTCATAGTCCTTGCTCAGCAGTAGCGCGAAATCGCGCTGATTCCGTGCGCGGAAGGTCCATCGGCCGTCCTCCGCACGCACGAGTCCCGGCCCGGCGGCGACATAGCCGCCCGGCGCGGTCAGCTCCACATCCCAGTCCGCGCATTCGCTGAGAAACGGATCGCCGATCGGGGTGTAGTCGTCTGTGCGGAAAGCACCGTCCTGAAAGATGCAGAGCGTCGCCAGCACATTGCACAGTCGCACGTCCTTGGTCAAAACGCCGGTTCTCAGCCGGTTGCGGGAAAGCGCTGCGTCATAACGCAGCGTCACTTCTGCGCCGCCCTGCGGCCGCAGTGAAAACGGCAGCTGCACGCGCAGCACCGTGCGTTGCGTGCCTTCCAGCACGAAGGGCGCGTTCTTGCCGTTGACCTGGACGGAAAGGTTGGAAACGCCGCCGGACGCGAAGCCTTCCGGATAGGCGATGGAAAGCTCGTTGTCCGGCACGGGAACAGAGCGCTCCTCGGCAAAGGCATTGGGATAGAGCCGAAGGCAGAGATGATCCAGCGATTCTCCTGCGCGATTGGTGAGCCGAATGGTTTCCTGCACGGAAAGCGTCGCGTTTTCCTTCTGCCAGACCGCCTGCACCTGATAGTGGTCGCGGCGGTGCGCGTTCCCTGCCAGGATCAGGCAGAGCATCAGCAGCAGCACAGCGCCCAGGAGCGGCAGTTTGTATTTTTTGATTTTTAACCATACGTTTTGAAGCACGGCAGGCAAGCGTCATCCCTCCGGTCGTTTTTTTCCTTTCATGGGTATGACGCAGAAACCTTTATTATTCGGGAAAGACAGAGGATTTGTATTATGGCGATGTGTTCGTTTGCAGACCGGTTTTCCATGTTTGACGTAACGCCGGTGGAAAACCTGTTTATCGAGGAATATATGCTCCGCGCGCCGGGAGATTATGTGAAGGTCTATATCTACGGCCTGCGGCTGTGCTATCATCCGGTGAAGGAAGCGTCGGTTATCTCTATCGCCCGCGCGCTGGGGCTGGAGGAAAAGACCGTCATGGACGCCTTCGCCTATTGGGAGCGCGTGGGCGTGCTGCGCCGCACCGGCGACAATCCTCCGACGTACAGCTATTTCAACCTCAAGGAAGCCATGATGACGGGCAAGGCCGAGGACGATGTGAGCAAGGCCGATCGCAGCTTCAACACCGCCTTGCAGGATCTTTTCGGCACGCGGCTTTTGCAGGCGCAGGATTATGAGCGCGTCTACGGCTGGATGGAGGATTTGCAATTCAAGCCAGAGGTCGTGCTGATGCTGGTTCGGCACTGCATCCAGACCAGCGGCAAGGGCACGAACGTGACCTTTGCCTCGATGGAAAAGGAGGCGCTGCGCTGGGCCAAGAAGGGCGCGACCAATATGCAGGCGGCAGAGGACTATCTGCGCACGCTTTCCGCCTCCTATGAAGGGGCGCAGAAAGTGGTGCGCCAGTGGGGGCTGCGCCGTGCGCCCACGGTGGATGAGGAAGCGCTCTATACCAAGTGGTCGCAGGAGTGGGGATTTTCGCTGGACGCGATCCTCTATTCCTGCCGCGAGACGACGAAGATCTCTCAGCCGAATTTTGCCTATCTGGATAAGGTGCTGGAAAACCGCTATAAAAAGCAGCTGAGCACCGCGCGAGAGATGGAATCCGCCGAACGCAGCCGCACCGACGCGATGCGCCCTGTGCGCGAGGTGCTCGAAACCCTCGGCACGCGGGGAACCGCGCCCACGGAGGATCTGGCCATGCTCTATGCCGGCTGGCTGCGCATGGGCTTTACCCACGAGGCAATTCTGCTGGCTGCACGCCACGCGCTGCGCCAGGGAAAAAACAAGATGGAGGATGTGACGCGGTATTTGCAGTCCTGGGCGAAGCAGTCGCTCTATACCGCCGAGGCCATCAACGCCTATCTCTCCCGGCGCAGGCAGAACATCCAGCGCTGCTACACGCTCTTTGAGGCGGCGGGGATCTCCCGCGAGCCGACCAACGGCGATATCCGCATGATGGAGCAGTGGCGTACGCAGGGCTATGAGCCGGAGATGCTCGCCATTGCCGCGGAGAGCGCCAAGGGTGCGGGTAACCCCATGGTCTACATCGGCCGCGTGGTCGAAAACTGGGCCGCCAAAGGTATTTCTACGCCGGAGGCCGCCAGAGCCGAGCATGAAAAATGGGTGGAGGGCATCCGCCAGCGCGCCGAAAGCCCTGCGCAGAACGCGGATGCGCCCCGGCAGTCGGCTGTCAGCCGTCCCTCCAAGGAGGTGGGCGCGCACCGCTTCTCCCAGAGAAGCTATACCGACGAGCAGCTGGATGCGCTGCTCTATACCGATCTGGACGAGCTCAATTCGTAAGGAGAAAAACATATGGATATCGTTTCCCGCAAGGCGATTTTGCGCCAGCTGCTGGCGGAAGCCCGCGCCAACAAGGAAAGGGCGGAACAGGACGCCGATCGCGTGCGCCTGCGCGTGGCCGAAAAGGTGCCGGTCTATGCCGACATGAGCGGCGCGATCAGCCGCATCCTGATCGGCGCGTCCCGCCGCGTGCTGGAAGATCCCGCCCATGGCAAGGAGATTTCCGCAAAGGCGCAGCGGGAGGTGCTGGAGCTGAAAAAGCGCTCCGAGGAAGCGCTGCGCGCCGCGGGTTACACGCCGGAAATGCTTGCGCCGAAATACCATTGTCCCATCTGCAAGGACACCGGGTTTGTGGGCGAGCCGATTCACGAATACTGCTCCTGCATCAAGACCGAGTTGGCGCGGCGGATGTACGACCAGGCCAATGTGGGCGACGAAACCTTCGAGCACTTTGACCTGAACGTGTTCTCCGACGCGGTCGATCCGGAAACCGGGCGCTCCCAGCGGCAGGTGATGCAGGCCTTCCGCCAGTACTGCGAAAATTATGCCGATGCTTTCCCGGAGGTCAAAAAGCGCAACCTGCTGCTGCTCGGCCACACGGGGCTGGGCAAGACCTATATGCTCAATTGTATCGCGGCGCGGGTGCTGGAGCGCGGCGTGTCCGTGCTGCGCATCACGGCCTACAAAATGCTCGACGCGATGCGCCGCTACCACCGCGGGCAGGAGGACGGCGGGCTGGAGATGATGCTGAATGCCGAAATGCTCATCATCGACGACCTGGGCACCGAGCCGATGCTGGAAAACATCACGGTGGAATATCTCTTTACGCTGCTCAACGAGCGGCGCAGCGGCCGCCTGCCCACGCTGATCGCCACCAACCTCACCCCGCGGGAATTGCAGGCGCGCTATACCGAGCGCATCTTCTCACGCATGGTGGACAGGAGCGATACGGAACTGCTGCATTTCATCGGGCAGGACGTGCGCCTGACCCGGCATTAACGGAAAACGGGCTTCATATCCATGTCCTTACAGGAGGGATGGAGATGGGGCTTTCGGTTTCGTGGGAGGTCGTGCTGTTTTTCGCGCTGGGGATGCTGCTGCTCTACGGCGTGGGCTGGCTGCTGCTCGTGCCGCTGAAGAAGGGGCTGTGGTTTCTGTTTAATTCTCTGGTGGGCGGCCTGCTGCTCTGGATTGCGCAGCTGGCGGGCGGCGGTTTCGGTCTGACCGCGGTCATCAACCCGTTTTCTGCCATATTGACGGGCTTTCTGGGACTGCCGGGCGTGGCGTTGGTGCTGTTGATTCAGAACCTGCTTTGAAGCGAAAAAGAACAAAGGGGGAGAGCGCATGGAAGAGGTGGAGGCCCGGCAGCTGATGCAGAGCTGTACCGGCGAAGGCTGGTTCGGTCATAGCTGGAACATCAATCTCTACCGGGGGTGCTGCCACGGCTGTATTTATTGCGACAGCCGCTCCTCCTGTTATCAGGTGCATGAATTCGACCGCGTGCGGTGCAAAAAGGATGCGCTGAAGCTGCTGGAAAGTGAGCTGCGCAGCCATACCCGCAAGGGCGTGGTGGGCATGGGCGCGATGAGCGATCCCTATAATCCATTTGAAAAGGACAAGCGCTTGACGCGCGGCGCGTTGGAATTGCTGCTGCGTCACGGCTATGGCGTGTCGATTGCCACGAAATCCGATCTGATCGTGCGGGATGCGGATCTGCTTTCCGAAATTGCGCGCTTTCACCCGGCGCTTGCGAAGATCACCGTCACGGCGGCAGAGGACAAGCTCTCGCGCCTGGTGGAGCCGCACGCTCCGCCTTCCTCGGTGCGATTTCACGCCATCGAACAGCTGAGCAAACGCGGCGGCATTTTCCCCGGCGTGCTGCTGATGCCTGTGCTGCCCTTCATCGAGGACAATGAGCGCAACCTGCGCGGCATCGTCGCCCGCGCGGCGGATTGCGGCGCAAGGTTCATCTATCCGCAGATCGGTGTGACGCTGCGCGCCAACCAGCGGCAGTGGTATTATAAGCGGCTGGACGAGCGTTTTCCCGGCCTGCGGGAGAAATACGAGGAAACCTACGGCGAGAGATACGATTGCGCTTCTCCGCGGGCGGCGGAGCTTTACGCCATGCTGGAGGATGCCTGCCGGGAGCGCAGGGTACTGCTTCATATGCCGGAGATCATCGCCGCCAGCCGGAAGCCGTATGGCGTGCAGCAGCTCAGCCTGTTCTGAGAAGGAGGCTAAAGATCACAGGAGAGTTGTCGAAGCTGCCCAATACCGGGAACCCAATGGAGGAACAGCTTGCGCAGGCGGGCATCGTCACGGCGGATGAGCTGAGGAAAAATGGAGCAAAGGCGGCCTGGCTGAAAATCCGGCAGGTCGATCCTTCTGCCTGCATTCACCCCCTGCTGGCGCTGGAGGGCGCGATTGAGGGCGTGCAGAAATCTCTGTTACACGGCGCGGTGAAGGCCGACCTGAAAGCCTTTTATCAGCAACATAAAATGTGAGTTAACCCTTACAGGTGTCTTTACAGCAGACAATTCATGGGCTATACTTTTCCTCAAGGTATATTGCCGCAAGGAGGAGTTTTTGCTGTGATGCAGAAAAAAGAAAAAAGAACCTTTTTTGGCTGGCTCAAATGGGCCGGCAACCGGTATTTCATCCGGGCGATGTCCTCGATGGCGCTGGGGCTGTTTTCGTCCCTGATCATCGGGCTGATTCTGTCGCAGCTGTCCAAGCTGCCGTTCCTTTCATGGCTGGCCCCGTTTGCAGAGGTCGTATCCGCCTCTTCCCTTGTGGTCGGCTCGGCCATTGGCGTGGCGGTGGCACACGGTCTGGGCGCAAAGCCGCTGGTGATGTTTTCTTCTGCCGTGACGGGTGCGGTGGGGTATAACTTGGGCGGCCCGGTGGGCGCGTTCCTGGCCTCGGTCGTGGGCGCGGAGCTGGGTGGACTGGTCGCTGGGCGCACGCCGGTGGACATCGTGCTGGTGCCTGTGGCGACGATTGTGACCGGCGGCCTGACCGGCACGTTCGTAGGCCCCGGCGTATCGGCGCTGATGACGGGCCTGGGCGATTTCATCAACCGCGCGACGCAGCTGGCTCCCGTGCCGATGGGCATTGTGGTGTCCACGGTGATGGGGCTTTGCCTGACCGCACCCATCTCCAGCGCGGCCATTGCGATTTCGCTGGGGCTGGATGGGCTTGCCGCAGGTGCGGCGGCGGTGGGGTGCTCGGCGCAGATGATCGGCTTTGCCGTCGCTTCTTATCGGGAGAATAAGCTCGGCGGGCTGGTGGCGCAGGGACTGGGCACCTCGATGCTGCAATTTGGCAACATCTGCCGCCGCCCGCAGATCCTGATTGCGCCGACGTTGGCGGGAGCGATTCTGGGGCCGGTGTCTACGGCGGTGTTCCACATGGTCAATAACCCCATGGGCGCAGGCATGGGCACGAGCGGGCTGGTCGGACAGTTCGGCGCGTACAGCGCGATGACGGCGGCGGGCTTTACCCCGGCAGCGACGCTGGGGCTGATCGCGCTGATGCACTTTGTGCTGCCCGCAGCGCTGACGCTGGGCATCAGCGAGGTGCTGCGCCGCATCGGATGGGTGAAATTCGGGGATCAGAAACTGGATTTGTGATCGAAGAGCGGATCTTTTTGCAACAAACGGGCCCGCTGCTTCGTCGCATAGGAAAGAGGTGCGTTTTTGCACCGATCAGAAGAAGGAGTGAGCCTCATGGCTGGAAAAAAGAACAACAAAACGCTCTGGACGATTGTGGCCATCGTTTCGGCGATTGTGCTGGTGGTCTGCGGCGTGTCCATCGTGCAGCGGATTGCGCAGGATAACGAAGCCAACCGCGAAAACCAGGAAATGGCGGAGTTGGCCTATACCATAACGCCTGTGCCGACGGCTACGCCGGAACCCACGCTGGAGATGACGGCGTCCCCCGAACCCGCGACCCCGACGCCCTCTCCCACACTGCCGCCCGTGCCGCAGGAAATCGACTTTGCCGCGCTGCACGAGGAGAACCCGGAGATTTTTTCCTGGATCAAGGTGGACGGCACGCAGATCGACTATCCTGTGCTTTGCCGTGTGGGCGACGATGCATATTATCATACCCATACCGTCAAAGGCAAAAAGGCTGTTGCCGGATCGATCTACATTCAGGCAGGTTGGAATAAGCAGGACTGGTCGGACTTCCACACCGTGATCTATGGCCACAATATGCGCAACGGCAGTATGTTTGCCAATCTGCACAAGTTTGAAAAGAAGAAATTCTTCGATGAACATGATACCATCGTGATCTATACGCCAGAAAAGAAACTGACCTACACCATCTTTGCGGCCTATAAGCGCGACGATGCGCACATGATGAAGAAATACGACTATGCGACCGAACAGGGCAGACAGGCCTTTATCGACGATATCTATACTCACGAGGGCAATTTCCGCGAGGAGGTCAAACTCACGACCGACGACCACATTATTTCTCTGGCGACCTGTGTGGGCGGTGAGGATGATAAGCGTTATATCGTGCAGGCGGTGCTGACCAAGGAGGAAGCGGTCATTCAGGAAGACTGACCGCGCCGGTTTTTGGCTGAACTTGACAGAAAATGCGGGTCCGTGCTAGAATAAATCTGTGTACGAATCCGCATTTTGCTTTTGAAAGGGGCTAGATAATGAGCGAACAGCGCGAACACGTTCGGCCGCTGATCCTCTCCATCCGATAAAACACGCGCCGGGAACAACGGTCTTTCCCGCACGGCGGATGGACGCGCCTTTTTTCAAAAACAGTCAACGGATCTTTTTTTGCCCCTCCGGCAGAGGGGAGCGGTTGAACGGTTCGCTTCCACAGACATATGAATGGGTAGAAGACCGGAGCGAAACGTCCACAAGGAGTTCTTTTGTGAAATTGAATCTGAAAAACTGGATTAAAGGTTTGAACCTGACGTGGGGGAATATTGCCTGGAATCTGCTGGGCAGTGCGATCCTCGCCTTCGGGCTGTATAATGTCCATGCGCTTTCAGGTGTGACGGAGGGCGGTATTCTCGGCCTTACGCTGCTGCTGCACCATTGGCTGCATCTGTCGCCTGCCATATCGGGCTTTGTGCTCAACGCCATCTGCTATCTGTGGGGATGGAAATTGTTGGGAAAGTCTTTCGTTGCTTATTCTGCTGTGGCAGGCGGAGGATTTTCCATATTCTACGCGATTTTTGAACAATTTCCGCCGCTGTGGCCGCAGCTGGCCGATCGGCCGCTGCTGGCGGCGATTCTGGGCGCGCTGTTCGTCGGCATCGGCGTGGGTCTGTGTGTGCGCGCAGGCGGAGCGCCCGGCGGAGATGACGCGCTGGCCATGAGCATTCACAAGATTACCAATTGGGATATCCGTTGGATCTATCTGGGCAGCGATCTGATCGTGCTGCTGCTGTCGTTGACCTATCTGGATCTCCGGCGTATCGCGGTGTCGCTGCTGACGGTGATCCTGTCCGGGCAGCTCATCGGTCTTGTGCAGCAGATCAAATTCCCGCGCCGCGGCGCAGCGGAAGAAAACGCATAACGAAAGAAGCGAAGGGGCTTGTGCGGCAAGAGCGCAGGCTCCTTTTTCATGCGCCTGCAGCGGCATATGGGAATCTTTATCGAACTTTTCCATACATTTCGCCAAATCTCGTTGCACAGGGGGAAAAATACAGGTAAAATAGAAATTGAGAATTTCGGAGGGACTTTTGCGCCCTTTTTTACAGGATTTGAAGGGAGAACTTGCGCAGCCATGATCAATCAGGCGATATTCAACCGGACGCCGCTTGCGCCCAATGCATTTGCGCCGCTGCCCGTGGGGGCCGTCAAGCCCAAAGGCTACTTGCTCAGTGTCGAGCGCATGATGGCGAACGCCATCACCGGCAACCTGCCCCGCGTCTGGGACAGCATGAGGGACAATGCCTGGATGGGCGGTAAGGGCGAGAGCTGGGAACGCGGCCCGTATTATCTGGACGGACTGCTGCCGCTGGCCTGGCAGCTGGGCGACGAGGAACTTAAAAACACCGCGATGAAGTTTGTCGAATGGACGCTTTCTTCTCAACGGGAGGATGGTTTCTTCGGCCCGGCGGATAATGAGGACTGGTGGCCGCGCATGGTCATGCTCAAGTGCTTGCAGCAGTATTTTACCGCCACCGGCGATAAGCGCGTGCTCAGCTTTATGAATCGCTATTTTGCTTATATGTATCGCAATCTGGACGAAAAGCCGCTGGGGCTGTGGGCGATTGCCAGAGCCGGAGACAACATCCAGATTGTGCAGTGGCTCTACAACATCACCGGCCAGAAGGCGCTGCTCAAGCTCTGCGATAAACTGCTGGAGCAGTCCATTGATTGGACGGGTTATTTCCACACCTTCCCCGATGCACGGGATCAGAAGCGCGCCTTTCCCTGGTCGCTGCTCAAGCCCATGCTCGACGAATCCAGCGATCCGTGGAGCCCCGGCTGGCAGCAGCATCAGCACACCCATGTGGTGAATCTGGCCATGGCGCTCAAGACCCCCATGCTCGATTATGCGCTACACGGCGGCATCAAGCAGGCTGAGGCGTTCAAGACCGGCTGGGCAAAGCTCATGCGCGCGCACGGCCTGGCGCTGGGCATGTTCTCCGGCGATGAGCACCTCTCCGGCGCAAACCCCTCTCAGGGCACGGAAACCTGCGCTGTGGTGGAGATGATGTATACCCTTGAAAGCCTGATGGCGCTGAGCGACGATCCGTCGCTGGGCGATATCTGGGAGCGGCTGGCCTACAACGCGCTGCCCGCATGCCTGTCCTCCGACGGCTGGGCGCATCAATACAATCAGCAGGTCAACCAGATCCGCATCGACCGCCGCAAACGCGATTGGTATAACACCAACGAGGACGCAAACGTGTTCGGGCTGGAGCCGAACTTCGGCTGCTGCACGGCGAACCTGCATCAGGGCTGGCCTAAGTTCACGGCGCACCTTTGGATGGCGTCGCAGGACGGCGGGCTGGTCGCGCAGAGCTATGCGCCCTGCCAGGTCACCTGGGCGATCGGCGGCACGAAAGTCCGCATCGAGGTGGAGGGCAATTATCCCGCAAACGGCGAGGTAAATATCCGCATTCATGCCGAACAGCCGATGGCCTTCCCCATCCGTCTGCGCATTCCCGCTTGGGCAAAGGACGCCAAGGCCGCAATCGGTGGGGAGAACTTCTTTGCGGATGAGGGAACCTATCTGACCCTTGAGCGCACCTGGCAGGAGGGTGATGAAGTCCGTCTCACTCTGCCCATGGATGTGCGCACCGAGAAATGGTATCACCAGAGCGTCGCCGTCGTGCGAGGGCCGTTGCTCTACGCCCTGCCTGTGGAAGCCCGATGGGACTACCGCGGCGAGCTGCCGCTGTGCGATCGCTGGGCGGAGTCGGTGGGCAAGTGGAACTACGCCCTGTTGCCGGAAGAGGGCTTTGAAGCGGACGAAGCGGGAACGCGGATTGAGGCGACCGCGTTTATCTGCGAGGAATGGAAAGAAGTCCGCGGCTCGGCCGGACAGCCCCCGGTGTCTCCCTTGCGCGGGGAAGCCGCGAAGAAAACCATCACCCTTGTGCCCTATGCGACCGCGCCGCTGCGCATTGCGCAGTTCCCTTGCGGCCGCGAGGAATAAATAAAAAGAAAAAAGCAGAAACACAGGAGGAAACAAACTATGGCACTGAAAATCGGCATCATCGGCTTTGGCGGCATGGCGCACTGGCATGCGACCAACGCCAGCAAGATCGACGGCGTGGAATACGTCGCGGCGTTCGATGTGGATGAAAAGGCGCTGGAATCGGCGGAAAAGGAATTCGGCATGAAGGCCTGCCATTCCGCAGAAGAGCTGCTGGCCATCCCGGAGATCAACCTGGTGTTGATCGCTACTCCCAATCAGTTCCACAAGCCCTATGCCATCGCCGCTATGCGCGCGGGCAAGAATGTGCTCAGCGAAAAGCCCGCCACGCTCTCTGTCGCGGACTGGGACGAGATGGTCGCCGTCAGCAAGGAAACCGGCAAGCTGCTCACCGTGCACCAGAACCGCCGCTGGGATAAGGATTACCGCGTCATGCGCGACGTGGTGGAAGGCGGCACCATTGGCAAGGTCTATTCCATTGAGAGCCGCGTTTACGGCACTGTCGGCGCAATGTACGGCTGGCGTGCCTTCAAGGATTACGGCGGCGGCATGGTCTACGACTGGGGCGTGCACATGTTTGACCAGCTGCTCTGGATGTACGGCGACAAGAAAATTGTGGACGTCAAGGCCGAGCTGATGAGCCTGCTGGAGGCCAACCGCGAGGTGGACGACTACTTCAAGGTCATGATGAAGGTGGAAGGCGGCCCCGTGCTCACCGTGGAGGTTGGCTCCTACGCCTTCCGCGCGCTGCCCCGTTGGTACTGCATCGGCGATAACGGCACCCTGCAGATCGATGATTTCACTGCTGAAAAGGGCGGCATCACCCGTCCCCGCTTCGGTGCAGAGGGCAACGTCGCGCCCGTTGTGGTGCAGACCCCTGCCGGTCCCACCCGCATGATGGCGCCCCGGCCCCCGGAGACCCGCGAGGAGCTGGAACTGCCCAAGTCCGATGCCGATTGGACCAGCCTTTATAAGAATCTGTTGGACGTCATCGACAACGGCGCGGAGCTCATCGTCAAGCCCGAGCAGGTGCGCCGCGTGCTGCAGCTGATCGAGACCATCTTTGAATCCGCAAAGACCGGTCATTCCGTGGCTTGCCGCATCTAACCATTCGCGCAAAAGCTTCTGCATCGAAGAATTTGATGCAGAAGCTTTTTTTGCGAAACAAAGGAGTTTTCAGTTTCGTCGAAGAAATAGAACAAAACGGTAGAAACCGGAAAAACGACGGATGAGGGGGAGAGTTTTCCATGAAGAGGATGAAAAAGATACTCCTGGCTCTGCTGGTGATGGCGCTGCTGCTGATCACCGCCTGCGGCAGCGGTTCGGAGAAGAGCGCCTCTGCGACGGAGGCAGTCTATGACAAGGTCGAGTATCCGGCGGAGGAGGAATGGGCGGAACCGTTGCCGGCCGAGGAACCCTCGCTGACCGAAGAGGATTTTCAGGTCACGGGAGCGGTAGAGACCAACCGCAAGCTCATCCGCAGTGCATCCATGACGCTGGAAACGCTGCACTTTGATCAAACCATTGCGGATGTGACGGCGCTGGTCAGCCGTTTGGGCGGCTACATGGAAAGCACGCGCATCGAGGGGGAGAGCGCCTACAGCAGCTATTCCAACGAGCGCAGCGCGGAGTTTATCGCCCGCGTGCCGGTGAGCAGCTACGATACGGCCCAAGAGGAGCTTGCACAATTTGGCTCCGTGCGCGAGCGCAGCGAAAACGCCGAGGACGTGACCGATCAATATTACGATGTGCAGGCGGAACTGGATGCGCTGAAGATTCAGCAGGAGCGGCTGCTGACGATGATGGAGCAGGCCGATAAAATGGAGGATCTGATCGCATTGGAAGAGGCGCTGACCAATGTGCGCACCAGGATCAATGAGCGCACATCCGCCATCCGCCGCTACGATGGGTTGATCGAATACGCAACCATCCGTCTTTCTATCAACGAGGTTGTGGAATATTCGGAGCGGATCGAAAAGCCTGCGACTTTCGGCCAGCGCATTGCAGAAACCTTCAAGGGTTCGCTGGATTTCATCCGTGCCTTCGGAGAGACCATCGTGTTGGGGATTGTGGCGGTTGGGCCGTTCGTACTGGTCTATGGCGGTGGGATCGCGCTGGTGGTAGTGATCGTGCTGCTGTGCGTCCGTGCCGGAAAGCGCCGCAAAAAGGCTGCCGGAAACCCGGAAGAAAAGAAATAAACGAATTCGCCCTCCGCGGAAAGATTTTCGCGGAGGGCGTTTGTTTTTACAGCGTCACGTCGGCAAAAACCGGCGAATGGTCGGAAAGGGGAAGATAATAATCCGGCGTATAGCGCTCGAAGCGGCGGACGAAATCCGCCGGGGCGTACTTGACCAGGATGTGGTCGATGGCCTGCTCGAAAGGCGCTTTTTCATAAGGCTTATAGCCGTCGCCAAAGCAGTAGTGGTAGCCCCAGTCCGGGTCGGCATATTCCGTGGCGATGTCGTGTGCATGCGCAAAGCCGCGGGCAAGCGCGCTGCGGATCACCGGTTCGGTATAGGCGGCGTTGAGGTCGCCCACCAGCACGGCGGGGCAATCGTATTGGGCATGGAACGGTTCCAGACGATCCATGGCCAGGTTCAGCTGGTAAACCCGCGCTTCATCAGAGCCCGGCTGATAGTCCGGGGAGGCGGGATCGCTGCTCTTCCACCAGAGATGCGTGCTCATAAAGGCCAGCTTTTTGCCGTCGGTCTTATCGCGGAACACGGCGATGCACCAGGATTTGGTGCCGCTGTTGTTGAATTCGCCCGCCCAGCCGGGGAGTTCCGTGGAATAAAGGAAAAAATCGGAATCCAGCAACTCAAAACGATCCTGCCGGTAGAGAATCGGGGTGTCCCGCCCCCACATCAGCGCATAGCGCTGATCCTGAGAAGTCAGCCCCAACAGAATTTCGTCAGCCATGGTGGGAGACATTTCCTGAAAGCCGATGATGTCCGGCTGCGTTTCGGCATAGATGCGAACCATGCCCTTTGCGCGGACGGCGGCGGAGCAATCCTCGCCCTTTGCTGCCCAGGCGGGAAGGTTTTTATCGTTTTTCCAGACGTTGTGGCTCATGATGCGAAGGCGACCCATAAGAAGTTCCTCCTGCGGCATTGTTTTTCGATCATTATAGCGCGTAAAATGCGGGAAGTAAATAAAAATCCCCGCTTCCGAAAGGAAACGGGGAGAGGCGAACCTATTATTCGCCCAGATGCTTGAGCTTGCGGTTGTAATCGCGGATGAAGAAGATCGTGCACAGCGCGGCGGAGACGAATTCCGCAATCAGGAAGGCCCACCAGATGTTGTTGACCTCGCCCGTCAGCGACAGCAGCCAGGCCGCAGGCAGCAGCACCACCAGCTGGCGCGACACGGACATGATCAGGCTCGGCATGCCGTCGCCCAGCGCCTGGAACACCGAGGAGATCACGATGCCGTAGGCCGCGATGATGAAGTGGATGCTGATGATGCGCAGCGCGGGTACGCCCATGCTCATCATGTGTTCGGAAGCGCTGAAGAGCGAGAGCAGTTGGCGCGGGAAGCACTGGAACAGGATCGTGCCTGCCGCCATGATGCACACGGCAAAGAGCACCGCCAGCTTGATGGTGCCGAGGATGCGCTTCTTTTTCTTCGCGCCGTAGTTATAGGAGATGATGGGCACGATGCCGTTGTTCATGCCGAAAACGGGCATAAAGACGAAGGACTGGAGCTTGAAGTACACGCCGAAGACCGCCGCTGCCGTCGAGGAGAAGGCGATGAGGATCTTGTTCATGCCGAAGGTCATCACGGAAGAGATGGAGGCCATGATGATGGACGGCACGCCAACGGAATAGATCTTGCCGATGATGGCGCCGCTGGGGCGGAAACCGCGCAGCTGAAGCTTGATTTCGGGATTCTTGAAGCGGTTGAACAGGATGCCCACGCCAAAGCTTGCAAACTGACCGATGACGGTGGCCACCGCAGCGCCGGTGACGCCCATCTTGGGCAGACCCAGCCAGCCGAAGATCAGGATCGGGTCGAGCACGATGTTGAGAATCGCGCCGATGCCCTGCGTGAACATCGAAAGCGTTGCGCGGCCGGTGGATTGCAGCAGACGCTCAAAGGCGATCTGGCCGAAAATGCCCACACTCAGCATGCACACCACACGCAGATATTCCGTGCCGTATTCCACGATTTCGGCAATATCGGTCTGCGCGCGCATGAAGGCGTTTGCGCCGAACAGGCCGAAGAGGATAAACGGGATGGAGGACAGCACCATCACGAACAGACCGTTCGTCGCGGCGCGGTTCGCACTTTCATAATCGCGCGCGCCAAGGGAGCGGGACAACAGCGCGTTGATACCGACGCCCGTGCCCGTCGAAACCGCGATCATCAGGTTCTGGATCGGGAAAGCGAGCGAAACCGCCGTCAGCGCGTTTTCATTGATCTGCGCAACAAACATCGAGTCCACAACGTTATAGAGCGCCTGCACCAGCATCGAGATCATGATGGGCAGCGACATGCTGATCAGCAGCTTGCCAACGGGCATGACGCCCATTTTATTTTCGGTTCTTGGCATTTTTTCGTTTTCCATTTCCAACCCTCCGCGTATGAAGTCAAAACAAATGAATTATACAACATTTTGTTAGAATTTCAAATATGAGAAGTGCAAAGATTGCGTTATATGGAACGTTTCTTTGCGGAAGGGGGGAAGAGGGATTGACAGGGCAGTTGTGTTATGCTACGATAACTTCTGTTAAAAGGGAGTAGTTGCAAAGACATGACCAACATATCCCGGAAATTCGCCGGTGGTCATGCGCCTGTTTTTCTGAATGGGTAATGAGACTTTTAGCACATCACAACTGCGGTGATCGTGCAGAAAGTCTTTTTTTGTGCGGTGAAGCGAGAAAGAGAGGTTTTTTCTATGGGTCTGGATTTGACCGGGAGCAACTTGTTGTGGGTGCTGGTGCTGTTTACGGCGGGGCTGGTCTGCATCATCAAGGGCGGCGATTTCTTTGTGGACGCCGCAGCCTGGATGGCGGAAGCCTCCGGAATCCCCAAGTTCATTATCGGCTGCACGGTGGTGAGCTTTGCAACCACCCTGCCGGAGATGCTGGTTTCCGTCTTTGCGGCGCTGGAGGGCAATGCGGATATCGCCGTGGGCAACGCCGTCGGGTCGGTTACGGCCAACACGGGATTGATTCTCTGTCTTTCGCTGGTCTGTATGACCTGCGCGATGCAGCGCAAACAGTTCGGGGTGAAGGCATGTCTCTTGCTTGCGGCGGTGCTGGCGCTGTTCGCCTTTACCCGCGACAGCAAGCTTTCTGTGCTGGAGAGCGCGCTGATCCTGCTGATCTTTGCCGTGTCTCTTACCGAGAGCCTGCTCTCCGCGCGGCGCGAGCAGGGTTCCGAGCTTTCGGAGAGCGAGGAACGCCCCGAGGTCAACAAAAAGACGATTGCGCTCAACATCGGCAAGTTCATACTCGGGGCGGCGGCCATTGTGCTCGGCGCGCAGCTGCTGATTGACAACGGTTCCGCACTGGCCGGCATGGTCGGCGTGCCGGACGCGGTCATTGCCGCCACCATGATCGCCGTGGGCACCTCGCTGCCCGAACTGGTCACGACCATCACGGCCATCCGCAAAAAGCAGTCTACACTTTCCGTGGGCAACATCATCGGCGCAAACATCATGGATCTGACGGTGATTCTGCCGCTGTGCACCCTAATTCAGGGCCGCCCGCTGAACGTGGAAAACCAGGGTATGCTGCTGGATATTCCCGCCTGTCTCATCATCAGCGCCGCGGTGCTGATTCCCGCGCTGATCAGCGGCCGCTTCAAGCGCTGGACGGGCTTTTTGGCGGGCGGATTGTCGTCGCCTACCTCGTGGTCATGTTCGTGTTCTTCGGCGCGTAACGGTGAAAAAAGGCTGTTTCCTGACGGACGAATCAGGAAGCAGTCCTTTTTGGTTTTCCGGGGAAAAATCAGATGTAATGGGGATTGGGTTTTCCGAGCAGCGCGATCAGGTCGATGATGATGCCGATCAAGAACAGAATGCCTGCAAAAAGATGCAGAAGCCCCATGCCCACAGAACTTGTGCGCGCCGAACAGGCAAAGCGCAAAGGCCGCCCATTTGTTCTTGGCACGCCCCGTGGCGACGGCGGCATGGATGCTGCGGATGGAATTGACGTTGATGCTGGTGTTGATGATGGCGGGCTGTTCCTCCGTGATTTTCCCACAGTTCGGGCAACAGCGCGCCTTCCCCGCATCCGCGCCGCAGTATTTGTCTCAATGCCGTGAGCAGAAAAAAGCCTCATCCTTTGATAAATAGGATGAGGCTTTTCCAGCAGGATCAGTCGTCCAGTTCTCGGTCGTATTGGAGAATGGAACCGGTCAGCGCGCTGACTTCGTAGTCATATTCGTAACCGCCGGCCTTGAATTCGATCTCAAAGATTGTGACGCCGTCGTCGGTATCCAATTCACAGTCCCAATTCGTCACTTCGGAAGAGGAGACGTTTGCGTGTTTCAAAACGATGCTGCGCACTTCGCTCTCGCTGAGCCGCCCGGAAGAAACCGTATCCGTATTGGGATGGGTTTCTTTGGGCTGTGCATCGTGCGACTCGGCGTTGGATTGGAGAATTTCACCGGACACAGCGTCGATTTCGTAATCATATTCTGTGTTTCCGGCTTGGAACTCCACCTCGTAGACTTTGCGGCCATGCTCGTCATCCAGATCGCAGTCCCAGCTGCGGACGTCCGAAGAAGCAACGCCTGCGTGCTTCAACGCAATATCACGCGCTTTCTCTGCGCTGAGAAGCGCGGCGGATGCGGACGCGGCGGCGTGATCTTCGTGAGCCGGTTCGGTTTCAGCCTTGAGAATCTCGCCGGTCAGCGCGTCGATCTCGCAGTCGTATTCTCGACCGCCGGCTTTGAACTCGACATCATAGATCATGCGGCCGTGTTCGTAATCCATTTCGATTTCCGGATGCGCAATCTCGCTTTCGGTAAGCCCTGCGGCAGTCAAGGCGATGGACAGAGCCTGCTCGCTGCCGATATAAGCACGGTCGCTGGCGCGACCCGTGGAGGAGACGGCAGAAGAAGCGCTGGATTCGGCGGCATTCGGGGCGGAGGAGAGCAGCAGATTCAGCTCGTTGACCGAAAGACCGGCCAGATCCTCAAAGGTGTGCTGCGGATGGCTTTCCGTGATGCGGCGGATCAGCTGCGCCTTGCCCGGCGTCAGGCCGTATTGTTCGGCCAGAGAGGATAGCTCTGCGTCGGTTGTTACGGTCTGACTCAGTACCGCGCCGGAAAAGCTGTTTGTATCCAGCAAAGCGGCGACTTCCTGCGTCAGCCTTTCCTGAAGAGCGGCGCTTTCGCTGGGATCACTGCTGTCCACGCTGATGAGGATGGAGTTGGAAAGCTCGGAAAGATAGCCCTGGCGGAGCATGGAGCCCACCAGTGCATTGACCGCAACCTGCAAATCGCTGCCGGTAAGATCCATATCGCCCAATATCTGTTTGCCGTCGTTGTTGATGGGGGAGACGGAGACGACGCGTTCCCTGCGGTTGACGTTCAGTTCAATACTGGGGTTGACGTCCAGCGCCACCGTGGCGCAGACACGGGTGTTCAGGCCGTAAACGGCGGTGCCGGTGAGCAGCAGCACAAGGGCTGCCGCGGCGGCCAGTATGCGGGGAAGACGGCTGCGCTTTGGGACGGGGGTTTTGTTTGTCATCGAAAGTATTTTTCCTTTCTGCTGTTGTTTCTGCGCGTTGCATTGCTCCATCACATCGTTCAGATGGTCGGGAGCGACGTGTTCAAAGGCCTTGCGGATGCGTTTTTCTGTCATGATGCTTCGACCTCCCATTTTGCACGGAGCTTTTTGAGGGCGCGGTGGTAGCGGGAGAGCGCTGTGGCCAGCGGAAGGTTCAGCAGCGCGGCAATTTCCCGGTGCTTGAGTCCGGCCACCGCGTGCAGCACCACCAGCTGCCGTTCGGTTTCATCCAACTCGCGGATGAACTGATCCAGGATGAGCCGATCGGCTTCGTCTCCCGGCGCGGCGCCCAGAAAAGTCTCCCAATCCTCAAAGGGAACGGCGGCGCTGCGCTTTGCCTGCCGCAGTTTTTGCAGACAGAGGTTGCGCGCGATGGTCAGAATCCAGGCCATGGGCTTGCCCATCGGCCGGTAGTCCGGCGCAGCCTGAAAGATGCGCACAAAGCAGTCCTGCGCGACGTCCTCCGCGTCCTGGGCGCTTTTCAGGATGGAAAGGGCGAAGGCGTAGACCGCGGGGTTGGCGATGCGGTAGAGCGGCTCCATGGCGTCCGTCTCTCCTGCCGCCAGTGCGGCAAGGCAGTCCTCCAACTCCTGCTGCGGCTGCTTTGCGGGTTCCTCAATCAGGCAGATCAGCATCTTACCTCGCTCCTTTCACTAAGTAAATACCCGGCGGCGCTGTTTTATTGCAGGGAATCAAAAATTTTTTTTAAGGCGCCTTTTGTCCGCGAAAAAAGGCAGGCCGCGTTTGCAGCGGTCTGCCGGGCAGCGGGTGGAAAAGACCGCCTATTTGGCATCTGTTTAGTATAGCCTTTTTTTGTATAGAAAAAACCGCCCGAAACAGGCGGTTTTTTCTTGGTGGGTCGCAGTAGACTCGAACTACCGACCTCACGCTTATCAGGCGTGTGCTCTAACCAACTGAGCTAGCGACCCATGCGCTTACTGAGAGCTTATACAGTATAGCGCCGGGGACGGAGTTTGTCAAGAGCATAAAGTCGGATTTACGCGAAAAGGGTAAAAAATGCGTCAGTCTACATCTGCCGGGAAATGCAGACCGCATTGCAAGCGGATCTCGTCCATGATCTGTGCGGCGATAAGCGAAGCGCGGGTATGCTCTTCACAAGGCTCTTCGCCCGCGGCGATGCGCTGGAAGGCCGCAATTTCAAAGCGCATGGACTGCACCTCGTGCACTGTGGGCAGCACTTCGGCGGGCTGCTTGCGCAGGTGCAGCGTCAGCTCCTGCGGCACGCTGATGTGATCGACCACAAGGCTGCCCGCTTCGCCCTGGAATTCGCTGCCCAGCGCGCCGTCCGCAATCTTGGAGTAGAGCACTTCTACCGTCATGCCGTCGTATTCCAGCAGCGCGCTGCCCGCGCCGTCCACACCGTTGGACAGCTTGACGCAGGAGGCATGGACGGCCTTCGGCATGCCGAAGAGCAGCGCCGCCGGGTGTACGCAGTACACGCCGATATCCATCAGCGCGCCGTTGGACAGCGCCGGGTTGAAGGCGTTGAGAATCTCGCCCGCCTTGAACTTGTCGTAGCGGGAGGAATACTGGCAGTAGGAGAGCGTCGCGCGGCGCAGCGTGCCCAGCCGCGGCAGCGCCTTGCACAACACGTCGAAGGAGGGCTCAAAGACCGATTTCATCGCTTCGAGCAGCACCACGCCGTGCTCCTTGGCGCAGCCCTGCATGCGGCGCACCTCACGCGCGTTGCTCGCCATGGGCTTTTCGCACAAAACGTGCTTGCCTGCCGAGAGCATCCGAATGGACTGTTCGCAGTGCGCATAGTTGGGGCTGGCAATATAGACCGCCTCAACCTCCGGGCAGGCGGCCAGTTCGTCCAGCGAGGAGAAGGCGTATTTTGCGCCCTGCGCGGCGGCGAATTCCTTCGCGCGCTCCTCGGTGCGGGAATAGACGGCGACGAGCTCAAAATCCTTGACCAAACGCCCGGCAGAGATGAATTTTTCTACAATCGTGCCGGAACCGATGACGGCAAATTTCACAGCGAATCCCCCTCTTTTTTGGCATTGCAGCGACGGATGAACCACTGCCAGATGGGCAGCATCCCTTCATCCAGCAGACGCTCCGGGTGCCACTGGGTGGCCAGCACGCGGTCGCCGTATTCATAGGCCTCAATCACGCCGTCCTCGCTCAGCGCATCCAGCGTAAAGATCGGCGCGAGGGTTTCCACCGCCTGATGATGCGTGGAGTTGACGCGCAGCGTGTGCGCCCCGCCGAAGATGGCGGAAAGCATCGTATCGGGCTTGAGGAACACACTGTGGCGCGTGAGCTTGTTCTGATGCTCGATATGAACCTCCGGCCGGTCGAAGATATGCTGGCAGTGCGTGCCGCCCATGGCGACGTTGAGCGTCTGTTCGCCGCGGCAAATGGCCAGGATCGGCTTGTCCCCCGCCATGAAGGTGCGGGCCAGGAGGATCTCAGTGTCGTCGCGTTCCTGCGGCACGCATTCGGCCTCCGGGTGCGCGGGCACGCCCAGCGTTTTCCCCGTCAGGTCGCAGCCGCCGGTGAGCAGCAGACCGTCGAAGTGATCGTAGATATATTGAGCTTCCTCGGCGCTGTCCACATTGCTGACCATAAAGGGACGGCCGCCGGCGCGCAGCACGGCGTTGGTATAGTTGAAACCCGGTATACTGGGATCGCCGTAGATCAGCGAAGCGACGGCGATATTGGGTTTGTTCATGGCGAAATACGACCTTTCCCAATGCATATTGATGCCCTCATTGTAGCCCATGCGGGGGATTGGTGCAAGTTAAAGCTTCATGACCCTGCAAATATTACCAACATACTGAAATGCAAGGAAATTTCACAATTTTTGATTTGCATGGGGAATACTTCCATTGAAAAGCATGGGTTTTGAGTGATAAGCTGTAAAAAACAAAAAGGAGGTTGATCCAAATGATGAAAATTGCAGCAATTCTAACCAGCACAGCCATTGCCTGCGCGCCCGTCGCCTGCCCGGTGCAGGAAAATTTCGCTGCCCGGTGCGCAGCGGATCGTATCGACTGCGTGCAGAATGTCTGCATGCCCTGCCCCACGCAGAATGCGTGCTCCGGCTATGATGATCTCTTTGATGCGCCCGCGCAGGTGCCGCCGGAGTCACAGCAGCCGGACGACAGCGGCAGCGAGAGCGCCCGGCTGAGCGAATATGCCCGGCAGGTGATCGATTTGGTCAATCAGGAGCGCGCTGCCGCAGGACTTGCGGATCTGAAAACCGATGCAGCGCTTTGCGCTGCCGCACAGGTGCGTGCGCAGGAGATTGCGCAGTCCTTCTCGCACACTCGCCCTGACGGCACAAACGGTTTCACCGTTCTCAAGGAACGGGGGATTGTCTATGTCGCCTGCGGGGAGAACATCGCCAAGGGCTCCATCACGCCCCGGCGCGTCATGGAGGGCTGGATGAACTCCGCGGGGCACCGCAAAAACATACTGAATGCGAACTTTACATCCATCGGCGTAGGCTATTATCTCGATGCGGCGGGCACGGCGCACTGGGTACAGCTCTTTACCGCGTAAAACAAACAGAAAAAGAGGAGCTTTGCGGCTCCTCTTTTCTGCTTATTTATAATATTTTTCCGGGATGCGCTTGCGAAACAGGTGCAGCAGCGGCAGCCCCAGCACATAGCAGACCACGGCCTGCCCCAGCGCCACAGTGCACATCGACAGCAGCAGCGGCGCGCCGTAGGCCGCGTTCAGCACCCAGCCCACGATCAGGCCGTTGACCACCACCACGGGCAGCAGGGCGATCCAGGCGGGCTGCTTGCGCAGCAGATAAGTCAGCAGCGAAGCGATCAGCGTCGCCAGCGAGCCGAAGATGATGTCCATGATGCCCGCGCCGCCGATCAGGTTGGACACGAGGCAGCCGATGAACAGGCCGGGGATGGCCTCCGGCATCAGGATGGGCAGCACGGTCAGCGCTTCGCTGACGCGGAACTGGATTTCGCTGAAGGAAATGGGCTGAAGGACGATGCAGAGCACCGCGTAAATGGCGGCGATCAGCGCGCCGCGCACCAGGCGGCGGACGGGTTTGGATAGGGGGGACATGGGGGTTCTCCTTTGCACAATGAATTTTGCACACAGACCAAAGGCGGGAAAGACGATCGGATTCGCCTTTCCCGCCCAGAGCGCAAAACAAACCGCACAACGCCCTACCTCAAAGAGAAAAAGCGCCGCAGCGGAAGATCCGTAGTTTTGTTTTACGACGGGATGGTCACGAACCGTCTGTGCAATTGTGATAAACAGTATAGCAGATTGCGCGGAGGATTGTGTTGCCGCTGCGTAAATTCGTCGGAATAAAAAACAAAGACGCCCGTTTTCATGGGCGCCTCGGGGAAAAGGTTACACGATGAAGGGCTTGATCTCCGCGAGCAGGTCGTCGCAGTTGTTTTCGTAGACCTCCATGGTGATGGGTTTGTTCAGATCGAGGCTGAAGATGCCCAAAATGGACTTTGCATCAACAACATGGCGACCGGAACGAAGATCGATGTCGTAGGGGTACTTGCTGACGATGTTGACAAAATCCTTCACGTTTTCCGCCAAGGACAGATGAATGATAACCGATTTCATGGGAAACGACCTCCTTTC